>Ga0105048_10017408_pt1 | contig 11084 bp, 6 predicted proteins | sample MAT05_FD_78382 | JGI IMG/M metagenome (GOLD analysis project Ga0105048, IMG submission 78382) | Freshwater microbial communities from Lake Fryxell liftoff mats and glacier meltwater in Antarctica - MAT-05 | ecosystem: Environmental > Aquatic > Freshwater > Ice > Liftoff microbial mat | place...
CGAGGATTGAAGCGATGAACAAGACACCGTACGACCACGGCATGGAACGAGGCCGCGGGGAAGGAATCGAACAAGGCATCGAACGAGGCCGCGAAGAAGGCCGCGAAGAAGGCAAGGAAAATGCGATGCGGAATGCCGCGATCGCCTTGCTAGAAAGCAAGTATCGCGCGGTACCCAAGCCATACCTCGAGCAGATTAGCACCCTCGGTTACAACGACCTACTGGCACTCGTTGTCCGCATCCCGAATGCGGCGTCGATGGAGTCGCTATTTCCATCGACGTGAGACGCGTCGCCGACGATTTTATAAAATGTTCGCATTGCCTGAGAATATACGTTAAGATGGCAAAACCTACCTGAACTCCCTTCGGTTGACCTGTGACCCACTCGCCGACTGACACTGTTCCGAGCCGAACCACTAAGTGGGATCATGGCCTGCGCCGTAAGGCACTAGTGGCCAAGATTCTTGCGGAGATTTTCAATGGTACGCTGGCGGCGGGGCAACGGCTCGTCGCGCAAGATTTGGCCGAACGCTACGGCGTCAGCCAGACTCCCATTCGCGAAGCCTTGATTGCACTCGCTGCGTTGGGCACGATCGATCTGTTGCCAAACCGCGGCGCGATCGTGCGGCGGGTCGGCAAATGCGAGGTGCGCGAAGTCTGCCAGGTGCGGAGGGTACTCGAATGCGAAGCGGTGCGGATGGCGTGCGGGATGATGACCGCCGAATCGCTCGATGCAATCGGCATTGCGATCCGTCAGATTCGCAGCCATTGCCACACGGCGAGCGAGGAACTCGTACGCATCGCGCTCGTGGTCGATAGTCGTTTGCACGACGAGATCGCCGCAGCCTGTGGGAACGAACTGCTCGCGCGCGAAATCGGCCGCCTCAAGCTGTTATTCCGGGCATTCCGCGATGGTTCGTGGGAACGGGTGGCCACCCGGAACGATTACTCGCGGCTCATTATTGAAGCCGACGAACACTTGCGAATTATCGATGCCCTCAAGGCGAACGATCCGGTGAGTGCCGTCGATGCGATGGCGCAGCACATCGAATCGGGCGAACGATATTGGATTGGCGTCACTTACGATCGTACTGCGGTAACGGAAACCTCTTCACCGGAAAAAAGGGACACACGATGACCCGTGTTCTCACACTGATCGCGATTCTCACCAGCGAATCGGCGATGCGCGCCGATGGCAAACTCGAATTCAACCGCGATATTCGGCCGATTCTCGCCGAGAATTGTTTCGCCTGCCACGGGACGGATAGTTCCGCACGGAAAGCGAAATTGCGGCTCGACGATCGCGCAGCGGCGATCGACAAGGAAGCGATTGTGCCGGGCAAACCCGACGAGAGCAAGCTCGTCGAACGGCTGTTTTTGCCGGACGACGAAAAGAAGCGGATGCCCCCGCCGAGTTCGCACAAGGAACTTAAGCCGCAACAGAAAGCGATGCTGAAGCAGTGGGTAGCCGAAGGCGCGGAATATCAACCGCACTGGGCGTTCATCGCGCCGAAGGTGGCGGTGCCAGCCGTGAAAACCGCCGGTTGGGCACGCACGCCGATCGATCACTTCGTGTTAGCCGAACTCGAAAAGCGCGGCCTGCAACCCGCCCCTGAAGCCGACCGACGCACCATTGCACGACGGTTGTCACTCGATCTCGTCGGGTTGCCACCGGACCCGGCCGCAGTCGAGGAATTCGTCAACGACAAAGCCCCGGATTACTACGAGCGCTACGTCGACACGCTCATGACCTCCGTGCATTGGGGCGAACACCGCGGGCGTTACTGGCTCGATGCGGCCCGCTATGCCGACACGCACGGCATCCACTTCGATAATACCCGCGAGATGTGGTCGTACCGCGACTGGGTGATTAATGCCTTCAATTCCAACATGAAATTCGATCAGTTCACGATCGAGCAACTGGCGGGCGACTTGTTGCCGAACGCGACCGTCGATCAGAAAGTGGCGACGGGGTTCAACCGTTGCAACATTACGACGAACGAAGGCGGCGCGATTTCCGAGGAATATCTCGTGCTGTACACGCGGGACCGGACCGAGACGGCGAACCAAGTGTGGATGGGCCTGACCGCGGGTTGTGCCGTCTGCCACGACCACAAGTTCGACCCGATCTCGCAGCGCGAATTTTACAGTATGTCCGCGTTTTTCAACAACACCACACAAGGCGCGATGGACGGCAACATCGCCGACACGCCACCGATCATTCAGGTGCCCAACGCGGGCGACCAGAAGCGCTTCGCGGCGATCGGCAAAGACCTCGTTGAGATCCGCGCGAAGATGCTCGACCGCAAGAAATCCGCTCGCGGCGACTTCGACACATGGCTGAAAAATGTCAAACCGGCCGCAGTCGGTGCGATGGTGCCAACGGAAGAATTGCAACTCCACGCGAAGTTGACCGAAGGCACCGGCAAGACGGTGAATCTGACGGTGAAGGGTAAAGACAAACCGGTCACGCTACCCGATGGCTTCGACTGGACGAAGGGCAAGAATGCCGCGAAGGCGTTCCAGGTTCAGCAAGGCGCGAGCATCGAACTGCCCGAGGTCGGCGACTTCGACACGAAGCAAGGCTTCACCGTTGGCGGCTGGGTGAAGATCACGAAACGCGGTACGATGGGCGCGATCGTCTCGCGGATGGACGCGTCTGCACAAGGATTTCGCGGCTGGGATCTTTGGATGGAAGCCGACAAGATCGGGATGCACCTGATCAACAATTTCCCCGCCGATGCGCTGAAGATTGTGAGTCGCACGCCGTTGAAACCGAACGAGTGGACGCACGTGTTCGTCGCTTACGACGGCTCGGCGAAACCCGAAGGCGTGAAGATTTACCACAACGGCGTACTGCAACCGACCGACACGCAATCGAACACGCTCAAGAGCACGATTCGCACGAAGGTGCCGTTCCGCATCGGCCAACGAACCGATGGGGCGCGGGTGCAAAACGTCGGGATCGAAGACCTGCGGGTGTACGGCAAAACGCTGACGGGGCCGGAAATCGCACGGCTCGCCAAGACCGGCTATGCCATGGAACTGCTTTCGAAAGAGAAGCGCACACCGAAGGAAACCGACGACCTCTACGACTGGTGGGTCGCCAGTACCGATGTGGCGTACCTCGCAATGAACGCCGACGAGGCGAAGTGGCAGCAGGAAGAAATCGACATTCGCTCGCGGGGAACGATCGCGCACATCTCCTCAGAGAAAGCGATGATGGCCGAGGCGTTCATTTTGAATCGCGGCGATTACGACAAGCGAAAAGACAAAGTCGCCCCCGCAACACCGAGCGCGTTGCCCGCATTCCCCGCGGAACTGCCGAAGAATCGCCTCGGCTTCGCGAAGTGGCTGCTTCAGCCGAACCACCCACTGACGAGCCGCGTCAACGTCAACCGTTTCTGGCAGGAGCTTTACGGCACCGGCCTCGTGCGCACCTCTGGCGATTTCGGCGTCACCGGCGATGCCCCGACGCATCCGGAACTCCTCGACTGGTTGGCACTCGATTTCCAGTCCGACTGGAACGTCAAGAGGTTCTTCAAACTGCTGGTGACATCGGCGGCGTATCGACAGTCGGCAGTCGCCACCAAAGAAAAGATCGACAAAGACCCCGCCAACAAGTGGATCAGCCGCGGCCCGCGCTTCCGTCTGGATGCCGAAGCCGTTCGCGATTACGCACTCGCCGCGAGTGGGTTGCTCGTTCGCAAGATCGGCGGCGCGAGCGTCAAGCCGTACCAGCCCGAAGGCGTCTGGGAAGCGGTCGCGATGATCGGCAGCAACACCCGCGATTACAAACGCGATAGCGGCGAAAAACTTTATCGCCGTAGCATGTATACGTTCTGGAAACGCGCCGCACCGCCGGCTTCGATGGAGATTCTCAACGCGCCGAACCGCGAAACGTGTACCGTCAAACGCGAACGCACAAACACGCCGTTGCAGGCACTCCTGACGCTGAACGACGTGCAGTTCGTCGAAGCCGCACGGGTTCTCGCGGAGAACGCGCTGGCAGCAGGCGATACCGACGAGAAGCGACTGGACTTCATCGCCAAACGGCTATTGGCGCGTTCGCTGTTGCCCGCCGAAATGGGCATCGTGGCGGAGTCGCTGAAGGAACTGCGTACCGAGTTTCAGGCGAAACCCGAGGAAGCGAAAAAGCTGATCGCATACGGCGAAAGCAAGCCCAACGCGAAACTCGCACCCGCCGACCTCGCTGCCTACACGATGCTCTGTAACCAACTGCTTAACCTCGATGAAGTGCTGAACAAGTGAGTTCGCCGATACAGAAGCGAATTCGCGGCTGGGTGTTGTTGATTGTCGCGATGCTACTTTTGGCATCGCTCATCGGCTACGCGGTGAACGCCGTCATTTACCCGAGCGGGTATCGGTACGATTGAAGCGAAAGAGTGAACCCTTCGAGGCGATACATGCGAATGACTTTGTGCCTGGTGGCTGCGATACTGATTCTCGGTTGCGATGCGCCGAAACCGGATGCCGCCAAGGCGGTGCAAGGGCCTGTGGATGTCGAGCCGCACACGCACGAGCGTGGCAAAATGATGCTCGCCGATGCAGGGCCGTACCATGCCGCGCTGACCGCGCACCTCGCCAAAGACGGCAACGAACTCGACGTGTTCATCGAGACGGATGACGACGAACCGATACCCGTTGCGTTGCCGCTCGCGCAGATCGTGGCCAAAGCGAAACGCAGCGGCGATACTAAGGAATACAAGCTCATTTTCGAACCCGCGCCGCCCGACGAACGACCCAAAAGCGAGGCCATCGGCACCTGTTCGCACTTCGTTGCGAAGGCTCCATGGATGACCCGCGCGGACGTGCTCACCGTCGTGGCCGAGATCGAAGTCAAAGGCAAAGTTCGCAAAGTCATCTGGGGCGAATTCTCGCCGTTGAAGTTCGCGCACCACGACGAACCCGGCGCGAAGTAAATCACTGGCCGACAAATCGTGTTGTTTCATGCGATGCGTTCGCTTACGATGATCCGATCGCTCGGCACGTACGGAGATCGCCTCATCATGAATTCGCGAATGCTTCGAGGTTTGGCGTTGGGTGTGGTGATCGTCGCGTTGGGCGTCGGCTTCGTCTTTCGCTATGTGATCTTGCCGCGTGCGGCGGACCCGGCCGAGTTGGCGCGGGAACAGGCCGAGAATCGGCTCGAAGCGCGGGCGGCGTTCCTCGACCCGAAGCCCGCCACACCGGAACAGACCGCCGAGTTCACGCCCATTTTGCTTCAACTCGGCAAGTCGATCGAGCAAAGTAACGCGCAGGCGATTCGCGACTGCTTTCACATTCCTCAATTCACCGACGAGTGCATCCGCGCGGGCATCATCGAGAAAGTCGGCGCACCCAATTCGTTGAAGGTCCGTTCCGAGTTGATGGAAGGGTTCGGCAGTACGATCGGGCCAACATTGATTAAGAAAAAAGATTATTTTGCCTGGCAAAGTTGCGTCCTCCGTCGCGTGCGCGTTTCGGAAGATGGCAAGGAAGCCATCGTGATTGCGACGCACTATATGAATGTCGCTGGCGATATTACCTCGGCACCAATGCGCTGGTGGCTCACCAAGAAATCGGGTTCGTGGCGCATTTACGATTTTGAAGAGTTGCAGTCGGGCTTACGCACCACCGCGTTGGTCGTATCGGCCATGTCGCCGGAACTCGTGAAGAATCCCCATCAATTCCAAGCCAGAATGGCCGCCATCAACGAGGCCATACTCGCATGTGGCCGCGAAGACTATGAAGCGGCCGATGTCGCACTCGCGCCCGCTCGCAATGTGGGACTCCCGCAGCCAATTGCGGCGATGCGGGCCTTGATCGAAGCATTTATTGCGATCGGGCTTCAAGATGCGATAAAAGGCATGACCTTCCTCGATGAAGCGGAACGACTCAACCCGGATATGCCGATCACGCTGATGGCGCGTGCCATCGCGCACAACTTGCTCGAAGAGTACGGCGAAGCGATTATGGCGAGCAACAAATACATCGACCTCCTCGGCCCGGACGCAACGGTTCTGCTTCAGCGCGGCGGGGCGATGGAGAATCTCGACCGCGTGGAGGAAGCCGCGACGTCGTATCGGCAGGCACTGGATTTCGAACCGGATCACGTGCAGTGCCTGACGGCGTTGTACCGGGTGTTATCGAAGGAAAACAAATCGGAGTGGATCGCGCGGTTCAAGAAACGCAGCCAGACGAGCATGGAATTTCTACGCACATTTGCCGCCGAAGCGTTGGCCGATAACGACATGGATGCGCTCGAAGCCGTGGCCGCGCAGATGCGGAAAGAAGACCCCAAAAATGCGAACACCACATACTACATGGCGAAGATCGCACTCGAACGCAAACAGCTCGATGCGGCGATACTGATTTTCAAAGAATCTTTTACCCACAACGACGATGCAAGAAAGAACTCAATCAGCAAAATCGTTTTTCTACTCGCCAATGCGGGGCACGGCTTGAAGGTGTACGAGGCGACCCCCGCCAAGGAGGCGCTCGGTATCTTCCGCGAGCTTGCCGATAATCTCACCGACGCGATCGACGATGACGAAGAGAAAATCGAAGCGCCGAAGCGCCGCGCCGAGTTCGAACGCATCGTCGAGGTCCACCGCAAAGCCTACCCGAACGATGCCTGGATTCCTTACTATCAAGGCAAAATCGAATTCGCACAAAACAACCTTGCCGAAGCCGAGGCGATGTTTCGGCAATCGCTCGAAGGAATGTCGAAGGACGAAAAAACCGATCGAAATCGGGTTCGAGATCATCTGATGAGCGTGATGTTCACACGGAAGCAAGGGCACGAAGCGTACGCGCTGTTCGGCCAAGAATCGGGTGTCTTCGGGCAGTTGGCACAGCAATTTGACAACACGAAGGATCGAGCAGGCTTGAAGAAATTAGTCGGCCTCCACAAAGTCAAGAACGCGAACGACCCGGACGCTATTTTCTGGACCGGTACGGTCGACTATCGCGATGCCGAGTATATGCGCGCAATCGTATCGTACCGCGCATACATGGCGGTTGTGAATGAAGAAATGGATGCATCCGGCCAACGCCAAGAAGCGCAAACGCGGGTCGTGCGCTGCCTCGTTCGCCTCAAGAAGTTTGCCGAGGCCCGCACGGAATGGAAAGCGATAGAACGCAACGCCGATGTGCGATTGAAGCCATTGATCGCCGCCGCGACCGGCGATGTCGATGCGACGATAGACGCCATACAGGAAATCATGGAGGACAAAAAACGCAACATGTATGGTCTGTACTATTTCTACATGGATGAAGACCTCGGCCCGCTACTCCGCGCGGAACCGATGAAGCGAGTTCGCGAGAAGTACCCCGAGCCGATGAACGCGAACCCTGTGGGGCCAACCACGTAATCTGGTGGTCTGCGCGTCTCGGCGCTATCATGTGTGAGATCGGTTCGGCCATCATCATACACGGGCGATTTCATGGTTTACCTCTCGCGGATTTACACGAAGACCGGCGACAAAGGCGAAACGGGCCTCGGCGATGGCACTCGCGTGCCCAAGGACCACCCCCGCGTGGTGGCGTATGGCGAAGTCGACGAACTCAACGCGGTGTTCGGCTTGCTCCATACCTACTGCCCGGACTTGCCCGAGAAAGCGATCCTGCGGACGATCCAGAACGATTTGTTCGACCTGGGTGCCGACCTCTGCGTGCCGAGTGGCGGCGGACTGCGCATGGTGGCCACGCAGCACGAACGCCTGGAAAACGAGATCGATCGGCTGAACGAACGCCTCGAACCGCTGCGGAGTTTCATCTTGCCGGGAGGTACGCCTGCGGCGGCGTGGTTGCATTTGGCGCGCACCGTGTGTCGCCGTGCCGAACGCGCCATCGTGACGCTTAACGCCGTGGAACCGGTAAACGAACACGCGATGATTTACCTCAATCGCCTATCGGATTTCCTGTTCGTAATCGGCCGCATCGAGAACAACAACGGCAAAGACGACGTGCTCTGGGTACCGGGCCAGTCGCGGGGATAAAAACAGCAAACCCAGGGGCGCGGACGCGACCCTGGGCTTACGATGCAACCCCGTTGGGGTAAATGTATAGCGAATTCTGTACCCCAACGGGGTTACATCTTATAGCCCAGGGTTAGACGTTTCGTCGTACCCCTGGGTGTTTTGAATGGCGGCATTCGACAGGATCATGGCGCGTCCGAAAGGTCGTTTTCGGAAACGGCCACACTATCGCGATACGAAGTCGGCAGGATGGCGAGGATTGTGTCTCCGCGATGCGCAACGGAGACACGAACTTTCACTTTCCCCAGCCCGCCCGGATTGCCGCTGACGTCCGTGGATGGGACAAAAACGGAAACGCGCGCGATGCCGGAACTCGGGTAGGTCACCGCCATTTCGTCACTGAACATGCCTCGATCCAGATTGCATTGAAGCCATTTTTGCATCAGCATCGCAAATCCTCCTGTTGGCGGCGCAAGAGTACAAACATACACGATGCTCCATAGGATTGTAAACAAATGCCCACGAACGATCGTTCGTGGGCATCGCGAATCACTTGCCCTTCAGGTCGGGTGCGCCGATGATCGTGAAGTAGAAGCCGTGCGGGTTGTTGCCGTTGGCGATCTTTAACAGGATCTCGTTCTTGCCTTTTTGCAGTTTCACCTTCAGGGTGTTTTGCTCCGGCGTGGCGGCACGGGTTTCCTTGTGCGTGAAAATTTGTTTGCCGTTCACGTACAGCGTTGCGCCATCGTCGGTGCCGAGCAACACGGTGGCGTCGGCGGCTTCGGGCGATTCGATCGCCTTGTAAGCAAACGAAACCGTGTTGTTCGCCTTGTCGCCGTGGAGTTTCGCGAGGTCGATGTAGCCACCCGATTCGGGGCGAACGAGCGACCACGACTTGCCGTCGATCTTCGCGGCCAAGTCGAAGGCACGCTCCGGGCCGTACGTTTTGTCGAGGCCATCGTTGCCGCCCGGCGATGCGAATGGCCCCATGACCATCCACGAATCGGGCGTGAACGATGGCGTTTGCAGTTGCGTTAAATACTCGACCACATCGACGAGTTCGTCTTCGGTGAGTGTGGCCACGAGGCCTTCGGGCATGATCGACTGCAACGATTTCTTGCGCTCGGTGCCCTTCACTGCGAACTGATAATCCTTGCCGTTCGCGTCGCGGACCGTGAGTGTCGTTTCGGTTTCGCCGACGAGCAGCCCCGTGATCGACTGGCCGTCTTCACTATCGAGCTTCCAACTGACGAACTGATCGGCAATCGCTTTCGACGGGTACAACAGGCTCTCGAAGAGGTTTTCCTTGCTGCCCTTTTTGCCGATCATCGACAGGTCCGGCCCGATCTGACCACCCTGCCCGCGGACCATGTGGCACTTCAGGCACTGGACTTCGCTCGTCAGGCTCTTGGTCATAATCGCGTTGCCGTTCTGCGCGTTGCCGGTGCGCTTCGCGAGTTCCGCCAGCGGTGGCAGCTTTTTCGGGTCGAGCTTGCCGGGCGCGGGGAAGAGAATCATCGCCTTGCTGCGTTCGCCCGCAAACGGGCTGTTCCGCAGCAGTCGCCCCGTGTCGGCGACGAGGTCTTTCGGCAGTGCGTTCTTCTCGCCTTGCGCCAACAACCAGCCCGTGCCGCTGCGCGAACCGACGAGGGTTTGCACCGCCGCGAGTTTCAGCGTGCGCGTGGCCGTCGGCGAAAGAACTGCTTTTTGCACGTATTCCAGCGCTTTTTCGCCAGCTGCCGATGCCTTGCCACCGGCGGGCAGTTGTTCGCCCAACGCTTGCACGCAAACGAGCGATAGCGGATTCTCGGGGTGACCGATCGCGAAGATCGCCTCGACCGCTTTGATGTCCTTGAGCTTGCCGAGCGTGCGAATCGCATCGCTGCGGACTTCCACTGACATCGTTGTGTCACTGGCAATGCGAACCACGTCCGGCAGTGCCGAAACGAAGTTCGCCGCCGACACGAGTTGCAGCCCGGTGCCGCTGGTTTTGGTGTTGGCCAACAGCGTGTGGATACTGTCCTTGAGTTCGTCGCTCTTAGCGATCGCGCTCCACTTCGTCGGCAGGAACAACCGCAGGTTTTCGATCGCCTTCGCCTTCACCTCGGCGGGGTGATCGCCCTTCAGCAAGTTCAGCATCGTCTTCCCGGCCGCAGCATCATCGCTCGATGCGAGAATGTCCACGATCCGCGCCTTCTGCATCGTGGTAATCTTGCTGTCGCTCATCAGTTTTTCGAGCTTCGGCAACATGCTCTTCGGCCGCAATTCCCACACGAGGTCCGCCACCTTGTCGTTCCATTCAGGGAAGTGCTTTTCAAAGTCCGCAAGGATCGCATCGCGGCGAACGGGGTCGGTGCCACAGGCAATGTTCAGAGCGGCGCGGTAGAAGATGTCTTGGCCGTCGTAGAGCTTGGCGAGGAGGAAGAAAATTTTCTTGGCGTCGTTTGTTGTTGCGATTCGTGTGTTGACTGCAAATTCTCTCCACATCATCGCAGACATTTTTTCTAAAACTGGTGCCGCATCAGGTGGCATGAACTCCGCTGCTGACTTGCGTTCATAAACTTCTTGCGCACGCATGGCCAAACACATAAATGCCGCATCGTCACCCATTACTTTTCGATACGTTTCCACTACCGGAGAACGTGCTGCTTCTGCCTTGCCAACCATTCCGAATGTCATCCAGAGCCAACGAGCTTGGTCCATCTTCATCTGCATACTGAGCCCATCATTCACTGTGTCGAGTGCAGCAGAAACAGGTAGTGATTTCAATGATTGAATGGCACCGGCACGCATAGCCCCGTTCGGACTCGCCAGCGCCGCCAGCACGCCCTCCTTCGTGTCCAGCTTCACCGCCGGCACCTTGTAGCCTTTGTGGCCGGTTGGCGTTAGCCGGTAGACGCGGCCGCGGGTCCAGTCGCCCATGCCGTGGCCGCCGACGCCGGGGTCGTACCAGTCGGCGACGAACACGCTGCCATCGGGGCCGACGCACGCATCGCTCGGGCGGAACCACGTGTCGCTGCTCGTCAGCATGTTGGTCTTTTCGAGTTCGTACCCCGCACCCTTCGGCTTGCGTTTGAAGTAGCGGACTTCGCGCGGGCCGGC
>Ga0105048_10017410_pt1 | contig 11084 bp, 8 predicted proteins | sample MAT05_FD_78382 | JGI IMG/M metagenome (GOLD analysis project Ga0105048, IMG submission 78382) | Freshwater microbial communities from Lake Fryxell liftoff mats and glacier meltwater in Antarctica - MAT-05 | ecosystem: Environmental > Aquatic > Freshwater > Ice > Liftoff microbial mat | place...
GGGCGTATTCGATCTACCTCGTTCACACGGAAGCGATTCGCGCCGCCGAAAAATTGCACGTGCTACCCACAGAATGGCAAGCGGTACTCGCAGTGGCGCTGGCGTTCGCCGGAGCGGAAATTCTCTATCGCGCCGTCGAACGCCCGTGTTACCGGTTGCGGGATCGCTGGTCGAAACCGCATCATTCGTCGCCTTCATCGTCGTCGGGTTCTTCAATCGTGCGCTGACCGAGCATGTTCGCGATTGCTATCAAAACGTGCGGGTTCGGGATCGCGGAGACATCCTTCGCGTACCACGGCAACCAACCGCCATGCCGCTTCACCGCGAACGCTTTTTGCGAAATCGTGATCTCTTTGATCTCCACCCACGGCAACAACCGCTTGCCGTTGAACAACCCCGCCGGCGTCGCGAAGAGTTCGCCAAACGGCACCGGTTTCCCCGATGCCAATTCGGAAAGTACCTTCGGCCAGATAATCGCAAACGTCTCGCGCTGGATGCGTTCGGCCAAATCCGGGTAGTCCGCGAGTGCCGAACTGATCCGCGTCGGGTCATTGTCTTCCGACGATACTTCGATCCACGTCGTCCAAACCATCACGTTCGGCGAGGCGATTGGCAACCAACAAGCCGCGACCGCGCCATAGACATCGCGCTCGATAATCGGCACCGTCGCCGCGACGCGGATTTTGACGACATCGATACTTTTCCACGGGATCGATTCGACTTCGCCATCTTGCAATCGCAGTAGGCCAGTCGGGTAAATCAGCACGCGCAACCGCCGGCTGCGGAACATCGCCCGTAACAACCCTACCCCGAGAATCGGCGGCAAAATCAGCAGTTCGAATTGCACGTGCCCGAAGCGACCGGGGCCGTGCACCCACCAGAAGTAGTTCGCAACAAGGCCGTAAATCATCAGCCCGATGCCCGCAAACAGCTTGATGCGCAACCGCCGATGACTGATGCGAAATAACGCATCGGGTTCGCCAAGGGCGCGCGTCGCCACCGCGATGTCGGCATCGTTTTCCCATTCATTCGCATTATCGGCAGTTTCGCTCGGCTCCATATGCTGTCATTTATAGTCAGAACGGGAAATCCCATCGTTCAGATTGCCAACGAAATGAATCGTAACTCCCTCGCGAACTCGCGCAATAGCGAGGGAAACGCTTCCAGTGTGTAGATTTCGTTAAGGAATCACGTGGGTACCGAGAGATCTCCCCGATTCGGAACAGTTCGCAGGTTCGCACATTTCCAGTGGCTGTCGTGAATAGTAGCTGTACTATGCGCTCATATTTTGCTTAACACACTGGAGATTGTGGTTATGATGTCCCGTTCGCTATCCCGACGTGCGTTTACGCTCATCGAACTTCTCGTGGTGATTGCCATCATCGCAATTCTGATTGGCTTGCTGTTACCGGCGGTGCAGAAAGTGCGCGAAGCCGCTGCGAGAAGTACCTGTACGAACAATCTCAAGCAGTTCGGCCTGGCGTTCCATAATTATGCGAGCACTTTCGACAGCAACTTTCCCGCGGCACGATTCAGAAACCCGGCCCTCGCGTCGGACACCAAGTTCCGCTCGTGGGCACCGAGCGTACTGTTTTTCGTCGAACAAGATAATACGGGTCGCCTTTACCAGATGAACAAGCGGTGGAACGACACGACGCCGGTCGATCCTTCGACCCCACTGGTTAACAATGCCGAACTGGCGAAGACCCGTGTGAAGTTGTTCACCTGCCCGAGTACGCCGAACACAGGTGGCCGCAAGATCGGTACGACCGGCGACCTGCCGAACGTGCAACAGGGCGACAACGATTACGCGATTTTCTTCCGTATCCGCAAGCGTTTCTACGATGGCCAAGTCCCGCCGTTGCCTTACACCAGTACCGCAAGTTCGCTTCCGGGCGTGATTTCGGAAACCGCCATCACGTCGATCTTGTCGATCACCGATGGCACGAGCAATACGATGCTGATGACCGAATGTTCGGGGCGTCCCAACGAATTCCAGGGTCGCAGAGACAGCGGTCTCATCACCGCTGACGGTTACGGCTGGAGCGACCCCGATGGCACTATCGGCAGCATCGATGGTTCCAACCCCACGATCAACATCCCGGCTGGCGACTCGGGCAATGCGTCGGGTACGCCGAACAGCAGTACTTGCATCATGAACTGCACGAACCGCAGCGAGCCGTACAGCTTCCACACGGGCGGTATCAACGTGGCACTCGCCGACGGCAGCGTGCGCTTCCTCCGTTCGACCGTTGCCCCCGCATCCTTCGCCGCGCTCGTTACCGCGTCCGGTGGCGAAGTGCTCGGCAACCTCGATTAATGCAAACTCTGCCGAATCTGCGTGTTGCCCCGGTTTTACCCGGCAAGCCACACGCCGGTTCGACAATCTGCCGGTACTTTCCCCTTCGCCTCAAGCCACTCCGCGATCACAATGAAGTGTGTCGATCACCTTCATTTGGAGTGCGTTGCTCATGTCGGCCCCGCTGCGATTGCGGCTCGATGCGGTTGCCCTCACGTCGTTCGCGGCACTGAGTCTGTTCGCGTTCGCACTCGCCACATATCCACCACTGACCGGGTTGCGCGCACGCGTTCCAGAAGCATCGCCTGTGATCGCGCCCGTGGCGAACGCGCTGGGCTTTGCCGCAATCGTCCTCGCGCTCGGCTGGTTTTGCCTGACGGTGCTGTACGTGAAGCGGCGTGGCATCGGGCGGTTGTTCGCACGGTGCCTCGGCTGGTTGATTCTGATCGCGACTTCCGCCACCGCCATCGACACGACCGCGCATCGCCTCACGTTGCCCCCCGCCTCGGCGTACGGCCCCGGTGGCTCCATCGGCGCGTACCTGCGCTTCTTTCTCGACGATCGCGCTGTCCCCTATCACGTGCTGATTGTCGTCGGTTTCATCGGGATGTTGCTCGCCGCGGACAATCTCATTCGATCGCTGTTGCGCACAATCTGGATCGCGGTTCGCGGCATTGCCATCGGCGCGAAGGCGAGCAATAGGTTCGTGGAAAACCGTACGAATCACGTCATCGAAAGCATTCAAAAGAAGCGGGAAGAACGCGCCGCCGTCGTAAATTTGACGCCCATGGAAACCGTGCCGATCCCGATTCACAAACCGCCCGAGTTGCGGCTCGTCCCGCGCGACGACGACGAACCGAACGAGATTCCGATCGAGCGTGCACCGCTGATGATTACCCGCCCCGCAATTGCGGAAATCGAAACCGTCGTCGATTTTGAACTGCCGCCGCTGACGCTCCTCAACGACCCCGATGCGTTTGCGGTCGAAGATCACGAATCGAAGTTACGCGAGCGTGCGGTGCTTCTAGAGAAGACATTTATGGACTTCGGCCTGACGATCAAAGTCGTCGGCATCCACACGGGACCGGTGATTACGCAGTACGAAATCTCGCTCGAAACGGGGTTGCGGCTCAGCAAAGTCACGACGCTTTCGGACGACCTCGCACTGAAGCTGAAAGTCTCGAGCGTGCGGATCGTCGCGCCGTTACCGGGCCGCGACACCGTGGGCATCGAGGTGCCGAACGAGCATCGCCAAACGGTGCGTTTGAAGGAACTGATCGCCGCCACGACCGCGAAGGCGAGCAAGATGAAACTGCCGATCTTCGTCGGGAAAGACGTCGAAGGCCGTGCGTTGGTTTACGACCTCGCGACGATGCCGCACCTGCTGATCGCGGGCCGCACCGGCACCGGCAAGTCGGTCTGTCTCAACGCGATCATCCTCAGTTTGCTCTACACGCGCAAGCCCGACGAATGCCGGATGATCATGATCGACCCGAAGAAAGTCGAGCTATCCGAATACGGGAAGATCCCACACCTGATGCACCCCGTGGTGACCGACGACAAGAAAGCGGAAGCGATTCTGGCGTGGGCCGTCGACAAAATGGAAGAGCGTTACGAGTGGCTTCGCCGTGCCCGCGTACGCAACATCGCGAGCTTCAACGAACTCGGCACCGTGGAGATTTTACGCCGCATCGACCCCGTCAGCGAAGACGAACGCAAGGCCGTCCCGCGGAGTATGCCGTACATCGTCATCATCATCGACGAAGTTGGCGATTTGTTAATGTCGATGAAGAAGGAAGTCGAATCGCACATCATTCGGCTCGCGCAAAAGTCGCGTGCGGCGGGCATCCACATCATGTTGGCGACGCAAAAGCCGACGGTCGACGTCATCACGGGGTTGATCAAATCGAACTTGCCCGCGCGAATTTGTTTCCAGGTGGCGAGCCGTGCGGATAGCGCCGTCGTCCTTGACGAGAAGGGGGCGGACAAGCTCCTCGGCATGGGCGATATGCTGTTCCTGCAACCCGGTACCAGCACGATCATTCGCGCACAAGGTGCGTACGTCGACGATGGCGAGATTGAACGTACGGTGACGAATCTCGAATGCGACGAGCCGAATTACGAGAGCGAATTGCTCAATTTGAAGGCGAAAGACACGACGAGCGAAGGTGGCGCGAGCCTCGGCGAGAAACTGCGCGAACGCGACCCGATCTACGAGCAAGCGGTCGAGATCGTCATCCGCGAACAACGTGGCAGTACCTCGCTGTTGCAGCGCGCTCTCGGCATCGGCTACGGCAAAGCCTCGCGGTTCATCGATTTCATGGCCGAAGACGGCATCGTCGGCGGCTTCAACGGCAGCAACGCCCGCGAAGTGCTCGTCTCCTCCGACGAGTGGGAAACCCGCAAACAAGCCGCCGGGTAACCCGATGCCACACGTTGTTCCCGACGAATGGAAACCCCGGTTGCGGGCGTACCGGGCGCCCAAGAATCACACGCGCTCTTCGGCGAGGTTGCGCATGGCGGTTTGGATGTCGCTCAATTGCGGTACGCTGTTCGTTTCGTAGACTTGGTTTAGGCCGATGCCCGGTAGGTGTTTGCCCATGAGTAGTCGCGGTTTCGCGAGCAGATCGTAGAAGTGGTCGTCGATTGCGCGACGTAACAAATGCTCGCCGAAGTTCGTGACTTCGGTATCTTCGTTGACGATCAGTAACCTTCCCGTTTTGGTTAGGCTGCGGGAAATCATCGGCCAGTCGTATGGGAAGATGCTGCGTAAATCGATGACATCGAAGCCGAAACCGTGTGCGGATTTCAGTTCGTCGGCGGCTTGCACGCAGAGCGGTAACGTGCGGCCGTAACTGACGACGGTGGCCGCCGATCCTTCGCGAACGAGCGTGCCCTCGCCGATCGAAACGAAATGCGATTGGAGTTCGGGCCACTGCGGCTGCCACGTCGAACGATCCCCCACGGGTGCATCGATCATTCGCGAAAGTTCCTCGGCATCCGCCGGTTCGCCGGGCAACAGCCCCTCGCCTTTTACGCGCAAAAGCGCCTTCGGTAGCAAAACCATTACGGGGTTCGGATCGACGATTGCCGAGAGCATCAGGCCGTAGGCATCGAGCGCGTTCGACGGCATCACGATCTTCCACCCGGCGAGCCGCGACGCCCAACTTTCGAAACTGTGCGAGTGATACAAGCTGCCGCGAATCCCCGAGCCGGACGGCGTCATTAGCACGATCGGCATCTCGAAATTGCCCGCCGACGCCCACCGTTGGTTGCCCGCAATCTTCAATAAATCGAAGGTGTTGAAGGCGTAGTCGCAGAACTGAATTTCGCAAACGGGTCGCCCCCCGGCATACGCGATCCCCATCGCGGTACCGACGATGCCGCGCTCGTCGAGCGGCGAGTTCCACGCGGTGCGCAGGCCCTGCGTGGCCGTGAACACGCCACCGAGTGGCGGGCCGACATCCTCGCCGAAAATATCGGTCACGCCGAGGTGTGTCTCGCCGTAGTGCAACGCCATACGAACGGCTTGAACGATGGTCGCCATATGCCTCTCCTGGCGTTCATTCTACAAATTTGCGGATACCCTCTGACGTGAAAGCGGATTGCACTAAGTTACCTTGTGGTAACGCGAGTATCCATCGCGTTACATTTACTGCGCGGGATCGATGATTATTGCAAAACAATAGTTTGCGGATGCTAAGGTCTGTATCTTTTAAAAAAGCACGACAAGAACGAGTTTGAGCGTCATTTTCACTATACTTTAAGGCGTTTGCCGATTCAGACCGCGTCTGAAACTTGCGGCTTCAGCGATTTTATCGTCGTTAACGCTTCTTCACATGGAACTGGTCTAAAAGTTGCAACTCTTACAATCGTGATCTAACATAAATTACGAGTAGACCGTCGCCACGGCGTAACCGGAACGTACGATTCGCTCGCCCCTGCCTGTTGAACTCGCGTCGGACGCCCCGCCCTATGTTGCCCGTTCGAAACAGTACACGTCGGCACATATTGACGGTCAACCTCGAGGATTACTTCCAGGTCGGCGCGTTCAACAAGTACGTACAGAAGGGCCAGTGGTATCGCTTCGAATCGCGGCTCGAGCACCACACCGACAAGGCGCTCGAGTTACTGAGTCGCCACAATACCAAGGCGACGTTCTTCGTACTCGGCTGGGTGGCGGATCATTATCCGGAACTCGTGAAGCGTATCGCGGATCGCGGCCACGAGGTTGCGAGCCGCGGATACTTCCACCGCAATATTCGCGACTTGTCGCCCGAAGAATTTCGCGATGACTTGCATCGGGCCAAGGCCGCGATCGAACGCGCCAGCGAGAAGAAAGTCGTCGGGTTCCGCACCGCCGACGGCTGGTTCCGCCCGCAAGACATGTGGGCACTGGACGTTCTCGCCGCAGAAGGTTACGCCTACGATTCCAGCGTTGGGCCGATGTTTCGCCGGTTCGCGGGCGAATCGTGGCGTCGGTTTTCGCATATTCAGCCGACCGCGAAAGGCACGATTACCGTCTTGCCGATTTCGAGTATGCGGTGTGCGGGGTTCGATCTGCCGATCGGCGGCGGGAACTGGATCCGTCAGTTACCCGATGGCTTCATGCGTCGCGCGATTCAGCGCTGGGACGATAAAGCGACCGCGCCTCTGGTGATGTACTTCCACACGTGGGAACTCGACCGCGAGCAACCGCGGATCAGCACAGCCGGCTGGATGACGAAGATACGCCAGTACCGCAACATCGACCTGATGGAAGAACGCCTCGGCGAGTACCTGGCGAAATACCATTTTTCGTCGGCTGCGGAGTATCTCGGCGTGGCGACGCCCCCCGTGTTTCGGCCGCTCTCCGACGTGGAAACGCCGCCACCATCGTTCCGCAAAACCGAGGCGTATTCGAAGGCAGGAATTCGCCCGCCCGTGTCGATCGTGGTCCCCGTTTACAACGAAGAAAAACTCGTTCCGTACATGGCGAACGTACTTAAAAACGTCCGCGATGCGTTTGCCGAACGGTACGACTTGCGGTTCCTGTTGGTAGACGATGGCAGCAAAGATCAGACCTGCGAAAAGCTCGTCGCGTCGTTCGGCCAATCGCCCGATGTGAAGATCCTTTCGCACGAAGTCAATCGCGGCGTGGCCGCCGCGATCATGACGGGCATCCGCGCCGCCGACACGGAAATCGTCTGCTCGATCGACGCCGATTGTTCGTACGATCCGCTCGAACTGTTGAACATGATTCCGAAGCTGGTAGGCAACGTCGATATGGTGACCGCGTCGCCGTATCACGCCGATGGCCACGTGCGGAACGTACCGCGCTGGCGGCTGTTCCTGTCGAAATCCGCATCGCGAATGTATCGCCATGTGATGCACAATCAGCTGCAAACGTACACGAGTTGTTTCCGCGTTTACCGACGGTCGGCCGTGAAGGATATCGTGCTGCGTTCGGGGAACTTTCTGGGCGTGGTCGAGTTACTCGGCCAGCTCGATCAGCGGGGCGGCCGGGTAGTGGAACACCCGACGACGCTGGAAGTCCGCATGCTCGGGCGATCTAAAATGAAAACCGTACGAACGATCTTCGGCCACCTGCGAATGATGGCCCGCTTTACCTTCACGCGACTCACCGCACACGATTCGCGGCACAACACCGAAGAGCGAAACCGCACGCTCAGTCTGTTGTTCGACACCGCCACCGCAACGACGTGCCACGCCGCACTCGGCAAACCGGCCAATACTGCGACCGTGCCGAAATAACCGTATTCATTCCAATCGAAGGTTGCCCACCGATGAGCTTACGTACGCGCCCGCCATTGCCGCTGCCATCCGACCAAGATGCGACGGGGCGAACCCTTGGGGCGGAAGAGATTCAGGCCGTCACCGAGGCGATTGCCACCGGCACGCTGACGAGCACCAAAGGCAAGTTCGTTCGCACGCTCGAAACCGAGTTTGCCGCGAAGCTCGGTGCCGCATTCGGCTATGCGGCGAGTTCCGGCTCGATGGCGATCCACGCCGCGATTGCCGCCGTCGACCCCGATGCCGGCGACGAGATCATCACGACATCGATCACCGATATGGGGGCACTCGCGCCGATTCTTTATCAAGGCGCGATCCCGGTCTTCGCCGATGTCGACCCGAAGACTTGCAACGTCACGCCCGAATCGATCGAAGCCGCAATTAGCCCGAAAACGAAGGCGATTATCGCGACGCATCTCTTCGGCAACCCGTGCGATATGCCGGGTATCATGGCTGTCGCGAACCGTCATGGCATCCCGGTGATCGAGGATTGCTCGCAGTCGTTTCTCGCGAAGTTCGACGGCCAGTACGTCGGCACGTTCGGCGCACTCGGTTGCTTCAGTTTGCAGCAAGGCAAGCACATTACCACCGGCGAAGGCGGCCTCGTCGTGTCGAATGACACCGCACTGTCGCGCCGCGTGTTTTTGTTCCTGAACAAAGCGTGGGGTTACGGCGACGCGAACCCCGATCACTACTTTCTCGCGCTCAACGGTCGCATGTGCGAACTCCAGGGTGCCGTGGCAGTCGCGCAGATGAAAAAGCTCGATGGCGTCGTCGACAACCGTATCCATGCCGCGAACTGGCTGACCGAACACCTGCAAGGTTTGACGGGTATCGAGACGCCGACGATCCACCCGCGTGCCGTCCACACCTACTGGAAATACTGCCTCGGCGTCGATGGCAACGTCATTCGTGGTGGTGCCCCGGGCCTTGCCGCGTTACTGAAGGAGCGAGGCATCGCGAGTGCGCCGCGGTACATTCAGAAGCCCGCGTACAAATGTGCGGTGTTCCAGAATCAGAAGACGTTCGGCAACAGCCGCTGGCCGTTCACGCTCGCCCGCCCCGAAGCCGTCGATTACTCCGATGCCCGCTTCCCCGGAACGCTGGCCGCGCTCGAGCGCGTTCTGGTGTTGCCGTGGTCCGAAAAGTACACCGAAGACCACCTCGAGTACATTGCGGCTTCCGTCCGCGAGTGCGCCGAGAAGGCGAAGATTTAATACCTGTCAAATTGAAATAGACATCTTGGAGTCCGCCCATGACTGCGAAGATTCGATTTGCGATCGTCGGTGCCGGTGGCATCGCCGCGAGTTACGCCCATGCGTTTGTCGACCACATGGACGCCGAACTCGTCGCAGTCGCCGATGTGCGATTGGAAGCTGCTGAGAAGATTGCCGCCATCGTCGGTTGCCGTGCGTACGATAGCGCCGATGCGATCGCCGAAGCCGACGATATCGATGCGGTGATCGTCGCAACGCCGCCACTGACGCACGAAGCGATTAGCACGAACTTACTCGAGCATGGCAAGAATGTACTTTGCGAGAAGCCCTTTACGATCGGCGTTGATAGTGCGAATCGCATGTTGTCGGCCGCACGACGTGCGGGCCGCACCATCACGATGGCGTCGAAGTTTCGCTACGTCTCCGATGTCAGCCGCGCGCGGTCGTACATCGAAGACGGCCTCATCGGCGAAGTCGTGTTGTTCGAGAATGCGTTCACCTCGCGCGTCGATATGTCGAACCGCTGGAACGGCAACGCGGCGATCAGCGGCGGCGGCGTACTCATCGACAACGGTGCGCATTCGCTCGATCTCACGCGCTACTTCCTCGGGCCGCTCGTCGACGTTCACGCCGTCGAAGGGCGACGCCTGCAACCGCTCCCCGTCGAAGACACCGCCCAGCTTTTCGTACGCTCCGCCGCCGGCGTCATGGGCACGATCGATCTGTCGTGGAGCATCAACAAGGAACGCGAAAGTTACATCGAAGTTCACGGCCTCAACGGCACCATCCGCATCGGCTGGAAGGTCTCGAGGTACAAGCTGTCGAGTTCCAGCGAGTGGGTGATTTTCGGCAACGGTTACGACAAGGTCCAGGCGTTTCGCGGCAACATCGGCAACTTCGCACGGCACCTGCGCGATGGCGAAAAACTCGTCATTTCCGCTAGTGATGCCGTCGCTAACGTCGCCGCGATCGATGCCGCTTACCGCTCGCTGAACCGCGCCGACTGGACCCGTCTGCCCGAGGAAGCGTTCGTATGACCGGCGTTCGCATTCACCCGACCGCGATCCTCGAACCCGGCGTCGTTATCGGCCCGGGTTCTGCCGTTTGGGACAACGTCCACATTCGCCACGACACGACCCTCGGCGACGAATGCATCGTCGGCGAGAAAACGCACATCGCCTACGGCGTACGCATCGGCCATCGCGTAAAAATCAACAGCTTCGTGTACATTTGCAACGCGGTGACCATCGAAGATGGCGTCATGATTAGCGCGGGTACGATCTTCACCAACGATCGATTCCCGAGGGCGACGACGCCGGACCTGAAGCACCTTCGCCCTTCTGAACCCGACGAGCATACGCTGCCGACACTCATTAAAGAGGGCGCGACGATCGGCGCGGGATGCATCATCGGCAACGATCTCCGCATCGGCCGGTTCGCGATGATTGGCATGGGTTCCGTCGTCACGAAGAGCGTGCCCGATTTCCACCTCGCGATTGGCAACCCCGCGCGCTCCGTCGGTGTCGTCTGCCGTTGCGGGCAACTCGTTTGCCGCTTCACCGATGCCGTTGAAAACTCCGATTGCCCCGCGTGCAACCGCACATATCGCATTAGTGGAACCGACGTGACCGAGGCGTAACCGTTCACGAGATTCCGCTGAAAGTCCAACTTCCGTTCCTTTGCCCTGTCAGTGCCGACAGCGCTTCGGTTTAATGAAAGTAAGCGATACCGAACCGAACGCAGGTGGGGCACATGCCGGAACCGTGGAACTATAA
>Ga0105048_10017411_pt1 | contig 11083 bp, 8 predicted proteins | sample MAT05_FD_78382 | JGI IMG/M metagenome (GOLD analysis project Ga0105048, IMG submission 78382) | Freshwater microbial communities from Lake Fryxell liftoff mats and glacier meltwater in Antarctica - MAT-05 | ecosystem: Environmental > Aquatic > Freshwater > Ice > Liftoff microbial mat | place...
GCCCAATGGCAAGGCCCGTCGCTACGAGTGTAATCAGGGCCGTTTCGCCCATAAACTGCGCAAACAACTGACCCTGCGTGCTGCCCATCACCTTACGCACGCCCACCTCCCGCGAGCGGGTCATGGCCTGCGCCGTGGCTAAGTTGACAAAGTTGATACAGGCCGTAACAATCAGGAAGACGCCGATGATAAACAGCGACAGAATTAACTCTTTGCTAACCCCATTGTAGTCAACGGCGAAATGAATGTCGCGCAGGGGCTGTATCGGGAAACGCCTTGTTTTGATTTGGTCGGGAGCGTATTTTTTTATGAACGTCAGCATTTGCCGATCCCAGTCGGCTGCCGTGAACTGGTTGTTGAGCAATACGTAGCACTGGGTGCTGCTGTTCGTATTACCAAAATCTTCGTCCATCCCGCCCCGATATTCCTTCACCGTAGCCCACGACGGCATGATGGAATACGCGAAATCAGTATTGTCGCGGTAGTCACGAAAAACGCCGACGATCCGGGCATTGATGCGGCCATTGAGTTTAAGCAGTTTGCCCACCACACCAGTCGTCGTGCCGAAATATTTCCGGGCCTGTTCGGCACTGATAACCACCGTATTGGGCTGGCTCAGGTCGGTTGGTCCGCCCGTGAGCCAGTCATAGTCGAAAATGCGGAAGTACGACGGCTCCACAAATGCGCCCATGCTCTCCGTGACCTTGAATTTTTTGTCCGGGCCGTTGGCAACAGGTACCGATACCATCGGCTCCTCCCATTGCTCGATCATCGCAAGTTGCTCCACGTCGGGGTGGTCGTTGCGGACCGCCTTCCCGAACGGATAGGGTACGCCGGGCGAGTGAAAATCACCATCGGGATAGAAATATTTCGACACAATACGGTACGTCCGGTTGTAATTGCGGTGGTGTGTATCAATGGCAAAATGGTAGCGGACGAGCGCGAAAATCAACAGCGCACCGCCCATACCGAGGGCCAGCCCAACGACGTTGATACCGGCATAGGTGCGGTTTTTCCAGAGATTCCGCCAGGCGATTTTGAGGTAGTTTCTGAACATGATTTTTGAAGGTTTATTCGGACCGTAATGATTTGACCGGGTTCATCAGGGCGGCCCGGATGCTCTGGAAAGAGATTGTTGCAAAAGCGATGACAATGGCCAGACTGCCTGTGAGCGCGAACACCCACCAGGGCATCTCAATCTTGTACGCAAAATCGGCCAGCCAACGGCTCATGGCCCACCAGGCCAACGGAGTAGCCAGCACAACGGCCACGACTACTAATTTCAGGAAGTCGCTCGAAATCAGGGCAACGATGTTAGACACGCTGGCGCCCAGCACTTTCCGAACGCCAATCTCTTTCGTCCGCTGCTCGATACTGAGGAGTGCGATGGCAAACAAACCCAAGCACGACAACAAAATGGCAATGGCCGCTGCCGCCGTAAAAATGGTGGATAGTCGTTGCTCTTTCCGGTACCAACGGTCGGTATTTTCGTTTAGGAACGACCCCCGAAATTCCTGTTTGGGCGAAATCTCTTTCCAGGCCGATTTTACCACCTCCATCGCGCCGGTCAGGTTTTGGGGCGATACCCGCACAAATACATAGCGCAGGGCTTTCTCTGACAGGATGTGCATCACAATCGGCTCGGCTTTTTCGTGCAGCGAGTATAAGTTGAAGTCGGCCACTACACCCACTACCTGAAATTTACCCTTAGCCGTGTCGGGCTGAATGAATTTACCGACGGGGTTGGCTTCGCCCATCATCTTGGCGAAACTTTGCGACACCAGCACCGAAGCAGCGGTATCGGTGCCAAAGGCAGGGCTGAAATCGCGGCCTTGCAACAGCTTGATGTCTAAGGTTTTCAGGTAGTCGAAATCGACCCGAAGCCAGTCGCAAAGGACCGGGCGTTTGTTATAATCGAAGCCCATCATATGCCGCGACGAGCTACCATCTTTTCCATTGCCGATATTAACACCTGTGCCGGTCACGGCCAGGATGTTGGGCTGGTTGGCAAATTGATTCCGAAACTGGCGCAGGGCCGTATTGACATCTACGTCATTGCTTACAGGCACGCTAATGACCTGCTCCTGATTCAGGCCGAGGGGTTTCTGGCGCAGGTAATCGAGTTGTTGCACCATCACGAGTGTACAGGCCGTAAGCAGGCAGGCAATCGTAAACTGCAACACAATGAGCGCGTTACGCAACACCCCCGGTTTTTCGGTAGAGCGATTGCCTTTGAGTACCTGTACGGCATTGAAACGGGCCATTACCCATGATGGATAGCCGCCGGCCAGCAGTGTGACCAGCCCAAAGCCAAGCAGTGTAGTTAGCAAAGCACCCGGTGTGATGAAGTCCTGAATAGATAGCGTTGCCCGAAAGAGTTTATTGAACTGGGGCATCAGCCCGTAGGCCAACCCCAGCCCCAGCAGCAACGATAGCAAGCACAGCAGTGCCGTTTCGCCCCAGATTTGCCCAAAAAGCTGACCCTGCCCAGCCCCCAGCGACTTCCGAACGCCTACCTCACGGGCCCGCGAAAAGCCCTTTGCAATGGTCAGGTTGATGAAATTGATGCAGGCAATAGCCAGAATAAACAACCCAATCAGTATCAGCGCGTAGATGTAGGTTTTGCTGATGCTATTCCCATTGTCGAGGTCGGTAGTAAAATGAACGTCGGGCAGGGGCAACAGCAACAGGCTCAATTGCTGGCCCCGCGCATTTTTGGCATAGCCCTGCTTGTCGCGCTCAATTAGGGTGCGGCCCTGGTATTTTTTCAGGAAGGCTTCCAGGCGTTTTTCAACGGCTTTAGGATCGGCGGTTTCGGCCAATTCTACATAAACCGAGTGGTCAAATTGATCCCAAGCCGCTTTTTCCTGCTCGTAGTTGGGCCCTGTTTCGGTTCGAACCAGGGCATCGTACTGCTCGGTTGAATTTTCAGGGAAATCGCTCAGTACGCCCGTCACAGTGACGTTTTTCCAGGTGCCATCCTGATTAATGAGCATCGACTTTCCTACCGGGTCTGTTTTCCCAAACACATCGTTCGCCATGTTTTGGCTGATAACAATAGTACTCAAATCGGCCAGGGCAGTTTGGGGATTCCCTTTCACCATCGGGAAACTAAACATAGTCAGGTAATCGGGGTCGCAGGTTTTTACCGATTTATCAAAGGTTTTATCACCGTATCGAATACCACTTCCGCCCCCCCGAACGCGCGTAATGCCCGCAATTTCTGGAAACTCAGCCCGAAGAGCTGGCGTGAGCGGATAGGGCATACTACCGTTTTTCTCCTCGGCTCCATCGCGATTGGTCGAGGTATAATAGAGCTGGTAAATCCGGTCGGCCTTGGCGTGAAATCGGTCGAAGGAAAGCTGGAACGAAGCCGTCAGAAACAAAAGCAAACAGGTTGCGAACGCCACAGCCAGCCCCACCACATTGATAAGGCTATGCGTTTTGTGTTTCCAGAGCGTTCGGAAGGCGATTTTGAGGTAGTTGCGGAGCATATGTCTGAACCGAATTTTGGGGAATTAGTAGTTTCACACTGACTATGCCAGACGTTACAGTGTGGCGTTCGTAAAACCATCTTCAAATCCTGTACCTAAAATACAAAACCCTAACAACCAGCACACTAAAACCTTCAATTAATAAAAAATGTCCGTAATCGGACGGTTACGTTCGTTTGCGGACATTTGAATTACTCGTGGTAAAACACTCGCTCAAGCGGTACGGCCACGGGCGAGTTGTCGAGGTTGGTATCCATCAGGTCAGCCATGTACGCCCACCAGCGTTGCACCACAGGATGCTGGGGCAGGTTGTCGGCACGGTCCGACGTTTCGGGGTTATCGTCTGTTCGGCGTTGCACGGCGAAGAGGGTGCCGGTTTGCCGGTCGAGGAAGATGGCGTAATCCCGAATACCCGCATCGGTGAGGGCGGCTGAAAGTTCAGGCCAAATTTCGTCGTGACGGCGTTGGTACTCGGCTTCGTTGCCGGGTTTCAGGTGCATGGTAAAGGCGACTTGCTGCATTTCATTCGGTTCGTAATGAGTTGACGGGGTTTGCAATGGCAGCCCGGTAGGTTTGAATACTGATGGTGAGGGCACCGAGCAGCAATGATACGCCAAAACACAGTCCCAGCGTTTCGATACCGATAGAAACGTGGTAAGCGAAATTGGCCAGGAAGGCATACCCCGCCAAATAACCCAGCGGTATAGCAATGGCACCAGCCAGCAGCAGCATTCGCACAAAATTTCGGGATAATAACCAGATCACTTGCCTTACGTCAGCCCCCATTACTTTTCGGATACCTACTTCTTTGGTGCGCGTTTGGGTGTTATAGGTCACAATACCCAGCAAACCCAGGCAGGCAATAGTAAAGCACAGCGCAATGAGCAGGGCCATAAAATTAGTATCGTCGGCATGGGAATGCCGCTCCCACAAAAAATCGTCGTACCACTGCCCGGCGAATGGGGTATAGGGGCGCAACCGATGCCAGGCGGCTTTGGTATCGGCCAGCACTGTTTCCTCAGTGCCTTTGGCAACGGCCACGTTCAGGTAATGAAACTGATTGGGTATATTTCGGAGCATCAGCGGTTTAACGGACCATTTAAATGTGGTGAAACGGAAGTCTTTCACCACCCCGACAACGGAGACCTCCGTGCTGTCGTTTACCCATAACGATTGTCCGATGGCTTCGCCCGGACTTCCCAGTCGGAAGGTTTTAACGGCTTCTTCGTTAATAACCACCAACCGCCCGGTGGTGTCGGCGGTAGTTGGCAGGTTTTGGCCTACCAGCAAGGTGAGCTTCATGGTGGGCAGAAACTCGTGGTTAACCGACCAGATAAACATTATCGATGAAGAATCTTGGCTTGTCCGGCTCCGTCTCACGAGTTGTAGATCGTCCCCATGCGACCCAAACAGTTCGGAGGTAGCCGCCACCCGCTCCACACCAGCCAGTTGGGCAATCTCTCCCGACAACCGGGCTGCCGACACATCGTTGAGGGGTATGGTCAGTACGCGCTCACGCCGGAATCCATAGTCGCCCGTTGCCATATAGTCCATTTGCCGAATCATGGTCACTAACCCGATCATGGCCACCAGCGACACCACAAACTGAATCACAATCAACGATTTACGAAGTGATACACCCTTGATAACGCGCAAACCCGTATGACTCCGCAGCACTTGGGCGGGCTGCAACCCCGACAAGATCCGGGCGGGTACAAGCCCGGCCAGCAAACCGGCCACTAAGCTAAACACCACAAACGAAGCCCACAGCGACGCGCTCCACTGCACTCCACCGATGAGCCATTGTTGCACAAACGCCATCGGTTTAACCAGTTCCAGCATTACGAAAGCCATACCCAACGCCAGCCATGCCAACACCACCGATTCGGCCATGAACTGCCCCACCAGTTGCCAGCGAACGGCCCCGGCTACCTTTCGGATGCCCACCTCGCGGGCACGGCTCAACGAGCGGGCCAGTGTCAGGTTGATGTAGTTGAATCCCGCCATCAGCAAGGTCAGTAACCCCACCCCCATCTCCACCAGCAACCCGCCTATTTCTGGCTCATACGTTGCGTTCATCAGTGTCTCGCGGCCCGGTGCCATTCGGTTTAGAGCCTGTAGCCGAAACCGATAGCCTTTGTCCTGCCCGAAATGGAGTCCCTTCGTTACCCGTTGGACAAGGCCAGGCAGCACATTCGCCAGATTCTCCGGCCCAAAGCCGGGTTTCAGCAACACGTAGGTATAGCTTGTCCGGTAGTCGCGCCAGTCCTGAACCAGGCCCGGCACCGTTGCCGTGCGGCCCGTTGCCAGCGAAAACAACACGTCGAATTGCAGGTGCGACTTCGTGGGGGCATCCGCCAGTACGCCGGTGATGGTTGCGGGCAACATGCCCTCCTGCTGCAGCACCTTTCCAACCGGGTTCTCTGTTCCGAAAAATTTCTCAGCCGTTTGGCGAGTCACCACAGCAGTACCCGGTGCGGTGGCAGGTTGCCCCTGCGCGAGTGGATAGCCGAAGACCCGAAAAAAGTGCGGATCAACGGCAAAGGCCAGCAGATTCAGTCGGCGGGAGTTGCCCGTAATCTCGCCGTAAGTCCGGGTAATGCGGGCGGTTGCTTCCACAAAAGCATAGTCTCGTTCCAGCACCCCGGCCAGCGGCATTGGCGAAGTCGCAAAGGCGGTAAGGTCGTTTTGCTTGCTCAACGCATCGGTCAAAATGCGGTATATCCGGTCGCGATTAGGGTGAAACGAGTCGTAGTCAAACGCGCCTTTGATATGCGCGATAGCCAGCAAACAAACGGTCAGCCCCGATGCCAGCCCGAAGATATTGATGAACGAAAACAGCTTGTGTTTCCACAAGTTTCGCCAGGCGATTTTGAAGTGATTACGGAGCATAACTCTAGCCTTTTGGTTATATTTGAAAAAAAACTCGCCCGCTCAACCGGGCCATTCTGTTATGGAAGCCGTAATCGAACAGGTATCTCAATACGAACTCGAACGAGGGAAACCAATGCCTACGCTAAACCATGCTTATCTACAAAAAAATTTGTTGGTGAGCTTAGATTATCATTACCGCAAAATGTACACTGTTCTATCAGAACTTAACGTTACAATGCCCGAACGCCCTGATACGGTGCCTGACATTGCCATTTATCCCAAACTCGAAATCGACTTTTTGCACGACATTACGTCAATGACAGAGATGCCATTAACGGTTGTCGAAATTGTATCACCTTCGCAATCGGACGCTGAAATCCTGGCCAAGTTCGAGCGGTATTTTCGGGCAGGCGTAAAGTCCTGCTGGTTGGTAATGCCCAGTTTACAAGCCATTGCCGTTTACTCAGCCATTGGCAAATACCAGTTTTTTACGGGAGACAAACCCCTCACCGACAGCGCTACTGGTATCGAACTAATAGTAAATGAGGTATTTGCCTAACCTGTTTTTCTACTTTCTTACAGTAGTCAATCATTTCACCACAACCTCATTCTTTGCTCCGGTCTTTACCGTAAACGGCAACTGCATCTGCTGAACGCCGTTTTGCCAGTACGTGTATCGGTAGTCGCCGGGAGCCATTGGAACGGTCATAGGAAAGACTTTTTCAGCCTCGTTTTTTGAGTTGCTCTCCCGCGTCAGCGAGAAATTAGTCCCCAACATTTCCAGCCGAATTCGGCCCGTGCAAGATTTACATACAAACGTCACGGTCGCTTCCTCCGTCACGGTTTCCCCCGACTCAAAAGCCCTCGGGGCTGGCGGTGGGGCCGCAATCATGGGCGAACGGGGTGCTTCGCCTAATCCCAGCGAATCGAACACGCGGTTTTTCAGGGCTTCTTTTTCGGCCTCGCCCATGCCCGTCACCCTGAACCGGCGGTTGTAGCTGACGGGCTTACCGTTCACGGTGCCTTCCACTTCAATGGTCATTGTTTTGTCGTCATCGTCGATGCTCGTTCGGAGGTTCGACGTGCGCGACTGTTGGGCCATTGCCGACAGGCTCAGGGCAAGGAATAGGGAAGTGAGGAGGAGTTTCATTGGGGTGATTGTTTACGGGATTATCCATTCAAATGCTGTACCGAAAAATCAACTAAATGATAGTCAAGATAGTAGCGATAGTTGGGGTTGAAAAACTGTCCGCAATCGGACGGGCACGTTCGGTTGCGGACAGAGTAGGAGGGGGTAAACAATTCAGGATTAAGGCTTTTTATGGGGTTTAGTGGGGAGTAAGCCAGGCGATTTTGAGGTAGTTACTGAACCTGCTTTTTAGTAATTTCAGGTATTTTTAAAAAAAACAGGTATGTATTATCCAGAATCGACACTCGATATAGGAATCAACGCTCCTAAAGCCCACCAGTGAATTATCAGTAAATTGACCACAAGTTTGGGCTATTTACATTACCGCAAACACGACATAGAGCTGGAACCCCTGCCCGAAACGCAAATTGACGAAGGTCAGGCAAGGCGTATCGACGCACCGCCTGTTCCTGATATTCTGTTGTACGATAACGAGACCTACCGCACCCCTATTATTATCGAAATTTGCCACCCCAACGGTCTGAATAATGATCTGAAGAAAATTATTCGACTCATTGAAGACAACGATTACGGTATCGAAGAGGGTTTTATTTACGATTATGTACGTGGGCTTTGGTCAAAATATCAGAAAGGTGTAGGGCAGGTTTTTGAAGACCCTTCTTACTCAGCCATTCTTGGCATTGATCTTGCCTCGCTTTTATAGTCCTCACTCAGACCGCAAACTCTTCACCGGGTTCATCAGGGCGGCCCGGCTCGCCTGAAACACCACCGACCCCAGGGCGATACCGATGGCCAGCAGGGGCGCTACCACTACATACCACCATTGAATGTCGGTATGATAGGCAAAGTAATTCAGCATTTTGCCGCCTAACCACCAGCCAATGGGCGTGGCAATCAGAATGGCCAGAACAACTGATTTCAGAAAGTCGGAGGAGAGCATAAGGGTGATACTGACCACCGAAGCACCCAGCACTTTACGCACGCCGATTTCCTTGGTCCGCTGCCGGGCCACCAGCGAAACCAACCCAAAAGTACCCGCGCAGGCCAGCCCGTTGATGGTGGTTAAAAGCCGATTGCGCCAAAAGGTGCGGAGGGCGATTTTGAGGTAGGTGCGGAACATGGGCTGACTTGGTTTTGGTTATCTTTGAGAAAAATAGATCATGACAAAATCATTTGAAACCTGGGAATACGAGGAAGTCGAGACTGTTTTTGGGTTAAAGCGAGTCAGGAATCTGGCGTTGTTGACTGATTGGCTTACCATAGTCCCTCAGATTTCGGACGCTATCAAAGCGGTTTTGTTGATTATACAGGAGCGATTGATTGATAACGTTGATGCCTGGAATGAGGATGAACTCAAAATGTTTTTCATTGCCCCGCTGCTTAGCCAAATGCCTTTAGAGATCGACGATTTTAAACCCTTTACGCAGCGAACGCTCTCGGCCAAATTCCCCCACTTAAACCTGGAGGTTTCGGGTAAAGTTGAGTTCGTTATTGCGCGGGGAAAGCAACGCCCCAAACAACCCTATTTCTTTCTCCACGAATACAAGCAGGAGCGTCGCCGTGAAAACGACCCATTAGGCCAGTTACTGATTTCGATGGTGGCTGCCCACCAAAACAACGAAAAGAAAACGCCCCTTTTTGGTTGTTTTGTAGTCGGTCGCGACTGGTTTTTTGTGGTCTTAGACGAACAAACCTACGGAGTCAGTTTAGCCTGTGATGCCACCAAAAACCACGAACTGTACCAAATAGTGGCTATGCTTTCGGCTATGCCTGACATTGTCAGACGGTATTTTTGATACTGGTTTACTCACTCCGCAAACTCTTCACCGGGTTCATCAGGGCGGCCCGGATCGCCTGAAACACCACCGACCCCAGGGCGATACCGACGGCCAATAGTGCCGCTATCACCACGTACCACCATTGAATGTCGGTGTGATAGGCAAAGTAGGTCAGCATTTTGCCGCCTAACCACCAGCCAATGGGCGTGGCAATCAGAATGGCCAGAAATACCAGTTTCATAAAGTCCATCGAGAGCAGGGTCGTGAGGCTCAGCACCGATGCACCCAGCACTTTACGCACGCAAATTTCCTTGGTCCGCTGCCGGGCCACCAGCGAAACCAACCCAAAAATACCCGCACAGGCCGTCAGAATGGCGATCAGCGTCACGAAGCTAATCATCCGCCAGATGTTGTCGAGCGACAGATACGCCTTCGCAATCTCGTCGGAAAGGTAGGCGTAAGAAAGGGCGCGACGGGCCGGAATCTTCTTGAATTCCCGCTCCAGGTCGGCAATCAGGGCCGGTGCTTTGGCAGGGTCCGTAACGCGGACGGACAGGAAACTACTGATGGTTTCGCGACCACCATACCACTGCAACATGGGGCCAATGTGTTCTTTCAGGTCGCGGTAGTGGTAGTCTTTGGTCACACCAATGACGGTGTAGCGGTTTGGGTTGTTGCTTTGCCGAAGTTGTTTGCCCACCGCCGTTTTCCAGCCGAACGCTTTCATGGCCGATTCATTGATAATCACCGCGTTACTGGCCGAATCGGCGGGGGTGGCGTCAGAGAAGTTGCGCCCTTCGAGCATCGAAATCCGGTAGGTTTCCGTAAAATTCACGGCTCCACCCATGTGACGCACGTTTACGGACTGCTTCTCGTTGCCATCGGGATAATAGTTGTTGAAGTTGTTCTGAAACGACGCAGGGGTGTAGTAGGTACTGGTAAACGACACCACATTGGGGTTCTGCCGGAGCCGGTTCAGAATGCCCCGCCCCGCTGACAAGGCCGTCGTTTCATTGCGATAAGCCAGATCGGTTTTGAACACTAACACGTTTTCTTTATCGTAACCGAGGGGTGCTTCTTTCATAAACTGAATCTGTTCGCGCATCCCAATCGTGGCCAGAATCAGCACCACCGCCAGCGCGAACTGCACGACAATGAGGCCGTTTTGCCGGAGCCGCCCGCTTTTGGGACTACCCGAAATCTTACCCTTCACGGCCTCGGTTGTTTTCAGGCCCATCAAATACATAGCCGGATAAGTACCCGCAATGAGGGCCACGGCCAAAGCCAGACCCAGCACGGTCAGAATAGTGGGGTAATCGTCGGCGAGGGAAACAGACAACTGCATCTTCCCCTCGCGGAGCACGTTGAAGTACGGAATCAGAAAGAAAACCGCAAACAGCACCGACAGCACCAGCGACACCGCCACCACAATCCCCGACTCGATCCAGAACTGGTTCAGTACCAACCGGCGCGTGGCTCCCACCACCTGCCGCATGGCCACCTCTTTGGCGCGGGGAAGGGCCGAGGCTGTATTGAGGTTGATGCTGATAATCAGCAGCAAAATGGCGGCAACAGTGAAAGCCCCGTAAATCAGGCCCGCAAAGGAGGGGTTCTCGTCATAAATAAAATTCTTAAAGGCGCGAACCAACAGGGTGCGTTTTTGCGCGTCGGCCTTGTAGTGAGTTTTGACTAACTGAGGCAGTTTGGCCTGTAACTGAGCCGGATTAACGGCTGTGCCGGACTGTCCTTTTTTGAGCAGAATAAACGTAGTAGAAAAGTTGTTGTAC
>Ga0105048_10017413_pt1 | contig 11082 bp, 8 predicted proteins | sample MAT05_FD_78382 | JGI IMG/M metagenome (GOLD analysis project Ga0105048, IMG submission 78382) | Freshwater microbial communities from Lake Fryxell liftoff mats and glacier meltwater in Antarctica - MAT-05 | ecosystem: Environmental > Aquatic > Freshwater > Ice > Liftoff microbial mat | place...
AACAGCGTTCCGCCAGCGGTCCCGACCGTGAAAAACGAAACCAGGTGATCCCGCAGGTTGGCCCCCACCTCCGGCGAGTGCGCAACCACCGGGATACCGAGGGGCGTGAGTTGCGCGGCGTCACCGATCCCCGAGAGCATGAGCAACTGAGGCGTGTTGACGGCGCCGCCGCTGAGTATGACCTCGGCGAGGGCTGCGGACTCGTGAAGTTCACCGCCGGTGGAGTACTCGACGCCTACGGCGCGGGTCCCGTCGAACAGAACGCGGGTGGCCTGGGCCCCCGTGCGCACGGTGAGGTTGCTGCGCCCCTTCGCGGGGGTCAGATAACCATTGACGGTGCTGTGGCGCGCACCCCTGTTCTGGTTGAGCATCGTTGCGCTGAAACCTTCCGGCTGCCGAGAGTTCGGCGGCACGACCGAATAGCCGGCTTCTGTCACAGCCTTGAGGAACGTACCAGTGTGTTCGCGAGGGCTGCGCTGCGCCTCGACGCTTATCGGGCCAGCAACCCCATGCTCGAGATCTGTCGCATCCTGCACCTTCTCGACCTTCGTGAAGATCGGCAGCAGCGACTCGAATGACCAGGCGGCGCCCGCCAGCTCCGCCCAGCGGTCGTAGTCCGCAGCGAAGCCGCGCACCCACATCATGGCGTTGAGCGAGGATGACCCGCCCAGCACCTTTCCGCGCGGCCAGTAGACGGTTCGTCCGCCCAGGCCGGGCTGCGGTGTCGTCTCGTAGTTCCAGTCGACATCGCTCTTGAAAAGTCCAGAAAACGCCGCGGGGATGTGGATCGCCTGGGCGGTGTCCGGACCCCCCGCCTCCAACAGCAGCACTGTTGTCGAGGGGTCGGCGCTCAGCCTGTTGGCCAGCGCGGCTCCGGCGGAACCGGCACCGACGACGACGTAGTCGAAGGATCCCGCGTTTCGCGCGGTCACGACCGTCCCGCCAGAAACCCCAGGTCCGCAGTCGGAATGTCGCCTGACGACGACTTCGGAATTGTCTTGATCATCTCGACCTGTCTCACTTTCTTGTAGGGGTGACGCCTTCGGCGGTGACGGCGGTCGCCTCGTCTTCGATTCGTTCTAGTCGCGGTCGTCGCGTAGGCGGCAGACCCCGATGTTCGGTCGTTAGGCCTTAAACGCGGACAGGAATATTCCGGGCATCTTCGCCCACGAGGGTTTGGCGACGAAGCCGGCCAGCAGACGTCCGGTGGTTCGGGCGCTGCGGGCTGTCACGAACCAGGGCGGCTTGGGGAACAGCGCGAACTCACCGTGAGCGAAGGAGCGGGGGAACGGGCGGAACGGACCGGTGACGACGGTGCGCTCAACACCATCGATGAGTAGCGCGTTATGCACGACCCCGATGCCTGATTGCACGTCGTCGATGGAGTGGCCGGGGAATGCACCCCACGATGCCGTGGCCGTGAGGAATCCCAGACCGGTCCACGCGTTGATCGCGACGGTGCCGTACCGGAGTGCGGCGACGGCGTTCTGAAAGCCGATACCCAGGTTCTTGATGAGGTGCGGGTCGGCGATGATGTTCGCGCCCAGCGTGCCTACGAAGTCGCGGTTGACGGTAGCAACGGCCGTGTCGAGGTAGGCCTGTCCGGTGCCCGGCAGCTCGACGACGCCGAGCACGGGGGAAAAGTACTCCGTCGAGGTGATTGCGGTGGCATCCCCGCCCACTTCGATGTCCACCAGGAGCCGCGTGCCATTGGCGAGCCGCTGCGCCTTCGGGTAGGAGGATCGCGCGTCCTCCATTCGGGAGTCACTTCCGGGGTACCACGCGCGACGTTGCGGTGCGCGCTCCAGCGCGGCACGCAGTTCCGCCAGGAAGGCCTCCTTCTGTGGCCAGTCACTGCTGAGCACCACGATCTGTCCAGCGATGCAGTTGTAACCGCCGTTGTGCAGGCGCTGCGTGGCAACGTGCTCGGCCTGGTAGCGCAGGTCGCGCGTGGTCCACGTGCTGGGCAGCAGGATGATCGGTGAGACCCCGCCGAGCTCGCTCGTCATCGGTTTGGCGAGCAGCGGCGTTCCTGCGGCCCGTCGCGTCACCTCCTCCGTGCCGGTGCCCCACACGATGGCGTCATGCGTCGCGATGCTTCCGGTCATGTGCACGTGGGCGATACCGGGGTGGTGGGCGAGGTAGGTTCCCTCCGCAGCGCCACCCTGCACGATCCGCAACAGTTGTGCGCTGACCAGTGGCTGCAGTGCCGCGAGGTACACGCTCATCATGCCGGCCATAATCGGGTTGAGTTTGAGCAGCACTGCCCTATTGTTGGCCACGATCTCGTACAGCACGTCGAGGGGCGGGATAGAGGTGATGTTGCCGGCGCCGAGCACGAGCCCAACGCCGCCGGACACTGTCGGAGTACGCTCACCGAGTCCCGCCGCGGCCACTGCCTCGGCCGCGCTGACGCCGGGCTTGAGCCACACTTCCGCTTTGTATCCGTGGAGCAGCAGCGCCTCATACGCAGTGTGCGGAAGCACGGGGACGGTGACCCGGTTTCCTGGCGCGGTGCCCGTCTTGATCCCGAAGAGGGGCGACTTCCCCGCTGCGAGGCCGGCGACCGTATGCGCGAGAGTGCCGACACCCGCGAGAGCCGCGTAGGGACCGGAGATCCATTCTTCCCCCACGAGCTGGGATGTCGCATCCAACCCCTTGATGTCGCAGGCGCGCAGAGCCCAACGCTGCGCCTGCGCCGCCATCGCTGCGTGAGTCGCAGCGAGCAGTTCGGCACGTTCGGCCAGCGGCGTCGAGGCCCACTGTGCGGCCCCCTTGGTGAGGTCGTCGATCGCCCCGTCGAGCGTGGCTAGTGCGGTGGCGGAAAGGTCGGAAGCGAGACAGGTCTCGGGGGTGCGCGCTGCGGTGGTCATGGATCTCCTTTGATCGTGTCACTCAGTGTTGCCGGGCCAGGCCTTCAGTCCGATAGGCAGCCGCCCCGTATTCAGACTCCGGAAGTTGTGCGGCCGCACAACTGTGATCTCGCCTGCGGGGCTATGTTCCTTAGATGAGCACTTCGAACAATGCGGTTCGGAAATTCGGGACTGCCACACACGAGATCGATGCGGATGCGGTCGCGCTGTTCGCTGAGATGCTCGACTCCGTCGACACCATCGCCGATCGCATCGTCGAACAGATCCTCAGTGGGGAGCACTCCTACACGGAAAGCACCCTCGCGGAGCCCGTGCTGCGGTCCGTGGTGACCGAGAACGTGGATGCGCTGCTTCGAGGGCTCTCAGGTGAGCACCGGTTTCTCGCCGCGCCGCGCCGCGCCGGACGGGTGAAGGCGGAGTCCGGCATTCCCATGGCGGGGCTGCTGCACGCCTACCGCCTTGCTGGCCTGCAGCTATGGGAGGAGATGATTGCCCGGTCGCAAGAGTCGCAGCGCTCCGAGTCACTGCTGCGCGTCTCCTCCTCTGTCTGGGGCATCATCGACGAGTTCTCCAACGCGGCATCCGAGTCCTACCGGGAGGTCATCGACGACCTGGGTCGCAAAGACCAGCAGGCCAAGAGCGTGATGCTCCTCAGCCTGCTGGAAGGCGAGACAGTGCACGGCGAGATATCGCGACTGCTGCGTGCTCTCAACCTCCCCGAGCACGCCACCTATCTCGTCGTCGCCGCCGAACTGAGTGGCACGGGCGACGACCCCATGCCCGGCATCGCTCAGCGCCTTCGCGCCGCGGGGATCGCCTCCGCCTGGGCGACGTGGAAGGGCGAGTTCGTGGGACTGCTGGGATGCACCTCCGAATCGGACGTGGCTATCGCAATCACCGTCGTAGCCGAACGCGCAGCCTCGCGCATCGGTATCAGCCGGAGCCTGATCTCTCTTGCGGATGCCCGCGACGCCGTCCATCAGGCACGGGTGTCGTTGCGCTGCACGCCGCGGGCGAATGTGGGTGTCCGCCGGTTCGGCTCGGCGCCGCTCGACGTACTCATCGTTAGCGACCCCTCGGCGGCGTCCGAGCTCCGAACCGCCGTTCTCGGCACGGTGCTGGAACTCGAGCCACGAGACAGGGCACCCCTACTGTGTACTCTCGAGGCATGGTTCGCGGCCGATGGTTCGACTGCCGAGGCTGCGCGGCGGCTCCACTGCCATCGGAATACGGTGCTCTACCGGCTCTCGAAGCTGACGGAGTTGACCGGCCGCTCGGTGGCGAGGCCATCGGAGGCGGCAGAGCTCTACGCGGCGATGCGGGCAGCCGATCTGGCGTGATCTTGTTGGAGTGAGTGCACCCATCGTCAGGGCGGCGAGGCGGTCCTGCGCCTTCGGGGACATCGATGCACTCGGGGTATTGGACATCCCAAACGAGGCCGACGCCCCCCTGCCGCTCATGATCAATTCGACCGGCGCCGTGAAGCTCCGACTGAAGCCGCTTGTGTCGCCGGAGGACCTCGATGAAGCAGCCAGGAAGACGCCGTCGTACAGGCCTCCCGGGCAGTAAAGGGGTGCGGGTCCAGCGCACACGGGCGCTGCGTGGCACCCACCCGCTACGCTCGTCCGTGCACCCGCGAGGCGAAAGCCGATGGCTCACATCGCTCGGACCTCAGAACGGGCCGGACCGACCGCATCTGGTTCCCCCACGGAAGTTGACTCCACTCATGCCCCGCTTCACCGGGATCCACCACCTCGCCCTCACCGTGAGCAACCTCGATACCAGCACTTCGTTTTACCAACGGGCGTTCGGTTTCCCTCCCGCCAGCGAACTCAGCGGCGAGAATCTGCAGCGCCGCCTTTTCGCTCTTCCCGGTGGCGTAAACCTCGGCCTGACCGAACACAACCCCACCACCACCGAGACGTTCACCCCGTTTCGACCAGGGATGGACCACATCGGCTTCGCCGTCGACAGTCGCACTGAACTTTCCGCCTGGGCCGACCATCTCACGGACGAGGGAATCGAGCACAGCGGCCTTGTCGACGCGCCCTATGGAACGGCACTCAGCTTCACGGACCCCGACGGAACAGCACTCGAATTCTTCGTCAGCAACTAGTCCGTTGGGCGAATGAGGAACCCCGACGAGAGTCACGACGGAGTGTCAGCCCCGGGGCCTTGTGCTCACAGGGTGCTGAGCACTGAGACGTATCGATCTACGGCAACGGCGAGATCGTGTCCGATGACTACAGCGTCGTCGCGAGATGACGGTCTCTCCTGTGCGCCATCCTGCTGCTGCCGATCATGGCAGGATGCACCGGACCGCCGGCGGAGGTCGTCGTGGACGATGAGCCCACCTCCGCGCCGTCAGCGCTCGCCGCCCTCCCGAGCGGCCACCCGTGGCACACGGACATCATCTCGACCACCTTTTGGGTGGGCGAGGTGTTCGATGCGACGGCATCGGACGGGAGCCAGGTGCTCTCGACCTACGGCGGCAAGTGGATGGAAAGCTACGGCGGATGCGACGGTGTCGTCATCGACGACGGGTGCGAGACGGAGGCACGCACCGCGGCGTGCGACTATTTTCCGCTCGAGATGACGCCGCTCGAGAATCCCTTCTACCTCGATCTTCCGTTCGACGACATCAACGACGCGGACGCGTTCGCGCGCCGTGACGAAGTGATCCCGTGGGCGGGGGAGAGCCCGTACGCCGAAAACGTCGGCAACCGCAATTTCAGCTACATGAAGAACAGGTGGGTGCAGCTCGTGAAGGGCGATCGCGTCTGCCACGGCCAGATCCAGGATGCCGGTTCGGGCGAGTACAACGACGCCGAGTACGTCTTCGGCCACGACGATGCCCGCCCGGCGAACTCCCGGTACAACGGAGCGGGCATGGACGTCTCGCCCGCCCTCAATGGCTGCCTCGCGTTCGCTGACCTGAATGGCCAATCCGACCGGGTCGACTGGCGCTTCCTCGAGGAGTCAGAGGTGCCGGACGGCCCGTGGAGGATGATCATCACGACGAGTCCCGTGCGCTGACCCGGCATCTCCGTGGGAGGAGGCGTTGGGGGTTGTCGCCGATTCGGCTGCTCCCTAGCGTTGGCCGCACCATGGATTGGTTCAGTGCGGGAGACTACGAACTGGCTCGGCAGGTGCTGCAGCGGGGGATCGCCGCCTGCTACCTGATCGCGTTCGTGTCGACCATCAACCAGTTTCCGGTGCTCCTCGGCGAGCGCGGCCTCTTGCCGGCCCGACGGTTCCTCGCCCGGATACGATTTCGCCAATCGCCGAGCCTGTTCCACTGGCGTTATTCCGATCGCCTGCTGCTGGCGGTGTGCTGGCTGGCCGTTCTCATCGCCGCCACCCTCGTCGCAGGGGTGCCGCAGCTGGGTCCCCCGTGGATGCCGATGGCGGCGTTCCTCGTTCTGTGGGCGCTCTACCTGTCCATCGTCAACATCGGGCAGACCTTCTACTCCTTCGGCTGGGAGAGCCTCCTCCTCGAAGCTGGTTTCGTCGTGGCGTTTCTCGGGTCGAACGAGATTGCGCCGCCCCTCGCGATCATCCTCTTCACCAGGTGGCTGGTCTTCCGGCTCGAGTTCGGTGCCGGGCTCATCAAGATCCGAGGCGGACGAGAATGGCGGGACCTGACCGCCCTCGACTACCATCACGAGACCCAGCCGATGCCGAACGCGCTGAGCTGGTTCGCTCACAGACTGCCGAAGAGAATCCACCGGATAGAGGTGCTCGGCAACCACTTCGTCCAGCTTGGCGTGCCGATCTTCCTTTTCGCCCCCCAACCGGTCGCCAGCGTGGCCGCCGCGCTCATCATCGTCACCCAGGTGTGGCTCGTCGTCTCGGGCAACTTCGCTTGGCTGAACTGGATCACCATCGTGCTCGCGTTCTCCGCGATCGACGACGCGACAGTGCGCGCGGTGATTCCCACGCTCGGCGATGGCCCCGCGGCGGAGCCTCCCGGATGGTTCGTCGTCGTGGTCCTGGCCGTGACCGCCCTGCTCGTCGTGCTGAGCTACTGGCCCGCCCGCAACCTCGCCGCGCGCCGCCAGCTGATGAACGCGAGCTTCAACCGCTACCACCTCGTCAACGCCTACGGAGCATTCGGCACCGTCACCAAGCGGCGTCGAGAGGTGATCATCGAGGGCACGAACGACACAGATCCAGGCGAGCTCGCCGACTGGCGGGAGTACGAGTTCGCGGGAAAGCCGGGCGACCCGATGCGCAGGCCCCGGCAGTTCGCCCCCTATCACCTGAGGCTCGACTGGCAGATGTGGTTCCTCGCCCTCGGGGCTCCAGGCACGAGGTGGTTCCAGGTGCTCCTCATCCGGTTGCTCGAGGGCGACGGCCCGACCCTGGGGATGCTCCGGGTCAATCCCTTCCCCGACTCACCGCCGCGCTGGCTCCGCGTGCGCGTCTACGACTATCGGTTCACGACCGGGGCGGAGCGTCGCGCAACCGGAGCGTGGTGGGTGCGCCGGCCCATTGGGCTCGTGGTCGAACCGTTCACGCTCCACGATGTCGGTGACGCCTAGCAGGGGCTCATCATCGGCGCCGCGCATCCGCAACTGCGCCGGAGGAGCAGCGTCGTGGGCAACACGTCATGAGTCTCCGCGAGGTCGGATTTGCTGAGTCGGGCGAGCACCCGCGTCATCGCCGTGGCCGCGATGAGCGCAATGTTCGGGTCGACGGTGCTGAGCCCGGGGAACGCGCGTGCCGCAAGCTCCGACCCGTCGAACGACATCACGGACACGTCCTGGGGCACGAACAGCTCCGCCTCGCGGATCGCACGGATGACACCGACCGCCTGGGTGTCGGTCGTGACGAAGAACGCGGTTGGCTTCGCGGACGTGAGAAGTGCCTTCGCCGCGGTATAGCCGCCATCGGCGCCGTCGTCGCGGCCCACCAGGCTGTCGTCGGCCGGCAGGCCGGCCGCCTCGATCGCGTCCCGCCATCCGGTCACCCGCTCCTCGAGCAGGCGCGAGGCATCGGCTGAACCGCTGATGCACGCGATCCTCAGGTGGCCGTGCTCCTCGATGAGGTGCCGCACGGCGTTCGCGGAGCTCTCGCGAGACTCCGCCACCACCGACGAAACCCCCAGCCCATGCTTGATCGAGTCGAGGACCAGCACCGGGATTTTTTCCGCGGCGATGTCCTCGAGATGATCGGCGCTGGCGCCGACCATGATGAGCGCGTCGACCTGACGGTCGACGAAGGTGCGGAGGTAGCGATTCTCCCGCCCGCGGTCGGTCCCGACGGTGCCGATGAAGAGCACATACCCGGCGTCATAGGCGATGTCCTCGATTGCCCGCACGAGGGAGGCGATCGCGGGGTTGGCGAGGTCGGGAACCATGATTCCGATTGACATCGTCGACGAGCGCCGGAGCGCCTGAGCGATCGCGTTGGGACGGTACCCGGTCTCGAGGATCGCCAGCTCGATGCGTGCCCGCGCCGCCGCGGACACCGGTCGCGACCCCGGATTGAGTACGTAGCTCACGACTGCAGGCGACACCCCAGCGCGCCGGGCGACTTCCGCTCGCGTCACAGCCATGGAACACCCCCTCATCGTGGTTCTTTGACCTTATCCCGGTCTGATCTGCGGTTCTCGCCTAGGCTGGAAAAATGCACACCCCGGCCGCCAACACGACCGCGATCGCGGTGGCCCAGTTCGCGCCGGGCGACGACCGCGCGGCCAACCTCGTCGCCGTGAGGGAGCTGGCTGCGTGCGCCGCGTCACGCGGCGCGAAGCTCGTGGTGTTCCCCGAGTACACCGCGTTCTTCGAGCCCGAGCTTGGTGCCGCATCCGTGGCCGCCGCCGAGCCCCTCGATGGGCCGTTCGTCTCCGGGATCGGAGGGATCGCCCACGGGCTCGGCGTGCACCTCGTTGCGGGCATGCTTGAGGCGACCGACGATCCGTCTCGGTTCTCGAACACGCTCGTGGCGGTGGATGAGGCGGGGGAGTTGGTCGCCAAATACCGAAAGATGCACCTGTACGACGCGTTCGGCCAGAGGGAGAGCGACTTCGTCGTCGCCGGTCCGATCGAAGAGCCAGAGACGTTTCTCGTCGATGGGCTCACCATCGGTTTGCAGACCTGCTACGACGTGCGGTTCCCCGAGGTGACGCGGCGCCTCGTCGACGCCGGTGCCGAGATCGTCGTGCTCCCGTCGGAATGGGTGCGCGGTCCACTCAAGGAGCAGCACTGGCGCACGCTCGTGACCGCGAGAGCGCTCGAGAACACCGTCTACGTTGCGGCGGCCGACCACGCGCCGCCGATCGGGGCGGGCAACAGCATGATCGTCGACCCGATGGGCGTCGAGCTCGCGACGATCGGCGAGCAGAGCGACGTGGCGCTCGCGTGGGTCTCGCGCGATCGCCTAGCCGAGGTGCGCACACGCAACCCCGCACTCGCGCTACGCCGATTCGCAGTCATCGAGCGGTAGGGATTCGCCCGGCGCGTCAGCGGCCGAGGCGGGCGAGTTGGGCGGACGCACGCTCGAGAACCTTGATCTTCTTGCAGAAGGCGAACCTCACGAGGGACCGGTACTCGTGACGATTCTCCTCCCGGACGAAAGCGGTCAGCGGCACCGCGACGACACCGGCGAGTTCGGGCAGCGCACGGCAGAATGCCGCGCCATCGTCGTAGCCGAGCGGAGCGGCATCCGCGACGACGAAATAGGCGCCCCTGGGCTGCGTGATCGAGAACCCCGCTTTGGTGAGTCCGGCCGAGAGCACGTCGCGCTTCTTTCGCAGGTCGGCGGCCAGGTCGTGATAGTACGAGTCGGGCAGCCCGAGGCCGACCGCGATCGCGGGCTGGAATGGCGCACCGTTGGCGTAGGTGAGGAACTGCTTCACGGCCATGATGACTGTCACGAGTTCGGCGGGGGCGGTGATCCACCCGATCTTCCAGCCGGTGGTGTTGAAGGTCTTGCCGCCGCTGGAGATGGTCACCGTGCGGTCTCTGGCCCCCGCGAGCGAGGCGATCGGGAGGTGCGGCTCGTCGAAGAGGAGGTGTTCGTAGACCTCGTCGGTGACGATGATCGCGTCGTGCTCGTGGGCGAGTTCGACGATGAGCTCGAGGGTCTCGCGCGGAAGCACCGAGCCGGTCGGGTTGTGCGGGTTGTTGATCAGGATGAGGCGGGTGCGGTCGGTAACGGCGGCGCGGAGCTCGTCGTGGTCGGGCAGGAAGTGCGGCCCGCGGAGGGCGACCGTGCGGTGGATTGCGCGGCTCATCCCGATCATGGCCGCGTAGGAGTCGTAGAAGGGCTCGAGCGTGACGACTTCGTCTCCGTCGTCGGCGAGCGCGAGGATCGTCGCGGCGAGCGCCTCGGTGGCGCCCGCGGTGACGAGCACTTCCGTGTCGGGGTCAATGTCGATGCCGTAGAAGCGCTGCTGGTGCTCGGCGATGGCCTCGCGCAGAACGGGCATTCCGATGCCGGGCGGATACTGGTTCATGCCCTTGGAGATCGCGCGCCTAGCGGCGTCGAGAACCTCCTGCGGGCCGTCCTGGTCGGGGAAGCCCTGCCCGAGGTTGATGGCCCCGGTCGATGCCGCGAGCGCGGACATCTCGGCGAAGATCGTCGGACGCAGGCGCCCGTCGTCGCCGAGCAGCATGGCGGCGCGGGCGGTTCGAGCCCAGGCTCCGGTGATCGTCATTGCGTCCTTGAGGTTTCGGCGGGGTGGAAAATACAAACCTAGCCGCTGGGCTGCTCTGCCGGGCTCGTCGCGCGCTGTGGAAAGTTCTGGCGCGGAGCGTGACGGTGGCCTAGCGTCGGGCCATGGCGAACTTCGCTCGAGTCACCGTTCTGGGCATCGGCGCGCTTGCGGCGATCGCGCTGAGTGGATGCGTGGGTGGGCCGCCCGCCGCAGTGGTGACGCCGGCCCCGAGCGAGAGCCCCGTGTTCGCCTCCGAGGAGGAGGCGCTGGCCGCGGCGACGGAGGCGTACGCCGCCTACCTCGCGTTAGGAAGCCAAGTGGCCTCCGACGGAGGCGAAAACCCTGAACGTATGGGTCAGGTGACCGCAGGGAATGCCTATCAGCAGGAGCTCGAAACGTTCAAGTCGATGCGTAGTGCATCGATTCGTGGAGTTGGGGGTCAAACGTTCGACACGGTTAGCGTCCAAATGGTTGATGTGGCGACTGGTGACATCGTCGTTTACTTGTGTCTTGACACGTCAACCGCAGACTTAATTGACTCTGACG
>Ga0105048_10017417_pt1 | contig 11080 bp, 9 predicted proteins | sample MAT05_FD_78382 | JGI IMG/M metagenome (GOLD analysis project Ga0105048, IMG submission 78382) | Freshwater microbial communities from Lake Fryxell liftoff mats and glacier meltwater in Antarctica - MAT-05 | ecosystem: Environmental > Aquatic > Freshwater > Ice > Liftoff microbial mat | place...
CAGCGCGATGTGGGTGGGATGCCCGTGCAAGAAATTCGGGCGGTCAACTTTCCCTTCTTTGTCGATGTGCGCCAAGATGGCATGGAAAGCGGCCACGCGATTGTGGCTGGCTTGCCTGCCGTGACTATGAACTTTGTCTCGCCGGTGGTGCTAGATGCCACGAAAAACGAGGGACGCACCACCAATGTTCTGCTCAAATCGACGGCGGCCTCTTGGTTGCGTAGCGATGTCACCTTACAGCCGGACTTCCAACTGTACCAAGAGCGTGGCTTTGCCGTGGAAGGGCTACAGCAAGCCTATCCGCTAGCCGTGTCGATTCAGGGTTCCTTCGCGAGCTTCTTTAAAGACAAACCCTCACCTTTTGCCGAAACTGAAGAAGCAACCGATCCAGCCGCGCCCACGCCAACGCCAGCCGTTGGTCCTGCACCCGCTGCCAATACCCTGACTCAATCGCCGGCCAGCGCGCGCCTGATCGTGATTGGCAGCGGTGAGTTTGTCGATGACTTTGTGCTGAACCTTTCGGCGCAATTGATCCAAGATCAAGTGCTCAACAATCTGCAATTCGCCCAGAACACGGTGGATTATGCGGTCGAAGACACAGACTTGTTGAGTATTCGCTCGCGCGGCACCTTTACCCGCTTACTCCAACCCCTCAGTGAGGGCGAAGAATCGGCTTGGGAGTATGGCAACTATGGTGTGGCGTTAGTCGCGCTCATGCTCATCGGCGGCCTCTGGTACGCACGGCGACGTAACGAACGCCCAATGGAACTAGCCAGTCTATAATTTCAGGAGTTACTTATGAATCGACAAAATCAAATCCTTGCAGGGATCCTGATCATACAACTGGCCATTGTCGCGTTTGTGTTTTGGCCAGGGCGCAATGTGACCGCCGCCGCCGATGCGCTCTATAGCGGCATAACACAAGACAACATCCAATCGATGACAATCAGCGATCAGGACAAGCGCGTTACAATTAGCCGCGGTGGCGACGGCTGGGTGCTGCCCGACGCTGACGATTTTCCGGTGACCGCCGTGCAAGCCAGCGACGTGATTTCGAAAATTTTGACGATCGACACGCGTCGCTTGGTGGCGAGCAATACCACCAGCCATGCCCGTTTGGGGGTGACCGAAGCAGATTTTAGCCGCCGCATTGATCTAGAAACCACCGATGGTCAGGCGTTGACGCTCTATGTGGGCACATCGCCCAGCGCCCGCTCGACCAATATACGGCGTGGCGATAGTGACAATGTCTACTTGACGAGCAACGTCACCGCCAATGATCTGCGTACGGACATTGGCAGTTGGGTCAACACGGCCTACCTGGCGCTGCCCGAGACGGAGATTCAGGCGGTCACCGTTGAAAATGTCCAAGGCACGCTTGAATTCACGCGGCCGACGACCGAGACATGGACAATGACCGGCCTCGCCGCAGGTGAAGTTTTCAACGAGAACAATCTCACTTCCATGTTGACACGCCTAAGCGGTTTTAACATGGTCAAACCGCTGGGCAAAGCGGACAAACCAGAGTATGGCATGGCAACACCCGCGACTACGGTGACGATCCAGATCCAGCCCGCCGGGGGCGAAGCCAAAACGATTACGCTGGTGATTGGTCCACCAAACCCGGAAACCCAGAATCATGTGGTCAAGTCGTCCGACTCGGAATACTATGTCGAGGTGGCAGCGTTTGGCGTAGAGAACTTTATCAGCCGCAACCGGACGGACTATCTGGTAGTTCCCGAACCAGCGGCAACAACGCCGATCACAGGGACCAATTTTATGACTGGCTTTGAGGGCATTACCACTACTACCCCGCTGTCGGCCACCAATTTGCTGACCGGTGCCGCAGGCGTGACCAGCACGACACCCCTCTCGGCAACAGAAGTGGTTACACCAGCTCAATAATTTCTTAGTACCGTAAGCGTCAGCCATAAACGGCTTCGTAATAAACAGAGCGGGTGAGTAAGATCGAACATCTTACTCACCCGCTCTGTTTATTGTATGAATTTCTAGGCCAGCCTAGCGCGTCAGGCGGCGATAAGTGATACGATGTGGGCGATCGGCGGCTGGGCCAAGGCGACGCCGCCGATCCTCTTCATATTCGCTATAGTTGCCGGGGAACCAGTAGACCTGGCTATCCCCTTCAAACGCCAGAATGTGGGTGGCGATACGGTCGAGGAACCAGCGATCATGCGAGATGACCAATGCACAACCGGCAAACCCTTCGAGGGCATCTTCCAGAGCGCGCAAGGTGTTCACGTCCAAGTCGTTGCTCGGCTCATCGAGCAGCAACACGTTGGCCCCCGATTTGAGAATTTTGGCGACATGCACGCGGTTGCGCTCACCGCCCGATAAACTGCCCACCTTTTTCTGCTGATCGGTACCACCAAAGTTAAAGCGCGAGACAAATGCGCGTGAATTGACCAGGCGCTCCCCCAGTTGCAACTGCTCATTGCCGCCCGAAATTTCTTCCCAGACGGTCTTGGTAGCATCGAGGGTATCACGGCTCTGATCCACATAGGCTAACTGAACCGTACTCCCCACCGTCATTGTCCCCTTATCCGGCTCATCCTGGCCGACGATCATGCGGAACAAGGTGGTCTTGCCTGCACCGTTGGGACCAATAATGCCCACCAGCGCGCCGGCAGGAATATCAAAGCTGAGGTTTTCGTAGAGCAGGCGATCGCCAAAGGCTTTGGTAATATTTTCCGCATGAATGACAATGTCACCCAGACGTTGCCCCGGCGGAATATAAATTTCGCGCTCTTCGTTGGCGCGCTCGCGCCCTTGGGCCAACAATTCATTGTAGGCATTGATACGCGACTTACTTTTGGCCTGGCGCGCCTTGGGCGACATATTCAGCCATTCCAATTCACGATCCAATGTCTTCTGGCGTACGGCTTCGTTCTTCTCTTCGAGGACCAGCCGTTGCTGCTTTTGCTTCAGCCAGGACGAATAGTTGCCGCGCCACGGAATGCCATGGCCGCGATCCAATTCGAGAATCCAACCCGCCACATTATCCAGAAAATACCGATCATGGGTCACGGCAATGACGGTACCGGCATATTCTTGGAGATGCTTTTCCAACCAGGCCACAGATTCGGCATCCAAATGGTTGGTGGGCTCGTCCAGTAGCAGAATATCGGGCGCTTTGAGCAGCAGACGGCAGAGCGCAACACGCCGCCTTTCACCGCCGGAAAGCACCGCCACTTGGGCATCGGCTGGGGGGCAGCGTAGGGCATCCATTGCCAATTCCAAACGGCTGTCCAGATCCCACGCATTCAAGGCATCCAGCTTATCCTGTACCTCGCCTTGGCGTACCATCAAGGCATCCATCGCGTCGGCGCTCATCTCTTCGCCAAACTTCATATTGATCTCATCGAACTCGCGCAGGGTGTCGACGACTTCTTGTACCCCTTCTTCCACAATCTCGCGCACCGTTTTGCTGTCGTCCAGTTTTGGCTCTTGTTCCAAATAGCCGATCACATAGCCAGGCGCCAGCGTGGTTTCGCCATTATATTCCTTCTCGACCCCGGCCATAATCCGCAGCAAGGTGCTTTTACCAGAGCCATTCAAACCCAGCACACCAATTTTGGCACCGAAGAAATAGGAGATACTGATATCGCGCAGCACCTGTTTATTGGGCGGATAGGTTTTGCTAACCTTCGCCATCGAATAAATAACTTTTGTACTCATAACTAAAAATTTTTCTCCTGGTTTCAAAAACGAGGATTAAAGCGTCCACAATTGGGCAGCGGCAGCAACGTCTGCTGCCACCCATGGCATGGCCACGATTCGCACACTCATCCTAAAAATGTTGTATCTTGCGAGTATAAACGGAATAGTAACGAATCAAAAAAACGCACACCGCTTGGGCGCATCCCATTTCCGTGGCGTAGTCGCCACTAGCGTCTTTCGGTTAAGTGGACTTCCACACTATCGCCCACCTGCTTCTTCAGAGTCTTCATAAGGGCGGCCTTGAGCGGCAACATGTGTGTGCCATCGCCAAGCGGCAGGAAGGTGGCTTGGAAAACGTGACCATCGATCGTACCGGCCACCTTGACAGGCTTGCGTGTGCCAAAGAAGCTGGCCGACTCGGGCCAAATGACGCAAGTCCAGCCGCTGGTTGCCTCATCTTTGCCAATGGTCGCTGTGAACATTTTATCTATCATACTTTATCTCCCAACATAGATTGTATACAAAACTGTATATAGGTTGTGCCAATGGTTATGCTTCACACCTTTATGGGTAGGGTTATATCTGTGGCAGTCAGCGATTTATGACTGCTCCTGGGAAGCTGTCTCCAGAATGTGCCCAATGTCCTCTAGTGCCGCAGCCACCGCGATTAATTGTGCTGGGTCGAGTTTGGTCATCAGGTGTTGTGACCACGCTTCGCTAAGTGAGTAGATGGCCATGAGGACTTCTGCCCCTTGGGGCGTAAGTTCAAGAAGCCGTGTGCGCCGGTCATGCGGATTATCTTGGTAGAGCGCCAGACCTTCGGTGACCAGCACATCGGCAACGCGCTGCACGCTCTGCCGCGCATGGCCCATGTCCCGCGCCATCTGTGCAACCGTCTGTGGGGCATAACCGACGCGGCCAAGCACTTGCCATCTGGCGCTGCTTTGGCCAATCGAGCGCGTAACCTGATCACCATTACGCATGAGCAATCCGTTGACCTTGAAAATGCTTAATGAGAACCGGCTGAGTGGATCGTCTGGTTTTCCTGTGGATGTCATGGCTAGATCATAGCACTTTGACAGTATACTGTCAAATATTGTATTCTGCTCATCGCTTATGCCACAATGCCCCTAATGTGGTATATACGCTTAGTGACGTTGTGTACTTTACTAATCTGCGTTAAACTATAGGGCAAGCGTTAAGCAGGTATCACGCAACCATCATAGGCAGTATGCTTGCTCGTTGCTGCTGATAGCGTACCTAATGTCATCAATCAAACTCATCCCACAAAGGTCATTAAACATCTTTCGTCCTATCATCAAGTGTGCCAATTTTCAGTTGCGATTCTAGCCGAATGAACAGCACTGCGCATAAGCGCTACCAACTGGAAATATGCCGCAATCATCCACGCATCAAGGTTTGAAGGAGCGCCTTATGAAGCGAAAAGTGGTTAGCCTGTTTATATTCAGTCTCCCATTGCTTTTGGTTACCTTATTTTTGCACCTCTCGGTAGCCGCCGCGCCAATGCAGCAGACGATCCCAGTGGAAGATCCTGCGACGCCATTGGCACAACCGCAACAGATCAACATTCGTCAACAAATCCCCTTGTTCTTCACCGTAGCAGTGACCACCCCGCTCACCGACAGCGAGACCAGCAATCTGCTGGGTGCGCTCATCAGCAGTCTCAACCAGGCCGATGCGCTGACCTCCACCTTTACGGTGCAGACCGTGGGGATAACGCTGACGTTTGATCTGCAACTGACCGTGACCGACACTTTAACCACTACGGTGCCGTCCACGGTCACCCTGACATGGGGCGATCAACAAACCACCACCATGCCCATTTCGGTGACAGTGGGGGCGCTGCCCGCGGCAGAGGTATCGATTACCCTGCTCGCATCGCCAGCACTATCCGCCACCGGCGAGATTACACCGAGCACCACCGTCAGCTTGACGGAGGGGAGCGAGCTTACGCCGACAGCGCCAATCACTGCGGTCACAGGGATTACCGGCACACTGGCGTTTACGGTTAATCTGCGCTCCGGGCCTGACACAACCTTTGATGCTGTCGGCACAATACCAGGGGGTCAAACCGTTACCATTGTCGCGCGCAACGCTGACAGTAGCTGGTATCTTTTGAATAATGGACTATGGGTCGCGGCGTTCCTGGTTGAAAATGCGACAGGCGACGTGCCCCTAGCCACCGATGCGTTAGTGACAACGTTGCGTGCGCAAACGCCCATTACAGCAACGGTCGCGCCTACGGCAACGACCCTAGTCACGACCACACCAGTGTTGACAGAGACAGCGGTCGTAACTGCTACAGAAACGGCTACAGAAACGGCACCCCTCACCGCCACCAGCCCAATCCTGGTGCCGACACCGGCGGCAGTCACACCACCGGCACCCCTGCCCAGTGTCACGGTCAATGCCAATCTGCGTTCTGGTCCAGCCACAACCTTTCCCGTTACAGGGGGCACCACCGCAGGCCAAACAATTACGATTGTCGCCCGCAATGAAGATGGCACTTGGTTCCAACTCGATAACGGCGGTTGGGTATCTGCCGCACTGGTTGCCAACCCACCAGCCGCCGCCAGTCTACCCCTCTTCAACGCCGAGGGTACAGCCGGGGCAACGGCCACACCGACACCTGTTCCCACGCCGACAACAGTCACCACCACGGCAGTACTGGGCGTGCGCGAAAATCTCTATATTATCCGCGTCGATGGCCTGGTCGATGGCTATGATCTCACCCTCAACACAATCGATGAGTTGGTGACGCGCGCCAGCGCAAATGAGGCGCTCTTACAAGATTCCGCGTGGATTACCGAAATGACGACAGCGCTGGCCTTGCTGCGTTCGACGGGTGATGAAGTAGGAACATTGTCTGCGCCGGCCCTCTTTGCAACGCCCCATGCGCTCCTTGTCGAAGCGGCAACCTCGTTTACTAGCGCAGCCGATTTGCTAGCCGAGGGCGTCGATGCGTTGGATACGGATCGCCTGGACGAAGCCTTTGCCCAAATCACCGTCGGCACAACACTGCTGACACGTGTCCAAGATGAAATTGAAGATCTGACACCCTAAAGTTAGGGGTAGGGAGTGACGAGTCAACATTACTCGCCACTCCCTACCTGCCACTTGCTACCCGCCGTTATGTCAATTATTCTCTGCTCACTCATTGCCTTTTGCGCAGGTGCCTTGCCCTTTTCTGTCTGGGTAGGGCGTTGGATGCTGGGCCGCGACATCCGTACCTATGGCGATGCGAATCCCGGGGCGAGCAATGTGCTGCGTGCTGGGGGCAAAGGTGCCGCGGCCCTTGCCCTAGTACTCGATCTGCTCAAAGGAGCCATCCCCGTGGGTGTCGCCCATTTTCAACTGGGGTTCACCGGCTGGCGACTGATCCTCGTAGCGATTTTGCCGGTGTTGGGCCATGCCTTTTCGCCGTTTCTCCGGGGGAAAGGTGGCAAAGCGGTCGCTACGACAGGCGGCATTTGGTGTGGCCTTACTATCTGGGAAGGGCCAACCATTGGCGGTCTTTTGCTGGGCCTGGCGAGCTACTGCTTGGGGGCCAATGGCTGGGCAGTGATCACCGCCATCAGCGGCATGGTGCTCTACCTAGCCCTGACCCCCATCAGTTGGAATGGTTTGATGGCGCGCCCGGCCAGCGCAACGATCTGGATCATTGGCATTCTGAATCTCCTGGTTGTGGCTTGGAAACATCGCAGCGATCTAGCCAAACCACCCCAATTTCGCTGGCGCAAGCGCTAGCACGATGCCCACCATTTCCAGCGTCCTCATCGTCGTAGCAAGCGGGGCCAGCAGTGCGCTACTGATTATGCTCCTAATTGCGCTGCACAATACTATCCATTTTCCGCGCTTGACAACAATTCCTCTTGCCCAACAGCGCAGCGCCCCCCCAGTCTCGATCCTGATCCCGGCACGCAATGAAGCCCACAACATCGGGCAGACCATACAGGCATTGTTGGCACAGGAGTATCCTTCCTTTGAATTGCTTGTCCTCGATGATCATTCTACCGATGCAACCGCGCACATGGCAACCACTGCGGCCAAGGGCGATCCACGCTTTCGCCTGATCACAGGTGCACCTTTGCCGGTTGATTGGAGCGGCAAAAACTGGGCTTGTCATCAACTCGCGCAGCAGGCGCACCATGCGACTTTGTTATTCACCGATGCCGATGTCCAGTGGCGACCGCAGGCTTTGGCCGCGCTCATCGCCATGCAACAGTCCACTCACGCCGATCTGTTGAGCGTCTGGCCCACGCAGATCACGCAAACCTGGGCCGAGCGCTTGGTAGTGCCGCTGATGACTTTTGCTGTATTGGCCTATCTGCCAGTCAACTTTGCCCATCACAGCCCCTATCCCCTGGCTGCCGCGGCCAACGGTCAATGTATGCTCTTTCAGCGCCGTGCCTATCAAGCCTGTGGTGGCCATGCCGCCGTACACAACCGCGTGTTGGATGATGTCCTGCTGGCACAACGGGTAAAAGCAAGCGGGTTGCAATTGCGCATGGCCGACGGCGCGGGTCTGATTGCCTGTCGTATGTATCACAATTGGCAGGAAACTTATCCTGGCTATGCGAAGAGTATTTTGGCGGGACATGGTTCATCGCCTCTGCTGCTACTGCTCTCTACCCTTTTTCATCTCACGCTTTTTGTTGGCCCCTGGCTGTGGCTGATACTAGCCAGCGTTGACAGTCTCAGCGCTGGCTGGCCGTGGTGGCCGCTGGCATTGGGGCTAGTGGGCATCCTTGTGCGCGGGATGACAGCCTACAGCGCGCGACAGCGGATCCGTGATAGTCTCTGGATGCCCTTCTCGGTGCTGCTCATGACTGGCATTGCGTTGCAAGCCCTTTGGTGGCACTGGCATGATGGTGGCCCACAGTGGAAAGGTCGCCAGCTAGGGTAACCGAATGGCAATATTCTCGTCATCCCAACAAACCACCAATACCTGCCCAGTTGAGAAGTGATTGATGCCCCAGGCCAGCCAGAAGCTACCGTCACAACCTGCTCATCCCATTGTAATTATCGGCGCGGGGATTGGTGGGCTCAGCGCGGCGATCCGATTGGCTGCGGCAGGCCAACGCGTGCTTATCCTGGAGCAAAATGTCCAAGTAGGCGGCAAGATGAGCCAGGTAGAAGTCGCTGGCTTTCGCTGGGATACCGGCCCGTCGGTCATCACCATGCGCCATGTCTTTGCTGAACTTTTTCAAAGCGCAGGGCGACGACTGGAAGATTATTTGACGCTCCAACCGGTCGATCCGCTGACGCGTTACTTTTATCCGGATGGCGTGCAACTGGATATGACGCGCGACTGGCCAGCGCTCGCCAGCCAGATCGAGGCGCTAGCGCCAAGCGATGTTGAGGGCTATTTGCAGTTTCTGGCCTACGCGGCGCGTCTTCACCAGATCACCGGACCAGTGTTCATCTATGATCAGCCGCCCAGCTGGCGCAGCTTTGGGCGCATGCCTCCCCTAGCCTTTGCCCAGATCGATCCGTGGCTCACCCTGGATCAGAAAATTCGGCGCTTTGTACAGTCACCCCACCTGCGTCAACTGTTGGGACGCTTTGCCACCTATGTGGGTGCCAGTCCCTATCAAGCACCCGCCACGTTGGGCGTGATCGCGCATGTCGAGCTGACGGGTGGCGTCTGGTATCCACGCGGTGGCATCTATGCGATTGCGCAAGCGCTTGCCAAGCTTGCTACCGAATTGGGGGTTGAGATTCGCACCAATCAACCAGTCCAACGAATCAAGGTCACCGACCAACGCGCCACGGGCGTCACGCTGATCGACGGCACACAGATTGCTGCCGACACAGTGATTGCCAATGTTGATGTCACCACGGTTTACCAACATCTTTTGCCCCTATCCGTGGCTACGCGAAACCAATTGCAAAAGATGCGCAGCATCGAGCCATCATGTTCTGGCTACGTTTTACTCTTGGGGATTGAGGGGGAACATTCCGCACTGGCGCATCACAATATCTTTTTTTCGCCCAATTATCAGCGCGAATTTGACGACATTTTTCGCAAGGGTATACCGCCACGCGAGCCAACTATCTATGTGGCAATCACCAGCAAAGCCGACTCAGCGCACGCGCCGCCCGGCTGCGAAAATTGGTTTGTGCTGGTCAATGCGCCGCCGTTGGGCAGCAATTTTGATTGGCAACAAGGGGAAGCCGCCTACCGGCAGCATGTGTTTGATACGCTTGCCAACTTCGGTTATCCCATTCAGGCGCGCATCCGTCATTGCACGGTCCTAACACCGCTGGATCTAGCGCAACGCACGGGTGCCTGGCGCGGCGCGCTCTATGGGCTTTCGTCCAACCAGGCATTGAATGCCTTTCGCCGTCCCCACAATCGCTGTCCGCTTGTGCAAAGGCTTTATTTTGTCGGCGGCACCACCCATCCAGGCGGTGGCGTACCCATGGTCAGCTTATCGGGCAAGGTCGTAGCCGAGATGGTATTGCAGGATCAAGGATAATTCGCACGGTCGGCGTCTAGACCTTTTAGAGCAGGGATTTTTACAGCAGAAATAAGGAGTTGCAATGGCGATCCAACCAAGCCAGCGGCGGCGGCGCTGGACTACGATTATTACAGTAATTATTCTGGTGCTTGCCCTGGCATTTATCGGCTTTATTGTGTGGGCGGGTCGTTCTGCGCCCATTATGGACGAGGCCACAGCCGCGCTGGTCACCGACAACCAAGTAACAGTGGCGACGGAGCCGTGGCTGGTCTTTACACCGATCACGCCAACAGTAACCACGGGTTTTATCTTCTACCCCGGTGGGCGAGTCGATCCCCGCGCCTATGCGCCGGCAGCCCATGCGATTGCCGCCGCGGGCTATCTGGTGGTCATCGTGCCCATGCCGCTCAATCTAGCCGTTTTTGCGCCGACGCGCGCCAGCGATGTGATTGCGGCCTATCCCGCAATTGTCCACTGGGCGATTGGTGGTCATTCGCTGGGTGGGGCCATGGCGGCCAACTTTGTGGCCAAGCAACCGGAGGCGACCGATGCGCTGATCTTTTGGGCAGCCTACCCCGCCGCCAGTGATTCCCTGGCGCAACGCAACGCGTTACGGGTTACCTCAATTTATGGCACACTGGATGGTCTGGCAACCCGCGCAAAGATCGATGCGTCGCGCGCCCTATTGCCGCCGCAAAGCACATTTGTGGCGATTGAAGGCGGCAATCATGCCCAGTTTGGCTGGTATGGCGCGCAAGCCGGCGATAATCCGGCGACGATCACGCGTGCCGACCAACAGGCGCAGACCATCACCGCCACCTTGACGGCCCTGGGCCAACTGGAACCATAGGAGCTTGTATGGAAACAACCGATGTACTGATTATTGGCGCCGGGCTGAGTGGATTGATGACGGCGCA
>Ga0105048_10017423_pt1 | contig 11079 bp, 2 predicted proteins | sample MAT05_FD_78382 | JGI IMG/M metagenome (GOLD analysis project Ga0105048, IMG submission 78382) | Freshwater microbial communities from Lake Fryxell liftoff mats and glacier meltwater in Antarctica - MAT-05 | ecosystem: Environmental > Aquatic > Freshwater > Ice > Liftoff microbial mat | place...
AACCATTGCCGGGCAAAGGACCCAACTTCCTGGTGCCCATTCCCCGCTTTGCGACATGGGATGCCCTGAATGTCTGGCTGGCAGAGCAATGCCGCAAGCGTCAGGCCGATGTTCTGCGTGGGCACAGCGACAGCATCGGGCAGCGCCTTGCGCGTGATCGCGACGCCATGATGGTTCTGCCCGCATCCCCGTTTGATGCCTGTGATCAGGCCGCCGGCCAGGTGAACTCGCACTCCTTGGTGCGCTACAAGACCAACGATTGCTCGGTTCCGGTTGCTTATGGGCAGCCCTGTCACCTTCCGGGATGTTACACATAACAACGACACTCTGGTCTGAATGGCGCGTTGACGGCGGCTCCCTTGTTTCTGAGAGTTCAGGTTTCACCATCTGATCCGCTAGAGACGCCACAATCCGACAACGCGCATCGGCCCAACAGAATTGCAAAAGTGATTGGTCGGGGAACCCCGAATCATCACCTGCCTGACCTGGGGTGCACATTAGAATGCCCAATGCACATCCAAGGGGCCGCCTGATCGACGGGCGCGATCAACGCTTCACTCCATCCGCTTAGCAAACAGTCCCACCTTCAGACAGAGTTTTGTGTCACAATCTGCAACAGCCTTCGGTCAAACCGGACTGTTTCCTTCGTAAGCCCCTGAATCCACCGAAAACCTTTGCACTTTTACGATATTTTCATAGTATTCTGTGTACTGATGCAGGGGACGTGTGTGCGGACGACTTTCAGGTTTGGGATCGGTTGGCGGGCAGGGAGGACCGGGCAAGTTCTGGCGCTGTTGGCGGCACTCGGCTTGCCGGGTCAGGTCGGGGCGCAATCGCTTGACGCGCCACTGACCAATGTCGTGTTTCGCGAAGGCGACACCCTGCGCACGGTGGTCGGCGCGGAGCTTGCTGATCCCGATCTGTGGCCTGTGGTTTTGCAACTCAGCGGGCTCGCCTCGGTCAAGGATCTGTCACCCGGCACTGTGCTTGCCATGCCCGTGGCACAAGTCAAGGCGACGAATGCTGCGATCTTGCGGGCGCTCGATGCGATTCAGGCCGCCAATGCCGAAGGCGCGCGGCTGTTCGCGCCGGACGACATCGAAGCGGCACACGACAACCACGCCACTGCCGTCGTGCGGCGCGGAGAAGGAGCCTGGGGTGCTTCGGTGCAGTTTGCCGATCTAGCGACCGCCGAGGCGACCGACGCCCTCCTGCTGTCGCTCGAACAGCGCGACCGGGCCGCCGAGGCGCTGGTGACGGACGTTCAGGGCGATGTCGAAGGCCGAAGCCCCGATGCCTCGCGCTGGACGCCGCGCGCGGTGAATGCCGTGCTGGTGCAAAGCGAACGGGTGCGCACCCTGTCGGGGTCAACCACGCAAGTTACCTTTCGCGACCTGAGCCGACTGCGTCTGAACCCGAATTCCAACGCCACCATTCAACGGATGCGGTCCGACCCTCTGACGGGCGGCGAAGTGACCAAGATCGAACTGGTCAGTGGCGATTTCTATGCGTTGCTCAACCAGTTGGGCGAACGCACGAGTTTTCAGATTGCCGTGGCCGGTCTGGAAACCACCACGGAAAGCGCCGATTTCTGGATCAAGACCGGGGCCGACGGCGCCCGCTTTGCCAATTATGATCAGGCGGCGCTGGTTGTCGGCAGCGGCGATCAGGCTGTCAGTCTGGGGGCGAATGAAGGCGCCGTCGTCAAAGCCAACGGCGAGGCCGAGGTGACCGAGGTGCTGGACCGCCCCGCCCTCCTCGCCCCCGCCGATCTGGAACAGGTGTTCGGGCGCAGCGCGGCCCTGTCGTGGTCCGCGAAACAGGACGCCGCGGGGTACTGGCTGGAGGTCGCGTCGGACGCAGGGTTCAACCAGATGCAGGTGTCGGAATGGGGCATCCCGGCCACCGGTTTCGAGGTCAGCGGTCTGGATCAGGGCACCTTCCATTGGCGCGTGGCGGCGCTGGATGCGTTCGGTCTGCCGGGCGCATGGAGTCTTGCGCGCACCTTCCAACTGGTCAACGATTCCACCCCGCCTTACCTCACCGTCCTGTCGCCGACCGAAGGCACCTTGATTTCCGCTCCCCGCGTGACCTTGACGGGCGAGAGTGAAACTGCCGCTGTTCTGACGCTGAACGGCAGCCCGCTGCCCCTGTCGCTCGACAACACGTTCAGTGTCGAGGTCACCGCCGCACCCGGCATCAATACGTTCGCCCTGACCGCCGTTGATGCGGCGGGCAATGTGACCGAACGCACTCTGACCGTCACCTATCGCCCTGCCGAGACGTTGACCCTGACCCCCGATCCAACCCTGCCGCGCGATGGGGAGGGGCGGTTCCTGACCGCTACCGAACAGCTGGCCTTCACGGCCACCTCTGCCGCCACTCCGGGCAGCGCGCTGCGTCTGACTGATGCCACCGGGGCGGTCGTCGTGCAGGCGTCCGTGGGCGACGGCGGAGCGATCAGCCTGACCATTCCGGCCAGCGCCACCCCCGCCGCGTTTCGCCTGGAAGTCCTGTCACCGCAGGGCACTCCTGAGGCGGCGCTTGACCTGACCGTCGTGACCGACGCCATCCAGCCCGAGATCACCTTCGCCACCCCGCCACCGCAAGCCGTCGCCCGGAACCGACTGTCTATCGCGGCAAACGTCGGGGATGCGGTCGGGGCGAGCCTGAACGGCGCGGTGCAGCCGCTGACCGACGGCGCGCTAGCGCTGGACCTGCCCCTGTCGCCCGGTGCCAACGCCTTTGAACTGACAGCAGCCGATGCGGTGGGCAACGTGGCGCTGCGGACCTTTACCGTCATTCTGGACGCCGAACCCCCCAGCCTGTTGCGCGCCGGGGTGGCGCGGCCCGAGGGCACCAACGGCCCCCTTCAGATCACGGCACAGGCGCGCGACAACAGCGGCCTGCGGGCCGCCGCCCGTTACAAGATCACGGTGGGCGAGACCGAACAGACCGGCGTCCTGCGCTGCGACACCCAAACGGGGGAGTGTGCGGCGACCCTGCCGCCGCAACCCGGCGCGCTGCGGCTGATTTCAGTTACGGTGCAGGACTATGCGGGAAACACAACCGAAGGCTCCGGCAGGGGCAACTGACATCACGGGCGCGGACCAAACCCCGCGCGAGGAGACGACATGGCACGACCCAAAACGGCCCTTGCGGCTCCCTGTCTGGCGCTGGCCCTTGGCCTTGCGGCGACCGTTGCGCAGGCGCAGGATGTTACCGAACCCCTGCTGGTCGTCTATGGCGCGGACGCTGGCACCCGCGAAGGCGACCCCGACCATATCGAGCGGCTGTTCTTCAGCATGCCCGCAGACACATCCGGCCCGCTGTATCTGCGGGTATTCGATGCCGATACGGGTGGGCGTCACGATTCCGCGCTGGGTCGGCTGAACGGGTCCACGGATTACCGGTTGTACGGCGGCGCAGGGGCCTTCACCACCGCCGCGCGGCCTGCGCAACTGCCCAACGCCACAGTTCAGCCGACGTTCGACGTCGCTGACCTGCCCCCCGGCACCGGCACCCTGCTGGCCGAACAATCCATCGCCGCAGACGCGGCGTTCGACGACCAATGGGCAACGCTGCACAGCTTCGACGCCACGATGGGCGAGGTTGTCGGCGACCGGCTCTGGTTCCGGCTGGATGTGCAGGGCATGGCAGGCGACGACGGCAACGCATTCGCCGCCACGATCAGCCGTGACGAAGCCAGCAACCAAAGCCCCGATGCACTGGAAAGCGTGTCTTTCGCCCCCACGATGCGCTGGCCCGGATCGGGTCCTGCAACCGAGGTCAGGCTGGCCGTCCCAGCCGATGGCCAGATCATTCTGCAAAACTTCGACGCCGCCAAAGGCCAGTTGAAGATTGTGACACTGTACGAAGACTTCAGCGTCGAAACCTCGGGTCAGAACGGCTGGACGGTCCAGACCCTGCAAATTCCCGACCCGGAAGCGGCGATCACGCTGGTCGAAGGCTTTGAAAAGCCGAACGACGTCACCCTGTCGGCTTTCGACGCCGTGGGGCAGGCCCTTCCCCTGCGGATGCCCCCGGTCCGCAACGTGCCCTTCCTGCGCCCGACGGTGCTGGCCACGGCCCAACCGCTGTCGAACTGTACCTCTGTCGCGTTTGACGCCAGCGGGTCGATCGGCACGCGCGAACTGGGCTATGCGTGGGACTTTGGCGATGGGGCGACGTCGACGCTGCCGGTGATCGCCCACACCTATGCGGCGCCGGGGCGCTATCAGGCGACGGTGTCGATCCTCGATCTGCGCGGCAAGCCGCCCGCAGGCAACCGCCTGCACCTGCCTGTCCATGTCCGCCCCGCCCCCATTGCGATGCCGGGCGATCCGATCACCGTCGCCCCCGGTGATCCGGTCGCGTTTTCCGGGGCGGCGTCGCAGCCGTCCGACAGCCCGATCACCCGCCATGAATGGACCTTTGGCGACGGCGCTTCGGCCATCGGGGTTGACGCGATGCACGTCTATGCCGCCTCCGGCCTGTACCGCGCCGTCCTGCGGGTCGCCGACGACAGCAAACACCCCTGCAGCTTTGGCCTGGCCACGCGCGAGGTTGCGGTCAACCATGCCCCCACCGCCGAGGCCGGCACCGATCGGATCGACGTGGTTGGCGGCGAGGTGCGGCTGGATGGCCGCGCCAGCTATGACCGCGACGGCACCGTGGGCGCTTGGCGCTGGGATATGGGCGATGGCACCACGCTGGACGGCATCGCCGTCACCCACGCTTATGCCGCCCCCGGCACCTATGCTGTCACGCTGACGGTCACCGACGGCTCCGGCGTGTCCAACGATACCGCAACCGACAGCATGACTGTGATCATCAACGCCCCGCCCGAGCCCAAGGGCACCGGCCCCACCCGCCCCATCGCGGTAGGCGAGGTGACGACGCTTGGTTCCGCAGGCTCCGTCGACCCGGACGGCGAGATCCTGAACTACCTGTGGTCCTTCGGCGACGGTTCTGTGGCAGAGGGCCCCGAGGTGCAATACGCCTGGACCACCCCCGGCATCTATGCAGCCACCCTGACCGTCACCGACAACTCCGGCACCCTGTCGTCGCAGACTAGAACCGGCTTTCAGGTCGTGGTCAGTGCAGCCCCCGTGGCCGATGCAGGCCCTGATCAGGCGGTCACCGCCAGCGTGGTGTCGTTCGACGGTGGCGCATCCGCCGACCCGGATGGACGCGTGACGCAATGGGACTGGACCTTTGGCGACGGCGGCACCGCCAGCGGCCAAACGGTCAGCCACGCTTACCGCGCGCCGGGCACTTACGAGGTCCGCCTGCGGGTGATCGACGACAGCGGCGCGCCGCTGAACACCGACGAAGACCTGATGACGGTCGTCATCAACGCAACGCCGGTCGCCGACGCTGGCCCCGACCAGATCACCGCCCCCGGTCAGCCTGTGACGCTGGACGCGTTCGGATCGGTCGATCCCGATGGCAATGTGGCCGGTTATACCTGGACCTATCCGGACGGCACCACCGCTGACGGTGCGCTGGCGGAACGCAGCTTTGACCAGCCCGGCCTCTATCGCATCGGCCTTCAGGTCGACGACGACTTCCCCGGCGGGGCGACCCCGGACTTTGACGAGGTGCTGGTGACGGTCAACGCAAGTCCGGTTGCGGTCATCGGGCCGGACCTTCTGGTGGAACCGGGTCAGCCTGTGGCGTTTTCGGGCCGCAAATCCTATGACCCCGATGGCGCAATCGCTGAATATCGATGGGATTTCGACGACTTGCCCGATCCGATCCGCGCCAACGCCACCACCCGCACGTTCGATACGCCCGGTGCAGTCGCGGTGCAACTGACCGTGGTCGATGCCTCGGGGGCGCTGAACGCGACCGACCAGACCGCGATCACCGTCCGTATCAACCACCCCCCCGTCGCCGACGCAGGGTCAGAGATTGCGACCCAATCCCTGCTCGTCGATTTCAACGCCGCTGGGTCGACGGATGGCGACGGCGATCTGCTGTCCTACACATGGGACTTCGGCGATGGCACTCCGCCGCGTCAGGGAGGCGCTCTGCGCCACGCCTTCCCCACCAGCGGCCGCTATCCGGTCACGCTGACGGTGGACGATGGCACCGGGCTGGGCAATGCGCGCGACAGCGATGCCACGGTCGTCACCATCGATGCTGCCCCCTTGGCCGTGGCCGGCGGCAACCGCGATATCTGTTCCGGCTTCCCCCTGCTGTTCGATGCTTCGGGCTCGACCGACCCCGATGGCGGGTTGCTGCGCTATCAGTGGGATTTCGGCGACGGCACCACGTCCGACATCGTAAACCCGAACAAGACCTATGAACTGCCCGGCTCTTATGCCGTCACCCTGACGGTGCAGGACGAAACCGGCACGCCGCAGGGCCGCGCGCGCGACAGGATCGCGGCACTGGTGCGTGAAGGGCCGATTTCCCATGCGGGTGACGACCTGCAAGCCTGCACGAACCAGGAGGTCCGCTTTGACGGCAGCCGGTCGACCGATGCCGATGGCGCGGTCAACGGCTTCGCCTGGACCTTCGGCGATGGCGGCACCGGCAGCGGCGACCGGCCGACCCATGTGTTCACCGAACCGGGCGTCTACACCGTCAACCTGACCATCACCGGTGACAGCAACGGCCTGTGCAGCCCGCTCGACAGCGATCAGATGCTCGCCGAGGTGTTCCCCGCCCCGAGCCTGACCATCCGCGCCGATGACCGCATGGCTGTGGGGGTATCGAACCCCTTTGCCATCGAGGTAAGCCCGGGTCCCGACGCGCAATCCGCGATGATCACCTGGGATTTCGGCGATGGCACGCAGGCCACCGGCCCGGAGGCGACCCACAGCTTTGCCGATGCAGGCGTCTATCTGGTCACGGCCTATGCCACATTCCCCAACGCGGTCGCCGCCTGCCGCGACATCACCGCCGCGCGCAAGATCACCGTCAACGCCCCACCCATGGCCGCCATCGACGGCCCCATCACGGTGGCCACAGGAGAATCCCTGCTGTTCGATGCCGCCAGATCAAGCGACCCTGACGGCGCACTGACCGGTTTCATGTGGGACTTCGGCGATGGCACCACCGCCCAGGGCGTCAGCCCGCGTCACAGCTTTTCGACCCCCGGCAGCTATGCCGTGACACTGACCGTCAGTGACGATGCAGGCACCCTCAACTCCGATCAAACCGCAACGCTGCAAGTCACCGTCAACCCGACCCCTTATACCGGTCTGACCAGTACCACGGCAATCTGCAGCGGCATCGAGACCGTCTGGCGCGCCGATGCCGCCCCCGGCACGTCCGCCTCATGGACCTTTGGCGACGGCACCGACCTGACCGGGGCAGAGGTGCGCCATGCCTTTGCCGAACCGGGCCTGTACCCGGTCACCCTGCGGATGGACGACGGCCGCGCCCTGCCCAACAGCGTCAGCCGCGAGGAAACCTATGCCCGCGTCAACCACCCGCCCGTGGCACTCGCCGGGCCGGACCGCGCCGTTTGCCCCGGCGAGCCGGTGGTGTTCGACGCCTCGGGGTCGGGCGATCTTGACGGGCAGATCACCGGCTGGCGCTGGGACTTCGACGATGGCGTGACGCTGAATGGCGCCACCGTGACGCGCCAGTTCGACGCCACAGGCCCGGTCGGCGTCCGCCTGACCGTGACCGACAACAGCGGCGCTGCTGCTTGTCAGGCGGGCGAAGACACCGCGCGCATCAAGGTCAACGGCACCCCCACCGTCGATGCAGGCCCCGACCGCGAGGTACTGATCGGTGCGGCGCACGACGACCTGCGCTTTACCGCTGCGGGGACGACCGACCCCGACGGCGACGGCCTGACCCTGAATTGGGACTTCGGCGACAAGGCGCAGGCGCAAGGCGGCACAGTCAGCCACGCCTACACCAAACCCGGCGACTACGCGGTAACCGTCACCGCCCGCGACAGCACCGGCCTTGCCTGCGGGATTGCAACGGACAGCGCGGCGATCAAGGCATTGGCGCGGGAATAGCCAAACCATCCGATCCCCTTGCCGCCCGAAACAACCCCGCCTAGGGTTCCGTCATGCGGTTTGATGGGGCGAACCTGCCGGAGCAGAGATCAGAACACAAAGAAATCCGCAGCAGTCAACGTCAGCCCGGATTGCAGGGTGGCGAACAGCATGCCGTCGCTACCGCCAAGACCGTCCGCATCGTATAGCAGCCTGCCGGTATCGGTTTCATAGATGATGCGGTCCGTCGCATCCGCAGCCTGACCCAAGGTATTGGCAGCAAAAGCCGAGCCCGCCAGCCCGCCAAGCCCAAGTGCCGCAAAGATCGCATCGTCGAGGCGGATCGTGTCATCCACTGCCATGAAGTCGTTTATTCTGTCCACATTGTCTGCAGCAAGGGCGTCGTCGAACACAAACACATCCGCCCCGGTGCCGCCGGTCATCGTGTCATTTCCGGCCCCGCCGTTCAGCGTGTCGTTGCCAGCTTCGCCGGTGAGCGTATCGTTGCCCAACCCGGCGGTCAGAGTGTTGCCGCCGCCGTTGCCTCTCAGCAGGTCATTGCCGCTGCCGGTTTTCACATTTTCGATCATCATCAGACTGTCGATGCCATAACCGGTGTTCTGCGCGCCTGTGATCGCCAGATCAACAGTGGCATTTGCCGAGCCGATGAAAACGGCGGTGTCTTGGCCCGCTCCACCCGACATCGCGTCATTGCCAAGGCCGCCGATCAGCACATCATCGCCAATTCCGCCCCACAAGGTGTCATTGCCATCGCTGCCATCAAGAGCGTTGCTGCCCGCGTCGCCGATCAGGAAGTCGTCGTTCACCGAACCCGTGACGTTCTCGACGCTGGAGCGCGCCGAGGCACCCAGACGGGCAAAGGTATCCATGCCCGAGGCAAGCGTGTTCTGTTCCCCTGCGATGGCCAGGTTCACCACTACGCCACCCTCGTCCAATTTGACGTTCTGATACGTTGCGGTGTCGATGCCAAGCCCGCCGACAAAGGTGTTAGCCCCCAGAGAACCCGTCATCGTGTCGTTCAACGAACTGCCGACGATGTTCTCGAAGTTGCGCACGGTGTCGACGATCTCTGCCACGATGGCCGTTTCGGCAGACAGGTCGATGTTGACCGGGGCAATCGAGTTTTCATACGAGATCGTGTCGATCCCCCACAGACCATCCAGCACGTTGGCGGCGCTGTTGCCCAACAGCAGATCGTCAAAGTTGCTGCCGGTCAGATTCTCAAAGTTGCTGATGGTATCGGTGCCCGACCCACCGGTGGATTGCCCCACGGTGATGGACAGGTCCAGCGTGATCCCCGAATTGGCGCCGAATTCATAGGAAATCGTGTCGCCCCTGGCACCCGAAGTGGTCTCGCCTCCGCCATCGACAGTATTGTCGGCCACGTTCACCCAAACGATGTTGTTGAGGCTGTTGCCCTGACCATTCAGCGCGTTGGTGCCCATCAGGCGCAGGTTTTCGATCGTGTTGCCAAGGGTGGCGTTGACGTAGGACAGCACGAGGTCGGTGCCTGCGGAATCGGTGATTTCATCGCCGAGGTTGTCGACGACGTATGTGTCGTTGCCTCCCCCCCCATCCATCTTGTCGGCACCCGCACGCCCGTCAAGGAAGTTCGCCGCGCTGTTGCCGACCAGACGGTTGTCAAGGTTGTTGCCGATACCGCTGAAAGCCGATCCGGTCAGGGTCAGATATTCCACGTTGGCCGTCAGGCGGTACGACACGCTGGACAACACTGTGTCCAGACCTTCAAGTGCGCCGCTCAGTTCAACCACTGTATCCGCGCCGTCCACCACATAGGTGTCATTGCCCCTGCCGCCGGTCAGCAGATCCGCCCCCTCGCCGCCATCCAGAATGTTGTTGCCGGCGTTGCCGGTCAGTTCGTCGTCGAAATCGCTGCCGATCAGATTCTCGATCGAGATCAAGCGGTCAAATCCCGATCCCTGGGTGTCCTGCACCGTGGTGATATTCAGATCGACCATCACTCCGGCAAAGGCCACGCTGCTGGTGCTGATCGTCGAGGTCAGGCTGGCGCCGGCAATCGTTGTCAGCGAGAAGTTGGCATAAGACGCGGTATCGCTGCCGCCTTGCCCGTCCAGTACGTTATTGCCCGCATTGGCGTACAAAACGTTGGCCAGGGTGTTGCCGGTGGCGTTGATGCTCGCGGTGCCCAGAAGGCGCACATTCTCGACGTTGTCGCCTAGGGTATAGTTAATATAGGACGCGACCGTGTCGATCTGCGTCAGACTGTTGCTCAACTCGGACACCACATCGCCTGCGTTATCGACAACATAGATGTCATTGCCGTCGCCGCCAATCATTGTGTCCGCACCAAAGCGGCCGTTGAGCACGTTGGCCCCGGAATTGCCCTGGATCCGGTTGTTCAGAAAGTTTCCGACGCCGACGATGCCCGATGTGCCGATCAGGTTCAGGTTTTCAAGGTTCGCGCCAAGCCGGTAGGAAATGCTGGCGTTCACTGTGTCGATCTCGGTGGCACTGCTGTTGCGCTCGATCACCACGTCACCGACGTTGTCGACGAAGTAAGTATCGTTGCCTCCCATACCGTCCATACGGTCGGCCCCGATCTTGCCATCCAGAATATTGTCGCCTGCGTTGCCCGCCAGACTGTTGGCCATCGTGTTTCCGGTGGCGTTAATCGAACCGTTGCCGGTCAGGATCATGTTCTCGACAAAGTTGGCAAGGGTGAAGCTGACGGACGCCCGGATCGTGTCAACCCCCGAGCCGCTCAGGGCCGAGCTTTCGTCGGTCACGACATCGGCGATATTGTCGACGATGTAGACATCATCGCCAAGGCCGCCGACCAACAGGTCAGCGCCCGCACCGCCGTCCAGCGTGTCATTGCCGCCTAGCCCCAAAAGCGCATCATCGCCGTTGCCACCGGTGATCACATTCGCAAGACCGCCATCAAGCGCCGTCGTTCCCTCGCCCACCAGCAGGAAACCCGGCGAGACGAACTGAACGTTGCGCGACAAGGTGGTGGAACTGACTCCAAGGCTGTCGAGCGTAATGCCCGAAAGCAGGATCGACTTGCCAGCGACCGAGAATTGCACACCGCTGGCCGTGCCGTTGATCA
>Ga0105048_10017424_pt1 | contig 11079 bp, 9 predicted proteins | sample MAT05_FD_78382 | JGI IMG/M metagenome (GOLD analysis project Ga0105048, IMG submission 78382) | Freshwater microbial communities from Lake Fryxell liftoff mats and glacier meltwater in Antarctica - MAT-05 | ecosystem: Environmental > Aquatic > Freshwater > Ice > Liftoff microbial mat | place...
CCAAAGTCTATGTGGCGTTGCGGGTAGGAGCCTCGCCCGAGCGGGCATTCGCGGTTTTCGTGGGCGATATCGGCATGTGGTGGCGGCCGAGTGGCCTGTTTCAAACCACACCGCGCGCGCCAGGCCAACTGGCGTTTGAGCCGAAGGTCGGCGGGCGGTTCACGGAAACTCTGGCAAGTGGCAAGGTGTTCGAGATTGGACGCATCCTGGCCTGGGAGCCGCCGGCGCGAGTGGTGTTCTCCTGGCGACAGGCTAGTTTTCCGCCCGACCTCACCACGGAGGTCGAGGTCTGCTTTGTTGCCGTAGGGGACGAGACGCGGGTCAGCGTTGAGCATCGGGGCTTCGATCAGGTGCCGGGCGACAATGCGGCCCGCCACGGCTTTCTAGATCAGATATTGCTCGCGCGGCTGGCGGAATATTGGCAAGCCCAGATCCGGGCGATGGGTGACTATCAGGCGTGACCGCCTTGCGTCGGTTCGCGGTTTGTTTCAACCTGGCGCAGGGGAGCGATCATGACGGGTGAGGTTTCGGAAACGGCGACAGGCGCGCGGGGTCGCAAGGCCGGGTTCGGGTTCATCTTTGCCGTGGCGCTGATGAATTCGATCTCGTTCGGCATCATGATTCCGATCCTGCCCAACCTGGTCAAACAGTTCACCGGCGGTGATACAGCCTCGGCGGCGGAATGGGGAGTGCTGTTCGGCGTCTGCTGGGGCCTGATGCAATTCATCTGCGGTCCGATCCTGGGCTTGATGTCGGACCGTTGGGGACGGCGACCGGTCCTGTTGCTCTCACTGTTCGGCCTGGCGGTGGATTTCCTGTTCATGGCGTTTGCGCCGGGCCTGTGGTGGTTGTTCCTGGGCCGGATCCTGAACGGCATGACGGCGGCCAGTTTCTCAACTGCGAATGCTTATCTGGTGGATGTCACGGAAACGGCGGAGCGGGCCAAGGTGTTTGGATGGATGAGTTCCGCGTTCAGCTTTGGGTTCATCTTCGGGCCGGCCATAGGCGGGATGCTTGGCGAGATCGACCTCAGGATCCCGTTTTTGGCTGCAGCGGCCCTTACGTCCATCAACTGGCTCTACGGCTTCTTCATCCTGCCGGAGAGCCTGCCGCCCGAGAAACGGGTCAAGACGTTCGACTGGTCGAAAGCCAACCCCATCGGCTCGCTGAGGCTGTTGCGGTCGCGGCCCGGCCTGCTGGGCCTGGCCGGGATCGGATTCCTGTTCCAGTTCTCGCACACGGTCCTGCCGTCGATATTCGTGCTTTATGCGGGCTATCGCTATGGGTGGACGCCCTCCGTGCTGGGCTACACCTTTCTGGCGACGGGGATCGCGGGGGTAATCGTCCAGAGCTTGCTGATCGGACCGGTTGTCAAGCGGATCGGTGAGCGCAACGCGGTGCTGTTGGGAGCCGCCGCCGGGATCATCGGCTTTATCTGGTATGGCTGGGCCCCTACCGGGCTGATGTACCTGCTGGCCGTCCCGGTCTTCGCCTTCACCGGCTTCTTGATGCCGGGGCTACAGGGCTTGATGACGCGGACTGTTCAGCCCCATGAACAGGGCCAGCTTCAGGGTGCCAATCAGAGCCTGATGGGAATCGGCTCGATCCTGGGCCCCTTGTTGTTCGGAACGGTGTTCGCGTGGTCAATCCGTCACGAGGCCTTCCACATGCCGGGACTGGCGATCTTCCTGTCGGCTGGACTGTTGGCGCTAGCGTTCCTGCTTGCCCTCGTGACGACAAGAACACGGGTGCCGGAGCCCTCGTGATTGGCGCCATCATTGCGCCCGAAAAGCGAGGCATCCGGCGCGGGTTGCCGTTGTTCGGAGAGCCTATGCGCACTCACTTCTGTCTGGCCCTCGCGTTCCTTGCCATCATATGCCCGGTGGCCCAGGCACAACCCGTTTTCGGGGCACCCAATCGCGCCGTGCCCGAGGGTGCAGCCCAGATCAAGTCGTCGTTTTCGGCCGTTGTGAAGCGCGCGGCACCCGCCGTCGTGAACATCTCGTCCAAACGCACAGTGCGTCAGCAGGTGGATCCCTTCTGGTCGTTGTTTGGTGCGGGCGTCCCGCAATCCCGGGTCGCCCAGTCCCTCGGCTCCGGCGTAATCGTCCGGTCCGATGGGGTCATCGTCACCAACAACCATGTGGTCGAAGGCGGGCAGGAAATCACCGTTGCCCTGTCAGACCGCCGTGAATTCCCGGCGCGAATCCTGCTGGCCGACCCCCGTACCGATCTCGCGATCCTGAAAATCGAGGTCCCGGTGGGAGAGCGCCTTGAGGTGCTGGCTATGGACGACAGCGGCGACGCCCAGGTGGGCGATCTTGTCCTGGCGATCGGTGATCCTTTCGGCGTCGGCCAGACGGTGACCAATGGCATCATCTCAGCGCTGGACCGCAATACCGATCCGACGGGTGAGGGCGGCTCGGCCTACATTCAGACCGACGCGGCGATAAATCCCGGCAACTCGGGCGGAGCTCTGGTCGACATGGACGGTGACCTGATCGGGGTGAACAGCTTCATCCTGTCGCGGTCCGGGTCCTCGTCCGGTGTAGGGTTTGCAATCCCGGCATCCGTGGTGCGGCGGGCCGTTGAGACGGCCGTCGGCGGCGGGCGCAGCGTCGTGCGACCTTGGCTGGGTGCCCGGACCCAGAGTGTCACGGCCGACATCGCCAGAAGCCTGGGTCTGGCTCGACCCCAAGGGGCCCTGGTCGCTGATATCTGGCCCGGGGGCCCTGCCGACCGTGCGGGTCTGCGGCAAGGCGATGTCGTGACCCAGGCGGACGGCAAGGCGATTGTGGACGCGGGCACCCTCAGCTTCGTCATTCGCAACCATCGGCCGGGCGATCTGGTGCCGTTGTCCGTCCACCGGGCCGACGGTCGCCAACAGGCATTGTCCCTGCGTGCCGACCCGCCACCGGCAACGCCCGCGCGTGATGAGCGCACGTTGGCAGGGCGTAGCCCCTTCGATGGTGCCACCGTTGTCAACCTGTCGCCCGCCGTCGCCGACGAACTGGGTATGGATGCCTTCGCAGGGACGGGCGTGCTGGTATCAAAACTGGCGCGCGGCCTGGCCATGAACGCGGGCCTTAGACCCGGTGATATCGTGCGTCAGGTCAACGGTCGGCGGATTGCGACAGTGCGCGATCTAGCGGAAGCGGCTGCAGCCCCGGCGGCAGCCTGGCAGGTAACCATTGAACGCAACGGCCAGCAGATCACGGCGACGTTCCGTATCTGACGCCCGGCTGGCGCCCGCCTTCTTGTGTGCTAGGTCGAAGCCATGACGGAGCGCCACCAGTGACCACGCCGAATGCTGAATCTCCTCGCGAGACCCATCAAAAGGGGTTTCTAGGTGCCGTGGAGCGGATCGGTAATCTGTTACCAGACCCCGTCATGATTTTTGTCTGGCTGATTGCCGGACTTATGGTCTTGTCGGCAATTGCCGCCGCCATGGGATGGCACGCGTCGCTGGCCTATTCGGGCGACAAGGCTCCGCCGTTCGCGGAGCTGGCGAACGGTCGCCTGACCTTTACGGCCCGGTCGCTGTTCTCCGAGGAAAATATCGAGCGCCTACTGACCGAAATGCCGCGTACCCTGTCGGGCTTCGCGCCTTTGGGACAGGTGCTTGTGATTATCTTTGGTGCTGCGGTGGCTGAGCGGGTCGGGCTGCTCAGTGCGCTGATCCGGGTCAGCCTGCGCGACGCGCCAAGGGTGATCCTAACGCCTTTGGTGGCAGTCATCGGTATGACCTCCCACCACGCTGCCGACGCGGCCTATGTGGTGTTTATCCCGCTGGCGGGGCTACTCTACGCTGCCGTGGGACGTCATCCGCTCGTCGGAATCGCCGCAGCGTTTGCCGCGGTCTCCGGCGGGTTTGCCGGTAACATCTCGCCCGGCCAAATCGACATCCTGCTGTTCGGGTTCACCCAGGAAGCCGCCCGCATCATTGATCCTACCTGGACAATGAACCCGCTGGGCAACTGGTGGTTCATCCTGGCGATCGTAGTGGTGTTCACGCCGATCATCTGGTTCGTGACCGATCGGATCATTGAGCCCCGGCTGGGGAGCTGGAACGGTCAGGCCGATGATGAGCTCAAAGCGGAAGTGGCGCGGTCGGGGCTGACCGATGCCGAGCGCCGGGGTCTGCGTTGGGCCGGGTTGGCCGCTCTGGCCGTGGTAGCGGGTTTTGCAGCGCTGGCGCTCTGGCCAGGATACACACCGCTGATCGACGAAACCAAAAGTGGCCCCGCACAACTCCAACCCTTCTACACCGCACTGATCGCCGGTTTCATGTTGCTGTTTCTGGCCAGCGGTATCGCCTTCGGGATCGGGTCCGGTGTGCTGCGATCGACGGGCGAGGTCGTCAACCAGATGGCGGAGGGTGTCAGGACAATGGCCCCCTACATCGTCTTCGTGTTCTTTGCGGCCCACTTCGTAGCCATGTTCAACTGGTCGCGCCTCGGGCCGATTGCGGCGATCAACGGGGCGGAGACGTTGCAGGCGCTGGCGCTGCCAGCCCCCTTGCTACTGGTCACTGTGCAGGCGTTCTCGTCCGTACTGGACCTGTTCATCGGCTCGGCGTCGGCCAAGTGGAGCGCGATGGCCCCGGTCGTGGTGCCAATGTTCATGCTGCTGGGGATCTCGCCCGAGATGACGACAGCCGCCTATCGGATGGGCGACAGCTATACCAACATCATGACGCCGCTGATGTCGTACTTTCCCTTGGTGCTGGCGTTCTGCCGGCGCTGGGATCCTGGCGTCGGCGTTGGCTCCTTGCTGTCAATGATGTTGCCCTATGCGCTGTGCTTCATGGGCGCGGGGATGGCTATGACCCTGGGGTGGGCTTTCTTTGATCTGCCCCTCGGCCCGCACGCCGGTGTGCACTACACGCCGCCTGCAGGACTGCTGGCTCCCTAGCCGCCATGGCTGACCTCTTCGAAGCTGCGGGTCTGACGCCCCAACAGCCGTCGCCGCTGGCTGAACGGCTGCGACCGCAGCGCCTGGACGAGGTGGTGGGCCAGGATCACCTGCTGGGAGCGGAAGGTCCGATAGGGCGGATGGCAGAGGCCCGGCGGCTTTCGTCAATGATCCTGTGGGGACCGCCCGGCACCGGCAAGACCACCATCGCGCGGCTGTTGGCCAAGGAAGCTGGCTATGAATTCCAACAGCTATCCGCGGTATTTTCCGGCGTTGCCGACCTGAAGAAAGCGTTCGAGAGCGCCCGCGTGAGGCGCATGGCGGGCCAGGCGACCCTGCTGTTTGTCGACGAAATCCACCGCTTCAACCGCGCTCAGCAAGACGGCTTCCTGCCGTTCGTGGAGGAGGGGATTGTCACACTGGTGGGTGCCACCACCGAGAACCCGTCTTTCGAGCTGAACGGGGCACTGCTGTCGCGATGTCAGGTCTATGTGCTCAAGCGTCTGGACGATGACGCGCTCAAGACCCTGCTGGCCAAGGCCGAGGCGCATGAGGGGCGGATACTGCCGCTTGAGCCGGAGGCGCGCGACGCGTTGGTAGCACTGGCTGACGGCGACGGCCGCTATCTGCTGACGTTGAGCGAGACCCTGTTCAACATCGCCTCGGCCAAACCGCTCTCGACCAACGACCTGGGTCAGGTGCTCCAGAAGCGCAGCCCCGCCTACGACAAGGACCGTGAGGAACACTACAATCTCATCTCGGCGCTCCATAAGTCGATCCGGGGGTCCGATCCCGACGCCGCGCTCTATTGGCTGGCCCGGATGCTGAACGGCGGCGAGGACCCGCTGTTCTTGGCCCGCCGCTTGATCCGGGCAGCCGCCGAGGACATCGGCGAGGCCGACCCGATGTCGCTGGTGCTCGCCAACGCCGCCAAGGATACCTACGATTTCCTGGGCTCGCCGGAGGGAGAGATCGCGCTTGCTCAGCTGGTTGTACACCTGGCCTGCGCGCCTAAGTCCAATGCAGTATACACAGCCTATAGCGCAGCCATGAAAGCGGCCAAGGAGACTGGCTCGCTGATGCCCCCGGCTCATATCCGCAATCCGACCACCAGGCTGATGCGCGATCTGGGCTATGGCAAGGGCTACGCCTACGACCACGATGCGCCGGAAGGCTTCTCCGGCCAGAACTACTTTCCCGACGAGATGGAACGCCGCACGTTTTACAAGCCAAAGGGCGAGGGGTCCGAAGCCCGGATCAAGGAGCGTCTGGAGCGCTGGGCGGCGCTAAGGCGTGAAAAGAACGGGTAAAATCGGACACCATTGTTCTCTGGCGTCGCCGGATCTAGGCTCAGTCCTCACATCTTGGGGAGGGACCTATGACAAACATCGACAACGTCGGGCGCAGTCCACCTTGGCACTTCTGGGTTATCGCCGTCGTTTCGCTACTGTGGAACAGCTTCGGCGGCTTCGATTACACCATGAGCCACGTTCAGGGCGTGGCCTACTACCGGCAGATGGGCATGACCGAGGCGCAAATCGCCTACATGGGCGAGTATCCCGTGTGGATGCACGGTGTCTGGGCGATCGGGGTCTGGGGCTCGGTGCTGGGCTCCATCCTGCTGCTGCTGCGCAAACGCTGGGCGTTCGTGTCGTTCGTGCTTTCCACCCTGGTGGCGGCCGGCGCCCTGGCCTACACGGCCCTGGTCGATGACGGCGCGACGATCATGGGCGGTCTGGCAATGCCGGCGGTGATCGTAATCATCTGCCTGTTCTTCGTCTGGTACGCTCAGGCCATGACGAAGAGGGGTGTTCTCCGCTAGACGGATTGGGTGAAGCCACTCAACCCAATCAAGCTCTCGTCCACCGAGACCGCCTTCGTGCGCAGCCTGGTGCTGTACGAAGACCCTGAAATCCTCGCCCTCAACAAGCCGTCTGGCTTGTCGAGCCAGGGCGGCCGCGGACAGGTTCATACACTGGATGAGCTGCTCTGGGCGTTCGCGAAACAGGGCAAGCCCAGGCCGCGCCTGATCCACCGACTGGATCGCGACACGTCGGGCGTGATCCTGACGGCCAAGACCAAACCGGCCGCAAGTTTTCTCGGCAAAGCATTGATGGCACGCAAGTTTTCCAAAACCTATCTGGCAATCGTGACGCCGGGTCCGCCGGAGCCGACAGCGGGTATGATCAACCTGCCGCTGCGTCGCGATGAGCAGGGTCGGGAGGCCTACATGCGGGTCTGTGCGCCCGATCATCCGGATGCCGAAACCGCTCGCTCGCGCTACCGCACCCTGCAGGCTGCGTCGGGGGCGGCGCTGATGGAGCTGGATCCGGACACGGGGCGGATGCACCAGCTCAGGGTCCATATGGCCGCGCTGGGCCATCCGATTGCCGGTGACGCGCGCTATGGCGGGGCCCTGGTGGTGGGTGGCGAGGCGGTTCCCCGCCTGATGCTGCATGCCCGAGCTTTGGTGTTCCCTCACCCGGCAGGCGGCGAAAAACGCCTGGAAGCCCAACCTCCCGGAGATATGCAGAACCTTATTGCAAGTCTCGGACTGGGTTAGGTTGCACCCGTCGATAGCCTCGGCGTTGGCAATGGTGATCGTGCCGTCGCATAAGGCTCCGGATGCAGACTCTCTTCCTCGTGGCGGTCGGTGGCGCAGGCGGCGCTGTGATGCGCTATGTGCTGGGTGCCCAGGCCCTGCGGGCGTTCGGCGCGGGCTGGCCCTATGGAACCCTGATCGCCAATATCCTGGGTGGCTTGTTGATGGGCGCGCTGGTGGGCATTCTGGCGGCGCGAGGCGGGCCGGATCAGGAGAAGTGGCGGCTATTGCTGGGCGTCGGCGTCCTGGGTGGTTTCACGACCTTTTCTGCCTATTCCCTTGAAATCGTGATGATGATTGAACGGCGCGCCTACCTTCAGGCTGTGACCTACAGCCTGGGTTCTGTGGTCTTGTCGGTATCTGCCCTGTTCATCGGGATGATCCTCGTGCGCCGGTGGCTGGCATGAAAGAAGTCAAGACGCTCTACGTCGACACGGGGGAGGACGGCGTACGGCTGGACCGCTGGTTCAAGCGTCGCTGGCCGCATCTGAACCATGTGCATCTGCAGAAATTGACCCGAACCGGCCAGATCCGCGTCGATGGCGCGCGAGCCAAGCCAGATACGCGCTTGGTCGCTGGCTCACAGGTGCGCGTGCCGCCGTTGCCCGACGCGCCGCCAGCTTTGGCAAAAGGCGAGATCGACCCCCGCGACGCCGCCTTCATCAAGTCGCTGGTGATCTATGAGGACGACGAGGTGCTGGCGCTGAACAAGCCGTCGGGCCTGGCCGTTCAGGGCGGCACCAAAACGACGCGCCACGTGGATGGCCTGCTGTCGGCCTGGGGGGAAGGCCTGGATCGGCCCCGGCTGGTGCACCGCCTGGATCGCGATACGTCCGGTGTTCTGGTTCTGGGCAAGAGCCCGCAGGCCGCCGCACAGTTGGCCGGTTCCTTCGCCAAGCGGCGGGTTCAGAAGATCTACTGGGCCATCGTCACGGGCTTCCCCAAGCCTGGCGATGGGGTGGTTGACAGGTCCCTGGCCAAACAAGGGATGGGCGACCGCGAAATGATGGCACCTGCCGACCTCAGCGACCCCCGTGCCGAAACTGCCGAGACCGAATATGTCACCCTGGCCCGAGCCGGTCCCCGCGCCGCCTGGATGGCGCTATGGCCTCACACGGGACGAACCCACCAGCTGCGGGCCCACATGCTGTTCCTGGGTCACCCCATTGTGGGCGACCCGAAGTACAATACCCCGGCGTCTCAGGCGTTATCGGAGGGCTTGAGACTGCAGCTCCACGCGCGGCGTCTGGTGCTGCCGCATCCGTCGCGGGGCACGCTGTCCCTGGAGGCTCCGATCAGCAAGGAGATGCGTACCGGTTTCGAACGCTTCGGGTTTGATGAGCGCGAGGCTGATCCCGAACCTTTCGGGCGCCGCCGCTGAACGGCTCAGACGAGACCGGTGACGGTGCCTATCCGGGCGCTGTCGGGGAAAATCAGCGTATCGAGCGTGCGGCGATCAACGCCCATGTGCTCGGCCAGCAGCCCCTTCGACAGCGCACGTAGATCAAGCGTCGGTGCGACATCGCGGTTCTCGAACAGGGCCGGTTGCCGAAGGGTCGGCCAGTCTCCGATGATGCCACCCGGCTTCAGCGCTCCGCCCAGCAACAGGGCTGTTGACGCGGTGCCGTGGTCAGTGCCGCCGGTGCCGTTCGCCCGCGCCGTGCGGCCAAATTCGGTGACCGCCAGGACGACCGTGTTTGCCCATACGGTGCCGAGGCCACTGTGCAGACCCTCTATCAGGGCGTCGAGCGCGCCTAGCCGCCCGGCCAACACGCCGGTCTGGTTGGCATGAGTGTCGAACCCATCGACCGACACCGCCGCCAGCTGTGGCCCGTCAGGCGCTTTCAGGAAGCCGGCCAAGGCTACACCCATCTCACGCGCGATCCCGCGACCCTGGGTGGCACCGCCAGGGCGCATCATGCCTGTTGCACTCGCGGCACCGGTGGTGCGCGCCATGTCCTCGGTTTGCAGGCCCCGGGCGAGGGCGGCCCCGAGCAGCGGGTCGTCTCTATAGAGGTCCTGTAACAGCGTCGGCAGACGGGTGGTCGTGTCGACGCCGCGCCCCGGCGACCACGATGCTGCTGGGGCGGGTCCGCGCAGGATTAAAGGTGCTGTGGCGCCGACGGACAGGGCGTCGATCTGGCGGGTACCCGACAGCGCCGACACAGTACGGTTCAGCCAGCCCGACGTGGTGGCGTAGACGTCCGCCGCGCCGGTTTCGAGCACGTCCTGCGCCTCAAAGTGAGAGCGCGCCCGGTCCGGCGATGCCACGGCGGGCGCGATCCGCGCCTGTCCGGCCAGAGCCAGGGCGTGAACGGTGGTGAGTGCCGGGTTGAGGGCAAAGTAGCCATCGAGCTTCAGAGCGCCTTCGCCCAGCGCCAGAGCGCTGCGAACGCCGGCGTAGTCGGGATCGCCAATCGGTGGCACCACGGACAGGCCGTCCATGCCCCCGCGACAGATGATCACGACGAACTTCTTGTCCTTCGGCGTTGCGGCCTCTGCAACACGGGTGAGGAAGGGCAGGGCAAGGCCCGCGGCCAGGGCACGTCGGCTGAGCAGGGTCGGGCCAGTCATCGGCGTTGAAACTCCGGCGTCATCAGAAGAATTGCGACCGCCTCGGCGCGGGACTCGGCCCGGCTGATTGCCGTCGCCGAACGGGTGGACAAGTGAGCGCCGAGGATCTCGCGGGCCAGCACATTGGGATCCTGCACATTGGGGCCTGCCGCCACGGCCATGGCTTGCGCAAACTGCATGCGTTTTACCAGGGCGTCAGAGCCGATCCACGGGCCTGCTTCGTCCGGCCAGCCCTTCGGTGACGGCGCGGCGAAAGGACGTTGACCCAGCGTCGTCAGGATCGCCAGCTGGCCTAGGCCGCGCGGCTGCATCCCCAGGGCGCGGTAGCTGGACACGACGAACTCATACGGCGTCTTGAATTTCGCGGCGTCAGTTCGCCAGCTTTCAGGGGCATCAATCAAGGCCTCAGCGACCCTTGCCAGATCGCCGCCCGAGGCGATCCAGACCGACGTCAAGGCCGACACGACCGCGGCTGGCGGGTCGTCGGCGACAAAATGGCGCGCGATTTTCGTGCAGACGAAGCGGGCCGTCTGCGGCTTGGCCGCGAGGTCGCTCAGGATCGCGCCGGCCTGAGCCCTCCCGGCCTGCCCATACCGCGCGCCCATCACGGTGCGGTCGCCGGGTTCGTGGGCGATCTCGCGGAACACCACGGGCGAGGCAGCATCAAAATCCCTCGGACCTGCCACGCTGAGGCCGGTCAAGGCGCGGGCGAACTCGGTGACATCGGCCTGGGAATACCCGCCATCAATCCCGACAGTGTGCAGCTCAAGGATTTCGCGAGCGAGATTTTCGTTCAGGCCGGTCCCGCGACGCGGCGGTGGGATGTCGGCCTGAGCCCGTCGTAGCGCACCGCGAGCTGCCTGGCTGTTCGGCCCCATCGATTGCGCCTGATCCAGATAGAGCAACATCGCCGGGTGGGTTTCTGCGGCGGCCAGCAAGTCGGCGAACCGACCAAACACATGCGGACGGATGGCCTCGGCCTCATACGG
>Ga0105048_10017428_pt1 | contig 11077 bp, 7 predicted proteins | sample MAT05_FD_78382 | JGI IMG/M metagenome (GOLD analysis project Ga0105048, IMG submission 78382) | Freshwater microbial communities from Lake Fryxell liftoff mats and glacier meltwater in Antarctica - MAT-05 | ecosystem: Environmental > Aquatic > Freshwater > Ice > Liftoff microbial mat | place...
CGAGGTGAAGCTAAAAACATTGGCCGAGAGCTATGGCATCACCGACCGGCTTTTCCGCGACGAGCCACCGACCATGCTCTACAAGCGGATCTTTGGGGCTTAACGCATCAATAGGATTGACAGATCTATACTGAGTTCAATTTGAAAACCGACGTTTCACGATAGCGTGCCGGGGACTGACCAGGGAAAGTCCGCAGTGCCGAGCTACGCTTGGTCAGTCCCCGGCACGCTGAGCATTGTTTCATTAAACGTCGGTTTTCATGCTGATTTGAGTATAGATAGGCGTTACGCAGTTGCCTGGGAACGCCGGCAACCTGCCGACCTGCCACCAGAGATGGCAACGCTGCCAACTGCGTAACGCCTATATCCTATATAGAGAAAAATAGACCTACTCACTTTCTCAGAGCTTTAGGGTCTCGTAGACCCTAAAGCTCTCCTGCAAATCTAATTTCTATCGAGAGACAACTTTGTCACGCTGGATCTGCGGGACCAACCGTCGTCACAATTACATTGCGCGCACCGGCGGCCAGCAAGGCCGCCGTTACCCTGTTTGCATAGGCGGGATCAGTCAGGGCAATCATGTTGCCGCCACGACCGCCACCACTCAATTTGGCTCCGTACGCGCCAGCCCCCAGCGCAGCCGTAATCAACCGTTGCAAGTTGGGCGAACTCACACCCAGCTTTTCCAGAATTGCCTGATTCTGGGTAAACAACGCGCCAAGTGTCGCTCGATCCCCTACGGCCATTGCCTGGCGGGCAGCCTGGGCGATTGCGCCAATTTGGGCAAACCAATCTTCATAGCGCACTGGATCCAGTTGCCAGCCCCGGCGTACATCACCCACCGTTTCCTTGGTCGGCGCGGCGATCCCGCTATCGGCAATCGCCAGTGTTAGCGGCTGGTGGGCGCGGAAAATTTCCGGGGCGCGGTCTTTGATAAACCAGATTGGCAGACCGTAAGCGACCACGGTATTGTCGATGCCGCTGGGTGTGCCGTGATAGAGCTGTTCACTGGCATAGACCAACGCGCTGATTTGGGCAGGCTCAGCCTGATGGCCAAGCTGGAGATAGATGGCGCGCACCAAGGCTGTGCTCAGCGCCGCGCCGCTGCCCAACCCACTGGCAATGGGAATTTGACTATGCACAGTGATCTGCCAATCGGGGTTGGCGGCTGCGCCCAATGCCGCCAAGGTCAAACGCGTGATCAATGCCAACGGCTCATCATCGCCCGCCGCAGCCAACTTGACGTGACGATTGACATCAGGGGCGCTAATGACGCAGCCGTGGCCAGCAGGCGCATCTGTAATCGTCGCCGTCGCCACTGTCTCCCAAACGGGAACAGCAATCGCCGGGTGCCCATAGACCACAGCATGTTCCCCTACAAGGATCACTTTGCCCGGTGCCGTTGCGCTACTCATCGCCAAAGGTTTAGGATTGGGTCCAGTAATCAAAGACCAACACCTTGGCGAGGTAGGGTCGCAAGCCAGCGCCAAACGCGCGATGGGCAGGATGTGGCAAGTAGGCGTCACGGTCCGCTTCACTGGCGAAGGTGACAAAGAAGCAGTGAGTAAAGCCATCGGCAATGCCTTCGACGCTCACATCGGTGCCCCATTCAAAATCGTGAATGGCGTTGATCTTGCCAGGCAGGGCGCGAAAGGCAGCTTCGATCTGCTGCACCTGTTCCCCAGTTGTGCCCTCTTTGAATTTGAAGAGAACAACATGGCGTAATACGCGGTTGGTCGTCACAGAGATTCCTCACAAAGTTCGTTGGTTTATACTAAAGATCGATATACGAGCAGCAATTGTCTATCTACCGTCTTGTAGGCCTGAAGCATTGCGTCAATCCGCCAAGCTTGCCCAACAAAATCTGGATCATAGGTACAGGAAATAATTCCTTTGTGTTCGGGAGAGCGGAAGATGTAACAAGCGGAAATGCTTTCGATTCATCGTAAGGACAGCCCGCTCATACTGAGTTGCATCGCGGAGGACAGACTCATCAGGATATCCCAGATTTCCTTTACCATCTTCATAAATTGTCAGTACATCATGGCCCAATGTGCGCAAGGCATCTACAATCGGCAAAGGAAAATTTTCGTCCGCATACAATCGGGCCATGATCTATTCTTCGTTTTCTTGGATCTGCTGCTCAATTTCCTGCTTGTGGGCGGAATAATAGGCCCAGGCATTAGTGAGATCCTCGGCGCGCAACGCAGGATATATCTTTAGCAAGTCAGATTCGCGACTGCCAAGCTTTCTAGCTTGTACCAGCAGCCAGACGGGGATACGGGTACGGAGAATACAGGGTTCGCCACCCAAGACAGATGGTGTACTTTCAATTCCTGGGAAGGCACCACTGATATCGCGGGCAAGCCATTGAAGCACTTGTGCCTTTTCGCCCGGCAGCATGTCGGGCAACAGTTCTCGTACTTTCTCAAGCACTGTCATTGTAAATACTCCCATCAGACCCATTTCACAAATGTCATCCCTATTATACCATGACTTGCGCCCCCAAAACAGAACGTTGCTCTTGCTTACTGATGCCCCAGGCGCAGTGCGCTAAAGAGCTTCTGGTAGAGCGCCGTCGAGATCACGATCATCTCGAGCACGATCATCACCCCGGCAAAGCCAATCGCCAGTGGGAAAATCTCGTTGCGCGCCAGGATGGGCAACAGGGGCGGCAGCGCAGTCCCCAAATCGCCGGTGATCCGGAAGAGCGGGACAAACATGGTCGCAACAGTCGAGCCGGCGATCACACCAGCAAATGCGCCATAGGCCGTGAGAATCATGTATTCCAAGGCGACTTGTCCGATCACTTGTCCACGCTTGAGCCCAATCGAGCGCATGACAGAAAAGAGATACATGCGTTCATTCATCGACGCGTAACTATAGGTGAGAAGGCCCAGCGCCGCCATAAAGGTGGCCGCAATAAAGCCAACCGAGAGGGTACCAAAAACACCCACGCGCTCCATCTTGGCTTGTTCGGTTTGGATCATGGCGCGCGCGTCGTTGCGATCAATCGTTTCGATGCCCAAGCTCGGAACAGCATCAAGCGTTACTTGACCGTCGGCATTCGGCTCTAAATCTAGCCAGAGGCGATGGGGCATGACGGTGCCAAAAAAGGAGAAGAGAAATTCGAGATTGCCCACAATCGTCACCTGATCGTCGTAGACGGTGGGGAAATACTCATAGACGCCGACAATCGTAAAGGTCGAGTTGACACTGGTGCCAAAATCGGTGATGACATGGACATTCAACTGGTCGCCAATCGCCAACTGACTTTGCGCCAACAATTTTTCGGAAATCAAAATGCCATCATCGGTGGCAGCTAGACGATTCATCAGCCCGCCAAGTGATTCGCGCGCCAGATCGCCGCGGAACCACGCCACCCGCATAAAATCGACGCGATCGACGGCCAGGAAGCGGCCACGCACGCGGCCGTCGGAACCAGTTGACAAAGAAATTTCGGCGCGATAGTCGCCCACGCGCGCTGCAGCCACCACGCCCGGCAGCGTCTCGAACTCATCGGCAGGTGGCACCCAGTCTGCCCCCACTTGCGGCTCTGCGGCCATCGCTTCCGTTTCTAGATAGGGTGTAAAGGCCAGATCCGCCCCCACCTGATAATAGGTGCGGTCGATCAACCATTTGTCCAAACTGGCAGCCATGGACAGGGTGTAGACCCCCAGCGCCAAAGAGACAATCACCAGTAGCATCGGGTTGATATAATTTTGGCTATAGCGCCCCAATTGACGCAACGCCAGATGCGGTGTCAACCAAGGGGTGCGATTGGCCAGCCAATCGAGCAGGCGCATGACCACGGGAAAGAGCCGCATAGACAGAAACGCGATCACCACGACAAAGAGTGCGGGCACAATAATCAGCAGCGGATCCTGATACAACTCTTCTGGGCGATCTTCCACCAGTGCGCCGAGCGAGCCGCGTTGCATCAATTGTTGATAGCCATACCAGGCCGGAATCAGCAGCAGCAGATCCAGATAGGCACGATACCAAAAAGGCCCGCGCGGTGGGCGCGCATGTTCGCGCTGCTGGGTCAAGACCGTTTCACGACTGGTGGAGCCGGCGGTCCACAGTTTGGCCAGCAGTAATACCCCCATCGTAATGCCGATCAAGCCCAGATTCAGCCCCTCGATCGAAACGGGCAGCGGTGTGCGCTCGCGGAAATTTAGAAAGCTGACCGTATAGCCCATCAAACGCGCCAGCAACATGCCCAGACCAAGACCAAGAGGCGTGCCGATCAAAAAGAGCACAAAGCCTTCTACCAGAACATAGCTTAATACACCCCAGCGCGTCATGCCGCGGCTGATCATGATGGCGGTTTCGCGTCGTTGCCAGTAGGCGATGACAGCAGAAGTGACCACCAAGAAATAGAGCAGAAAGCCCAATGCCGGAATGTTGAAGCCCAGCAACAGCGTAGTCAAAATCGTCTGGCGTCCGACAAATTTGCCCAGCGAAACCGAAGGTGAAGTTAGGCGCGCATCGGGCAAATATTTGTTGATGACCAGCGCCGCGCTTTGAAAGCCATCTATGTAATCGCGCCCGCGTGTGGGGGTGGCCTGGCCTTCATCCAGCACCACGTACCAAGTGACAGCACGCACTTTGATCGCCAGCCGCGGCTCGACATGGCCGATATAATCGCCGCGCCGCACCAACAACTTATCCACCAGCGTCTGATCTGGATCGCTAAACCAAAAGGGATCTTTCACATCGGTCGCCTGCCAGAAGCCGGCAATGGTAATGGGCAGCGGAACGCTACTTTGGCCGCCAGCGAGATCAAAACTGTCACCCTTTTGGACACCCAACTTGGCCCCCATGGTCGATGACATCCACACATCCAACCGTTCACCCGAAGTCTGCTCGTCGAGGGGCGGCCCATCAAATTGAACATGGTCGGCAACGTCTTTGAAATAGACCACATTCATATTGCCCAGTGAGCGTTTCCCGGCATAGCGCGCATCATCGGCCAGCGGTTGCAGATTGAGTACGCCGCTGTCGGCCATCATGCCCATGAAGCGCACGGGCAGACCAACTTCGTCGGAAAGTGTGGTCGAAACATTGTCGCCCAGCGCCTCTGTGCGTTCCAGCGTCAGGGGGACAACATTCGATGAGGGCGTATAAATGCGCGAGGAGAGCGGCGGGCGGCCAGTAATGCGGCTATATTCGGCCAATTCCTGGCGCATGATCACCGTATCTACGGCATTCGAGAAAAACGCGGCGCTGCTCACCAGCGCAATCGCCAGCACAACGCCCAGCAAGGAAAGCAAGCTCAGGCCCGCATGATATTGCAGCCGCCGCGCCGAAAGGTAGATCAGATCGAACAGTGCGCGAAAGGGCCGGAAGAGCATAGCCGATTTTTGCACCGGTTGTAGATGCCGCAGCAGGCGCGTATTGTTGGCACGCTCCGTTGTTGCAGCGGATACGGTTGTGGGTGTAGGGGTAGAAGGTAAGCGAGTTGTATTCATTACGTTACAATGGATTTATTCCGTACAGAATCTCATCTATCCCAAGCGGAGACACAGGATAGCATAATCAGGAGAGCACTGCACTACATAGCAGACACGAGACAGAAGACACGAGACGGCAGACAAACGATCGAGGGACGCTCGACCCCCAAAAGCTGAGAGTGATTGCCAAAGAACCGGGATATCACAAAATCTGCAGTTTAATTTCATAAGTTTTGACACTGTTGCAAAACTATTCTATACTCAAGCTACTCTACCGACAATTTTCTGCCGTTGTTATGCATTAAACACCTCCTGTCGGAATTGCGCCCGTTCACTATTCGGAATAAGCGTTTGCTCCAAGACAGGATAACAAGACAAATGGCTGGCAAGGTGCTCCCATTAGCTACACCTTGTTACCCGTAAGACTAAGCTATTCAGATGTTCTGCGCATTGGACTCTTCATAGCCAGACTTTGTTGTCGTGTGATCCTGCCCAGATAAAAACACTTCGCTTACCCTAGATAGTAGCGGTATCTATCTATTCGTGTTACCTATCTGCTTATCGAACTTACCGGAGGATCTATGTCTGAAAAGACACCCCAGAATGAAATGAAGATCAACGCTGATGTCAGTCGGCGCGATTTTCTACGCCTCAGCGGACTAACCGCCGTCGGTGTGTTGGCAGCCGCTTGTGGCACCCCACCGGCCCCCGGCAGCGAACCAGCCGCCGCCGAAACTGCCGTCCCCGCCGAAGGCGCAGCTGCTCCTGCACCCAGTGTTGACGTGGTTGACGTGCCCCGCGACAAGACGCTGATTATTATGTTCGGCGGCTCGCAAGGCCAGTTCACCGAAGTCGGCCTCAGCAACCCCTACGCCACCGGTGCCACCCACCAGAATGGCGACGCCTCTATGTGGGAACCACTCTACTACTACTCGGCCTTTGCCGACGAACATATTCCGTGGCTGGCCGAGAGCTACGAATATAACGCTGACTTCACCGAACTGACGATCAAAATCCGCAGCGGTGTCGAGTGGAGTGACGGCACCCCCTTCACTGCCAAGGATGTGGCCTTCACGCTCAATATGTTGATGGCCAATGGCCTTGATCCCGATGCGGCCAAGATCCGCAACTCCACTGAGGTTTCCAAGTGGGTACAAGAAGCCACTGCTGTCGATGATTCGACCGCCAAGCTTGTCTTCTTCGAGCCTCGCCCACGCTTCATGTTCAGCCATCTCTCTTCCAAATTCGACACCGGTCTTTACATCATTCCTGAACACATCTACAAAGATATTGCAGACGTTGCAGCCTACCAAGGCTACGATCCGGCGGCTGGCTTGCCCGTTAACACCGGTCCTTACAAGGTGACAGCCTGGACACCGCAACAGAAATTCATTGACCGCCGCACTGAGTGGTGGGCGGTGAAGACCGGTTTCGTGGCTGAGATGCCTGCCGTCGAGCGCATTCTTGTGCTGCCCAATGCCGACGAGACGACCATGGCGCAGATGGTGATCAACAATGAGATTGATTCATCGCTCAGTTTGCTTGCCACGACCATTCAACAGGTGGTGGCGCAGAATGAGAAGATCATCACCCACACCGGCAAGGATCTGCCGCTGGGCTACATCGATTGGTGGCCGACTTCGTTCTGGTTCAACTGTGACGAAGGTGCCTTTGCCGACAAGAATGTACGTTGGGCCGTCAGCTATACCATCAATCGCCAGCAGATGCTCGATGTGGCGCTCGAAGGTTCGGGGATCCTCACCACCCTGCCTTTCCCTCAATATGCCGGTTTACAGCCCTTCTTCGAAGCCGCTGCGCCCTTGTTGGAAAAATACAACACCGCCGAGCATAACCTGGATAAAGCCGCCGAACGCATGGCCGTCGCCGGTTATGAGAAAGATGGCGAAGGCTTCTGGGCCAAGGATGGTACACGCATCATCGATATCATCGGTGGCTGGGGCGTCTTTGCCGACATTGGGCCTGTCTTGGGCGAGCAACTGCGCCAAGGTGGCTTTGATCTCGACTTCCAGATGCCGGCTGATCATGGCACACAGATCAGCGAAGGCCGCGAGCACATCTGGCTCAATGGTCATGGTGGCAGCATCAATGACCCCTTTGACACCCTGGATATGTTCACTAGCAAGTATTATCAGCCCGTAGGCCAACCCACCACCTACAACTCGCGCTTCCGCAATGCCGACTACGATGCTGTGCTGGAAGAGATGGCCAAAGTCTCGCTGGAGGATCCCGCGTATATGGGGCTCTACCTGCAAGCCCTGGAAATCTTCCTGGACGAATTGCCCGACTGCCCGATCCAGCAATTTCTGCACCGCATTCCCTACAACCAAACCTATTGGACCGGTTGGCCCACCCAAGATGACCCGTTTGTCAACGGCGCTTTCTGGCACCTGACCTTCCCACTGGTTTTGCAGAACTTGAAACCGGCAGCCTAAGCTGGTTTGGTGTAGTAGGTGTAGGTCACGTTTGGTACCATTGGGGCTTGGCAAATTGTACAAATCAATTGCCAAGCCCCAATCCAACTATCTCATGCCGCTAGCCTACTTTACCAGATGTTTCCCCCCGTTTATACATTTGTAGCAGTGGCATTGTGTTTTCATTCGATGTAATACCAATCGAATTCACAATCAGAACCAAAGGAGTGTTTCAATGAAAGATGCAAGTTTGAATCGTCGTGATTTTCTGCGACTGAGCGGTCTGACCTCGGCCGGCGTGATGATGGTGGCCTGTGGTACGCCCCCAGCGCCAGGCAGTGACGCCGCCGCGCCCGCGGCCAGCGACGCTGCGGCTTCAACCGTGGTCACCGATACCACAACCGCCGCCACGGCGACGGTAGGCGACGTGGCACGCGATAGGACCCTGATCCTTATGAATGGCGGCAACCAGGGCCAATTCGTTGACGTTAATCTGGGCAACCCCTATGCCACCGGTGCCACCCACCAAGTGGGCAACGCGGCCATGTGGGAACCTCTCTATTTCTACTCGGCCTTTGCCGACGAACATATTCCTTGGCTGGCCGAGAGCTACGAATATAACGACGACTTCACCGAGCTAACGATCCAGATCCGCAGCGGTGTCGAGTGGAGTGACGGCACCCCCTTCACTGCCAAGGATGTGGCCTTCACCATCAACATGTTGATGGCTAATGGTCTTGACCCAGATGCCCCGAAGATTCGCAACTCGACCGAGGTGTCCAAGTGGGTCAAGGAAGCTACCGCCGTCGATGACGCTACCGCCAAGATTGTCTTCAACGATCCGCGCCCGCGCTTTATGTTTAGTCACCTCTCGTCCAAGTTTGATACAGGTATTTACCTGGTGCCCGAGCATATTTACAAGGATGTAGAAGATGTGTCGGCCTACCAAGGCTACGATCCAGAACAGGGGCTGCCCCTGGCAACTGGCCCCTACAAGATCACAGCCTGGACGCCGCAGCAGAAGTTTCTTGACCGCCGCGATGACTGGTGGGCGGTGAAGACGGGCTTCGTGGCCGAATTGCCGGCGGTTGAGCGCATTTTGAATCTGCCCTCTGCCGATGAGACAACCATGGCCCAGATGGTCATCAACAACGAGTTAGACTCGTTGCTCGATCTGCGCGCGACCACGATTCGCCAAGTGGTCGACCAGAATGAGAAGATCATCACCCACACTGGCAAAGATCTACCGCTGGGCTATATGGACTGGTGGCCGACCTCGTTCTGGTTCAATTGTGACGAAGGCGCCTTTGCCGACAAGAATGTGCGCTGGGCAGTCAGCTACACGATTGATCGTGAACAAATGCTCGAAGTCGCCCTGGAAGGCTCGGGCATTTTAACCACATTGCCTTTCCCCCAATATGCCGGGTTGATCCCCTTCTTTGAAGCGGCTGCCCCCCTCTTGGAAAAGTACAACACCGCCGAGCACAACCTGGACAAGGCTGCCGAACGCATGGCCGCCGCCGGTTATGAGAAAGATGGCGAAGGCTTCTGGGCCAAGGATGGTACACGCATCACCGATATCATCGGTGGCTGGGGCGTCTTTGCCGACATTGGCCCGGTGCTGGCCGAGCAACTGCGCCAGGGTGGCTTTGATCTCGACTTCCAGATGCCGCCCGATCATGGCACACAGATCAGCGAAGGCCGCGAGCACATCTGGCTCAATGGTCATGGTGGCAGCATCAACGACCCCTTTGATACGCTGGACATGTTCACCAGCAAGTACTACCAGCCCGTCGGCACCCCCACCACCTACAACTCGCGCTTCCGCAATGCCGATTTCGACGCCGTGTTGGAAGAGATGGCCAAAGTCTCGATGGATGATCCGAGCTATATGGGTCTCTATCTGCAGGCATTGGAAATCTTCCTGGACGAATTGCCCGACGCGCCTGTCCAACAGTGGCTGCACCGCATTCCCTACAACCAGACCTATTGGACCGGTTGGCCCACCCAAGACGATCCATACCTCAATGGTGCCTTCTGGCATCTGACGTTTCCGATTATTTTGCAGCACTTGAAACCCGCTGCATAGTGTAGAGCCGGGATGGAAAGCGCATCGTGTAGCACTGTTTTCCATCCCGATTTTCCAATCTCTGGAGTATATACATGCCCATATCTTATGTTTTCAGACGTTTGTTGCTTGTTTTTCTGATTATCTGGTCGGCAGCAACGTTGAATTTCTTTATTCCAAAGCTCACGCCGCGCAATCCGCTGCGCGAAAAGCTCTTGGAACAGGCCTCGCGCAGCGGCTACATTCCCCCCGGTTTTGAAGAGATGGTACAAAGCTACGAGAAAAAATTTGGCCTGGATCAGCCGGTGTGGACGCAATATGTCACCTATATGGGCGATATGGCGCGCTTCGACTTGGGCTACTCCATTTCTAACTTCCCCAAGACCGTGGGCGAGTTGATCGGCCAGGCGATTTGGTGGACGGTGGGGCTCCTCTCTGTGACAACCATCATCACTTTTGTCCTGGGCACCTTAATCGGGGCTTTGATGGCATGGAGTAAATCCAATTTTTTCTTTCGCAACATTATGCCTGGGCTATTGGTACTCAGCGCGGTGCCGGCCTTTATTGTCGGTCTGTTGCTCATCTATTTTGTGGCCTTTAAGTGGCAACTGCTGCCGCTGGGTGGGGCCTATGACGCCACGCGATTACCTAAATTTAGTCTCGCCTTTGTCCTCGAGATCATCAAATATGCAACGCTGCCAGCGCTGGCCTTTATTCTCACCACAGCCGGTGGGTGGGCAATTGGCATGCGCGGCATGATGGTGACCGTCCAAGGCGAAGATTACATGACCTTTGGCGAGGCGAAGGGCTTGAAAAACTGGCGACTTTTCTATAAATATGCGGTACGCAATGCGTTGTTGCCACAAGTAACCGGCCTTGCAATTGCCTTTAGTTATATTATTTCTGGCTCGGTTTTGGTCGAAGTGGTCTTTCGTTATCCGGGGCTGGGCACACTTCTCGCCAATTCGATCCGCCAGTTAGACTATTTCTTGATTTACGGCATTGTCTTTATCCTCACCGTAGCGATTGGCATTGCCATGTTTATTATCGATCTGATCTATCCGCTGCTTGATCCGCGCATTGCCTATGAGGGGAAGTAATATGAGTGTCCAGAGTGCATC
>Ga0105048_10017429_pt1 | contig 11077 bp, 12 predicted proteins | sample MAT05_FD_78382 | JGI IMG/M metagenome (GOLD analysis project Ga0105048, IMG submission 78382) | Freshwater microbial communities from Lake Fryxell liftoff mats and glacier meltwater in Antarctica - MAT-05 | ecosystem: Environmental > Aquatic > Freshwater > Ice > Liftoff microbial mat | place...
CTAGAGCATATTGTCTAAGGGTTTCATTGTTTTGAACAACTTCAAAAATTTGCTCTTTTGAGGTGTACCGTAGCGCGATCGCCAATTGGGTAGAAATATTTTGCAGCAGACTAATTTCTTGAGATTGCCATTGACGCGGGCGATCGCATTGATGGGCAACGATTAATCCAAATAGCTTCGCTTGCTGAGCAATCGAGATCGGTATTAAGCTGATACACATTTAAATTTCCAAGCCGATCCTTTTACTGTGAGGGATTCAGGGGGCAGATCATGCAACTTAAAGGCACATCAGCTTACTAATTACTGGCTCACCCGCATCACCATACTCTTGCTTCAGTCGCGCGATATTTTCAAACTGTTCGTTGCGATTTGCAGTCTGACCTGTCGCCAATTGTTTTTGCGCTTTGCGTTTTACATAATTATGCTTGTCCAGTAGTTGCCTTACTATCGGCATACTGATCTCGATTCCTTTTTCTTTTAGTTTCTCAACTATTTCACCTTGATTTAAGTATGTCCACTTTGTTTCTGCGTCCATCGGGTCGCCTGCTGTTTGTTCTTGTACTACTGACAGAAATATTTCATCTAGTTCTGGTATATTCTCAAAACAACTTTTTCTCCCTCCTCCTTTTTCCCGTATAACTGGTTCGTTAAACTTGGCTACCTCTATATTTTCTAGTTCACTTTTTCCTTCTGTGATTGTGTTCCGATTACATCCAAATAGCTCTGACATGTACTTTATGCCTCCATGTCCTAGCTTTTTTGCTTCAATCGCTGCGTATCTTCGTTTGTCTTTCTCGTTCAGGGATTGGTAAAATTTTATCATCTCTGATTCAATCTCTTCGCTGTAGTACATTTTTATTTCCCTTGTTTTCTCCTCTTAGGCTATCTTGTTTTGCCTAGCTTATTTATTTTTCATTCCTTAGTAAATTGGATGAGACAAATTTAACCATAGTAGAAATTACACAGGAGTCATATAAATAGTGAGTGGTTTAACTGATTGCTTAGCAGGTATTTGTGATAATTAAGTTTTGTAAGCCGCTTTGCAATTTATTTCTTTTGCATAAGTCTTATCTTTTATTTCTCGACTTGAGCACTCTCAATTTAGGAAACACTCTGACATTTTCTTTGGAGCATATCAAAAACTTCTAGGCAAGAACATCTGACATTTGATATATTTAATCCGCCTTAAGCATTGACAATGTCAGATTTTTGATCTAGGCTAACGATATAAACAAATTCCAAATACTAGAGGCTAAGTAATGGCTGATGGTGATGTTTTTCGTAAACTCAAGCAAATCTACATAAAATCATACAAGGGGCTTTGTGAAGGGAAGGCAAATGCTGATGAATGTGCGCTAGTTCTAATACGAGCTTTTAAAAAAGATATCCAAGCACAAGGAGATCTTCCAATTAGTCTTGCTCAAAAGATAGGACAAACATTGACTAAAATTTTTGAAGAGTCTTGTGGAAATATTGATTTTGGCTTATTGAATAAAGAGATTGAAAAAATACTGAGTATTGACGAATGGCATGACAGAAAAGAACTTATGCTTCGTGCTGCAAAAGTTTGTATACAAGAAATTAGGTATGGTTATGTGCAAGATGTAAATGCTAATAGCATCTCGGAAACTATTTTAGGCAACTTTATGAATGAGGTGTATGAATCAGGTTTTAAAGAATGTATTCCATTAATAGATAAGCACTATATGGGAGTTGATAGTGTAACTCTTGAAGGGCGAATTAAAGAGGTGCATCCAGATGTTATGTCTATAATTCCTGTTTGGGCAAAAAAGGCAGTAATTGATAAAAGTGTTGCAAATTTACGAATGCCAAGTCGTCGCCAAGTAAAAACTATAGATATGAACGAAAATCTATGCTAGACAAAAAATCTTCTATTTCTTCTAGAAATTATACTTTGGATTTTGGTGCTGGAATCAATAATAATGGAAGCGTTCGACTGACTGATCATAAGAAAAACATCGAAAGTGATATAGGGATTGCTATAGATGACCAAGCTTTTCAGTATCGTGTAAACCAAGGATTTCCATCTGTCGTAGCAGATTTAATTGATCTTGCGATTGCAATTCATATTTCGGATCGCCTCTCTTTTCAAGATCTCCATCATCAACAAACATCTATTTGCGTTGTTCTACCCGTGAGACATCCAGAGATTTTAAACACCCAATTGTTTCAGGAAAAGTTGCAAGATCTTCTAAAGTGGTCTACGGGGAGTAAATGGATATTTGAGTTTAAAAATCGAAATGTATCAGAACGGATGCAAACATCATTACCGATCGCAACTACAGATTGTGAAGTAGCACTTTGGAGCGGCGGACTTGATGCACTTTTAGGTGTTTATGACCGAATTAAAACATATCCAGAAAAATCATTTGTACTTTTTGGTAGTGGTGGTAGCACTAATGTCTATCACTTACAGGAAGAAGTAGCAAAAAAAGTTGAATCAATTTTTCCAAATCGTTCGACTTTATATAGATTTTACATTCGTATATCTGAAAGCAATACAGTCACCAAAAACAAAATTACTCGTACACGCGGTCTTGTATTTGCTATGCTTGGTGCTGCCTGTGCATCCTTGATGGGGCAACAAGAACTTTGCTTTTACGAAAATGGAATTGGAGCAATTAATCTTCCGTATCGGTCATCTGCAATAGGATTAGATCACACTCGGTCTGTGCATCCACTAACTCTACTGAAAGTAAGCGATATTATATCGACTCTTTTAGGGGAGACATTTCGAGTATGGAATCCATTTCTTTTCTCTACCAAAGTTGAGATGTGTAGAAAACTGTCTGAAGATAGGAGAGTAGATTTACCGCCAATAACTAAATCATGTGATAGTCCTCATCGCAAAAAAACACCTCAATGTGGATACTGCTCCTCTTGCATTTTGAGAAGACAATCTCTGGCTGCTGCAAAATTAGAGGATACAACTCGTTACTTGATATTGCATGGAAACTATCAACCAGCCACAGATCCAAGCATCAGTTTGAGGAATATGCTTGTACAGGTTGACACCCTACAAAGTTTGCTTAATACATCCGATCAACCTGAAATTCAGTGGAGAAATTTGGCTCATAAATTTCCTGAACTAGATGACATTGTAGATAACTGTTCGATGGTAGAGAAATTAACTACTTGTGAGATGAAGATCAAGTTGATTCGACTTTATCAAAACTACGTCCTTGAGTGGAATACTGTAAGGTCTCAACTGTCAGTTGGTCTTATAAGTACTAATGACATAGAGTCTTCTAATGAATCACCCCGCCGCAAGCGGACGGGGTATCTAAATTCTTTTTTACCGAATATACTCACGCCGCAGAGCGGCGGGGTATTTACCCTCTTTGTTCAATAAAAACTGTTTAGTCGCTTAACAAGATTCACGAGAAATATAATGGCTAGCAATATCTTAGACAACATTGATATGAGCAGGTTGGGTGAACTTCTCCAACAAGCTCGAAAAAAGTGTGGCGTGACTCAGGCTGATGCTGCCAAGATAATTGATGCCGCACGAACAACTATTGTTGCTATTGAAAAAGGAGAACGCCGTCTCAAACCTAATGAACTGATCAAGCTTGCCCGTGCATATGGAAAATCTATTAGTGACTTTGTACAGTCTCGCCCCGTAATTCAACCTTTTGAAGTACAGTTTCGAGCTGCTTATCGGCGCAGCGAAGATGAAGAAGCACAGATTAATCCAAGTATTTCGCACTTAGAAGAATTATGCCGAAATTACTTAGAGCTTGAAGAAATTATGGACGCGCCCCTTCCTCGAACCTATCCTCAAGAGTATGAGGTAACTAATATGCCGATTGAGGCAGCAGCAGAGAGTATAGCGATCGCCGAACGTCAGCGACTAGGACTTGGCGATTCACCTATTGCACATTTGCGAGCTATTTTGGAACAGAGTGTTGGTCTCCGTATTTTCTATGTAAAGATGCCATCAAAATATTCTGAGGTATACAGCTTTGATGAGAAACTTGGTGGCTGCATGGCAATCAATGCCAATCATCCTGAAGAACGTCGTCGTTGGTCATTAGCTCATGGATATCTTCACTTTCTCGCTCATCGGCGCAAACCAGTTGTTGACTTTGATGGTCAGTACCAAAGGCTCCCAGAAAGTGAGCGTTTAGCTGAAGCATTTCCTAAATATTTTCTAATGCCAACGAGCAGCTTATTAAAGCAATTTAATGATATGCACCGTTCTCACGGGAAATTTACTCCAACCAATCTATTTACCTTGGCGCATTACTACGGAGTGTCTGTTTCTGCCCTCGTTTATCGACTCGAAGATATGGGATTGCTACCATCAGGAACTTGGGATCGTTTACGAGATCGTGGTCTAAAGATACGGAAAGTACAGCAAGAATTGGGATTAGAAGCAATTATGCAGAGAACCGATGTAACTCCTATTCATTATCAACATCTAGCGATCGAGGCATTGGATCAGGGGTTAATTACTGAAGGACGCTTTGCAAATTTTCTAGATGTTGACCGTCTAGAAGCTCGTCGCATTGCCGAAGTATTGCGCGAACATTCAAGTGGAACACTTGAAGACATTACCAACTTAGATTTGCGTCTGGCTTAGAGGAGATGGTTAATTAGTTATGCAAGTTAAACATTCTCACATTATTCTTGATGCCTGTTGCGTTTTAAATCTATGTGCTTCAGGGAATTTTCTATCTATTTTAAAAACTATTCCTGCTCAATCTATAATTACTGAAGTTGTGAAACAGCAAGAGTTAAAAACTCTTCAAAGTCTTACAGTTGAAGATAATGATGGAGCGATTCAGTTAGAAAGTGCGATTCAGCAAGAGCTAATTTTGATCGTTGATTTTGAGTCGGCGTTAGAAGAACAAACTTTTGTCAACTATGTTTTCGAGATGGGGGATGATGGCGAATCAGCTACGTTTGCGATCGCGTCTCATCGAAGGTGGGCAGTTGCAACTGATGATAAGAAAGCAATCTCTTTCTTCAAAAAAGAGGAGCCAGATTTACAGATTTTCTCTAGCTTAGAAATTATCAAGCATTGGTCTGAGGTCACAAATTCTAGCTCACGAGAGTTGAAAAACACTTTAAGTGCTATTCGAGTAAAAGCTAGATATTTGCCATCTAAAAAACATCCATTGTTTAGTTGGTGGCAATTAGCCATGGCTGACGAATAATGCAACTAGCTCAAAAATGAATTATTCGTTTGTATATCTCTTTAAACTTCTCCTTTCATCACCATTTCGCCAGTTGGTTCTGGCATATCTTTATTTGGCTCAATTGTGATAATTACAGTCGTAGATTGTTTGAGGGCGCTACCTAATGGCACTTTTACAAAGACTTTGCCTTCTTCATCGGGACGGAACTGAGCGGAATCGATCTTTTTGCCATCCACGATCGCCCAAAGTCGATAACTATTTTCTTGGGGAATTTGCCTTAGATTTTGAATACTGATCATCGCGGTTTTTTCAGTTGGCGCGATCATTACACTGCCTGTTGCCGCAGGAGTTGCACCCATCCCCTTGAGCGAAATCATCCGATTATCAGAACCTTGCAGTAGCGCGATCGCTTGGCGATATTTTTGTAATTCTATTTGATTAGTGGCAATTTGTTGGCGCATTTGGTAACTGTCGAAGCCTAGTGCAACTATGGCGATCGCACTGATACTCCCCAATCCTATTGATACCAATTTCCAGAAATTTTTTTGACGTGGCGATCGCCTAGCTTTTGTTGATGGCTCTAATGAATTTATTAAAGGAGTCTCAACTAATTGAGGAATAGCTTGAGGAATAGCGATCGCGGCAATGCGATCGCGCAGATCGCTGGCGGGATAACTTTCATTTAATCCAAGCGGAAGCAAAGCTAAAGTTTCTTGTAAGCGATCAATCTCACTAATTATTTCTGGATGTTCAGCAATCAATTGATGCATTGCTGTCACCTCTTCAGGTTCCAAATCCCCTAAAACATAACCTGCTAATAGTTCTTCCCAATCTTGAGGATAATTTTCGGGATAATTTTGTTTTGCCATGATTACTTTAGTTTCACTCCAGCGAATCCTGTAAACTTTCTCTCAATCGAATCAATCCATTTCGCGCCCATGACTTTACAGTCCCCAAAGGTGTATGCAGAGCTTTAGCGATTTCAGTTTGGCTGAGTCCATCAAAATATGCCATTTCTAAAACTTGGCGATGCTTGTCAGGTAGATTAGCCAAAGCTGATTTTACTTTTTCTGAACGCTCGGCAAGTGACGCATTTTCCATGAGTGATGAGTTGCTGGGTTCATGTTCTAAAGAAATGCTCTGTTCCCATTTTTGGAGATGCTGCTGTTGCGATCGCGTTTTTCGGAGACGGTCGATGGCCCGAGATCGGGTCAGGACTGTCAAAAAAGTAGCGATCGATCCCCGTTTACTGTCGTAAGTTGTATTCCGACTGAGCAGAATAAAAATTTCTTGAGTCAAATCTTCAGCTTCTTGGGAACTGCTCAAAATCCTCAAGGATAAACGGTAAACCAACTCACCATAGCGATCGTAAAAGATGCCAAAAGCTTGACTGCTCCCTGATCGCCAAGCTTGCAATATTTCTGCGTCAGTCTGATTGGCGAGTTTCATAGTTTCAGAAAAATAGCAGCATTGACTACCGATGTTGATTGACAGGTTTCAACAAAACAGGTTTAGTTTTGCAAGCTTTATTAATACATACGCATCCTAGACGAAAACGGATTAACAATTAACGTAAGTTCGGGATAAGAAACGCTTAATGTTTACTGGTGATTTGCAAAATTTCCGCAGCAGTCAACTCAAGATTGGCAAATATTGGCGAAGCGATCGCTTGATCGCCCTCATAAATCTTCTCTTCATAAAAACCCTCCACCCATTCAAACACTGTTACCTTTTGCGCGATCGGATCGACAATCCAATATTCAGCAATACCTCGCGCCGCGTATTCTGATCGCTTATAGCGATAATCGCGACTAGCTTGATTTGGACTTACCACCTCAACTACTAACAACGGCGGCGGCATATCCATAAAAACAAGCGATCGGCTAGCCCCCGCCATAGCGATCGCTAATTCCTCAGAATAAATTACTAAATCAGGAACACGAACACCTACTTGTCCACTATTCACGGCAACCTCGGCTTTCATCCGCATCCGATAGGAGGGAATACCACGCATCAAGAAATAGGCAACCAAAAACATCGCAATCCGTTGATTGATATCACTTTCTGAAGACACAGGAATTAATTCTCCATTTTCCAACTCATACAAAGTATCTGTACCATCGTCATAGTTGAGGAACTCGTCAAACGTCATTTTTTTAGCGATCGCAAGTGTCATGGCTCTTTCTCCAACGCTAGTAAATTGTCTTGATTATCACTTAACCTGCAAAACTTGTGCGGCTGTTAGTCCCAAATTTCTTAACACATTTGCATTTAAGTTCGTGTCGTAGGTGCTGGGAAAAATGCCGCAGGAGAGACATGAAAGAACTCTGCTAGTTTTTCAATATGTTCAGTCATGAGTTTGCGATGTCCATTAAGCACTGCCGAGACAATCGACTCAGTTTTAAAAATCGGTACTAAGTCTTTCTGTTTAAGCTCAAATTCTTCAAGTAAAGCCTCAATCAATTCCACACCATAGATATCAGGGATAGGATAATGAATCTTTTCGTATTGCCTAGCTAAAGTGCCTAGAAGGCTTATATATTCTTCTTCGTCTAGGCTAAGGTTTCCTTTGTCGATAATATCATAGACAACTTTTTGAACTGCTTCTAGCTCCTCATCTGAATGTATAAAACGAGGAGGAAATTGAATAAGAAGCTCGATATAAGATTTGGTTTGTTTGTCTGTAGTTTTCATAGTATTCTCCAAATATTTAGAGAGAGATTTATTATTCCCTTCACTCGACAAGATTCTATTTAATTCTTACCTTTTCCATTTACCTCGGTCATACTCTTCATGTAAAAAGACCCCAATTATAAAAAGCTCTTGTAACTTATAATTTATCCTAGTAATTAGTCGGTAGTTCCTACTTATGTTAAATACGGTTAACTCGCCTACTTGGTCAGCTTGTGGAAAAGTCTCACGCAACTCGAAGAAATGTTTTGGATTTATTAGTTGGATTCTTTTACTCCAAGCAAGAAGAAGTTTTTTAGAATCAGGATGCTTTCTATAAAAAATTTCTGTTTTATTGAAAAAGTTGATTTCCATTTTTAAGGGAATTTCAATTTTATTAGTTACTTTGTAAATAACACCTAGAGAGTTAGCATATTGCGAAGATACTTGTCAATTAACTTGTGGATTAGTTTACGATCGCACTTACAGCGCTTTGCGCTTTTGTAAAACCCAGAGAAATTTTTGAAAGTGCCGCAAAGCGGCACTTTCAAAAATTTCTCTGTACCTTTTAAAGACTCAATAGGCTGTAGTGGTTAATTAATGTTTAAGATCAGAATCGTTTTAGTTGAGACGGCGGGGGCGCGAAACCTTGGCTCAGTGGCGCGCGTGATGAAAAACTTCGGGCTGTCGGAATTGTGGCTAGTTAATCCGAAATGCGATCGCCATAGTGAAGAAGCAATGCATATGGCTGTCCATGCCCCAGAGATTTTGGATAATGCAAGGATCGTCGATAATTTGCCTGAAGCGCTAGTGGGATGTCAGAGGGCGATCGCTACCGCAGGGCGAATTGATAAAGGCGAAATGAAAGTGACCACACCGCCTCAAGGTTTGAGTTGGCTCTCGCAGGTGACAAATAGTGAAATTGCGACTAGTGCGATCGTATTTGGAGCAGAAGATCGAGGCTTAAGCAATACTGAGATTCAATACTGTCAGAAAGTGATGCGAATCCCTGTAAATCCCGACTATCCATCGCTAAATTTGGCACAAGCAGTGGGTATTTGTTGTTATCAATTGCAACTGCTGTGGGACAATTCCCAATGTCACGAAAATTTGACTAGCCAAATCGCGCAAGATTTGATAAAGTCTGCACCCATAGACCTAGCCACCCGCGAAGACATAGAAGCTTGCTACCAGCAACTTGAAGCAGTATTGCTAAAGATCGGCTATGTTTATCCACATACAGCCGTTCATCGGTTGCGAAAGTTTCGACATATCTTTGATCGCGCAAATCTGAATCCCTCAGAGGTAGCGATGTTACGAGGAATTATGCGCCAAGTCAACTGGGCTACCGCTCATCTTGACTAAATCAATAGAGACATTTTGTATCGGAGTTATAAATAGCAGTGGAACCAAAAAACTTTTCATCGCCTGACGCTACCCAAAAAAGTCGGGAAGCGCGTTTAAGTAAGTTGCGAGAGCGTCGCACCAAGGCTGTGACAAGCAATAATGAATCCGTTCCTCGTCCTATTAGTTCCGACTCTAAGCCTCGCCTCTTGCGATCGCCAGAACCTACGCGATCGCCAGAACCGATCATTGACAATCGATTTCCTAGCCATTTTGAAGGACGTGGATACGAGAGTAAAGTCAAGCCTTTACCCAATCGTCAGGGCAGAATTGAAGCACGCCCAGATCAGCGCTCAGATCAGCGCTCAGATCAGCGCCCAGATCAGCGTCTCGAAAATAAAACCGACTTAAGAACCCGTCGAAAATCTGCAAATAATCGCCCGATCCCCATTAAAGCTCCTACTAAGTCTTGGGGTTGGCAAGTTATCCGTTTAGCGATCGCAGGTATTGGTTTGAGTGTGATCGCAGGGACAGCGATCTCTTTTTGGCAAAATCAGCAATCTGTGCGAGCAAAAACACTTATCCCTGAAGCGATCGCTAAAGAAGATGCCAATAAAGCGGAAAAAGATATCGCTCCTCTAGTTCTTAAAACTGAAGCCACGTCACTGCTAACTAAGATTAAAGAGCTAGCTGCCAAAGAAAAAGATTTATCCATGCAAATGATGGTGGTCGATCTTGACTCTGGCGCATATGTACAGATTGGCGCAAATCAGGTGATCGCTGCGGCAAGCACAATCAAATCTCCGATTCTGGTCGCCTTTTTTCAAGATGTAGATTCTGGCAAAATCAAGCTTGATGAACAGTTAGAAATAACTGCTGATGTCAAAGTTGGGCAAGCTGGAGAACTGCAATATTCACCTACAGGTACAAAAATCTCGGCATTGGAAACCGCTACTAAAATGATCGTGATTAGTGATAACACCGCCACTAATATGATTATCAAGCGGCTGGGTGGATTTGCTGCACTCAATCAACGCTTTAAATCTTGGGGATTGACTTCGATCGTGCTTAACAATCAACTCCCTGATCTTGAGGGGACAAATACGATTAGCACTCAAGATATGGTGACATTATTATCAATGCTTGATCGCGGTAAGCTGATCGAACCCCGTAGCCGCGATCGCCTTATGGATATCATGCGAAGACCTGTAACAAATACGCTGTTACCACAGGGTCTCGGTGAAGAAGCAAGGATTATTCACAAAACAGGGGATATTGGTTTAGCGGTTGGCGATGCAGGAATTGTCGATATGCCAAGCGGTAAGCGCTATGCGATCGCGGTGATGGTCAAGCGTCCTGATAACGATCAACGCGCCAATGAATTAATCCGTCAAATCTCACGGGTAACTTACGAACATTTCCGCACTGGCGGCAGCATACCCGCTAGCAATAACTCTACGCCCCCTGCAACTACAACCTCGACAGATTCGACAACTCCTCCAAATCCTAATAACAATGGCACTAGCATCATTGAAAACATTCCCATACCTTTACCAAATGCTTCCCCTAATTTATCTCCTAGTTCATCTCCCAGTTTGACTAACCCATCGGAAGTAACTCGTCAAAATCGACCATAAAGCAAATGGTCGCCAAGTCGCCTAAGTTAAATAACTGATGTTACGCAGAGCGAAGATCTGCCCTCATCCCCTTCTCCCGCAGGAGAAGGGGAGTAAAACCCAATTATTTTCTTATTCCCCTCTCCTGCGGGAGCTACGGTGTACACACAAGTCTCGAAACTAGCCAAGTCAATGCCAATTCGCCCCCTAGCCCCCAATTCTGGGGGGACAAGAAAATTTAGATCTTTCAAAGTCCCCCAGAATTGGGGGATTTAGGGGGCA
>Ga0105048_10017432_pt1 | contig 11076 bp, 7 predicted proteins | sample MAT05_FD_78382 | JGI IMG/M metagenome (GOLD analysis project Ga0105048, IMG submission 78382) | Freshwater microbial communities from Lake Fryxell liftoff mats and glacier meltwater in Antarctica - MAT-05 | ecosystem: Environmental > Aquatic > Freshwater > Ice > Liftoff microbial mat | place...
CCTTCCGGGCTCTCGCGTTCGCCGGCGCGCCAGACGACTTCGCCTTTGACGGCGAAGTCCGGGATTCTTGCGTTTATTTGCCAGAGGCCGTCTTTTGCGCCGGAATAGAGGACTTCGCAGTCTATGCCGCCTATGAAGACTTTCTTCGGCAGGTTCTCCACCCCGCCCCCCGTTCCCCACAGAACAACAATCGACCCCTTCGCCGCCGGATTCGCCGCCGAGTTCACCGTCCCGTCTTCATTCAACGCCGCCGCCAACCCGCGTCCCGATGAATCGGCCGTAAACAGCCCCGGCCGCGCCGGCCAAACCACCATTCGCACCGGCACCGACCGCCAGTCCAAATCTCGCTCGACAACCACATTCACCTCCCGCGCCCCCGCCAACGCCGCCGGCACGACGACGCTTAACTGCCGCGGCGTCACATACAGCGGCGTAGCGAGCAGACCATCGAAATTCACCCGCATCCCGGGTTCGAAATTCTCACCGAAAATCGTTAGCATTTCTCCCGGAGAGACGACATCCCCGGCATAACTCGCCGCGCTCACAATGCCCTTCGCGGCAATCGCCGGAGCCGGCCGGCCAACCGCCAGCGAGACCGGCTTCGACACAGCTGAATCCGGATTCTGCACCGTCATCGAGTGGTTAAACTCGGCCGAAAAGTACGTCTTCGGCAAGGTGAAGCGTAGCGTCGTCGAATCGACAAACCGCACCGGCGAAAGCAGCCACGGCAGCGCCTGCAACTGCACCGTCGTCCGGTTCGTAAACCCACTCCCGCGCAACGTGATCTCGGAATCGTCTGTCCCGACTGCCACCCTGGCCGGCGTAACTTCCGACAACACTGGCGCCACCGCCAAAATGGTCAACAGCACTTCCACCATAACGGCCGTTCCCGAGGATGGGGTCAACTCCAACACGCCGCGGTGGCTGCCCGGTGCCAGGCCAACGGGAGAAACAATGACCGAAATGCTTCCCGCCGCGGCCAGGATTCCTGGGGTAGCGCTTATCCAGGGAGAGACGGTGCTAATCCGTATCGGTTGAGTAATCCCCGAGACGGCCACCATCTGGGCGGGCAGAGCGCCGGGCACCCCTTGAGTGTAAGAGAGGTTCAGTCGCAACGGAGTAACTTGGAACGATGCCGCAATCGGTCGCGAGTTATCGACAATCTTCATGAAAAGCCCGTCGTTGGAGCCCCCCGATTGGGCCTGAAATGCGTTTCTTACCGGATAGTCGACGGAAGCGGTGTGCCCGCCAAGAAATACCGCTCCATTCGCCCCCGCGGTCACGCAATTCAGCCAATCGAAATTCGCTCCCGCCTGCAGGACGCCATAAATTACTGTTTTAAGATCCGGAGCCAGTTTCATCACCCAGCCATCAGTATTTGTTATTCCTCCGCCGCGAAACTCCTGCGGAGAATCCTTCTGAATGGCGCCTGGGCCAAAGGCGGCGCCCGACAGAATTAGGTTACCTTCGGTATCACGCGCAAACCCCTGGACCCATGCGTCCGGTATGAGGGTAGACTGAAGAATTGTTTTCCCACTTGGATCCAGCTTCATCAGGAATCCGGTTCCCCGTTCCCCCATCTCGGAGTGCAGCGGATCCTTTAGGGGAAATCCACGCCGATAGACGCTTCCCGCGAGATAGATGTTGTCGCTGGGATCCAAAATGACATCACGTACCGGCGTGGCGGCGCTTCCGCCGGATATGAATGATGCGTAACGGATGGCGCTTCCGTCCGGAGTCATCCGGACCAAAAGCGTCGAGCCATACCCCGAATCTCCCTCGGTTTGAATGGCGTCCACCCATGGAAATTCGGATGTATTGGATGAACCGGTGAGGACGATTTCGCCATCCCGCCGAATCGCCACGCCTAAAAACGATTGAAAACCGGTCCCTCCCAGGTAAGAAGAAAACTCTACCTCCCCGGTGGGTCGGAACTTGGAAATGATCGCATCGATTCCGGTTCCGAACCGCTCTTGCAGTGGACGTCGCACCGGAAAGTCACCGCTGGAAGTTTGCCCGGCCAAATAAGTATTTCCGCCCGCATCAATGGCGATGCTGCCCGGGGTTTCCAGATTCGAGCCGCCCCAATAGGTGGAGAAGATCAGTGTCCGCATGTCCGCGGTCATCCGGGTGACAAAGATGGTACTAAATGCGGCCCGATACTCGCTTTGCGCTGGGTTCTTAAGCGGAAAGGACGAAGAACGCGTCGTGCCAACGACGTGAATCGAGCCGTCCGGGCCAATCGCCGCCTTGTATGCCGTGTCCCAGCCGTTCGCCCCCAATACGGTGAAGCCCAGAGCTCGCTTCCCGTCGGCACTCATCTTGAGCAGAAACGGAGCCGCCGAGACGACGGAAGGCTGGCGGAACGGGTCCAGCGTCGGTGACGCCGGGGACTGCGTAAATCCGGAGAGTAAGACATTGCCATCCGGAGTGGCTGCGATCGACACGACCTGATCCTCGCCCGGACCGCCTATGTATCCCGAAAATTCAATCACCGGATCGATCGTCAGCCCCAACGACGGGTCAATCCCGGCCATCCGCACCCGCACAACTCCATCCTCCAGCTCATACCAACTCGGCACCTCAATTCCGGCCTGAAGAACCTGGGGCGTCCGTTGAGTTAGTCCTCCTGCGAGCAGGTTCCCAGCACTGTCGAATGTAACCGGCGCAGAGAACCGAAGGCCGATTTTTGAAAAATCTGCGCCCGGCCGGACTTCAAAGTCATACTCGATCCGCCCGCCACTGCCGTAGTACACGACATCAATCCCCGGATACACCTCCGCAAACCGCACCCGCCCAAAATGCGGCACGCCCGTAAACCACTCGTCCTCATGCTTCCCCACAAAGTAGTTCGAATACCCGCCCAGCGCCTCCTCCCCCATCCCCTTCACCCGCCGCCCGCCCACCAACCGCATATGCACATTGGTCGTCTTCGCCTGCGGCACACCCCGCGTCTTCGCAGGATCGAATTTCACGTCCGGCGGCAACGCATACACCACCTCATTCGAAGTCAAAAACAGCCACGCCCCCGCCGCCCGCTACGTCCACTCCGTCCGCCCGCCCACCTGCCCCCGGTTCGGCTCAAACCAGATCCCGGTAGTCGCCGCCATCGGCAACTTCTCCAGCCGCGCCGCCATCGCCAATCCAGCCGCCGTAAGCAAAAACACAATCGTCTTCATACCGGATAAGACAAACCAACATGCCGTTTAGCCACACCCAGGCAAAATATTTATTTGGTGCGGCTGTTACCGCGACGGACTGTCATCCGGAGCCAGATATAAAACTTGCTCGTAGTCCATCCAGCCACCCCTCCCCCCCATAAGCGTTAACTTAAGAACATTTCCAACCGAAAATGTAGTGGTTTGGAGGTCGCCGAAAGCGCCAAAAGTGCCCTTCGGCACCTTAAGTTAACGCATATGCCCCTCCCCCCCAGAACATTCCTCCGTATCTCTGCATCCGCGAAAAAGGAGACGGTCGCCTCCAGTTCCAGGCGTACCGTTGAAAACCCAACTCGTGCCCATAGGCAACGAATAGGCCGGCCGCTGCGCAAAACTCCTGGCGCGTCCCGGATTCGACGTCCAGCCCAAGGGCCGATCCCTAAACGCCAGCGAAGTCGCTCGCCCAACCGCAAGACCATAGGCACGGCGATGGGTACACCAAACCAGGCGGCCAAGGTTCACCACCCGCCGAAAGGAAATTCGTCAGGCGCCGATACCCACGCGCCACGGCGTTCCTAGGTCCTTTGTACTGCGAGTATGAGCAACCGCGTAGAGGCAATCTATGAAGGGGGCGTCCTTCATCCCCTTGAGCCGCTGCCATTTGCCGAGCACGAGCGTGTGGCCATTACGGTCGATTCCCTGGCGGCGAGCTTATCGGCGCCAGCCAGCCAACCGGACGAACCCGACGCCGATGTCGACTACGCCTTCACGGCCCGCTGTCGGCAGGACGTGGCCAGGATGGGGTACTCCCGCGCGCTGGAAGAGACGCGCCGCCTGCTTTCTCACGTTCCCGGCTCATTCGCAGACTTGATCATTGAAGAGCGCGGGGATCGTTGAAACTCGCGTTATCTCTTTGACACCAGCGCTCTGGTAAAAGTCTTCCACCCGGAGCCCGGCGACGAAATCGTACTGCGGATATACCAGCCCGGCCGGCGCATTCACGTGGCGACCCTTGCTGGCGTCGAACTCGCCTCCGCCCTCGCCATCAAAGTCCGGACGGGCGCGATGACAGGCGCCGAAGCAAACATTTTTGACGATGAGGCAACACGCAGTTTTCCCGCCGGAGACGTTTTAGCGGATCGACCGCGCGATCGCGACTATGAGGTCGCACTTCACCTCATGAAGCGGCGCGGGCGCGCCGAGCGGCTTCGGGCATCGGATGCGCTGCATCTAGCCGCGGCGCTTCGACGCCACTGGCGCGGACAGATCGACTTTTTCGTAACAGCGGATCAGGCGCTGGCGAGAGTCGCTAAGTTGGAAGGGTTCATGGTGATCGTTCCAGCCTAATCCCGTATTGCAACAAACACCCCTCCCCGCTCTCCCGCTCCCCGGCGCGCCACACCAACTCCCCCTTCCCAGCAAACTCCGGCACCCGCACATTCAACTGCCACAACCCATCCTTGCCGCCCGCATACAGCACCTCGCACTCCATCCCGTCCATCAACATCTTCACCGGCAACGACTCCACCCCGCCCCCCCTTCCCCACAAAACCACAATCGCTCCCTTCGCCGCCGAGTTCACCGTCCCGTCTTCATTCAACGCCGCCGCCAACCCGCGTCCCAACGAATTCGCCGTAAACAGCCCCGGCCGAGCCCGCATCCGCACCGCTGCCGACCGGCGGGAAGATTTCGTAGTGTCCCGGCCGTGTTTCGGGAGTTAGTGGCAAAGGTTAATCAAACTAAATCCGGCAGTTAAAGCGGGCGGATCTGGTCAAAGTTTTTAAAAACACGGCGTTTAGTGTTCGCGGCGCCCTCACCCGCCAGGTTCTGCGGAACAGTTAGGTCTTAGGAATAGAATCGGTAGTTTGCGGTGGCCAGGACCACTGAACTGCCGGGTTTAGGATCAACCCGCGCCTACACCGCCGTCAACAGTCTGGCCCTCCGCGGCGGACCGCATGACTTGCGAACCTTCAGTTCGACGCCGAGAGTGCGCTGTTCCGGCGGGCGCCCCGTCCCCCGCTTCACTTCCTTAAGTAACATTTCCACGGCCAACTGTCCTATCTCGTATTTCGGCGCATGGATGGTAGTGAGCGGCGGACTGACAACCTGGGCGAGGTCCACATCATCGAAGCCAATTAAAGACACATCCCGAGGAATAACCAGGTTGCGTTCCGCGGCGGCACGGCCGACACCGAAGGCCATGGCATCATTTCCGGCGAAAATTGCTGTTATCTCGGGGTACTCGTCAAAGACTATCTGCGCCAGTTCGTAGCCGCCGGAAAAACTGTTCTGGCCATGGAGCACCAGCGGGGCGGGAACGTGCGCCGCTTTCAGTGCCGCCAGAAAACCGCGCAGCCGTTCGGTGAGGTTGCCGTGCTGTTTCGGGCCCGTGATGTGGGCAATAGCGCGGTGGCCGAGTGTGGCTAGGTGGGCGCCGGCGAGTTTGCCGCCGTCATAGTTATCCGCGGAGACGATGCTGAAGGCCGTGCGAATGGCCGGCTTATTCAACAAGATAATAGGGATCTTGAGTTCAGCCAACTGCGCCAGTTGTGCCCGCCGCAGCGAGACTACGGAGTTCATCAGAATACCGTCGACCCTCTTTTCGCTCAAGGAACGGAGATACTTAGTCTGTTTGTCGGCGTCGAAGTCGCTATTGCACAGAATCAGATCGTAGCCGGCCGCGTGAGCAACGTCTTCGGCGCCGCGGGCGACGTCGGCAAAGAAGGGGTTGCGAATATCGCTGATTAGCAGCGCAATGGTATGTGACCGGCCGGTAACCAGACCGCGCGCGACCCGGTTGGGCCGGTACTGCATCTCGGCTGCTACCTGCAGGACCTTCTGCCGCGTGCCCTCGTTGACGCCGCGGAACCCGCTCAGGCAGCGGGAGGCGGTGGACGCGTTGACGCCCGCCGCGCGGGCAATATCTTTGAGGGTGACGGCCATTCCTTTCAATTTATCAGCAGATTCGCGCGGAGCCTCACTCTGAGAGCGACCAAGGCGGCCGATAGTCCCAATGCAGGACCCGATTCGCCTCGCCATCGCCGATCACGGTTTCCTTGTCCGGATCCCATCGCAGCACGCGGCCGGTACGCATGGCGGCGTTGCCCAGTTGGCACATCACGGCGGTGCGGTGGCCTTCCTCTATATCGGCGTTGGGCCGCTGCCGCGATTTCATGCAGGCCAGGAAGTTATCGACGTGGAGGCTGTCGAGATTGCCGCCCGTCTCCTTCAATGGACTCATAGCCGCATCCTTGCTATTCGTTCCGGCGCCGGTCCAGACCTCCGGGGCAACGGTGAAGCCCTCGCGCGTGAGCGTCATGGTGCCTTTGGTGCCGTGAAAATCGAGCAGTGTGGTGTTGCCCGCGCTGATCTCGCGGCTCACCCAACTGACGACGCAGTTTGGGAAGGAATAAATGGTCTGCTGGACGTCGGGCGTCTCGCCGCCATCGTGAATGGCGAAGCGGGCCCCGAACGAGGCCACCGCATCGGGAGCTTTCGCGCCCAGCGCCCAGCGGGCGATATCCAGGCTGTGCGCGCCCCAGTTAGTCATCTGTCCACCGGAGTAACTCTTGAACCAGCGGTAGTTATAGAGGCAGCGGAAGGGATCGAACGCGACCTTTGGGGCAGGGCCCAGCCACATGTCCCAATCGAGCGTTGGCGGTAGTTCCGGCCCGATCTCGAGGGGGCGGAAACCGGGCATCATGTTGCGGGTCCAGTGCGTGGTGATGTGGTGCACGGCACCAATGGCGCCTCCGCGAATCAGTTCGATGGCGTGCGCGTAGTGGACTCCAGAGCGCTGCTGGCTGCCCACTTGGACGATGCGGTTATAACGGCGCGCGGCGTCCACCATAGCCCGCCCCTCGCTCGGCATCAGGCAGAGCGGCTTTTCCACGTAGACATCCTTACCGGCGCGGCAGGCGAAGACGGTTTGCAGCGCGTGCCAGTGGTCGGGCGCGGCGACGATGACGGCGTCGATATCTTTGCGCTCCAGCAGGCGGCGGAAGTCCCGGAACCCGGCGGCCTTGCCTTCGCTGGCCTGGATGGCGCGGTTCAGATTCGGCTCATAAACGTCGCAGGCGGCCACGGGTTCCACCATCGGCTTGCGCAGGAAGGTGCGCCATAGGCCGCGGCCGCGTCCGCCGCAGCCGATCAGTCCGATGCGAACGCGGTCATTGGCGCCCAGGATGCGCTGGCTGCTCCACGCCGTGGCGGCGATTCCGGCAGAAAAGGCTCTTCGTGTGTCGTTACTCATGGTTCCTCCCGCCGGCCGGGCGCCAGCCAAGCGTTGCAAGCGATACTTATAGCGTATACGCCAATTTAACCGGAGATGCAAAGTTTTTCAACGAAAGTATTGCAATCGATTGCAATCTTGCATAAGATCGTTGGCACACGAGAGGAACTGTCATGAAGAATCGAATTTTCCATTGGGTGGCGGTGACGTTGTTGATTGGGGCCGGCAAGTTGGCCCACGGGCAGGTCTTGTACGGATCGCTCGTCGGAAATATAAGCGACTCCTCGTCGGCCGCGGTGCCCGGCGTGGAAGTGCAGGCGACGAACACGAGTACAAACCAGGTCCGCGTGGTGCTGACCAACTCTGAGGGCGGGTACAATCTTCCCAACCTCTCGGCCGGCGCTTACCTGCTTACCTTTACGAAGGCTGGCTTCCGGCCTGTCCGCAAGACAGAGGTTTTGGTGAGTATCAACACCGTCACCCGCGCCGACGCCCAACTTGAGATCGGGGCCGCCAGCGAGAGCGTCACGGTCTCCTCCGACGCCGTGACATTGCAGACCGACCGCGCCGAGGTCCGGGCCGAGATCTCAACGAAGACCCTGGTGAACGTCCCCGTGGGCCCGGGGCGCAACTATCAGGCCCTGTTCGGGATGCTGCCCGGATTTACGCCGCCCAATCAATCGGCGAGCGTGCCTGGGAATCCTTCCCGCGCCATGGGGTTCAGCGTGAACGGAACCAGCGGACAGTCAAACAATACCCGGATTGACGGCGCGTCCAGCACCAACGTCTGGCGGCCGTCGTTTGTCGCGTATGTACCGGCGCTGGAATCGATTGAGACGGTGAACGTTGTGACCAATTCTTTCGACGCCGAGCAGGGCCTGGCCGGCGGCGCGGCGATCAACGTGCAAATCAAGAGCGGCACGAATACCCTGCACGGGAGCGCATTCGAATACTACAACGGCAACGCGACCAAGGCGAAACCATTCTTTCTGCCCGTAACGGAACGCAAGCCCAAAGATGTCTATAACCAGTTTGGCGGCACCCTGGGCGGCGCCATTGTGAAGGACAAACTGTTTTACTTCGCCAGTTACGAAGGCACATTCAATCACCGCTTCGCGTCTTTGCTGGGCAGTGTCCCCACGCCTGCCATGCGCACTGGAGATTTAAGCGGCGCCCCGGCGGACCGGCCTATCTACGATCCATTCAGCGGCGCCGCCGATGGTTCCGGCCGCACTCCCTTCACTGGCGCGCAGATTCCGCAATCGCGCATGCCGGACGCCGTGCGGAAGATACTTCCCCTCTGGCCCAGCCCCACTGGCCCGGGATCCCAGAACAACTACTTCGCCGCCGGCCGCTTCACTCTGGACCGCCATACCATCGACACCAAGGTGAATTACAACTTCAGCCCCAAATTCACCGCGTTTGGCCGGTACAGTTACCTGAATTTTGAGACCCAGAACCGGCAGTTCTTCGGCCCGGAACTGGGTGGAGCGCCGATTGCGGGCGGGCAGGCCGGAATCGGCAGCGGCCACAGCACCAGCCTGACGCTGGCCGGGACGTATGTGTTTACTCCGAATTTCGTCATCGACGGTAACTTCGGCTATACCCGGCTGGAGGCCGATAGCCGGCAACCGCGGCTGGAGGAACAGGTGGGCCGGAACATCCTGGGCCTGCCGGGGACGAATGGATCGCGGTGGTTTGAGGGTGGCTGGCCGCAGTTCAACATCGCGAATTTCTCATTGCTGGGCGCTCCCAATAATTTCCAGCCGAACTTACTCAACGATCCGCAGTATCAGTACGTGGCCAATGCCAATTGGACGAAGGGCAGCCACAATATCCGCTTCGGAACAGACATCTACGAACAGCAGTTGAACCAGACGCAGCCGGAGTTCTTCGGCGCGTTCTTTGGGGCGTCCGGCGGATTCGGGTTTGCGGCCGGACAAACCTCGCTGCGCGGCGGGCCCCGGACCAGCGAATATAACTCCTTCGGCTCGTTCCTGGTTGGCGCCACTGATACGCTGGGAAAGATCCAGTTGATTCCGGACTCCTTCGCGCTGCGCACGCGGCTCTATAGCCTGTATGTGCGGGACCAGTGGCAGGCTACCCGGAAACTTACAATTTCCTTTGGCGTGCGCTGGGAGTATTTCCCCATGCCCACCCGTGCGGACCGCGGCGTGGAGCGCTATGACTTCGAAACCGGCAAGATGCTGGTCTGCGGCATCGGCCAAGTACCCACGGATTGCGGCGCCTCCATGAGTAAGAAGCGGTTTGTACCGCGCGGCGGCTTTGCGTACCGCCTTTCGGAGACGATGGTCCTGCGTGCGGGTTATGGGATAACGAACGATCCGTACAACCTGGCGCGTCCGCTCCGCGTGAATTACCCGGTGCTGGTATCGCTCAATCTGAATAGCGCCAACGGGTTCACTCCCGCCAGCCGGCTGGCCGACGGCATCCCGCTCATCCCAACTCCCGAACTCGGAAATGGCGTCATCCCGGTTGACGGAAACGTATTGGTAAATACGATTGACCCGAAGAACTTCAAACGAGGTTATATCCAATCCTGGAACGTGGCGCTGCAGAAACAGTTCCGCGGCGGATGGGTTGGCGAAGCGGCCTATGTAGCGACCCGCTCGGTGGGCCAGTTGGCCTATTTCGACCGCAACGTAGGCCGGGTGGGCGGCGGAAACGCGAGCCGTCCGCTGTTCCAGAAATTCGGCCGCAGCCAACGTACCGCGGAAATTACCGGGCTGGGCACGTATAAATACGATTCGTTGCAGACAAGGCTGGACCGCCGGTTCAACAAGGGACTGCAGGTGGGCGTGGCCTATACGTTCTCCAAGAATATGGGCATCGCGGGTAACGAGGACGGCGATGGTTCTCCGGCCATCGGGATTCCCGAATACTATGACCTCAATTGGGCCCGGACGACACTGGACCGGACCCACAATTTGCAGATTCACGGCATCGTTGAACTGCCATTCGGACGAGGCAAGAGTTGGGTGACGAATGGTTTCGGCGCGGCCATTCTGGGCGGCTGGCAAGTGAATACTCTGCTAAGCATGTATACGGGCCAGCCTTTCACCGTCAGCGCCCCGGGGACTTCGCTCAACGCGCCCGGCAACTCGCAGCGGGCCGACCTGGTGAAGCCCTCGGTGGCGAAACTTGGCGGTACTGGACCGAGGCAAAAGTTCTATGATCCAACGGCGTTCGCGGAAGTTACGGCGGTCCGGTTCGGGACCGCCGGCTTCAATCTGCTGAACAGCCCCGGAACGTTTAACATGGATGCCGGTTTGTTCCGGTCTTTCCGAATCAGCGAACGGTTCAGCGCGCAGTTCCGGGCGGAAGCCTTCAATTTCACCAATACGCCGCACTTCACGGCGCCAAACGGGAACGTGACCTCCAGTTCCTTCATGGAAGTGGGCGGTGTGCGCGGGTTTGGGCGCGAGGGGATTGATGAGCGCGTCTTCCGGTTTGGTCTGCGGCTGGCGTTTTGACCTGCGGGAGTCCGGCCAGCCGGACTCCCGCCTATTTATCCGTTGCCGAAACTTTGCGCCAATGACGGGCCGGAGGGGGGGCTGATTTCTTGACGAACGCTACCCTGTGGGTCGTCCTGCTGCCGGCGCTGCTTTTGTCCGCTGGCTTCGTGATTGTATAAGATGGCCCGGAAACGGTCCTGCGCGGCACGAA
>Ga0105048_10017434_pt1 | contig 11075 bp, 3 predicted proteins | sample MAT05_FD_78382 | JGI IMG/M metagenome (GOLD analysis project Ga0105048, IMG submission 78382) | Freshwater microbial communities from Lake Fryxell liftoff mats and glacier meltwater in Antarctica - MAT-05 | ecosystem: Environmental > Aquatic > Freshwater > Ice > Liftoff microbial mat | place...
CACGTACTCGCAACGAAGTTCGAGTTCAAGCTCACGGTCAATGTCTGCACACCGGCTGAGCGCGTGCTCTGCTGCATCGGCTGCATCGTCGCGCGAGCTCGACTCAGAGATGATGTCGATGGCAGCCTTGAAGTCCTCTCTGGAGCGCTCGAGCTCAGCTGCAGATGGGTTTCGACGCGTGATGGCCCCGAGCAACAGCAATCCAGGATGGGTTGGATAGCTTTCCAAGACGCGAGCTGTTGCGCCGCGTAGCTCGTCAACCTCGACCGGGGAAACCGCAGCCTCTGCTATCGACAGCCAGGACTTACCATCAGCCGTTCCCTGCGCAAGTTGCTCGAGGTCGTGCGTGAATTTCTCGCTTGCCTGCAAATAGAAAAGAAGACGGGTCCTTGCTACCGATGCATCGCTCACCCCTTCACGAACGAGCTCAAGCATCGTTCTCGTTGAAGTACGCCTGCGCCGTTCAATCTGCTGATACAGGAACGCGACAATGGCCTTGAGCGCTTCTGCCTCGGCGTCTTCAATCGTTGCGGCTTCGCCGATGGCTTGAAGCAATGAAGCAGCTCTTCGCGTTTCATATCGGCCGAAGTACACCTCTAGGTGGGTTGTGAGACGCTCTCGGTAGCTCTCAAGCGACGAGCGCGCGGCCTTCCACTCTGCGTCAACAACAACTTCGATGACGCTCGCGTTGTAGTCAATCGTGTAGTCCTGGACGACACCAAGATGGATTAACCGAACCAGCGAATACTCCAACGTCGCCTTCGAATCCCACCCCGTGGCCTTCTTGTCACGTCGGTACCTGAGAGCGACGGACTGCTCCGAGTCAATCAGGGTCTTGATAGCTGCCAGCCCTGCGCGTGCGCATCCGACTTCCTCGTCGACACCCGCAAACCGACTCGAATGAAAGAAGAAAGTTGTCAGGAAGTCGCCAACACTCATGCCACGGGAGACCGACTTGTAAGCCGTTTGAGCGTCGTCAATGGTTGCCGAAGGTGAGAGCACCTTATCAGCGAGTTCGGAGGCCTCGTCGGAAAACAGAAGCACTGCTCGAGCTGGTTCCCCATCTCTCGCGGCTCGACCGACCTCCTGGTAGTACGCCTCGGGAGAGGCCGGGGCAAGATAGTGCACGACCTGCCGGATAGAAGGCTTGTCGATGCCCATGCCGAAAGCGGACGTGGCTACAAGCACTTGGAAGCTGTTTCCACGCGCACTGATGAAGTCACGCTGTGCCTCCGCCTTTTTCAGGTCCCAAGACTGCTTCGTGACCGTGTTTTTGAGCGCCTTTGGCACATCGCCCGAGTAGATGCGGATGTCACGGCCAGGTTGAAGGTCGAGGGTCCTCACTGCCTCCGATGCAAGCTCATGCACGCCAAACGTGCCGTTGACGTGTTGGGTAAAGACTAAGCAGCCGCCTGAGGTTCCGTTGTGCTGCTTAAGGAAGCTCTGAATGTGAGTCGACAGTGCCTTTCGCTTGCCCGAGACCGGAACCGCCTCGAAAACCAGCTCCAGTTCAGGACGGTCCAGTCGCCTTGCTCGAATGATGGAGGCCGAGTCTGTGATACCCAGTTCGCGGCGTACATCATCCAGCACGATGCTTGACGCGGTACCTGTAAGCGCAACTACAGGCGCAGAACTTCCGAGCCGGGACGTTCGGTCTCTGACGATTCGGCTGAGGCTGAGGTACGCAGGGCGGAAGTCGTGACCCCACTCGCTAACGCAATGGCACTCGTCCACCACAACCTGTGATATTGCGCCGAACCGAGCTTGGTAGTCGGTCAGTAAGTTGCGAAAATTTGCCATAAGGAATCGCTCTGGCGCCACTTGCAGCATCCGCAGCCTGCCTGATTGGAATCTGGCCTCCTGCGCCTTGCGCTCGGCCGTATTCAAGGCACTGGAAATGAAGCCGCAGGCATCGACGCCATCGGACCGCAAGCGCTCATACTGGTCCTGCAACAATGACTTCAGTGGGGCAACGTAGAGGGTGGCGCCTGGCAATAGCAAGGAGGCTAATTGGTACGTCAAGCTCTTGCCGCCACCCGTTGGGAGGAGACCTACGGCATCCCGCCCCTGAAGGATTCTCGACAAAATTTCGTATTGGCCTTCGCGCAGGCTGGCCTTGCGAAACAGGTCCTGAGCGAAGCTCTCAAGCAACTCCCGCTCAGGTTGCCTGCGCACGTACTCGCGGCCCGAGAACACGAGAATTGGCTCCGAGACCATGCGGTTAGCTGGACGAGACCAAGCCGTTGCGACTTGGGAACTTGCCGGTCTATAGTGCGGGTCGGTGCATGATATGCCTAACGCCAAGTCGACCGGTGCACTCCCGGGGTCCTCCAATTCGATTCCAGGCAATTCAGGCAGCCCATAGAGACATCGCAGACGGCCAAACCAATCAACAAAGTCCGTCACCGCCAGAGCGCCTGCCCCTGTCTCGCCCTCATGGACTTCAATTGTCCACAACCGCCCCAGCTCCAGCACTCCGCGCTGCATTGCGACGAGCAACAAAAACTGAATGCGCGCACATACCGTCGCGCCCCACACGGCGGTCATGAGCTCGGCCGACCGCGCTGGTGCCGACTGCAGCTTCGTGCCCCATGCCCCTGGAGTTGCGTCAAGGATGCTCTGAAGCCGGTCGCGATGTCGCTGGACCTCATGCAGTTCCAAGACTCGCACGCGCCATACCAGCCACCCTTGCCGGCTGAGCGCGAGGTCTCGCTCGACGTCCAGGTGCCGCTGCGCAACGACGTCCTGATGCTGCCGACCATCAACTTCTATAACCAGCCGCAGCCCACGCCCGGTATCAATGGAGAAGTCAGTTCGCTGCCGAGAAAATTGCGCTGGGTCGACACCGAGGTCGACGAAGGAAGTTTGGAGGCTCAGGTAGTCCAGAAGTGGGAAGCCGAGCACTGGAACCAAGACTTGGTTGAAGAATTGCCACTCCGGCTCGCTCCCAGCGAGTCCAGACTCTTGGACTGCCCCCGCCCAGAGCTGCTCGGCAGCGCCTTCCTGCACTTCGGCTGCCAGCCGCGCGCTGATGAGCGCGTTGCTAAGGCTGCTTGGCGTCGAGGGCTCCGCGTGAAAACCAAGCAGTCCCGAGGCTTCCGGCAGGCGAGCAACTGTCACCAAGTCCGAAGTTTCCATTCGATGAGTGAGCGCTTGTTCAAGTCCCCAAGAACATGGGCACCATGAACCGCGCTGCAAGATGGCAAGGGCCACCTCTATGACAACCAACTCTGTCCCAGCTGCGGGTGTCAAGGTCAGCGACGACGGGAAGCTCAATCCCCAGGTATGCCCTGACGAGAACTCCCTCATATGCCCAAACGGGGTACGCGCGTCCAGAGACCCTCTTGGGTCAAGCGCACCTTTCCAGAAGGCTGGACCTTTCAGGAAGGTCGGCAGGGCTGCGAGCCGCCCTTGGTTGGGGCTGTCGACGAGCGCGTCCATTGGAACCATCGCCGAGCGTCAACCCGCAAGTCCAGAGCTCGACTGCAAGGCGCGCAAATCCGAGTCTCGACTCACAGAGAGGACCTCATTGGGTTTGGCTAGCTCACCTTTGGGTGCGTGCCTAGGCGCAGACCCCGACCTGGAACAACGTTACAAACCTAGGCCTCACGTAGAGACCTTTTGCTGGAGTTCCGTAACTGGGTATCGGTCAATGTTCAACAGTAGCAACTTTCTTGTCGCTTGTCCTTGAACTTTCAATTCCGGTACATCGCCGACGCATAGTCCAAGAAGTGCTTGCGCCAGGGGCGTACTTTCGTTGAGCAGACCGAGGCGGAGGTTGCTTGGGCTATCCACAATCTGAACTGTGTGACGCTCTTCAACATCGCCAACAGATTGGTAGGTCACCCGGTCACCAACTTCGACGAAGACGTCCGCGTGCGCCTCTGATATCAGTGGCGCAACAGGCTGTCTGCCGAGTAGTAGCTCGAGCACAGGTACCTCGACCGGCGGCGGCTCGACGGCATCTGCTTCAACTTCCTCGAAATGTTGTGTGTACTCATCAATGTAAGGAGCCGGCTCTTCAAGGTCGAAAGTTCGGCGCTGCTCTAGGAACTGAACCAATCGTTCGGTTTGCCCCTGCGGGTCAGCAAACCAGTCGGTCGACCAGACACGAATGATTCGGTCGCGCCAGCCGAGCGATTCCAGGACCTCTTGGCGAATGCGGTCTCGGTCGCGTGCAGACAAGCTACTGTGATACGTCACACCATCGCATTCGATGCCAGCCAAGAACTCATTCCTGCGGGCCGGGTGCCGAACCCCGACATCGATAAAGTAACCGGCGACACCGACCTGCGCTTCGGTCTCGAAGCCGCGATTGCGTAACGCATCAGCGACAGACAGCTCGAAGTCGCTGTCAGGGTCGCGCTCTGTTGCCTGCTTACGAACGTTTGGCAGAAGTCCAGTCTTGGCGAACTCTAGGTACTCGCGAAGCGCCCTTCTGCCAAGCGACACCTTTTCGTCGACCTGAACATCTATCGGCTGCATGGACGTGAAGAGGTCGAGACGGCGCCTTGCTCGCGTGAACAGCACATTCAGGCGGCGCCATCCGTCCGGCCTGTTGATTGGACCGAAGTTCTGCCTCACTGCCGTTGAACCCGGAGGCTTGCCGAACGTTGTCGAGACAAAGATGACATCCCGTTCGTCGCCTTGCACGTTCTCCAAGTTCTTGACGAAGAACTTCCAGCCGGCCTTCTCGTGGTGGTCCATGTACTCGGAGATGCCCTTTAGGTTTCGGACCTTCTTGTCGAGTAAATCTTCGATGAGCTCACGCTGAGTCTGGTTTAGTGTGACGACGCCGAGCGACTCCTCAGGGCAGTTGAGCATATGGTCGATGACCGCGTCCACAACGCGCTGCGCCTCAGGAATGTTTCGGCGGTCTTGGTAGGAGCCCTCTCGTACGTAGCGATAGTTAACACCGAGCCGCTTGTTCCGCTTGTATGGCGACGGAAAGACAACCAGCCGCCCGTCGTAGAACTGAGAGTTTGAAAAGGCAATGAGCGACTCGTGCCTTGAGCGGTAGTGCCATCGCAGTGTCCGCACGGGCCGATAGAGGTGCTCGCAGATGCCTAGGATGCTCTCAATTCCGTCCACCACAGATGGCGCATCGTCCGGGTCTTCATCGTCGCCGTCCATGAGGCGGTCGAAGAAGTTCGTCGGCGGCAGCTGCTTCGGGTCACCGACCACGACAAGTTGCTTGCCACGGGCGATTGCTCCGAGGGCGTCCTCAGGCCGAAGCTGTGAGGCCTCGTCCATGACCACCAAGTCGAACACGAGCTGACCTTGCTCCAAGTACTGGGCAACCGAAAGCGGCCCCATCATGAAGCAGGGCTTCAGCTCTTGAAGCGACTTGCCCGCACGCTTGAGGAGCTGACGTATCGGCACATGCCTCTTCTGCTTCTTCGTCTCCTTGGTTAGTAGCGACATCTCTGTCAGGTCGCCGGCGCGCCCGACACTGACACCCTGCAGGGGCTTCTTGGCTCCGTCCACCTTCGCTGCGTACATCGCACCGTTCAGGTTGATGAGCTCCTTGTCCATCGCCGCAAACTCCGCACGTAAGCGCTCGTGCCCGGCGCCTGAGAACCTTGCGAGTTCCCGGTGCGCAGAGATGATGCCCCGTGAAAGGGTCCGATAGAACACGTACTCAAAGCCAGAAACGAGCGAGGTTGCCGACAGCTTGCCGGTCTCCACCCGCTGCAGCAACTCAAGGACTCCGAGCTTCGATGCGTCGTCCTTGGCCGCCAAGAACTTGGACCACGCAACTAGAGCGGTCCCACCATCCTTTGCACGGCGAAGGCGACTCACGGCATCGGCCGGCCGCGGAGAACCTCCCCAGGTTGGCCAGTCCAGCCGGCCCCACGGGGAAAGGCTTCTCATGGCGTCCGTATATGCCGCCATCGCAGTATCCCCGGCTTCGAGTGCGTCAGCAGCGGCAGCGGCTGTCACACGACCATCCACCCTCAAGAGCGCATCTCCTGCCCCGAAAGGCAAGTTGGTCGAACACTGCCGTGCCGTCGATGCCCAGTCCAGGCAGACCACGACTGCACCCTCATCAGTTGCATCGCCTCGGAGGAACACCCCGAATGTCTTCGAGAACCCCTGGTCCCGCGTGATAGTTGCAAGAAACGATTCGGCGTCCAGCGCCGCCTGAACAGCGCCAACGGAAACTATCGTGGCGACGCCTGGCTTGGAATACTTCTTCACCTCTTTCACAAGCGTCGATACCAACTGGCCTTGCGCACTGCAAACATTGAGCAGCCCAGCCACAAGTCCAGAGGTCGGAACGCCCTTGTCGGCCAAAAACCTTCCAGCGATAGCCGATGCGCTGGCCAACGCTCGCAACACATCGACGCCGGTCTGGATGGTTTCTTCGGTGCCCAACATCTGCCCGAGTTGCTCCCCCACGTCACGCACAAGGCGCGCACGAGAGTCCAGTCCTAAGACGGATGACCTCACGTCTTGGTAGGCGATAGTCGAAGCCGACAGCCCCAGCTTCGCACCAACGGCGCACAGTCTGCTCGGCGCCTGGATGAGCGCGCGAAGCAAGGCTCCATGTTCGGAGATTCGCCGGTGTAGCTCCACGAGTTCAACGGCCCTTGCAACCGAAGCAGTGGGACGGACGACTGACTTCAGCAGCGAGCAGCTGGCAATCAGGCCCTTGGCATAGGCGTCCAGAGGCACAAAGAGCTCGTCAACGCGTCGAACTCGTGCCAGGGCTGGGTCCACACCTGGCAACAAGGCAACCGCGCGGGAAAGCTGCTGGAGCTTTCCGACCCAAGCACGGACCTTATTTGCGCCTCCGGCCAGCAGCGACATGTGCTGCTCTGGCATCGCATTCAGATTGACGTGAGGCGCCAAGTCCGTTGCGAGCAGCAACGTTGTACTGCCGCGAGTCCATCCATGCAGGCGCCGGACCTTGGCGAAGTCCGTATCGAGCCCAGAGAAAAGGCTCCCAAGCACCGACCGAAATTGCTCGTTCCCCGTGTACTCAGTAAGGGCGGCACGCCACGACAGAACGGCCGCGAACTTCTCTCCCATCTCGGCCGACTTCAGCTTGCCTGCATCCCTCGCACATCCTTGGTACGCGGCCTTTGCGCTGCGCCAGTCGGACCGCAAGAATCTGAAAAATCCGTCGCCACGCCTGAAGACCTTGACGTGCCCTCGAATGGCCTCGTCATCAGGTAGCGTATCCAGATGGAAGGATGCAGTGACCTTCGAAGCACGGAACAACACTGCCTTGTGCGCGTCCTCGGCTCGAATCGCAATGTCGGCAAAGTCCTGGCGTTCGAGTCCGGGAGTGCGGGAGCCAAGAAGTTCTTGGGGCGAGGCCTCCGCTACCGCAAGCAAGGTGTCGATGCCCTCTAGGCCTGACGGGGTCGTTTCAACTGGGATGCCGACCCGCGCGAAGAATGCCCTGAGTTCATCAGATGACTGGTTCGCCCCAAAAAGCAACTCGCCAATCTCCCGCGCCTTCGATGAAAACTGCTCGGCAGTCCAGTCGTGCCACCCGGAAGTCGCTAGCCTACGCAACTCCTCCAGCGCCGCTGCATCCACTACAGCCTCCGGAATCAGCTCCGGCATCCCGCGCCCGTCCAACAGCGCCTGAAGCTCGTCCACCTTGCTGCAAGCAGGGACGCGACATGCGCGAAGGACGCCATCAATCTGCTCCAGCGCCAAGCGGACTTCCCGCGCCGCCGTTGCTCCTTCGTCGCCGACCTTCGTTAGGAACGTTGCAGGCTGGCCAAGCAGAGTCGCCAAGTCCTGATTCGAGCTTGCAACATCCAGCGTCTGCAGAAGCGACTGCGGGTCCCGCGGGACTTTTACGGACCGACTGCCGGCCAGTTGCGCCAACTTGGCAAGCTCCTCACTGAACTGGCTGCCGAGCAACTCTAGCTCTTCCGGAGTCTGACCGTAGCCCACGTCACTCAGGGCCAACCGTACCTCCCAAACGGCCGACTGAAAGCCTTGGGGGTCACCGATATCCAGGCGGGCGAGGCTCGCACTGGCACGCTCGCGAAGGCCGCGAACCTGAGCCAACATAGTGGTCAGCCGCGACGCCTCACCGGTCACTCGGTCGAAGCTGCGCACGCCCTCCGAAAACATCTGGCCGAGCAAATCAGTGTCCAACTCCACAGGCATCGCCCGAAGTGCCGATACCGCCTCACTGCCATTCTGAATCTGAACCATGGTCCATGCCGTACCAGGGAACAAGCTCTCCAACGACGATGCTGCAACCTCCAGCACTTCTGCCTGTTGCAATGCTTGGTCGACAACGCGCAGGATTGGTATCTCGTCGCCGCGAATGAGGAGTTCGGGGAAAAACCCGAGCCAGGGGCTTTGCATCGGCGAGCAGCCAAGCTCGCCGAGCGCTCCGGCTGCGTCACCGAGGACCATCCGGCATCTGTCGACCTGTTCAGGCGTCCAACCGGCGGCACCAAAAATGCTCACGCCGGAAGTGCCGTCGAGCTCAACGCCGAGCGCGTGTCGGCGTCGCTCTGCTGCCCAAAAAACTTCGTGCACGGTCAGGTCAAGCTTGCTGCCATACCGACTGCCCAGAATTTCGGCGTAAGTGTTGAGGGCCTTCCTGCGCTCCCGCAAGACGTCGATTCGCGTCGAATAGCCAGCTGGGTGAGCGAACTTTCTCACCATACGCTGCTCGATACTCTCTAGCAGTTGCTTCTTTTGCGTCTTGTGGCTGTGCAGCTCAAGGCAGAAGTCACCGAGCCCTGCGGCCTCAAGACGCTGTTTAACAACCTCGAGCGCCGCGAGCTTCTCGGAAACGAACAATACCTTCTTGCCATCGGCGAGGGCGGATGCAACGATGTTCGTGATGGTTTGAGATTTGCCGGTTCCGGGTGGGCCGTTGATGACCAGGCTCTTCCCATTCTTGACGTCGATAATGGCGCTGTGCTGGGATGAATCTGCGTCGTAAATGAGCGGCAGTTCACCATCAGCATGGCCGTCGATGACGTAATCCTCGGCGTGGAACGTCCCAGACGATTCGATGCGACCACCTTCGAAGATGTTGCGAAGCAACTCGCTCTTGAGCAGGCCAGCCGACTTTTCGGGGTCAAGGTCCGCCCAGATGGCCAGCTTGCCGAACGACAGAAAGCCCAACGACAGCCGACGCTTCACGGTCCAGTTGCGACGTTTTGAGACCGCCAGCTGGATTTTCCTGAAGTACGCCTCGGGAGTGTCTTCATCGTCGAGTTCCGGCAACTCCAGACGGAACTGTTTCAGCTTCTCTCGTAGGGTGAAGTTCTCGGCAATGTCCTCCCCGGAGTAGCTGAGTTCATAGGTGTAAGTGCGCGACTGCGCGTCGAGATTCGCACGGAGTAGATTGACCGGCATCGACAGAAGGGGCGCGTGCACGGCCTTTTCCGAGTCGTCGCTGTCGTAGTACTCCAGGAACCCGAAGATTAGGTAAAGCATGTTCGTGCCGGTCTCCTCGATGACCGTGCGGGCCTCCGACGACACCTTTCGAACCAGCCGCTCAAGGTCGACTGGGTAATGGAGCACCTGTAGCGCAGGCAAGCGCTTGTAGGCAGTTGACGCAGTCGGCTGGGCGATGTCAACGGAGGTTCCGATACTCTGCTCGCGTGCGGAGGCTCGAACCTCGGGTTTCTTGCCGCCCTCATAACGTGAGACCGGCGGGTCCGGCACGTAGGCAAGCGGGACTGTCTTCCCTTCTTCCAACCGCTCAAACAGGAGGTTCAGGTCCGGGTCGCTCGTGAACTGAAACGAGCGCCCTTTCGGATGCCGATAGTTCAGCAACCGATTGCGCATCGACAGGTCAAGGAGACGGGTTCTGAGTTTGGACAGAGCCTCCCCGACACCAAGCTTTCCGCTGAACAGCTCTCCGGCCAGTTTGCTGGCGTCGTCCTCTTGGTAGGGAACTCCTTCGGTCATCGAACCTCCCTGCAGTCCTGCTTAAAACGTGTCAGCCTTACGCTCTTGTCACTTCGCGAAGGGGAGACCGGCTTAGGGCACCGAGGCCAAGTGCGCCTGTAATCCTGTTTGACGCTGCGGGCGGAGTTCCGGGTGAAATTATCACCGGCGGCTCGCCGAGCATCCGGTCTAGCGTGTGGCGGGCATCGGCGCGAGCTCGTTCTCCACAAATTCTGGAGACTCACTTCGTAGTTCCCCGCTTCGAGGACCGACTGATTTGTTTGGTTTGTTCAGGCACCTCGATGCCGTTTTGCTTGCAGTAGTCGTAAAGCAAGGTTTCCAACATGTTCGTCTGCGACCTGTGCTCCCGCTCCGCCGCAGCCTCAAGGAGCTGCTTGAAGCGAGGAGACACCCGGAAGCTGACGGCGGCGGTCTTTTCGGCTGACATGTTGAGCGCACTGTATAGCGCCTCACAATACATGCAAGCAGGTGTTTCAGGGGAATGAGGCTGCGAGGCCCCCTAATTTCGGGGGGGTCGGCTGAGCTGGAGCCTATGCCGTCACCAGAGCGGGTCCGTTGTGATGCCGCCTTGTGCTTGACGACGCCCGCCTCGAATCGCTGTAGGGCGCGCAGCACCCCCCCTCCCCCAACCGGGCTACCCCCACGAGAGGGCCCCCGCAGGAAGACGGTCCGCACACCTATGCGAGCGATGCCCCTGGCAACGCCACCGGCTAGATTTGCAATCATTCAGCCAGGACAACAAAGGGCCCACATGAAAGCAAAGCAGCTAGAAGAGCTTGACGCGCGCATCCGCGTGCTCAGCATCGCGTTGCAAGAGGTTTGCCGCGCGCTGCCGCGCAGCCAAGCAGCCGAGGTCGCCGAGTCCGTGCGCTGTGGGGTGGCCGCCTTGGCTATCGAGGCCTGTCCTGGCCGCGTAGACGAAGCGACGGCGCGGGAACTGGCACCACTGCTCACCGCCCTGGCCTAGTGAACGCCAATCCTTCTGTTGAGGTCTAGCGGTCTATGAGACGACGTGCATATTTCCGACAGTCAGCGTCCCCAAATTAAAGACTTTCGCGGGCGGACCTTATGGCGCCTCGGCCGCTAGTCGCCTACCCTTAGGACGAGTGGAGCATGCGAGGCTCGTGCCAATATGTCGCTGGGGTTGAAAACATCGGGCCCGCGGCCCC
>Ga0105048_10017436_pt1 | contig 11074 bp, 8 predicted proteins | sample MAT05_FD_78382 | JGI IMG/M metagenome (GOLD analysis project Ga0105048, IMG submission 78382) | Freshwater microbial communities from Lake Fryxell liftoff mats and glacier meltwater in Antarctica - MAT-05 | ecosystem: Environmental > Aquatic > Freshwater > Ice > Liftoff microbial mat | place...
ACCCCGCTGCCGACCTCGAACACGCCCGCCGCACGATGATGGCGTTCGGCGCAACCGAGGAAGTGCCTTACGACAGTTCGGGCCGGATCATGTTGCCGCCGATGATGCGCAGCAAAAGCGGGATCGAGGATCTGGCGCTGTTCATCGGCGTCGGCGAGACCTTCCAGCTGTGGAACCCCAAGCTGTTCCTGGCCGACCCCAACATTCCCGACGACATGAAGGATATCGCGCGCTTCCGCCTCGACGAACGGGGCGCATCGCTATGAGTGCGGCCGCCGTTGCCCCGGCACCGCACCTGCCGGTGCTGATCGAGGAGGTCATATCCGGCCTCGCCGTCCGGTCCGGCGAAACCCACGTCGACGGCACTTTCGGCGCCGGCGGCTACACCCGTGCCTTGCTTGGGGCGGGGGCGGGACGAGTGATTGCCTTCGACCGCGATCCGGATGCGATCGCCGAAGGGCCGAACCTCGTCCCGGATCCGCGTTTGACGTTGATCCACGAGCGCTTCGGCAAGATGGACGAGGCGCTGGCGGCGCGCGATCTGGTGCCGGTCGACGGCGTGACGCTGGATATCGGGGTCAGCTCGATGCAACTCGACCGCGCCGAGCGCGGCTTCGCGTTCAGCAAGGACGGCCCGCTCGACATGCGGATGAGCCAAGCCGGGGAAAGCGCCGCCGACTTCGTCAACCATGCCGAGGAAGCCGAGATTGCGCGGGTGATCAAGGAGTATGGCGAGGAGCCGCGGGCGCGCAAAGTGGCGAGCGCGATCGTCGCCGCGCGGCCGCTGACTCGCACCGCCGAGCTGGCCGCAGTGGTCCGCAAGGCGCTTGGCTATTATCAGGGAATGAAGAGCGACCCCGCGACCCGCACCTTCCAGGCGATCCGCATCCATTTGAATGCCGAGCTTGACGAGCTCGAGGCCGGGCTGGTCGCCGCCGAGCGGGTGCTTCGCCCCGGCGGGCGGCTGGCGGTGGTCACCTTCCACAGCCTCGAAGACCGCATCGTCAAGCGCTTCCTCAAGAGCCGCAGCGGGGCGACCCCGGCCGGCTCGCGCCACCGCCCGATGGCGGCGGTCGGCCCGACCCCAAGTTTCGAGAAAGTCGCCAAGCCGGTGTCCCCGTCGGACGCCGAGCTTGCAACGAACCCGCGCGCGCGCTCGGCACGGCTCCGTACTGCGGTCCGGACCGATGCGCCCGCGTGGGACCAGCTGAAAGGAAGCGCACGATGAGCGCGCACGGGTTCAAGTCGTTGTTCATGGCGGCGAGTGTCGCGGGGGCCGCGCTGGGTTGTTACCTGGTTTCGCTCAATGTCGCGTCGGAACGCGCCAAGCTCGAGCAGGTCGAGGGCAAGATCGTCCTCGCCCAGCGCGACATTCGCTTGCTCCAGACCGAGATCGGGACCCGCGGCCGACTCGCCCAGCTCGAGCGGTGGAACGCCGGTTTCATCCGCCTGTCGGCGCCGACCGCCGACCAGTTCCTTGAAGGCGGCTTCCAGCTGGCGACGATGGTCAAGCCCGCGCCCAAGCCGGCGATCGAGGCGCCGATTGTGCTTGCCTCGGCCCCGACCGGGCAAGGTGTCGCGCGCCAGCCGAGCACCAGCGACTCGGACGAAGCCAAGCCGGGCGCGGCGACCCGCACCCGCGCCCCCTCGGCGCAGGACATGATGCATATTGCAAGCTACGAGCGGCCGACCGCGAAGCCGACCGCGATTGCCCCGGTGAAGGCACCACTGTTGGCCAAGCCAGTTGCGGTCAAGCCAAGGTCGGCCAAGACGGTGGCGGCGACGGCAATGAAGGTCGCGTCGGCCGATAGCCTCGCGCCCTTGCCCGCGGCCAAGCCGCCGGCGAAAGCGACCGCGTTGGCGTCCGGCAAAACCAGGGAAACCGGCACGCCGCAATGAACGCCCCAACGCCCGGTCTCGTCGCCCAGCCCGAGCGGCTTCGTCTCGTCGGACAACGGCGCCGGGTGCTGGCGGTGATGCACCAGCGGCTGATGTTCGGGATGCTGGTCTATGTCGGGGTGATCGCGCTGATCGCGGCGCGGATCCTGTATCTCGCGGCGTTCGGCGACCATGCCGGGCGCAAGCTTGGCGTGACCACCCTGATCCCCGAGCGCGGCGACATCGTCGATCGCGACGGCCATGCGCTGGCGCGGACGATCGACGCCTGGACGATTGCGCTCCACCCAAACAAGATTATCGGCAACAAGCTCGAGCTGGCACGGGCGCTGGCGCGGCTGATGCCCGAACGCGACGAAGCGACCTATTTTGCGATGATGCGGGCCGACAAGCCATTCTTCTACCTCCGCCGCCGCGCCGCGCCGGGCGTGGTCGAGGCGGTCAACGCGCTTGGCGAGCCGGGGCTGGCGATCGACCGCGAGCCCGACCGGCTCTACCCGCAGACCACGCTCGCCGCGCATGTGCTTGGCTATACCGATGTTGACGGGCACGGCACCGCCGGGATCGAACGCGCGTTTGATCAGCGATTGTCGGATCCGGCAGCGCGGGACGAGCCGTTGACCCTGTCGATTTCCAGCCGGGTGCAGCAGGCGCTCGAGCATGAGTTGCTCGCGGCGATGCAGAAATTCTCCGCCATCGGCGCGGCCGGGGTGATCATGGACATCCACACCGGCGAGGTGCTGGCGATGACCAGCTTGCCGCAGCTCAACCCCAACGTGGCCGGCGCGGGATCGCCCGAGGCGCGATTCAACCGCGCCACCTCGGGGGTTTATGAGCTGGGATCGACCTTCAAGGCGTTTACGGTCGCGATGGGAATGGATGCCGGCGTGATCAAGTCGGTTGGACAAATGTATCCCTGCCCAAGGGAGTTGCACGTGTCGGGCCGCAAGATTGGCGACACCCATCCGTTCAACCGACCGTGCTCGATCGCCGAAATCATGCAGGAAAGCTCCAACGTCGGAACGGCGCAGATCGCCGATCAACTCGGCGCGGCGCGGCAAAAGGCGTTCCTCAAGAAAATCGGCTTCCTCGATCCGCTGGTGGTCGAGCTGAAAGAACGGGCGCGCACATTGTCCCCGCGCGACTGGAGCCGGACCGACGTGATGACCGTCGGGTTCGGCCATTCGATCGCGATCACCCCGCTCCATCTGGCAAGCGGTTATGCAACGTTGATGAACGGTGGCATCTGGCGTCCGGCGACATTGCTCAAGGTTGACCGGAATCACCCTGTCGGCAAGGGCCGTCGCGTATTTTCCGAGGAAACCAGCTACAAGATGCGCGCGCTGCTGCGGCTGGTGGTCACCAAAGGTACCGGCAGCAAGGCCGATGCGCCAGGCTATCGCGTCGGTGGCAAGACCGGCACAGCCGACAAGGTTGCGGGGCGCGGCTATTCGACGTCGCGGGTGGTAACCAACTTCGCTGGGGTCTTCCCGATCGACGAGCCGCGCTACGTGATAGTGGTGATGCTCGACGAGCCGCAAGCCACGGCCGAAAGCATGGGCTTTCGCTACGCGGGCTGGAACGTCGCGCCGGTGGTGTCTAAGACCGTCAGCCGGATCGCGCCGATGCTCGGCGTTCGTCCCGACAAGAAGCGCGAAGCCAACATGGCGGAAGTATTGCCGTACATTCACGAAAAGTCGGACAAGTAACCGAATGCGCCTGTCCGATCTCACCGGGGTCGACAGCGAGGCGGTGGTGACCGGCTTCGCGATCGATCATCGCAACGTCACCAAGGGCAATGTGTTCGGCGCGTTTCGTGGGCAGCGGTTCGATGGGGAAAGCTTCATCGGCCAGGCGGTCGCGCATGGCGCGGTGGCGGTGGTGGCGCGGCCCGAAGCCCTGGTCGAAGGCGCGGTTCATATCGCCGATGTCGAACCACGGCGACGCTTTGCCCAATTGGCAGGAAAATTCACCGGACCCTATCCCGAGGTAATCGTCGCGGTCACCGGGACCAATGGCAAGACCTCGACGGTCGAGATGGCGCGTCAGATGTGGCGCATGGCGGGGCATCGCTCGGCGAGCATCGGCACGCTTGGGGTGACCACCGCCGACGACCAGGTCAAGACCGGGCTGACCACGCCCGATATCGTCACCTTCCTCAGCAATATGGCGGGCCTCGAGCGAATGGGGATCAGCCACGTCGCCTACGAAGCGTCCTCCCACGGCCTCGACCAGTTTCGCAGCGAGGGGCTTCCGGTGCGCGTCGCGGCGTTCACCAATTTTTCGCGCGATCACCTCGATTATCACCCCGACATGGACGCCTATTTCGCGGCCAAGATGCGATTGTTCGACGAGGTGGTGGACGGCGATGGGACGGCGGTGGTGTGGACCGGCGATGCCAGATCGGACGCGGTGATCGAGCATGTCGGCAAACGCGGGCTGACATTGATCACGGTCGGGCCGGGGGCGGAGACGATCGCGCTGGTCGAGCAGGTGCCGACCCCGCTCGGGCAGCGGCTGGTGCTTCGCTATCAGGGCAAGGATCATAAACTGACGCTGCCGCTGATCGGTGCCTATCAGGCGAATAATGTGCTGACCGCGGCGGGGCTCCTGCTCGCGACCGGGACCGACTGGGACGATACGCTTGGCGCGATGGGCCGGGTGTCGCCGGTGCGCGGAAGATTGGAACGGGCGGTGATCAGCCGCGCGGGCGCTCCGGTCTATATCGATTATGCGCACACCCCCGATGCGCTGGAGGCGGCGATTGCGGCGCTGAAACCGCATGTCGCCAAAGATAAGGGGGGCAAGCTGATTACAGTGTTCGGTGCGGGCGGCGACCGCGACAAAGGCAAGCGCGAACCGATGGGCGCGGTCGCGGCGCGGATGAGCGATGTCGCGATCGTCACCGACGACAATCCGCGCACCGAGGATCCGGCCGCGATCCGCCGCGACGTGATGCAGGGCGCGGTCGGCGCGCGCGAGATCGGCACCATAGAAATTCCCGGGCGCCGCGCGGCGATTGCCGAGGCGATTCGGCTGGCCGGGCCGGGTGATATCGTGCTGGTGGCGGGCAAGGGTCATGAGACCGGCCAGGTGATCGGCGACCGCATCCTGCCGTTCGACGATGCGCTGGTGGCGCGGGAGTGCGCGGCGTGAGCGCGCTGTGGACCAGCGCCGAGATCGAGGCGGCGACCGGCGGGCGGGCGTCGGCTCCGTTCGAGGTTTCAGGCGTGACCTTCGACAGCCGCGAGGCGGGTCCGGGGGATTTGTTCGTCGCCATGCCAGGCAGCGCGACCGACGGTCATGCCTTCGTCGACCAGGCGTTTGCGCAAGGGGCGGTGGCGGCACTGGTGTCGCGGCCGGTGGCGGGGCCGCATGTGCTGGTCGGCGATGTCGCCGAGGGACTGACCGCGCTGGCGGTCGAGGCGCGGCGGCGCACCGCTGCAACGGTGATCGGGGTGACCGGATCGGTCGGCAAGACATCGACCAAGGAAGCGCTTGCAGAGGCATTGGCGCGGAGCCGCAAGGGGCCGGTCCATCGCTCGGTCCAAAGCTATAACAACCATACCGGCGTGCCATTGAGTCTGGTGCGGATGCCGCGCGAAACGCGCTTCGCGGTGCTCGAAATGGGGATGAACCATGCCGGCGAGATCGCCGCGCTGACCCGGCTGGTGCGGCCGCATGTCGCGCTGATTACCGCGATCGCCTCGGCGCATATCGAGCAACTCGGGTCGATGGAGGCGATCGCCGACGCCAAAAGCGAGATTTTCGAAGGGCTCGTGGAGGAAGGGATTGCGGTGATCCCCGAGGATTCGCCGTGGCGCGACCGGCTGGTCAAGGCGGCGCGCGGCCATGCCTACCGGACCATCACCTTCGGGCGCAATGAGGAGGCCGATGTCGCGACGATGCACGCGGCGCGGTCCGACGACGGTGGCAGCCTGGTCACCGCGCGGCTGGTCAACAGCGAGCTGACCTTCACCTTGTCGCAGCGCGGCGACCATTGGATTTCGAACTCGATGGCGGTGCTGGCGGTGGTCGAGGCGGTCGGCGGCGATCTCGGCGCGGCGGGGCTGGCGCTGGCCGATCTCGGCGGCTTGAAGGGACGCGGGCAGCGGCACCGGATCACGCTGGAGGGCGGGTCGGCGCTGCTGATCGACGAAAGTTACAACGCCAATCCGGAATCGATGGCGGCGACGCTGGCGAGCCTCGGCAGCGAGCAGGTCGCCGGGCGGCGGATCGCGGTGCTCGGGCCGATGCGCGAGCTTGGACCCGATGCGGCGGCGATGCATGAAGCGCTGGCCGGGCCGGTGCGCGAGGCCAAGGTCGAGCGGCTGGTGCTGGTCGGCGCGGAAATGCGCGGGCTGGCGCACGCGCTCGATGGCGAGATCGAGTCGGTGATTGCCGATAATGTCGAGGAAGCGGTGCGGCTGGTGGAAGCGATCCTCGCCCCCGGCGACGTGGTGCTGGTCAAGGCGTCCAATTCGGTCGGGCTTGCGGCCCTGGTCGATCGAGTGGCAGGGGCGGACTGATGCTTTACGTGATCGCCGAACAACTCGGGTTCCCCGGAATCCTCAACCTGATCCGCTACATCAGCTTTCGGGCGGGGGCGGCGAGCGCGACCGCGCTAATGATCGGACTGTTCTTCGGGCCGATGTTCATTCGCTGGCTGCGCGCCAAGCAGGGCAAGGGCCAGCCGATCCGCGCCGACGGGCCGCAATCGCACCTCGCCAAGCGCGGCACGCCGACGATGGGCGGGCTGCTGATCCTGATTTCGGTGACCATCTCGGTGCTGCTGTGGATGGACCTCGCCAACCCCTATGTGTGGGCATGCCTGATGGTCACCGGCGGCTTCGGACTGATCGGGTTTCTCGACGATTATGACAAGGTCAAGAAGGCGCATCATGCGGGCCTTTCCGGCAAGATGCGGCTGGCACTGGAATTCGCCATCGCCGGCTTCGCGACCTGGCTGATGGTGCGCAATGGCGGGACGCAATTATACCTGCCGTTCATGCAGGGGCCGGTGATGGATATCGGCTGGTTCTATATCGTCTTCGGGGCGTTCGTGATCGTTTCCTTCGGCAATGCGGTCAACCTGACCGACGGGCTCGACGGGCTGGCGACGATGCCGGTGATCATCGCGGCGATGGCGTTCATGGTGATCTCCTACCTCGTCGGCAACGCCAAATTCGCCGACTATCTCGGAATCCCGCATATCCTCGGCACCGGTGACCTCACCGTCCTGCTGCTGGCGATCGTCGGCGCGGGGCTGGCCTTCCTGTGGTTCAACGCGCCCCCGGCAGCGGTGTTCATGGGCGATACCGGCAGCCTTGCCTTGGGCGGTGCGCTCGGCGCGGTGGCAGTGGCGACGCACCATGAATTCGTGCTGGTGATCATCGGCGGCCTGTTCGTGCTCGAGGCGGTCAGTGTCGTCGTTCAGGTGTTCTGGTTCAAGCGCTTCGGCAAGCGGGTGTTCAAGATGGCGCCGATCCACCATCATTTCGAGCATCTCGGCTGGAGCGAGCCGACCGTGGTGATCCGCTTCTGGATCATCAGCTTCATCCTCGCGCTGGCTGGCCTGTCGACGCTGAAACTGCGGTGATCACCGCCAAGGCGTTCGCAGGCAAACATTATGCAGTGCTGGGGCTTGCGCGGAGCGGGCTGGCGACGGTCGAGGCGCTGCTGGCGAGCGGGGCGAAGGTGACAGCATGGGACAGCAATCCGGAAGTTGTAGAAAACCTCCGTTTGTCCCGAGCGAAGTCGAGGGACGATGGCGCGGATGAAGGTCCCTCGACTACGCTCGGGACAAACGGGTTGCTGTTTGCGAACCTCGACGAGGCCGACCTCACCCTGTTCGACTCGATCGTCGTCACCCCCGGCCTGCCGCTCAACCGCCATCCGATCGCGGCGCGGGCGCGGGAAGCGGGGGTCGAGATCATCGGTGATGTGGAATTGTTCGCCCGCGCCCGCGCGGAACTGCCGCCGCACAAGGTGGTCGGGATTACCGGGACCAACGGCAAGTCGACCACCACCGCGCTCATCCACCACATCCTCCACACCGCGGGGGTGCCGAGCCTGATGGGCGGGAATATCGGGCTGCCGATTTTGGCGCAGGAGCCGCTGACCCCAAATGAAAACGGCGTCGGGGTCTATGTGCTCGAACTGTCGAGCTACCAGATCGACCTGACCAGGACCCTCGATTGCGACATCGCGGTGCTGCTCAACATCACGCCCGATCATCTCGATCGATATGAGAATTTCGAAGCTTATGCGGCGTCGAAGCATCGACTGTTCGAGATGCAACGGCCCGACAAGGTTGCCATTACGACCGAGGCAACCCGCGCTCCCGCATGGTTCAGCGGGCTCGAGACGCATCTGCGCACCAAGGTAGGCGCAGCCGTCGTCGACGCCGTTCCCTATTTTGCACCATTGACCTTTGTAGATCGTCAACCAGAATGGCCGTCGTTAGCTGGCCTTCACAATTTGCAGAATGTTGCTGCTGCCTATTTTACGTGTGATGCCCTGTTCGTCGACGACGCGAACATACTTGCAGGCTTCCACACCTTTCCCGGTCTCCCACACCGCATGGAGCGAATCCGCGAGCGCGACGGTGTGCTGTTCGTTAACGACAGCAAGGCGACCAATGCCGAGGCGGCGGCGCCGGCGTTAGCGGCTTTCCCCAAGGTGCGGTGGATTGTCGGGGGGCAGGCCAAGGGCGAAACGCTCGGCCAAACCGCCGACCATCTCGACCATGTCGTCGCCGCTTACACCATTGGCGAAGCGGGGCCGATGTTCGCGAGGTTGCTGCGTAAGGCTGGCGCCACGGTCTTTGAATGCGAAACGCTTGAAAATGCGGTGAAACGCGCGGCTGAGGATTCCCAAGCGGGCGAGACTGTCTTACTCTCGCCGGCCTCGGCCTCGTTCGATCAATTCAAGGATTTCGAGGCGCGCGGCGACAAGTTCCGCTTACTTGTGGGGGCGTTATGACGGCGGATCTTTCGAGCCGGATCAAGTCCAAGGCGGCACTGGTCGATCCGAGCCGCTACGGGCGCTCGGACCGGTCGGCGGCGAGCCGCTGGTTCTGGGAGATCGACCGCGTCCTTTTGCTGCTGATCGCGATCCTGGTCGGGATCGGGCTGATCGCGGTTGCCGCAGCTTCGCCCGCCGCCGCCGACCGCTATTCGGGCGGCAGCGTTCGGGTCAACGAGTTGTACTTCTTCTACCGCCAATTGATTTGGATCGTGGTGTCGATCCCGGTGATGATCCTGATCTCGATGATGCCGCGCGAGCGCGCCAAACGCTTCTCGATCGGCGGGGCAGTGATCTTCCTCGCATTGCTCGCCGCAGTGCCGTTCATCGGGGTGGAGAAGAATGGCGCGGTGCGCTGGATCGAGCTTGGCGTCGGCCAATTGCAACCGTCGGAATTCCTCAAACCGTTTTTCGTGGTGACGCTGGCCTGGGTGCTGTCGCTCAAGGAGAAAGACAAGAATCTGCCGGTGTTCGCCATGTCGGCAGTGCTGACGGCGCTGGTCGCGGTGCTGCTGATGAAACAGCCCGACTTCGGATCGACGATCATCTACGGCACGGTGTGGATCGCGATGCTGGCGCTGGCTGGCCTCAGGATGAAGGTCATATTGATGCTCGGCGGGGCGGCGCTGGCGGGGATCGTGCTGGCTTATTTCACCTATGACGTGGCGACGCTCAGGATCGACGGCTTTCTGTTCGGCGAGGGCGATAATTTCCAGGTCGAAAATGCGATGAAGACGCTGACCGCGGGCGGGTTGTTCGGGATGGGGCCGGGCGGCGGCACGCGCAAGTTCGGTCTTCCCGAGCCGCACACCCATTACATCTTCTCGGTGATCGGCGAGGAATTCGGGCTGATCGCCTGCCTCGCGATCGCCTTGCTCTACCTCGCGATCGTCGCGCGGGTGCTGATCAAATTGCTCGACGAGGAGAGCAGTTTCGCGATTCTCGCCGCGGCGGGGCTGGTGATCGCGTTCGGGTTGCAGGCGATGATCAACATGGCGGTCAACGTCCAGATCGCGCCGTCGAAGGGGATGACATTGCCGTTCATCAGCTATGGCGGAAGCTCGATGCTGGCGCTGTCGATCGCCATGGGATTGCTGCTCGCCTTCACGCGGCGAAACCCCTATCTCACGCGCTCGCCATATGTCGTGAAATGGAGCGGGGAGCCGGCCAAAGTGCAGCCCAGGAAATGAACATCATTCTCGCTGCCGGGGGGACCGGCGGACATATGGTCCCGGCCCATGCGCTGGCCGCCGAGCTGATCAGCCGGGGAATCGGCGTGGCGCTGATCACCGACGATCGCGGGGCGCGCATCCCGGGGCTGTTCGATGGGGTGCCGGTGCATATCCTGCCCGCGGGACGGTTGGGCGGCGGGCCGCTCGGCTGGCTGAAAGCGCTGGGCGCGGTGATCCGGGGACGGCGCCAGGCGCGGGCGCTGTACAGAGAATTCCGGCCCGATGCGGTGGTCGGCTTTGGTGGTTATCCGGCCTTCCCGGCGCTGCTCGCGGCGAGCGCGTCGAACATTCCGACGATCCTGCATGAGCAGAATGCGGTGCTCGGGCGGGTCAATCGCTTGCTCGCGGGCGAGGCGGCGGCGATCGCGACGGCTTATCCCGAGGTCGAGCGGCTGAAAGCGGCACACCGGGGCAAGGTGGCGCTGGTCGGCAATCCGGTGCGGGAGAGCGTGAAGCGACTCGGCGAAGCGCCGCTGCCGCCGTTCGACGAGGTCGCGCCGCTGAAATTGCTGATCACCGGCGGGAGCCAGGGGGCGAGCATCCTAGGGACGGTGGTGCCGGCCGGACTGGGGGCGCTGGAGCCGTCGATCCGGCACCGGCTGCAAGTCGTCCAGCAATGCCGGCCGGATGACATGGTCACAGTGCGAGCATCATATGCCGAGCTTAAGATCCCCGCCGAGCTGATGACCTATATCACTGATATGCCAGCGAAATTAGCCGAAGCTCATTTAGTGATCGCGCGCGCCGGTGCATCGACCATCGCCGAGCTGACCGCCGCCGGGCGGCCAGCGATCCTGGTTCCGCTGCCAAGCGCGACCGACGACCACCAGACCGCCAATGCGCGCGAGATGGCGCGGGCGGGGGGCGCGCGGATGATCGCGCAAAATGACTTTACGCCCGACATGCTGGCGCGGCAGATC
>Ga0105048_10017440_pt1 | contig 11073 bp, 10 predicted proteins | sample MAT05_FD_78382 | JGI IMG/M metagenome (GOLD analysis project Ga0105048, IMG submission 78382) | Freshwater microbial communities from Lake Fryxell liftoff mats and glacier meltwater in Antarctica - MAT-05 | ecosystem: Environmental > Aquatic > Freshwater > Ice > Liftoff microbial mat | place...
GCGGTCGGAGTCGTCTGCAGTCGCAACCGGACCGGTCGCGTCGGCACCAGGCCCTGCCGTACCTGCGCCGGCGGAGCTTGGCTCCGCCCATGCGGGATTGCGTCGTGGGCCAGGACAGGCTGCCGACACGGCAGCGCATCGCGCGTTGGCGGATGCGGCCAAGCTTGCCGAGGACGCGGCTGACCTGACCGATCCGGGTCCGAAGGGGACTGATCTCGAGCCGGGAGCGAGATCGGCCAACCAGCCATCGGGTGCGGCGACAGCAGAGTTCGACAGGCTGGCTCGCCAGCAGGCAGCGGAAGCGTCCGCACTGGCGCGTGATGGGTCCGGGCGACCCGAGGCTTCAGCCAAGGAGTCCGAGACTGCGCAGTGGCGGGCGCTGGTGGCGCCGCAGTCCGGCAACGGAGCCGCGTCGTCCGTTGTTTCCATGTTCGAGGCTGGCCTGGCGGGCTTGCGTGCGGGGCCGGGAATACGCGAGCATCAACGGGGAGCGAACCGAATTCAGCTGCCGGACGCGCCGAGTGCCGGATTTGTCGCCTGGTCAGACGCTGCGCCGGGCAGCAACGCAGCGCAGCCGGCAAGTCCGGTCTACGCGCCCACGGCGTCGACACCGGTGCCGTCTGCCGCGCTGGCGCAGAAGATGCATTACTGGGTTGCAGGTGGTGTGCAGAGCGCCGAGCTGCAACTCGATGCATTCGACGGCGGTGCGGTCGATGTGCGTATCTCGGTCAGGGGCAACGAAGCCTTCGTGGAGTTCCGATCCGACCAGCCGCAGGCGCGCAAGCTGCTGCTCGATGCGATGCCGCAACTGCAGGAGTTACTGGCCGGTGAGGGGTTGATGTTGTCCGGCGGCTTCGTTGGCGGCTCCGCGCAGCATCCGGACGATGGCGGCTCGGCGCGCTCGGACCGGTTTGCCCGCGCGCGCGCGGCGCCGGCGCGAATGCAGGAGGTAGCCATCGTCCCGGCGACGGCGACGGCGACGCGCCAGGGCTCGGGCAGGGCGGTTGACCTGTTCGTGTGATCTTTGCGGGGCAGGTAAGCCGGCGGGATTGCCATGGAATCCCGGTCTTTATCAGGCCATCATGGTGGTGAGGATGCAGAATAATTGCGTCTGCAACTGTTTCCAGGATGAATTGTGGCCACCAAACCCGCTGAAGCCGCCGCCGCGCCACCCAAGAGCAAGAAGATGCTGGTGATCGTGGTGGCCATCGTGTTAATTGTCGTTTTGGCGGCTCTGGGCACCATCCTGTATGTCAACAAGCAGCGTGCCGCTGCCGCACTCGGGGACGAGGAAGAGCACCCGGTGGCCCGACAGGTGCAGACCGGTCCGCCAACCTACCTGCCGCTCGATAACATGGTGGTCAACCTGTCGGATCCCGGCGGCGAGCGGGTGGCGCAAATCGGCATCACGCTGGAATTGCAGAACGCGGCTGCGGCCGAGCGGGTCAAGCAGTATCTGCCGACGATCCGCAGCGGCGTTTTGTTGCTGGTGTCGCAACGCACGTCTGAGGATCTGTTGAAGATCGAGGGCAAGGAAAAGCTGGCCCGGGATATTTTGCGCGAGGCGTCCGAACCTTTTGGCGGCATCGACGAGGACGTGGAAGAGGCCGACAACGGCAAGGGCGCGACTGCAGCGAAGCCGAACCGCAAACGCCGCCGTGCGCCGGTGGACCAGCCGGTGCAGCGGGTTTTGTTCTCCAGTTTCATCGTTCAGTAACACCATGGACGGTACCGACCATGTCTGAATCGTTCCTGTCGCAGGAAGAAGTCGACGCCCTGCTCGAAGGCGTCACTGGCGAGAGCCAGAAGGAAGTCGAGGAGGCGGCGCAGAAAGGCGAAGTCCGGCCGTATGACATTTCCAGCCAGGAACGCATCGTCCGCGGGCGGATGCCGACCATGGAGATCGTCAACGAGCGCTTCGCCCGCAATCTGCGGCAGGGGCTGTTCAACCTGATCCGGCGCACGCCCGAGGTGTCGATCGGATCGATCGCGGTACAGCGATTTGGCGCGTTCCTGCGCGAGTTGTCGGTGCCCACCAACTTCAACATCATGGCAGTGCGCCCGTTGCGGGGCAATTGCCTGATCGTCTGCGAGCCAGCGCTGATCTTCGGAGTGATCGATACCTTGTACGGTGGCACCGGCAAGTTTCAGACCCGTATCGAGGGGCGGGACTTTTCGGCTACCGAGCACCGGGTCATCGCGCGCCTGGTGAAGGTCGTGGCGGAAGAATACAAGAAGGCGTGGAAAGGCATCTACCCGATCGACCTGGAATACCAGCGCTCGGAGATGCAGCCGCAGTTCGCCAACGTGGCCACGCCCAGCGAAGTCGTGATCTGCACCTCGTTTCAGCTCGAGATCGGCGAGGTGGCTGGCGCAGTGCATTTCTGCATGCCGTATGCGACGCTGGAGCCGATCCGCGACGTGTTGTATTCATCGACCCAGGGCGATTCGATGGAGGTCGACCGGCGCTGGGTCAATGTGCTGACGCAGGAGATCCAGGCAGTCGAGATCACGATGGTTGCAGAGCTTGCGCGCACCCGGGCCACGGTCGAGCAGCTGCTGGCGATGAAGAAGGGTGATTTCATCGAACTCGACCGGGCTCCGCGCATCCAGGCGTCGATCGATGGAGTGCCGATGTTCGAGTGTCAGTATGGCACCCACAATGCCAAATATGCGATCAGGATCGACAAGAGCCTGAGGGGTTTCGGCGCGGACTGGATGGGAGAAAGAAATGGCAATTGACGAACCGCAATCGTCCGCTGGCGCTGCCGGTGAAGACGCGTCGAGCGAGGCTGACTGGGCCGAGGCGCTGGTGGATCAGCGCAACGCAACAGCAGGGCAGGACGAGTCGGGCGGCGTTTTGTCGGGCGATTCCACTCGGCCCCTGCATGGGGCGGGTGGCGATGCCGATGCGCCGGTCAACGACATCAAGATGGTGCTGGACATACCGGTCCAACTGTCGGTGGAGCTGGGCCGTACCCGGGTATCGATCAAACATATCCTGCAATTGGGGCAGGGGTCGGTGGTGGAGCTCGATGCACTTGCGGGCGAACCGATGGACGTGCTGGTCAACGGTTATCTGATCGCACAGGGCGAGGTGGTGGTGGTGAATGACAAGTTCGGCATCCGACTGACCGATGTGGTGACGCCGTCCGAGCGGCTGCGCCGCATCAACAAGGCTTGAATCGGGCATGACGCAGACATTGTTCACGGTCGCGGCCTTCGTATTGCTGCTGGCGATGGTACCGATGGGTATTCGGTGGTTGCAGGCGCGTTCGGTCGTGCCCGGTCCTGGCGCTGGCGCTGCGAACCGGGTGCTGTCGGCTGTCGCGGTGGGACCGCAGCAGCGGGTTGTGACTGTCGAGGTGGGGCCCCAGGACGCCCGCGTATGCCTGGTACTGGGTGTGACTGCGCAATCGGTCTCATGCCTGCACACGATGCCGGCCCAGACGGGCGGTGCGCGCTTCGACCTGGCTGCGCAGACGCAGCCGCCGGCGTCGTTGGCCGCACGGCCCTGAAGGGCGCATCGCGTGTCGGACCTCCTTTCTTCCCGGGGCAAGCGCCGCTGGCCCCTCGTCATCCGCAACGCCATGGTGCTGGCGGGTGGATGTTTGCTGCAGGGCTTGGCCCTGGCGCAGCAGCAGGCTGGTCAGTTGCCGCTGCTGGTGGGCAGCGGGCCCGGCGGCACCAGTTTCTCGGTGCCGATCCAGACTCTGTTGTTTTTCACTGCCTTGTCATTTCTGCCGGCGGTGCTGCTGATGATGACCGGATTCACCCGCATCGTCATCGTGTTGTCGTTGCTGCGCCAGGCGCTGGGCACCCAATCTTCGCCGCCGAACCAGGTCATCGTTGGCCTGTCATTGTTCCTGACCGTATTCGTGATGGGTCCCACGCTGGACCGGGTCTACGAAGACGCCTATCTGCCGTACAGCAAGAACACCATACCGTTCGAGCAGGCACTGGAAAAGGCCGAGGGGCCGATGCGCCAATTCATGGCAAAGCAGACTCGCCAATCGGATCTGGGGCTGTTTGTGCGGCTGGCCAAGCTACCGGCCGACGCCACGGCCCAGACGGTTCCGATGCGGGTTCTGGTGCCGGCGTTCGTCACCAGTGAGCTCAAGTCGGCGTTTCAGATCGGCTTCATGATCTTCATACCATTCCTGGTGATCGATATCATCGTGGCCAGTGTGCTGATGTCGCTGGGCATGATGATGCTGTCGCCGGTGCTGGTGGCGCTGCCGTTCAAGCTGATGTTGTTCGTGCTGGCCGATGGCTGGAATCTGCTGATCGGTTCGCTGGCCGCGAGTTTCGCACAGTGAACGTGCAAGAGGTGGCCCAGTGAACGCGCAGATGGTGTTGACGATGGGGCAGGATGCCTTGCTGATGCTGTTGATGGTGTCGGCGCCGATCCTGGGCATCGTGCTGCTGGTGGGCCTGGTGATCAGCCTGTTCCAGGCCATCACGCAGATCAACGAAGCCACGCTGACCTTCATACCCAAGCTGATCGCTGCGATGCTGGCGTTGGCGATTGCCGGCCCTTGGATGCTCAGCATGCTGGTGGATTTCATCCGACGCACCATCGAGACGATTCCTGGCTCGTTGATATGAACGCGCTGGCGCGACCGTGATCTCGATTTCCGAAGCGCAGATCATGGCTTGGCTGTCGCCGATTCTGTGGCCTTTCCTGCGTGTGCTGGCGGTGTTCACGGCGGCTCCGGTTTTCTCGTCGCGCTCATTCCCGATTCGCGCCAAGATCGGGCTGGCTTTTTTGGTCGCTTACGCTGCCCAGGCCAGCCTGCCCGATCAGCCGATCATCGACATCAACGGGCCCGATGCTCTGGGGGCGGTGGTGCAGCAGGTCGGGATCGGCCTGGCGATCGGGTTCGCAGCGCGCCTGATATTTAGCGCGTTCGAACTGGCCGGGCAGATTGTCGGCTTCCAGATGGGCCTGGGCTTCGCTGCTTTCTTCGACCCGTCCACGAGCGCGCAATCCAGCGCGATGGGGCGCTTTTACAACAACATGGCGGTGTTGCTGTTCATCGTGTTGAACGGCCACCTGATGGTGTTGATGGCGGTGATGCACAGCTTTTCCGCTTTTCCGATTGATCAGAACTTTCTGGTGGCGCTGAAGGAACTCGGCATGTATCGGCTGGGCGCGGACCTGTTCGCCAGCGCATTCTGGATCTCGTTGCCGGTGGTGGCGATGCTGATGTTCGCCAACCTGGCACTGGGCATCGTCTCGCGGGTCGCGCCGCAGATGAACATCTACGCGATCGGCTTCCCGATCACGCTGTCGGTTGGTCTGATCGGCGTGGCTGTGACGCTACCCATGCTGGAGCAACCCTTCGCTGCTCTGTTGCAGCGCATGATGGATCTGTTCGCGCGTTGACGCCGCGCATTCAACCGACAAACGGCAGTTGAATGCGCTCGGGTGCGTAGCGCTCTCACCCAACCGGTGACTGGGTTCGTGGCCGAAATCGTCAGGTCCCCTGCGCATCTCCAGCGCAATTCGAGCGGTCAACTGCCGTTTGTAGGTTCAGACCATGTTGTTGCGGATGGCGTAGACCGTCAGTTCTGCGTTGTTGGAGAGCTTGAGTTTTTCCAGCACCCGTGAGCGGTAGACACTGACCGTCTTGGGACTGAGCATCAGTTCGGTGGCGATATCCGACAGGCGCTTTCCCGAGGCAATCTTGAGCAGCGTTTGCATTTCGCGCTCCGACAAGGAGGCGTGCAGTACCTCGTTGGTTGGCGCGTGGAGGTTATCGACCAGCATCTGGGCCACTGCCGGGCTCACGTATTTCTTGCCCTGCGACACCGTGCGCACGGCAGCGACCAGTTCACTCGGGTCGCCTGCCTTGTTGACATAACCCTGTGCTCCGGCACGCAGGCACCGGATGGCGTATTGGTCCTCTGGATACATTGACACGATCAGCACACCGACCTTCACCTCGGCATCTTTCAGGCTGCTGAGCACTTCCAGGCCACCACGGCCCGGCAGGCTGAGGTCGAGCACCAGTACGTCGCACGGCGTGGTGCGCAGTGCCTCGCGCACTTCGGAGTAGCTGCCGGTCTCGCCGACCACCTGGATGTCGACCGCATCGGCCAGGGTGTCGCGGATGCCGCGGCGAACCACGGCGTGATCATCACAAAGTATCACGCGGATCATGCTGGTATTTCCTTGCTGTCCGATTCGATGGGCTCCAGCGGAACGGACAGGATGATGGAGGTGCCCTTGCCGACACGGGTACTGATGTCAAGCCAGCCGCCAACCGATTTGGCGCGTTCCTGCAGGCCTTTGAGTCCATACGCCTTGGGTTTGCCTTGCTCGGACGCAGAGATGCCCTGCCCGTTGTCACTGACCTCCAGCGTCAGCACGTTGCCGCTGTCGGTCAGGTCGATTGTGACCAGGTCGCAGCGTGCGTGCTTTGCAATGTTGGTCAGGGCTTCCTGGGCCGTGCGGTAGGCGGTCAATTGAACGGTCTTGGGCAGTTCATGGCTGGAAGGGCCGGCGCGCAGCACGGTCCGGATGCCGGTGCGGCGCTCGAATCCGGTTGCGAGCCAGTCGACGGCGGCGGTCAGTCCCTGATCCAGGATGGCGGGGCGCAGGTTCATCATGATGCGCTGGCTCGCGCCGAGTGCATGCTGGAGCATTTCCGTTGCCGCGGTGACATGTTCCAGCGTGGTGGGGTCGAACTGATGACGTCCGATCCAGGCCAGATCCAGCTTGGCTGCGGCCAGCGCGCCTCCGATGTCATCGTGGATCTCGCGCGCGATCGATGCACGTTCCTGTTCGATCGTGGCCTGCAGGTGTTCGGCAAACTCGGCCAGCCGGCGCTCGGAGATGGCCAGTTCCGTGTCGGCGCGATCCTTGGCCAGGCGGGTCTGCTGCAGTTCGATCGCCCGCAGCACCATGGGCGCGAGTTTGGCGAGGTCGTCCTTTTGCAGATAGTCGCTCATCCCCAGCTTGATGGCGGCCACGGCGGCGGACTCGCCGATCGCACCAGACAGCAGTATGAACGGCGGCGCACTGGTATGGGACTTCAAGACCTCCCATGCGTCGATGGCGGTGAATCCGCGCAGCCGATAGTCGGCGACGATGGCGTCGTAGACGTTCGTGCTGGTTGTGGCGCGGAAGTCGGTCAGGGTTTCCACGTGGTCGATCGTGAAGTCCAGTCCGGAGCGCACCAGCGCTCGGCGCACCAGCGCGTGGTCAACCGCCGAGTCTTCCAGATGCAGTATTCGCAGGGGGCTGTGGGTGGTCTCGTCGTACATGCGGGGCGCGGGGGTCCTGTCTGCAGGGGGCAGCGCTGGGATGGTCATCACTGTGGACCGGCAGATCGGCAATCTCCGGGTCGCATCAGGGCAACCACCCGGCGGCGGATTCCTGATAACCTTGATGTGTGCAAATTCTAGTGCCAAGGTCCGGTGCATTGCGAAGTGCAACATTTTGTTGCGCGGCAGGGGCACGATTTCCCGCCTATCGGGTCATTGCTGGTGCCCTGCATGTCGCCCCGCATTGGAACGAGACACCGCAGAGTTGGCGTCGGATCATGCGGGCGGCACGTGTCTTGAGATCGACTGCGTCGGTCGACAGCGGTCGCATGCGCAAGGCGTTTGCGGTTGTGCGACGTTGATGCTGCCCGACGCCATATTTCTGGATGAAGCGATCGCCAACCTGGACGCGATCGATGCCGAACTGTGCCGGGTCGATGCGTTCGACAGTCCGGATAGGGTTCATGCGATGTTTCGTCAGGCACATTCGGTCAAAGGCGGCGCCGCGGCATTCGGACTGGATGCGGTGGCCGACCTCCTGCATCTGATCGAGTCGGTGCTGGATGTTCCGCGCCAGTCGGGCAATCCGCCGGAACTCGGCACGGCAGATCTGCTGCGTGAGGCTGTTGACGCCGCGCGTCACATGTTGATGGATGGAGGTTTTCCGCCAGCGCCTGCAGTGCTGCAGGAGTTGGCGGTGCGGTTGCGCGACCGCGCTCTGGTGCCCGCGGCATCTCAGGGTGGTCGCCTGCGGCGGATCACGGTCCGTTCCTCCGAGTCGGATATCGTGTCGGCTGCCGTGGTCGGATTTTTCAACGATATCGCCGGTCTGGGCGAGTTGGTGTCATCAGATGCGGGTGTTAGCGACGAGCGGATTTTCGTTGTCCGTACCGCCGTTTGCGATCAGGAGTTGCTCGACCTGTTGGCCATGCATGTGGAACGCCGCCATGTGACATTCGATGTACCGACGTCACTGCCTTCCGCGAAGCCGGCCATGGCAGAACCCAGTGTTGGGTTGGACGCCATCGGGGGCATGGTTCGGGTGCACGCAACCGAGCTGCGGCGTCTGGTGCTGATCGCCCGCAGGCTGACGGAAGGCGATGTCACACCCGATGGCGCCGCTGGCCATCCCGGCGGGTCTGTTGGCGCACAGTCGGCGGGATTGGAGATCGCGCAATGGCAATGTGATGCCAGGGCTTTGCGCGAAGGACTGGAGAAACTGGCCAGCGCTCCAGTATCAACCGTGTTCAGTCGCATCGCACCCTTGTTGCGGCGTTTGTCGGTGCGCCTGAACAAGCAGTTCGTTCTGTCGGTGCGCGGAGACGATTTACAGATGGACCGCGCTCTCTTGCAGCGACTGGCTGATCCTTTGACGCATCTGGTGCGCAATGCCTGCGACCACGGTATTGAATTGCCGGAGCAGCGCTTGTCCGTCGGCAAGCCAACCCAAGGACACATCGAAGTGTCAGCCTGGCGTGAGCTCGGTCTGGTCCGGATGTCGGTGCGTGATGACGGTGCGGGCCTGTCCCGCGAAAAAGTGCTGCAGGCTGCGCTCGTTCGGGCAATTCCGGTGCCTGTCGGCCTGGACGATCAAGGTGTCTGGCAGCTGGTTTTTGAGCAGGGTCTGACCACGGTCGCCTCTGTCAGCGACGTGTCCGGCCGCGGTGTCGGCATGGATGTCGTACGGCGCCAGGTCGTCGCGCTGGGCGGGGACGTATCGATCACGTCCTGTGCCGGCCAGGGCGCTTGTGTGACCATGTCGATACCGGTTGACGAGGCCGGCGGGCGGGCGATGATCGGATGATCGACTAGGCTTTGGTTTGGCGCGCAGACAACGCGTCCCATCGTTGCAGGGACCGCATGAGCGCCTCTTCGATCTCTGCATCGCGTGCGTGCAGCGTGGCGGCGCGTTCAGCGTCTCGCTGGTACAAAGAGCCTTCTTCGAGTTCGGCCCGAAGCTGCTTTTGCTCCTGCTCGAGCGCGTCTATGGAGCTCGGCATCTTGTCGAGCTCGCGTTGTTCTTTGTAGCTCAGTTTGGCGGCGGTTACCCGTTCGTTTTTGCCAAGCACAGAGCTGGATATCAATCTCTCTGCGGGCAGGGCGTCGCCAGAGGCTCGATCGTTTGTTGGCAGCGTTTTGCCATTTGCTTGCATGGTGCGTGTTCGCGCTGACTGCAGCAACCAATCCTGCACGCCACCTTCGTACTCGCGCCATTTGCCGTCTCCCTCAAACGCGATTGTGCTGGTGACGACGTTATCCAGGAAACTGCGGTCATGGCTGACCAGGAAGACTGTACCGTCGTAATTGGCAAGCAGGTCTTCGAGCAGTTCAAGCGTGTCGATATCCAGGTCGTTGGTTGGCTCGTCGAGCACGAGTACATTGGCCGGACGCGCAAACAGCCGGGCCAGCAGCAGGCGGTTGCGTTCGCCGCCCGACAGGGATCTCACCGGAGCGTTGGCTCGCGCAGGGGAAAAAAGGAAGTCGGAGAGATAACTCTTGACGTGTTTGCGCTGGGTGCCGATTTCGATCCATTCGCTGCCTGGACTGATGAAATCTGCCAGCGTGGCATCAAGGTCGAGCGCATTTCGCATCTGATCGAAGTACGCCACCTGCAGGTTGCTACCTTGACGGACCGTGCCGTGTGAAGGTTGCAGGTCTCCCAGGATCAGTTTGAGCAGGCTGGTCTTGCCAGCGCCGTTCGGGCCGATCAGGCCGACTTTGTCGCCGCGCAGCATTGTGGCGGTGAAGTCCTTGACAATCGATTTGTCTGCGAAGCTCAGCGAGACGTTGGCGAGTTCCGCGACGATCTTTCCGCCCGTGGCGCCGGTGGAGACATCCATTCTGACGCTGCCGACGGCCTCGCGCCGAGAGGCATGCTGGGCGCGCAACTGCTCCAGGCGACTGATGCGGCTTTGACTGCGGGTGCGCCGGGCCTCGACACCCTTGCGGATCCATGTTTCTTCTTGGGCAAGCAGCTTGTCGGCTTTGGCGCTCAGTGTGACTTCCTGGGTAAGTTGCTCCTGCTTTTGCGTCAAATACGCAGCGAAGTTGCCTGGGTAGGATTGCAGCCTACCGCGGTCGAGCTCTACGATCCGAGTGGCCACGCGATCCAGGAAGCTGCGGTCATGGGTGATAGTGACAATGCTGCCATTGAAAGCAACCAGCAGTTCCTCCAGCCATTCGATCGAGTCCAGGTCCAGGTGGTTGGTCGGTTCGTCGAGCAGCAGCACCGATGGTTGAACAACCAGGGCTTGCGCCAACGCGACGCGCTTGCGCGTGCCCCCTGACAGGGAATCCACGCGCGCGGCGGGATCGAGGTGCAGTCGTTGCAGCGTCTCGGTTACCCGCTGTTCCCAATTCCAACCGTCTTGCAGCTCGATGGCGTCCTGCAAGGCATTGAGGTCGCCGGTCCCCTGGCTGTACGCATCTACCAGCGCCCTGACAGATGCGAGACCGAGGCACGCGACGTCAAATACGGACTCATGCCCGGCCAGGCTTGGCTCTTGCGCCACATGGGCCAGTCGCAGCCCTTGCTGCATGTGGAGGATGCCGTCATCTGGCGTTTCGATGCCACCGAGAATTCGAAGCAGAGATGACTTACCAGTCCCGTTGCGACCGATGAGGCCGACTCTTTCGTTGGCTTCCAGGGAGAAGTCGGTGTGGTCTAGTAGCGCGACATGGCCGTAGGCCAACTGGGCGTCAAGGAGGGAGATTAAGGCCATAAGATCGTGATTATCCGGGCTACGGTCCTTCGACGTGGCGTGCTGTCCCGCCGGTGGGTGTCCGACCATTCTCGTCAAC
>Ga0105048_10017442_pt1 | contig 11073 bp, 13 predicted proteins | sample MAT05_FD_78382 | JGI IMG/M metagenome (GOLD analysis project Ga0105048, IMG submission 78382) | Freshwater microbial communities from Lake Fryxell liftoff mats and glacier meltwater in Antarctica - MAT-05 | ecosystem: Environmental > Aquatic > Freshwater > Ice > Liftoff microbial mat | place...
CGGCCGGTACGGCCTTCGTCGTGCCGACCTCATGGGCAGGCGAGACCGTGCTGCGACTGTGCATCGTCAACCCGCGCACAACTGTCGACGATGTGCATCTGATCCTCGACTCACTCGCATGACGTCACCTGAAAATGAACGGAGTGCCACGTGACCGACCTGTTGATTCGCAATGCCCTCACCGTTGCCACCGTCGACCCGCAGCGCCGGGAACTGGTGGGCGGCTGGGTGGCAATCAACGGCAACTTGATCGAAGCCGTCGGCGGCAGCGCCGAGCCGGCCCCTGTGGCCACGCGCACCATCGACGCGAGTGACTGCCTGGTCACGCCCGGGCTCATCAACTCGCACCACCACATGTTCCAGAACCTGACTCGCGCGTACCCGCCGATGACGGACAAGCCACTCTTCGGTTGGTTGCAATCGCTGTACCCGTTGTGGCGCGCGATCGACGAAGAATCGGTCTATGCGAGCGCGTTCGTCGGCCTGGCAGAGCTGGCGCTCAGCGGGTGCACCACCAGTACCGACCACCTCTACCTGCATCCACGCGGCGCGGGCGATCTGCTGAGCGCGGAGATTGCTGCAGCCCGCGAGCTGGGCGTGCGGTTCCATCCGACCCGGGGCTCGATGAGTCTCAGTCAGAAGGACGGTGGCCTGCCGCCCGACGATGTGGTGGCCGATGACGACGAGATCCTGGCTGCCAGCGAGTCGGCGGTGCACACCCATCACGATCGGAGCCACGGTGCGATGGTACGAGTCGCGCTGGCGCCGTGCAGCCCGTTCAGCGTCACCGAGCAGCTGATGGTGCGCAGTGCCGAGCTGGCCGAACGGCTGGACGTGCGCCTCCACACACACTTTGCGGAGAACGCAGAGGACGACGCATTCTCGTTGGCGACCTTTGGTTGCCGACCGATGGAGTATCTCGAACGCACTGGTTGGTGCACCAGCCGCACCTGGGTGGCGCATTGCGTGATGCCCGATCACGACGAGCAGCGTCGCCTCGGTGCAGCCGGCATCGGCGTCGCGCACTGCCCCAGCAGCAACATGATTCTTGCCTCAGGCATTGCGCCGATCGTGGCGATGCGGGCCGCAGGGGTGAAGGTCGGCCTCGGCGTCGATGGGTCGTCGTCGGCCGACAGTGCGTCGCTGTGGATGGAAGCCCGCCAGGCGATGCTGCTGGCCAAGCTGCGCGACGGTGCACATGCGGGCACAGCGCGAGCGGCGCTGGAGATGGCCACACTCGGCGGCGCCGGTTGCCTCGGGCGTGAGGGCGAGATCGGTGTCATCGCACCGGGTGCAGTTGCCGACATCGCGATCTGGAAGCTCACTGGCCCATCGTTCGCCGGGGCGCTGGCCGACCCGATCGAGGCCTGGTTGCGCTGCGGGCCGGTCAGCGCGTGGCACACGATTGTCAACGGACGCTTCGTGGTGAACGCCGGAGAGATTCTGCACCCCGATCTGCCACATGTGCTGCACAGCCACGCCCGCCACTCGGCGCGCATTCAGCAGCTCGGATGATCATCGCCTTCTTCGTTGCGTTCGGCACGGTCTTCCTGGCCGAACTGCCCGACAAGACAATGGTTGCGTCGTTGGTGCTGACCACCAAGTTCCGCCGCCCTTTCGCGGTGTGGGTCGGGGTGTCCTCCGCGTTTGTCGTGCATGTGGTACTTGCCGTCAGCATCGGATCGCTGTTGCGACGGCTCCCCGAGACACCGGTGAAGTTCGCGGTCGCCGCGATGTTCTTCGTCGGCGGTGTGCTGCTGTTACGTGGCGGCAAGGAGGAGGAGGACGAGGATGCCGCCGTGCCGTCGGACGTCTCCTTCCGCAGAGTCGCATTGACGTCGGCCTCGGTGGTCGGTCTGGCCGAGTTCGGCGATCTCACACAGCTGGCGACGGCGGGTATCGCCACCCGCTATTCGGCGCCGGTAGCTGTCGCTCTGGGCGCGTGGTGTGCGCTGGCCACCGTTGCCGCACTGGCGGTCACCGCTGGCAGCTGGATCGTTCAGCACGTCCCGCTCCAGGTGGTCCAACGAGTCGCCGGCTGCGTGTTCGTTGTCTTCGGCATCCTGACGATCGTCTCCGTCTACGCGTAGCCGTCCAGGCAGGGTTTGGTTCGTCTCCGGCGGGGGTACCGTGCTCCCATGAACGACATGCCAGGCAAGAGTGACAAGCCCGATCAGTTTCTTGTCGGGGTGTCGTTGCCCGATGCGTTGCGAGCGCAGGAGTTTCTGACTGCAGCCGGTGGCCTTGCCGTGAAGGGCTCGCTGAAGCTGCGCGATGCCGTCATCGTGTCGAAGGACGTCTCCGGCAATTCGGCCGTGCGCGAGACCATCGATCCGCAGCCTGGTCGTACGGCGCTCTCCAGCGGCGTGTGGTGTGGTCTGTTGGGCCTGATGTTCGGTGGGCCGGTCGGTTGGCTGGTCGGCGGTGCGGTTGGCGCCGGTATCGGCGCGGGTGCCGCGAAGGTCATCGACCTGGGCGTGCCGGACGAGTGGGTGCAGTGGTTCCGTGAGTCGGTGCAACCTGGTACCACCACCGTCGTCCTGCTGCTCGAGAATCTGGACGTGGGCGCGCTCGCTACCGAGCTACAGCGTTTCCCGTTCGCCCGCCTCGTCCACACCACGCTGCCGGAGTATTCGTTGCGGCGGCTGGAAGATGCGCTTGGTCAGACCCCCGCCGCAGAGCTGACCGACGAAGTGTTGCCGACCGACGATGGGCTGCCGGAAACTGGCGACGCTGCCAATCTACGATGACCATGTGAGCACCTTCAGCCGGCGAACGTTCCTTGCGTTCGGCGCAGTGGTCGCGGCCGGTTGCTCGTCCACCAGATCCGGCATCAGTGGTAACGCTGCGTCTGGTGACGCTGTGTCGCCGCTGCCGGCACCCGGCGGCACGATCGCCGCTGGTCGCGAGGCCATCACGTCGGTGGTGATGGTCGGTGACTCGATCACGGAGGGCAGTGTGGCGGCGCTCACCACCACGCTCACCAACGCAGGTATCGAGGAGCTGCGGATCGAGGGCAAACACAGTCGTCGCATTGAAGTCGGCAACGGCAAGGGTGACGCCCCACTCAGTGGGGTGATCACGACGTACAGCCTGCTCCTCGAGGGGGTGGACCCCGATGCTTGGGTGATCGAGCTCGGCACCAACGACGTGGGTAGTTACACCGGCGCGGACGAGTACGGCGCGCTGATCGATCTGATCCTGGGCATGTTGCCCGACAAGCGATTGGTGTGGGTCAACACCTACCGCAAGCAGTACCTGGACGACACGGTGTTGTTCAACTCGGTGCTGGCGCAGCGCCTGAACGATCGTGGCAACGCAGCCATCGCTGATTGGTTCTCCGTTGCATCAGCCCCTGACCAGACGGTGCTGCGCAGCGACAACCTGCACCCCAATGACAATGGGAAGCTTGCGCTGAGCCTGCTGGTGCTGCAAGGCCTGCAACAACTCTGACAGCCGTTCTACGACTGGCCTAGCTGCCCCAGCGGCTCTGGCCGAAGCGATAGCCGACACTGCGCACGGTCTGGATGAAGTTGGCGTGTTCCTCGCCGAGCTTGGCGCGCAGACGACGGATGTGGACGTCGACCGTGCGGGCACCGCCATAGTACTCGTACCCCCACACCCGGCTGAGCAGGGTCTCGCGGGTGAACACCTTGCCCGGGTTCTGTGCGAGGAACTTGAGCAGCTCGTACTCCATGTACGTGAGGTCGAGTGGATGGCCTTCGATACTGGCCTGATAGGTCTCCAGGTTCAGCGCCAGACCGCTGTACTCCACCATCTCCGGGCGTGCATCGTTGCCACCACGGAAAAACAGGTGACGTAGACGGGCCTCGACCTCGACCGGGTGGAAAGGCGTCAGGCAAAAGTCGTCGAACAGCTCGTCGCGCAACTGCAGGTCGGCCAGCTGCCCACCGCCGACCAACACCATCACCGGGCTGACCGGGGTGTCGCGCTTGCGCAAGGCCCGTGCCAGCGCCCACGCGCCGTCCGGGTCGGCGTCGCACGCAATGACTGCACCTGCCCAGCCGGTGGCTGGTTCGTTGCGTGCCGCGTCCTCGATGGAGCTGACGGCCTTCCAGCGGTAGCCGGCAAGGTCGAGTGTGCGCGCAAGGTCGGATGGTGGTGGCCCGGGGAAGACAGCGACCAGTTCCATCTAGCGAGTCTCGTTCATCACAGGGCTCGCAGGTACCGGTCGAACTCGAATTGGCTGACGTGCGTCTTGTAGGCGCGCCATTCGCTGCGCTTGTTGCGCAGGAACCATTCGAAGATGTGCTCGCCGAGTGCCTCGCGTACCAGCGCGGACTTCTCCATCACCTTCAGCGAGTCGCTCAGCGACTGCGGGAGCGTCTCGATGCTCAGTGCTGCCAGCTCGGCGTCGTCGAGTTCGAACAGGTTGGCTGCGGCCTCGGGGGCCAGTTCGTAGCCCTCGGCAATGCCCTTCAGGCCGGCAGCGAGGATGACACTGAACGCAAGGTACGGGTTGCACGCCGGGTCGGGGCTGCGGTATTCGATGCGGGTGGCGCTGGGGTTGCCACGCTTGGGCACCGGCACGCGGATCAGGCCGCTGCGGTTGTTGCGGGCCCAGCTGATGTGGACGGGCGCTTCGAAGCCGGGAACCAGCCGCTTGTAGCTGTTGACCGTCTGGTTCGTGATGGCGGTGATCTCGGCAGCGTGGCGCAAGAGGCCGGCCATGAAGTGTTGTGCGATGGGCGACAGGTTGTACGGGTCGTCCTCGCTGTAGAACGCGTTGTCCTCGCCTTGGAACAGGCTGAAGTGCATGTGCATGCCGCTGCCCTGCACACCCTCCAGCGGCTTGGGCATGAAGGTGGCGTGCACGCCTTGCTTGGCGGCAACTTCCTTGACGACCAAGCGGAAGGTCATCACGCTGTCGGCCATGTTCAGCGCGTCGGTGTGGCGCAGATCGATCTCGTGCTGGCTGGGGGCGTCTTCGTGGAAGCTGTACTCCACGGGGATGCTCATGGTCTCCAGCGTGCGGATGGTTTCCTTGCGCAGCGTGCCGGACATGTCGGTGGTGGTCAGGTCGAAGAAGCCACCCTCATCCAGCGGGATGGGGGCCTGGCCCTTTTCCGGTGGAGCGAAGTAGAAGAACTCGAGGTCGGGGGCGACGTAGAAGGTGAAGCCCTGCTCTTGTGCGGCGCGAAGGTTGCGACGCAGGACCTGGCGCGGGTCGCCTTCGAACGGTGAGCCGTCGAGGTGGTGGATGTCGCAGAACACGCGAGCCTCCACCGACTTCGGGTCACCCCACGGCAGCACCTCGAACGTATTGGGGTCAGGGATGGCCAACACGTCGGCTTCCTGCACGCGGCTGAAACCGTCGATGGCGGAACCATCGAACGTCATGCCGTCTTCGAGCGCGTTCTCCAGCTCGGCGGGGCTGATGGCAAAGCTCTTCAGGTTGCCCAGTACGTCGGTGAACCACAGACGAATCAGGCGGACGCCGCGCTCCTCCACGGTGCGCAGGACATAATCGCGTTGTTGATCAAGCATGAACGAACTCCCTCAGGGGCTCAAGGGACGTGCAAAGTGTGCCACGGCAGTGCTCGCCGCGGCCACGACGAGTGTGAACGCCGTGTAAATCGCGCCCGGGTCGCCTGGCCGCCTGGCCGCCTGGCTGACCATGTGACCTGCCCGCCGGCGATCAGTGGCATGTGCCCATGCCCATGGGCGGGCGAACGTGCCTGAAACGGCATGTTGACCCGCCCATGGGCGCAGGAACGTGACAAAACGACGAACGGGGACCGGCACATTGGCTGGTCCCCGTTCAGACGAACTTGCTCTCGACCGAGTCAGCCGGCGGCGCTGCAGACCGTTTCCACGATGAGACGGGTCACGGTGTACGGGTCGCAGTTGGCGTTCGGGCGACGATCCTCCGCGTAGCCCTGGCCTGCGGCCTCGACCTGCCACGGGATGCGGATGCTGGCGCCACGGTTCGACACGCCGTAGCTGAACTTGTTGTACGGGGCGGTCTCGTGTGCGCCCGTGAGGCGGCTCTCGATGTCGTGTCCGTAGTTCTTGACGTGCAGGTCGACCTTCTTGCCGATGGCTTCGCAAGCGGCCTTGATGGCCTTCATGTCCTTGTCCTCGCGCATGGCCTTGGTGCTGAAGTTGGTGTGCGCGCCAGCGCCGTTCCAGTCGCCCTTCTCGGGCTTGGCGGCGAAGCTGACGACCACGTCGTAGTCCTCGGCAACACGGTGCAGCAACCAGCGAGCGACGTACATGTGGTCACTGACGGTCACCGAGTCGGTCGCGCCGATCTGGAACTCCCACTGGCCGGGCATGACTTCGGCGTTGGTGCCTTCGATCATGAGACCGGCATCCATGCATGCCTGGGTGTGCTCTTCGATGATCTCGCGAGCGGCCACGCGGCCGGCACCGACGCCGCAGTAGTACTTGCCCTGCGGCTCCGGGTAGCCACCGGAGGGGAAGCCGAGCGGGGTGCCATCGAGCTTGAGGAACGTGTACTCCTGCTCGATGCCGAAGATCATTTCGTGCTTGGCGTACTTCTTCTGCGCCTTGACGGCAGCAGCGCGGGTGTTGGTGGGGTGAGCCTTGCCGTCCTTGGCGTTGTGGACCTCGCAGAGCACGAGGATGTTGTCGCCGCCGCGAATGGGGTCCGGACAGGTGAACACGGGCTGCAGCATGCAATCGCTGGCGTCGCCGGTGGCCTGGTTGGTGGAGGAACCGTCGAACCCCCAGATGGGAGGGGTCTTGCCGTCGGCGATGATCTTGGTCTTGGAGCGCAGCAGCGGCGTGGGCTCGGTTCCGTCGATCCAGATGTATTCAGCTTGGTAGGCCACGGTGTTCCTTTTCGAAATGTATTGGGAAGGGGCGCTGACATGCTGCCGATGGGCGATTTCGGCCCCGTTGCCCAAGTGTGAACGCTCTGTGAAATGGACCCGTTTCGTCCCCTTCTGGCCGGCAGCGGCAGCGGTCGGACGGTCGTCGTGATCGTGCGGACCATGGGCTCGGGGGTAGGTGAGAACGAGGTGGTCACTTCGACACCAACTGCTGATGGCGCCACCACGCCACCGTGGCCGCGGCACCATCTTCGATCGAAGTGGCGCTCAACCCGAATGTCTGCTCGGTGAGTGTGCTGTCGGTGACCCACGGCTCGGCGAACTGGTACCAGGTCTCCTTCAGTTCGCGCATCATCGGTACGAACACGCCCAAGACGCTGAGTGCCGGTTTCGGCACAGCGGTCACCTTCGCTGTCGTTCCTGTCGCGGTGGCGAATGCCTGCACGACCTCGCGCTGTGTCTGCGCCGGGGCGTTGGGCACGTGCCACGGCCTGCCCCAGGCGCGCTCGTCCTCGGCGATGGTCACGAGTGTGTTGGCGACGTCGCCCATGTAGCTGACGCTGTGCGGTACGTCCAGTGAACCCAGCAGGCTCACCTTCTTGCCGAGAAGCACCCTGGGTACGACTCGATCACCGAACGCGGAGCCGAGCACCTGCGGTCCATAGAAATCGCTGGCTCGTGCCAGCGTTGCCCGGAGCCTGCCGGCCGAATGAGCCTCCAACAGCTCACGGGCCATGCGCGCTCGCATCGCACCCTTGGTGCCGACGGCGTTCATTGCGTCGACTTCCCGCATCGGCATGATGCTGCCCGAGCCGAATGCGTACAGGTTGTCCATCATCACCAGCACGGCGCCGCTGCGCTCCGCTGCGGTCATCATTGCCAGATGCATCGGAGGCCAGTCGCTGGCCCATTTGTGGTACGGCGGGTTGGCACAGTTGTAGATCGCTGCAGCGCCCAGCGCCGCCCGGCCGAGCGCATCGGCATCAGTGGCGTCGGCCGCCGACTTGGTGACCAGCGGATGGTCGATCCCCGAGCCGCTGCGAGTGACGACGGTGACGGGGGTGCCGCGATGGGCCAGCAAGGTGGCGATTCCTGAGCCGACGGGGCCGGCACCGATGACGACGTGATGGTTCACTTGGTTCTCCTCTGGTCAGTGCGGTGCTCTCAGATGTGAGCGCCGCTCTCACTGTGCCAGCGTCGAATCGGGAATGCAAGAGCACTGCTCTCATTCCGACGTGACACTTGCTACAGTGACCCTGTGGCCGGTATCCGTGAGCGAGCGCGTGCAGAGCACACGGCCGAGATCGTTCGGCTCGCGCGCCAGCAGTTGGAGCGCGACGGCGCCGCCAACATTTCGCTGCGAGCCATTGCACGCGATCTCGGCATGGCCAGTTCTGCCATCTACCGCTACTTCGCGAGTCGCGACGAGCTGCTGACCAGGCTGATCATCGACTCGTACGACCGCATGGGGGAAGTCGTCGAGACTGCGGACCGGCGAGTCAAGCGGCGTAGCGACTTCCTCGGCCGCTGGCGAGCGATGGCCTTCGCGATTCGTGCGTGGGCGGTGGCCAACAAGGCGGACTATTCACTGCTGTTCGGTACACCCGTTCCGGGCTACGCCGCGCCGCGGGACACCATCGGCCCTGCCAGCCGTTACACGATCGCACTCATCCAGCTGACGGTCGAGATGGAGGCGGCTGGCCACACCTCCAGCCAGAAGGTGCCGGCCCCGCTCCGTCGCGACTACGCCCGCTTCCGCGAGAGCTTCGATGTCCCAGCCAGCGATCAGATGTTGATGAACGGGATGGCCGCCTGGGCCGGTGTGATGGGCGCGATCAACCTCGAGCTCTTCGGCCACCTCCACAATGTGGTCGACACGCCCGGCGCGCTCTTCGAGGCAGTCGTCGAGCTACAGGGTCAGCAGCTGCTCTCGGGAACCGGAGCGCCTTCCGGTACGTCGAAGAGTGCATGAACCGCCGTAGCTTCCTGACCGCCCTCATCGGAACCCCCGCCCTTGCGGCCCTGTTCGTCGCCTGTGGTGATGACAGCAAGCAAGGCAACGACGGACAGAGCGGCGGTGGCTTCGACGTCCCGACCGACGCCAACGCGGTGGTGTTCCGAATCGGCTACGAGGGAGGTTTCACCACACCCGGCAGCCAGTTCATCCGTATGCCCACGCTGCTCATCTCGGGTGACGGACGAACGTTCTCCCCCGGCGCGACGACGCTGCAGTTCCCGGGTGCCTTGCTGCCGGCCATCATCGAAGGCAGCATCACGACTGCCGGCATCCAGAAGGTCATCAAGTTGGCTGACCTTGCCGGCCTGCTCGGCGTCACTCCGGACTACTCGATGCCGGAGGGCGTCGGCGTCGCCGACGCTCCCGACACCGTCGTCGTCATCACTGCCAACGGCGTCACGTATGAGCACCGCGCCAACGCACTGGGCATCGACTCGCCCGATGGAGGCAGCACGCCAGCTCGCGACAACCTGCAGGAGTTCGTGCAGCTGCTGGCCAACCTGCCCGCTGCCGTCGGCGTCGAGAACGTCGGCGAGGACAAGCCGCTGGTGGCCGAAAGGTATCGCTTCCAGGCAATGACAGTCGATCCTGCCCAGTGGACAGAACCATCGCCGACGGTGGTCGCGTGGCCGGCCGATACCGGCGTCGTGCTCGCGGAATCGACGACGTGCGCCAGCGTTGCAGCCGCAAAGGTCGACGCGCTGTTCGCCGAAGCCACCCAGCTGACCTTCTTCGAGGAGAACGATCTCGTCTATCAACTTTCGGTGATCGCAACGCTGCCAGGCGAGCCTGCGTGCTGACCTGACCGGTCGTGTGACCGTCAACGACCTCACACAACCATCCCGTTCGTTCGAGCTCATGCCTAAATTGATCCGTCGGATCATCACCCGTCTGATGATCTGATCGGGGCGCAACAGGCTTCGTGGTGTTGGCGGCGTGGTCAGCGACCTTTGGCGATGGACGCGGCGACCTCCAGCGCAACGCTCAGACCCGATTCGGTGAACCCGGGCTCCTCGACGAGCGCGAGGAGGCGCTCGTGCACTTCTACCGGTACCTCGCCAACCAACTCGTCATCCGACTGCGAGAACATCTCCCCATCCCACGACGCATGCTCTAGCCAGGCGAAGTGTCTGTGCCGAATTGACTGATCCTGCTTGCTGCGGGTAAGCGGCTGACGGGCGGGCCGTAGCGAGTCGAGAAGTGTTCGACCAGGCGTCGAGGCGCAGTTCTTCGGTGCTGGTCGCGAGCGGCGTCGTTGTGCACTGCGACTCTGAGCGGGTCGCTCAGAGTCGCGTGATGGTTCCCGAGTATTTGAGGGCCTTGGCTGTGGGCCACTTCCGGTCGGTGGTGACGAGGTGGTCTGCGGCGTGCTCGATCGCTGTTGCGATGACCAGTGCGTCCGGAAGCCGAAGGGCGCGGTGGACTGCTCGGAGTCTTGCTGCGGTGGTCGCGATCTCGATGTCGAGCGGGATGATCGAGATGGGGAGGCGCTCGACGAGGTTTCGAACGGTCTGAACAGCCGGCTCACCCCGCCGAGCGGGGCCGACCAGGGGCTCTGCGAGGGCCGATGCGGCGATGGCGAGATGGTCGCCGTGTTGCAGGGCGGCAGCGAGTGCTGCTCGGGACGTCTGGTGATGCGCGTCGCTGGCGTCGAGGAACCCGATGATGACGCCGGCGTCAAGATGGATCAGTCCCATTCGCGACGCAGGTCGTCGAGCTCGTTGACGGTGTATGCGCCCGTCATCGTGCCGGCGAATTCGGCGAGGATGTCGTGTTCTCGCTGGAGGACCACGCGGCCGGCGCCGTCCGCGTGGGCCACGACACGATCGCCGATTTCGAGGCCAGCCGCTCGCAGCGCATCTGCCGGGATCGTGATCTGATGCTTGGAACTGATCCGTGTCGCTCCACGGCGACGGTTCTTTACCTCGGTCATGAATGTAAAGGTACCGCGCGTTGAACGACGACGCAACCGACCAGCGACCCAACCATCGGCAGCAAGTCTCTGTCGAGCAGCCCGTACACAGAAGCGCCGTTCGGTGGAGCCGCATCTGGATACTCGTTCCGGCGTGCCGGGCGGGCGGGCTGTCGAGACATGTACATCACCGACCGGGGTCGACCGGCACACGTGCTGTTGGCCTTCGACGCCTATGAGGAACTCGTCGGACGACACCGAGCACTCGACCTGCTCGCCGAGCCGGCGGGCGTCGCGGACATCGAGTTCGTGGTGCCGAAGTACAC
>Ga0105048_10017443_pt1 | contig 11072 bp, 3 predicted proteins | sample MAT05_FD_78382 | JGI IMG/M metagenome (GOLD analysis project Ga0105048, IMG submission 78382) | Freshwater microbial communities from Lake Fryxell liftoff mats and glacier meltwater in Antarctica - MAT-05 | ecosystem: Environmental > Aquatic > Freshwater > Ice > Liftoff microbial mat | place...
GCTCATTCGCTTGAACAAGCGGCGCAGCAGGCGGCGCGGATTGGATATCCAGTCTTGATCCGGCCCAGTTATGTGCTGGGCGGGCGCGGGATGGAAATCTGTTACGACGAAAAAGCTTTGCTCAACTTCATGACGACGGCACTTGAGACTAGCGGGTTGGACGACGCGCCGATCTTGATTGATAAGTTTCTTGATGGCGCGATCGAAGTCGACGTCGATGTGGTGGCGGACTTTGACACGACGCCTGGTGCCTTGAACCCAAAGGGCCGTGCGATTGTGTCGGGGATTATGGAGCAGATTGAGCAAGCGGGCGTGCACTCGGGTGACAGCGCGTGCACGCTGCCGCCGGCGTCGCTGCCTGGTGATGTTGTCGCGCGGATCGACGCGATTGGTAAGGAGATGGCAAAGGAACTGCGCGTGCGCGGGCTCATGAATATCCAACTTGCGGTTCGGCAGGAAAGAGGCAACGATGGCGTTGTTCGGCATGAGATTTACATCTTGGAAGTAAACCCAAGAGCGAGTAGGACCGTGCCCTTTGTGAGCAAGGCGTCGCACACGCCTTGGCCCGCGATTGCGGCGAAGGTGATGATGGGGGCGACGCTGGACGAGGCCAACGCGCCGCGCGATGATCAGTACACGGCGCGAAGAAGCGGAACAGGAACGCCTTCGTATTACGCGGTGAAGGAATCGGTCTTTCCCTTTAATAAGTTCCCGGGGGTTGATGTGGTGCTTGGGCCGGAGATGCGTTCGACGGGAGAAGTGATGGGGATTGATCGTGATTTGTCGATTGCGTATGCCAAGAGCCAGATGGGCGCGGGGTGTGCGCTGCCGACGCAGCCTTGTGGCGTGTTTATTTCGGTGCGCGAGCACGATCGAGATCAGGTGGTCGAGGCGGCGGCGACGCTTTCGCGGATGGGATACACGATCTTTGCCACCGACGGTACGGGCGAACACCTCGCGAAGCATGGCGTTGAGTCGCGGCGTCTGCAGAAGATTGCGGCGGGGGCAAGACCAAATGTGCTGGATTTGCTGCACAACAGGGAGGTTGGGTTGATTATCAACACGCCGACGCGGACGGGTTGGCAGACGGACGAAGGAAAGATTCGCGCGACGGCGGTGCGGCTGAACACGCCAATGATCTCGACGGCGACGGCGGCGTTAGCGGCGGCGCGGGCGATTGAGGCGATGCGGACAAGTGGATGGAGCGTGAACGCGCTGCAGGATTTCAAGGAGTTGCACGCGAAGGACGAAGCGTTGATGGAGGTCGCCTTGGTGAGGGTGCCGGCGCGCGTGTGAGTGGATGGGTTGTGGTTGAATACTTGGGCGTGCGTGTAGAAGTAGCAGTCACTACGATGGAAATTGAGCGACATGCCAAATGAACCACGGATGAATGATGATGCGGCGAGCGCGAACGATGCGCAGGATGTTGAGTCGCGCGCAGATACGTCGCGCGCAGATACGTCGCGCGAAGAACAGGCTCGCTCGGATTCTGCACGACCAGCCGAAGTTCGCACTGGCCAGGAACAGCGAGAAGAACGCGATCGTCGCGAAGCAACCGATCAACGCACGAGCGATAGGCCGCCTGAAGTTGATCCAAGTTTGTACTTGCACCCGCAGACGCTGGCGAAGCTGGGTTCGTTTGAATTGCGTGCGAAGATGATCATCGAGGGGTTGTCGAGCGGGCAGCATCGCTCGCCTTATCAAGGTTATTCGGTTGAATTCGCGCAGCATCGGCAGTATGTGCCTGGGGATGATCTTCGGCATTTGGACTGGAAGGTTTTCGCGCGGACGGACAAGCTGCAGATCAAGCAGTATCAGCAGGAAACCACGCTTGATCTTGTGATTTTGGTGGATAGCTCGGGATCGATGATGTACGGATCGCGCTCGTTCACGGATGCGTCGGGGCAGGGAATCGAGAAGAGTTTGGACGGGCGACTGGAGTGGAGCAAGTACGACCATGCGACCGCGCTTGCGGCGGCACTCGCGTATATCACGCTCAAGCAAGGTGATCGCGCGGGACTGATTATTTTCGCTGATGAGATTCGCGCGATGCTGAAGCGGTCGAGCAGCCAGGGGACGTGGCGGCAGATCATTGGTGCGCTAGCGACGCATCCGGTTGATCCGGTGCAGAAGGGGCGGGGAACGAGGTTTGCCCGAGCCGTGGACCAAACGTTGTCGAAGCTGACGAACAAATGTTTGCTCGCGCTGGTGAGCGATTTTTATACCGAGCCTCAAGAGATCAAGGACGTATTGGCGCGAGTTCGGCATGCGGGGCATGACGCGATGATTTTCCAGGTTGTGGACAAGATGGAAGAGACGTTTGCGTTTTCGGATGCTACGCCGTTTGTCGGGATGGAGGGAGAGGCGATGCTGCGGGTAGATCCAAGGGCGCTGCGCAGGGCGTATTTGGCGGCGTTTGATGCGCATCGGGCGGCGCTGGAGAAGGCGGTGCGAGCATCTGGGTTTGACTTTCAGAAGGTGGGGACGCACGACTGGTTGGGACCGCCTTTGGCTGCGTTTGTAGCGCGCCGGAATACAATGATGAAGAAGAGTTCGTATGGCTGATTGAGAGAGCCAGATGTACTAGCAAGAAGGTCGCGGGTAAAAAGGGTACGTGGGAACGTGGGATGTGTTGGCGGTGTGTTGGCAGAGTGTGCACGAGTCACGTCATTGAGAGGTCTTGTTGAACTTTATCAACCCCATTCTCGCTGGCGTCGGGCTCGCGTGCGTCGCGATTCCGATTTTGATTCACATTTTGCTGCGAAGGCGGCGCAAGCCGATTTCGTTTGGCGCGATGCGGTTTGTCATCGAGGCATATCAACAGCAGCGGCGGCGGATGCGGCTGGAGCAGATGTTGCTGCTCGTGTGCCGATGCTTGATCGTGGCGCTATTGGCGATGGCAATTGGCAAGCCGATATTGGATTCGGCGGGTTTGCGGGGGTCGAGCGGGCCAAAGACGGTGTACTTGGTGGTGGATGATTCGTTGACGGCGTCGGCTGCGGTAGGCGCGGCGAGTGGTGGCGCGAGCGCGCTGGATGCGTCGCGAACGCGGGCGTTGGCATTGTTGGAAGATCTGCAGCCAGCTAGAGGAGACCGAGTTGCGCTGATCGGGTTGGCGGGGCCGGCGCGAGGGATTGTCATGCCGCCGACGAGCGAGGTGTCGGTGGTGCGCGGGTTGTTGGTGGACATGACGGCGACAGATTCGCGGGCGGATGTTGCGGGCGCTATTGAGTTGATTCGCAGAGACATGGGTCAGGGTTTGCGGGTAGGAGTTGGGGCAAGAGCTGGCGCAGATGGTGCGGGTGGTGCGGGTGGTATGCCGAGTACAGGAGTTGAAGCAGGGAACACAAACACGTCGAGCGTGGTCTTTATCAGTGAGTTTCGAGCGGGGACAATCTCGCCCGAGCAGACGCTGGCGAGCTTGGGCAACGCGCGAGTGTTTGTTCGCTCGCCGACGCAAACGATGCTGGACAATGTTGCGGTCACGAGCGTTGAGGCGCTGCGGACAATTGTGGTGGGTGAAGCACGGACGATTCCGGTGCGGGTGACGCTGTCGCGAAGCGGGCCATTTCAGGATGAGGCGTTCACGGCGCGGGTGCGGATCAAGGCGCTGGTTGCGAGCGGCGATGAGAAGGATGCGGCTGAATCAAGCGCTGCTGAACCAAGCACTGCTGAATCAAGCACTGCAACAGGCGCGAACGCGTCGGAGAGAGCAGCAAAGGGAGTGGTTGTCGACGCGAAGTTTGCACCAGGGCAACAGACCGCGACCGGGCTGGGCACGGTTGAAGTGCCGATGCAACGCGCCGATGCGCGAGGCACGCTCAGGCCCATTGTGATTGAAGCGAGCGTTGATCACGACGCGCTCAGGCGTGATGACATCGCGCGGGTGGCGGTCGAAGCACGATCAACAATTGATGTTGCGCTGCTGTGGAATGGGCCTCTTGGGCAGGCGCGAAATGTTTCGGATTTCACTGCGGCGGATTGGCTTTCGCTCGCGAGTGCGCCAGTGGATGATCCTCTCGCGCCCAGGCGCGCGACGGGTGATGTGCGGCTGACGGTGCTTGACCCGGCGCGTGAGCTGACGAGTGGCGGAGCGGCGCTGCGGGGGATGGATGCGATCTTGATCCCGTCGCCGGATGGGTTGCCGGCGCAGGCTTGGGCGGCGGTGCGAGCGGCGGCGGATGCTGGGGCGATGGTGTTGGTGTCGCCGCCTTCGAAGGAAGCGGACCCGGCGTGGACGAATTCGATGGCGAATGCGTTTGACTTGCGAACGACGATTGATCCTTTGCCAAAGAGCTTTGGGGAGGGGCAAGCCAGTGGGGTTGATGTAGGAAGCGAAAGCCTGGCAGCGCGCTTTGCGGTTTCGACGAGCAGCGGGAGTGCTTTGCTGTCGATGCTGGCGGCGGAATTGCCCGAACTGGTACGGCCTGTGGCGATTTACAAGATTACGACATTGCGCGGGCCAGCGGGTTCGTATGACGCGCTGCTTGCGCTGGAGAGTGGCGAGCCGATCCTCGCGGCGTTGACTATCGGCGGCGATGCTGGAACGAACAAGTCAGGCGCGAGCAGTGCAGGCACTAGCAATGTGGGCGCGAGCCAAGGTAACGCCGGGGCTGCGAATGCGAACACGAATGCGAATGCGAATGCGAGCAATGCGGCATCGCGCGGAGAATCGCGAGGTTTGTTGTTATATTTGGCGGTAGCGCCGGACTTGTTGTGGACGGACTTGCCGACGAAGCCATTGATGGTGCCTTTGGTGCAGGAACTGTTGCGGCAAGGGGTGGGCAAGGCTCAAGGCGTTCGCGTGTTGACGGCGGGCTCGACGGCTCCAGCCGATGCGCGAGCCGAAGAGTTAGTATTTTTGCGCGGGATGCTGGGTGATCGAGCTGAAGCAACCGAAGCAAATCGAAGGTTTGATCCGCTTGCGCCGATTCGCATCGCGGGCGCGTATGGCGTGCGCACGAGTGATGCGGCGGTTGCGCGAGTGCTGATCGTGAACCCGGACCCGGCGGCAAGCTCAACTGATACGCTTTCGGTTGACACGGTGCTGCGGACGTTTGGATCGACTTCGGAAACGGTTGCGTTTTTGGAACCGCTGGAAGAAGAAGCTCGTGGGGCGGGAGTTGGAAGTGGAAATGGAAGTGGAAATGGAAGTGAGGCACCGGTAGAGATTGGCGCGCAGTTTGGGTCGGAGGAACGGTCGCCACCGATTTCGTTCCCTCTGTTGATTGCTGCGGGCGTGCTCGCGCTGATTGAGTTGGTGATGGCACGGGTGTTTAGTCATGCGACGGTGCGAGCGAATAGGGTTGGAGAAGTGAGGTAAAGCAGGGTTAGTTTTTTATTGGAATGAGAAAGCAACCGGCGGGGACCGCCGGACCACCCAAGGCAAAGGCATTTGGCAGTCGGCAAAGGCATCGCGTGTGGATTGACTGAAGTACGAGTTGTTCAAGATTGGAAGCGCGTCGAGATATGCAAGAACTGCTTCAGCACCTTTTGTCGCTTCGTTCGGTTTCGCTCAGCGATCCGGAGGTTGCGTTTCAATTTGCCAGGCCTTTGCCAGCGTATGTGTGGGCGATTGTGGTGCTTGGATGTGTCGGCATTGCGTGGTGGAGTTATGCGCGTTTGGAAGGCTCGCGTGGCGGGCGGATGGCGCTGGGAACGCTACGCGCGTTGGTGTTGTTGCTGTTGGCGGTGTTGATCGCGGGGCCGGAGCTGACCAAGCAGAATGAGCGCGTGGAGAAGGATTGGGTGGTGGTGATGGCGGATCGATCGGCGTCGATGATGGTCGCCGACGGATCGGTTGAAGAGGCGGGAGTTAATCCAGGCACGGATACGCCGACGAGAACTGGGTTGGTTGGGAATGCAGATGGAACTCGCTCGACGCGCGATGCGCAGATCAAGGCGGCGATCCGCGATGCCTGGCCAATGCTTTCGACATTGGCGCGCGAACGAAACGTGATGTTTCTTGGGTTTGATCAGCAGGCGTATGACTTGCGAGTGGTGCGTGATGGTGAGGGTACGCCGATGGGTTTGGATCTTGCTACGCCACAGGGGCGGCGGACGCGGATTGGGCAATCAATCGAGCAGACGTTGCGGCGTGTGGCGGCGAAGCCGGTCGCGGGGATTGTGCTCTTGACGGATGGAAGGTCGGCGGATCGGTTAAGTCGCGCGACGCTTAAGCAGCTTGACGCGAGGCAGATTCGCATATTTCCGGTGCCTTTGGGGGGCGGAACGACGCTGGCGGATCTTGCGATTCGTCGCGTGGACGCGCCCAGTGGCGCGTTCAAGGAAGACGTTGTGCCTGTGACGGTTGAGGTTGACGCGCTGGGGCTTGGCGTGGGCGAAGCGATGCCACGGGCGGTGGTGAAGTTACTGGATGAGAATGGGGTGGTGTTGGCGGAGCGGCCATTGGCTGCGCCGGCGCGAGCGGGAGAGCCATCGACGGTGACGCTGACAACTACGCCTACGGACGAGGGGAGTAAGAATTGGTCGGTGGTGATTGAGCCAGCGAGCGCGGATTTAACAACGGACAACAACAAGGCGTCGGTGCGGATTGAGGTTGTGGACAGGCCCATTCGCGTGGCGTATTTCGATGGGTATCCGCGGTGGGAGCATCGGTACCTCAAGAACTTGTTGATTCGTGAGAGGTCGGTGCGAAGTTCGGTGTTGTTGCTTGCGGGAGATAAGCGGTATATTCAGGAGGGGACGGACTTGTTGCCTGCGCTGCCTCGGACGCAGCAGGAGTGGAACGAATACGACGTGATTATTTTGGGTGATATGCGGCCTGAGCTTTTGAGTGAGGACCAACTTCGGCAGATCAAGTCGCATGTGGCAGAGCGAGGGTGCGGGTTGTTGTTGATGGGCGGGCCGGGGGCGATGCCTATGGCGTGGCGGAACACGCCTTTGGCGGATTTGGTGCCCTTTACGTTGAAAGGTGAGTCGATGGGCTCGGGTGGCGGCGTGCCGACGTGGGCGGTGCCTGTGACGCTTAGGCGTGGGCTGGCGGCGGCGAAGCTGGGCGTGGTGCAACTTGGTGAAACTGCGGACGAGCCATTCCCGGCGTATTTGTCAGATGGGTCGCTCGCGTGGACGCTTTTGCGGTGGGCGCAGAAGATTGATCCTAGAGATTTGAAGCCGACGGCGGAAGTGCTGGCGACGGTTGGGCCGCCTGTCGGGAGCGTGGGAAGTGGTGGGTCGGAGAGTGGGATTGAGAATGGTTCGGCAAGTGGTTCGGCAAGTGAAAGAGGAAGTGAGCCAACGCCTGCGGTGTTGACGATGCGGTATGGCGCGGGGCGGGTTGTATATGTCGCGACGGATGAAGCGTGGCGGTATCGCTATGGGCGTGGCGAGACATTGCCCGAGCGGTTTTGGATTCCGTTGGTGCGGTTGCTGGCGCGAGAAAGCCTTGGGCGCGGGGGCAAACTGGCGTCGATGGAAGTGTCGCCACAGAAGGCGCTGGTGGAACAGCAAGTGACGATCACGCTGCGATTGCTTGATCAAACGCTGCTCGAAGCCAAGCCCGAATCGATCACGGTGCTGGTGAAAGCTGCGGAGAAGTTGGAAGGCGTCGCGACGAATGCGGGTTCGGCGAGCGATGGCGTAGAGATCGTGCTTCGGCCAACGACGGATCGAGCGCAGGATGCGTTGGTGGGCCGATTTACTGGGGTTTTCGTGCCTGTTGATCCAGGCGCGTATGTGATTGAATCGCGAGACCCGACGGTGGTGGGGTTGAATTTATCGGCACGATTTGAGGCGTCGTATCCAGATGATGAGCTGCGTGCGCCGCAGCCGGATCACCAGTTTTTGGCGGAGTTGGCGCAGGCGACGGGGGGAACGGTGCTGCCTGCGTCGCGGTTGAGTGATTTGACGGCGTTGCTGCCGAATCGTGAGGTGAAGATCTTGGGAACGCCTGATGTTGAGACGCTGTGGGACAAGCCACTGGTGTTAGTGATTTTCTTGCTGCTGATCGGGATTGAGTGGATCGGTCGAAGGCTGATCAAGCTTGCGTGAGAGGTTGGCTTAAGGGTAAGCGGGGCGGGCAGAAGAAATGGACGAGGCGTAAGCGAGGAAATAGGGAAAGTGCGGGTGTGGGGCACGATCTTGGGGCTGATTTTCGATGTTAAAGCGTGGTAGCGGAGCACACATGTGCCGCCGGTGACGTACATTTCTAAGGAACTTTTGGCTTTGGTAACCAGATTGATTTAATCGAGCGAAATGGTGCCGGGCGAAAGGCCGATAGTGTTCTGTGGCAAGGGCTTACAGAAGTGTGTAGGCGAGTGAACACGTTGACTTTGGGGCCGAAATGACACCGAGCAGTGCACCCGAACCAAATGATCGCGGTACGCCAAGCGGCAACGGCTTGGTGGGTGCTGGTGGAATTGATGCGCGTTTAGACAAGCGTGTTGCGCGATTGGAAGGCACGCTTGGTTCGTTGCGAGCGCAGGCGCGGGCACAGTTGTTGTTGACGCGGGTTGCGGTGGTGATCGCCGGGGTTGCAGGCGCGACGCTGGTGGCGGGCACGCTGGATTATGCGTTGCGGTTCCCGGCGGAGATTCGGTGGGTGTTGTGGGTGGTGGGCGTGGCGTCGCTTGGATTTGCCTTGAAGCGGCATGTTGTGCCGATTGCGAAATTTAAGCCAAGTTTGACGGAGATGGCGCTGCGGGTTGAGCGGATTTCTGAAGAGGCAAAGGGGACACGAGGAGTTAGGGCGTCGCGAGGTGGGGCGAATCGATCAAGCGTGCTCGCGTCGGCAATTGAGTTGGCACAAGATGCTTCGCCCGAGACAGGTCCAGAATCGCGGCGTGTGGCGGCGAGTTTGCTTGATTCAATTGGCACGTTGCCTGGCGCGTCGCGAGTGCTTGATCCCAAGCGGTTGATGCGGGCGATGGGCGCGTTGGTGTTGGTGCTGGTGCCGATGGGCGCACTTGCATTTACGATGCCTGAGTTGTCGCGAATTGGTGCGCAGCGGGTGTTGACGCCTTGGGCTGGGGCGCAGTGGCCCAAGCGGACGCATGTAGTTGATGCGACGGGCGTGGCGGCGCATCCGTTGACCAAGGCGCTGCCTTTGCGGGCAATTGTTGAGCGTCGCGGCGGGTCGCTGGGAAGCGGGTCGTTTAGAACTAATTCGTTTCGGGCGCGTGACGAAGAAGTTCGGGTTACGTATCGCGTGCTAGCTGATGGTGCGGCGCCGACGGCGGATAGGACCGCAGTGCTCACGCCACAGGATCGCGAAGCGCGAGTGAAAGATGTTGAACGCGGGGGCGAGGTGGCGGCGGGCACTGTTGGCGATAGTGAAGTTGGCGGCTTGGAAGGGTCGCCCAGTAACGCACTAGTTCGTGGCGAGTTGCATGAGCGGTTGTTGGACGTGTCGATGTTGACGCCGCCTGGGTGGGATGCCAAGCGTGCGGAGCGCGGGTTGATTTTGGAGTATCGGTTTGCGACGCGAGATGATCAAACGCCTTGGCAGAGGGTTGCGCTGGTGCAGCCGCCGACGCTGGTAGAGGCGAAGGCGATGGTGACGTTGCCGACGTATGCCAAGGACGTGGCACCGGCGATGTTTGTGCGTGGGCTGATGAACCTTGGCGATGGGCGTGATGCGCGAGGAAGCCTTGGTCCGATTTTGGCTGGGTCGCGGGTAGAGTTGAGCTTGGAATTGAATCGTGCGGTGCCGACGAGCGCGAGTGGCGGTGTGTCGCTCGCGCTGGATCAAGATCAAGGCGTGGCGCTGGTGCTGCGAACATTACCTGGGATTGAGGCTGCGGACGTGGAATCGGTGGAGATCGTCGGGCCGACGACGTGGCGGTTTGTGTTGATGCCCAAGGAATCAAGGCGGGCGCAGCTGGTGTTGACGGACGCGAACGGGATTGCGTCGGATGATGAGAGCGTGCTTCGGTTTGAGGTTGCGGCGGACAGGCCCCCCACTGCTGCGATTGCTGCGCCAGCGCAGGATGAGTTTGTGCTCGCGACGGCACGGCTCGTGATTGAAGCCGACACGCGCGATGATGTGGCGTTGCAGGATGTGCGGCTGGACGCGGCGGTTGCTAGGCCGCCGACAGATTCGGCGGGTGCACCAGCGGAACCAATTGGTGAAGCGGTTTCGCTCGCGAGGCAGACCTTTGCGGCGAGTGCGAATGGATCGCCTGGGACGCTAGAAGTGGCTCTTGACCGATCGATGGTGCGATTGGCGAGCACGCTGGTGATGGAGGCAATCGATGCAAGGCCTGGGGACCAGGTGCGCGTTGTAGCGTCGGCTACGGATGTGCTCGGTGCTACGGCGGTCAGCCCGGTGCGCACGCTGCGCGTGATCACGGAATCGGAGTTATTTGAACAAGTGCAGCGCGAGCTTGCGGGTGTGCGTCAGGCGGCACAGCGGCTCGAGCGCGAACAAGGTGCGCTCGCGGCATCGCGCGAGGCGGCGGAAGCCACGCCAACGGAGGCTTCCAAGCAGGCAAATGCGCAAGACGCGATTGCGAGGCGGGTTGAGCCGTTGAAGGGGATCACTGATCGATTGAGCAAGCGATTGGAGAAGAATCGCCCGAGTGACACGGCGATGGCGGGCGTGCTGAACGATGCGGCGGAATTGATTGATGAGGCGCGTGAGGCGGCGGACCAAGCTGCGCAGGCGCTGGATCAACTTGCCAAAGCGCCAGAAGCGGAGAAGCAAGCGAACGCGAACGCTGCGGAGAAGGCGCAGGCCAAAGCGCAGGATGCGTTGACTGAGTTGGCGCAGATGCTGGAAGAGGGGCAGGAATCGTGGGCGGTTCGGCGTGCGCTAGAGCGGCTGGTGACCGAGCAGAGGCAGCTGCAATCACAGACTGCGGCGGCCCAAGCGCAGACGCAGGGCAAAAGCCCAGAGGAACTTACGGAGCAGCAGCGGGCGGATCAGGAACGCTTGGCGCAGCGGCAGGAGCAACTTGCGGATCGCGCTTTGGCGGCGATTAATGAACTTGAAAGAAAGGCCGACGCGCTGCAGAAGGCGGACACGGCGCAGGCGGAGACGATGCGTGATGCGGCACAACAGGCGCGTAAGGCGCAAGTGGCTGAGAAGCAGCGGGAGGCGGCGGAGCAGATAC
>Ga0105048_10017454_pt1 | contig 11070 bp, 7 predicted proteins | sample MAT05_FD_78382 | JGI IMG/M metagenome (GOLD analysis project Ga0105048, IMG submission 78382) | Freshwater microbial communities from Lake Fryxell liftoff mats and glacier meltwater in Antarctica - MAT-05 | ecosystem: Environmental > Aquatic > Freshwater > Ice > Liftoff microbial mat | place...
ATCGCGACGGTCTGGCCAATCTGCCCGACGGCAAGTTCCTTCCGGGCTTCCCGCTGAATGTTGCCGAAAAGCTCGTAAAGGCCAAAGTCGAAGCGGCTTTTCCGGGTCGCAACCTCGTCATCGGGCGAGTCGCCAATCTCAGCGAACCGACCGAAGACCATCTCGCGCAGGGGCGCGGCAAGTGCCAGGCGCGCTCGCTCTGTTCGCGCGGGTGCAGCTTTGGCGCATACTTCTCGTCAATCTCCTCGACACTGCCCGCGGCCGAGCGGACCAAGCGGATGACGCTCAAAACCAACGCGATCGTGCATTCGGTCGAAGTCGATTCCATAACCGGCCGCGCGACCGGCGTTCGCGTGATCGATGCCGCGACCAAAGCGGCCACCGTCTACACGGCGCGAATGGTGTTCCTCAACGCCTCGACGATCGGCAGCGCGCTGATCCTGCTCAACTCGGCGGATGCCGCCAATCCGAACGGGCTTGCCAACCGCAGCGATCAAGTCGGTCGCAACCTGATGGACCATGTCATCGGCGGCAATGTCAGCGGCACGCTGCCGGGCATGCTCGATGTATATGACAAAGGCCGTCGCCCGATCCTGGCTTACATGCCGCGCTACGGAAATTTCAGTGTGAAGGACAAGCCCTATCTGCGTGGCTTCGGCTATCAGGCGGGCGCACAGCGCGGCGGCTGGAACGCGGGCGCTGCGGGCGTTGGCGAAGCGCTCAAGACCGCGCAGCGCACGCCGGGGCCGTGGACGATGGGCTTTCTGCCGTTTGCCGAGATGCTGCCGCGCCCGGAAAACCGCGTGACGCTCAGCACCACGCGCCGCGACAGATGGGGCGTGCCGGTGCCGGTGATCGATTGCAAATGGGGCGAGAATGAGCGGCTGCTGATCGCCGAAGCGACCAAGGACGCGCAGGCAATGCTGCGGGCGGCGGGGGCCACCGGCATTACATCCGCAGAGCGCGCGATCGCCGAAACCCGCGTGCCCGGGGAAGGCATTCACGAAATGGGCACCGTCCGCATGGGCCGCGACCCCGCGACATCGGTCCTCAACGGCTGGAACCAGGCCCACGACGTGCCGAACCTGTTCGTTACCGATGGCGCGGCGATGGCGTCGTGTTCGACGCAGAACCCGTCGCTGACCTACATGGCATTCACCGCCCGCGCGGCGCACCATGCGGTCGGTCTGCTCAAGGAAGGAAAGCTCTGATGCTCGCACGACGCACACTTTTGGGCGGTATGGCGGGCGCGGCCATACTGGCGACCACGGGCACCGCGACTGCCGTTCCTGTGCGCCGTATCAAGCGCTTCGGGATCCAGCTCTACACGCTTCGTGCGGTAGCCAAGGCCGATCCGATCGGCACGCTGCGTCGCCTGAAGACGCTCGGATATAGCGAGATCGAACTCGGTGGACCGCCTTACTCGACGATGGACCCGAAAACCCTGCGGCGCGAGCTGATCCGGATCGGGCTCACCGCGCCATCGATGCACGTCCCGATGAGCGAGCTGGAGGGCGACGCCGCCAAGGTGTTCGCGCAGGCGAAGGTGCTTGGCGTAAAATATGTCGTGTTGCCCTGGGTCAATGAGGAGCGCCGCTCGACCATCGCGCAATGTCAGGCGACCGCCGCCGCATTCACGCGCTTCGGCAAGGCTGCCAAGGCGGCGGGGCTGACCTTTGCTTATCACAATCACAGCTGGGAATTCGAAGCGGTCGAAGGCCAACTGCCCTTCGACATCTTTTTCGGCGAAAGCGATCCCGACTTGGTCAAGATCGAGCTCGACCTGTTCTGGGCGACGAAAGCCAAGGCCGACATTCCGGCAATCTTCGCCAGATACGCCGGTCGCATTCCCTTGTGTCACGTCAAGGACATTACCGCCGATGGGCGCATGGCCGCCGTCGGTGCCGGAATCCTCGATTTTGCCGCGCTGTTTGCCAAATCGCAGCAAGCCGGCCTCGTCCATTATTTCGTCGAGCACGACCAGCCACCCGCGCCCTATTGGCCGACAGTCGAAGCCGCCGCTGCTCATATGAAGACGCTGCGGTTCTGATCGCATGACACCGATCCGTTATGGCATGGCCGGTGGTGGCGAAGGCGCATTCATCGGCGCCGTACACCGGATGGCGGCGCGGCTCGATGGCGACTGGCAGCTCGTGTGTGGCGCGTTCAGCGCCGATGCCGCGCGCAACCGGCGCAGCGCAGAGACGCTCGATCTGGACCCGGCCCGCACCTATGAACGCTTCGACGAGATGATCGCGGCCGAGGCAAATCTCCCGGAAAGCCAGCGCATGCAGGCGCTGGTCATTGCAACACCCAACCATTTGCACAAGCCGATGGCGGTCGCCGCGCTCGATGCCGGGTTCGCGGTGTTGTCCGACAAGCCGATGGCGCTCGACCTTGGCGAAGCGCTCGATATTGCCGCTGCCGCTGCCCGCTCGGGTGCCCTTTACGGCGTCACCTATACCTATGCCGGCTATCCGATGGTGGCAGAGATGCGCACGCGCATCGCAGCGGGGGCGCTCGGGGCCGTGCGGCACGTCGCGGTCGAATATCGACAAGGCTGGCTGAGTACGCCCGCCGATGCCGCAGGCCAGAAGCAGGCCGAATGGCGCACCGATCCCGCGCGTGCGGGCCTTGGCGGGGCATTGGGCGACATCGGCACGCATGCATTCCACCTTGCCGAACATGTCACCGGTCTGCGAGTCGAAACGCTGTGCGCAGACCTCACCGCGCATGTCCCCGGACGTCGACTCGACGACGATGCTTCGGTGCTGCTGCGCTTCAAGGGCGGCGCACGCGGAACATTGAGCGCGAGCCAGATCATTGCGGGCGAGGAGAACGGCCTTCGCCTACGCGTCGCATGCGAGCATGGCACCATCGAATGGCGCCACGACGATGCCAACAGCCTGACGCTCCGCTGGCTCGAGCGCCCGATCGAGATCGTCCGCACCGGAGGCCCCGGCGTGTCGGCGGGGAGCGCTGCGCTGACGCGCCTCCCGGCTGGTCATCCCGAGGGCTATATCGAAGCCTTTGCCAACATCTATCGCGGCTTTGCAGGGGCGCTGCGCGGGAACGCCGATAGCTGGTATCCGGGCGTGGACGACGGGGTCCGCGGCATGGCGTTCGTCGGCACGGTCGTCGCCAACGCGCAGGGTAGCGACAAATGGACCGCGATCGACGACGTCGTCGCCGCCGCCGCAAAGACGAAAGCATAAGCTATGGCAATCGCATCGCTCAATCGGGGTCGGTTGTTCTGGCTTTCGGTCCTGGCGCTGTTCACCGCCGCCATGAGCGCGTCGCTGCGCGCGGCAACCGCGAGCGGGATCAAAGCGCAGTGGATCGACCCCGTCGCTGCCGCCGACGCCGGTCGCCTGATCGGCGAGGCGCTCGGCGCATCGTTCCTCGGCTTTGCGATCACGCTGTTCATCACCAGCGCGCTGCTCGACATTATCGGCACAAAGCGGATGTTGCTCGCCTGCGGGGCGTGCTTCATCGTCGGCACGCTCACCATTTTGTTCGCCGGATCGCTCGGTACCGGGATCGGTATTCACGGCGTGGTCTGGATCGGCATGCTGATCTGCGGCATTGGCTGGGGCCTCGCTGAATCCGCGATCAACCCATTGACCGCACAGCTGTATCCCGAAGACACGACGCACCGGCTCAACATGCTCCACGCCTGGTGGCCAGCCGGATTGATCGTCGGCGGCCTTGCTGGATATTTCCTGTCCGGCGCGCTGTCGTGGCAGGCGATTCTCGGCCTTACTTTGACCCCGGCGGTGCTTGTCATCGTGATTGCGCTGGGCACCACCTTCCCGCCGCCGATGCGCGAAGAAACCGGCGTGACGTTCGGGGAGATGATGACCGAAGTTTTCCGCCGCCCGTCCTTCCTGATCTGGTTCGGCGCAATGTTCCTGACCGCCGCGTCCGAACTCGCACCCGGCCAATGGGTCGATGTGGCGCTGACCAACAAGGTCGGGATGCGCGGCATTCTGCTGCTGGTCTATGTCAGCGCGCTGATGTTTGTCCTGCGCCATTTTGCGGGCAGGCTCGCGCATACGCTTTCGAATCCCGGTCTGCTCTGGGTATCGAGCCTGCTCGCGGCGGTGGGACTGTTCCTGCTATCGCGTGCCGATTCGCCCGTAACCGCGATGATCGCGGCGACCGTGTGGGGGGCGGGGGTCTGCGTCATGTGGCCGACGATGCTCGCGTCGGTTGCGGAGCGATATCCGCGCGGCGGATCCTGGATGATGGGGCTGGTCGGATCGGCCGGCGCGCTGTCGATCTATTTCGTCCTGCCCAAACTCGGCGCGGTTTACGATGCCGCCAAGGTCGAACTGGCCGGGAGCAGCGCTGCGCTGGCCGGCCTGAAGGGCGCAGCGCTCGCGCAGGTCGAAAGCACCGCAGCCGCGCGCAGCTTCGAATATGTTGCGGTCCTGCCGCTCATTCTGCTCCTTGTCTTCGGCGTCGTCTGGTTGATGGAACGCCGCCGCCGCCCCGCTTCGCTCAGCCCAAAGGTAAATCCACAATGAAAAAATTGATCCTGCTCGCCGTCTGTTTCGCCGCCCCCGCGCTCGCGCAAACGCCGCCCAATGGCGCGGCGCTCTTTGCCGTATGCAAAACGTGTCATTCGATCGAAAAGGGCGGCAAGAACGGTCTCGGCCCGGCGCTTAATGGGGTGTTCGGGCGGAAAGCCGGGTCGGTCCCGGGCTTCAACTATAGCCCCGCGATGAAGGCCTATGCCAAGGTCTGGTCGCCGATGCTGCTCGACGCGTATCTCACCGATCCGCGCAAAGCTGTCCCCGGCAACCGTATGAGCTATCCCGGCATGAAGGATCCCGCTAAACGCGCCGCGCTGATCGCCTGGATGAAGCTGCAATAATGCGCGGCCCTGCCATCTTCCTCGCCCAATTCATGAGCGACGAAGCGCCGTTCGATACCTTGGCCTCGGCAACGCGGTGGATGGCCGAGGCGGGGTATGTCGGCGTTCAAATCCCCAGCTGGGACCCGCGCTGTATCGATCTTGCGCGTGCCGCCGACAGCCAGGATTATTGCGACGAGATCGCAGGCGTGTGCGCCGAAAGCGGCGTCGCGATCACCGAACTGTCGACGCATTTGCAGGGCCAGCTCGTCGCGGTGCATCCGGCCTATGACGCAGCGTTCGACGGCTTCGCGCCCGAAGCGCTGCGCGGCAAACCGGTCGAGCGGCAGGCCTGGGCAGTCGAACAACTCAAACTTGCCGCAAAGGCCAGCGCGCGGCTTGGCTTGAGCGCGCACGCAACCTTTTCGGGCGCGTTGCTGTGGCCGTTTCTCTATCCCTGGCCGCAGCGACCGCAGGGGCTTGTGGCAGAAGGCTTTGCCGAACTCGGCAAACGCTGGCGACCGATCCTCGACGCGTTCGACGCCGCGGGTGTCGATCTTTGCTATGAAATCCATCCCGGCGAGGATTTGCATGACGGCGTCAGCTACGAACGCTTCCTGGCCGAAGTCGGCGACCATAAACGTGCCAAAATCCTCTACGATCCCAGCCACTTCGTGTTGCAGGCGCTCGATTATTTGAGCTTCATCGACATTTACCATGACCGCATCGGCATGTTCCACGTCAAGGATGCCGAGTTCAACCCGACCGGCCGTTCTGGCGTCTATGGCGGCTATCAGGACTGGATCGACCGGCCCGGCCGCTTCCGCTCGCTTGGCGACGGGCACGTCGATTTCGGCGGCATCTTCTCCCGCTTCGCGCAATATGGCTATCAAGGCTGGGCGGTGCTCGAATGGGAATGCTGCCTGAAGCATCCTGAAGACGGCGCGCGCGAGGGCGCCCCCTTCATCGCCGCGCACATGATCCGCCGCGCCACCCGCGCCTTCGACGATTTCGCCGGTGGGAGCGATCCTGCGCTCAACCGGACCCTGCTGGGGATCGGCTCCTAAGAGCCTGTTTGGAAATACGCCGAGGCGCATTTGGCGGTTCCGGTCCGCTCCCCCTCCCGGCCACCCACAGCGTATCCTGAATGGGTGGCCGGGAGGGGGAGCGGGCCGGAACCGCCTCGAAATGCGCTCTTTCGCGAATTTCCAAACAGGCTCCTGACACCACGCCATCGCTGCCGTTACCCAGCGGAAAAAAAAGGGTGCCGAGGCAAATCGCCCCGGCACCCGTGCAGGTGCGCAAGCCGTTAGAACTGGCCGCGAATGCCGACCGTGATCGTGCGACCGTTCTGCGTCGCGCCTTCGACGCGCGAGTTCTCGTCGCCGAACCGGCCCTGCACGTCGCGGAAGAAGTCGAAGGTCTCGGTCTCGGTGATGTTGATCACATCGACACGCAGCTCGAGCCACTTGGTGAACCTGTACGAGGCGTTGGCGTCGAGGTAGCCGCGCGGACTGGCGAAGCGCTGCAATCCGACAAAGTTGGTGCCCGTCTGGCCGATATTGGCGACCTCGTCCTTCCAATTGTACGTTACGCGAAAAGCCAGGGGTCCCTTCTCGTAATAGCCGGCCAGCTGATAGGTCGTACGTGGAACCTCATCCAGCGCGAGCGATCCGAGGTTCACCGCCGGAACCGCCGGCGCGCCCGGTGCAGGCGTGGTGATCGCGGCGAACGCCGGCAGGATAAAATTACGTACCAATCCCTGCGTATTGACGCGCGTATAACTCGCCAGCGCGCCAAAGCCGTCGAACGGCGCCGGCAGAAAATTGAACTGCTGCTGATAGGAGAATTCGAGGCCGCTCAAGGAATAGCGATCGAGGTTGATCGGCTGGCGCAGCTCGACGAGCAGCGCTGGATCGAGCGCCAGATCGTTCTGAAGGTTCACCGTAAAGATGGAACTCGGGATGCCCAGCGTGTTGAACGGCGCGAAAGTCGACTGGCGTAGCGCGCGGCCGGTGATGGTCTTCCTATAGGCCGCAAAACTCAGCACGCCTCCCTTGGCAAAGTACCACTCGATCGCCCCGTCGAGGCTTGTCGCAAACTCCGGCTGCAATCGGGGGTTGCCGAGGTTCAAGAACAGGTTGCCCGCACCGCCCGGCGGCAGCGAGATCGTACCCGCGATATCCTGAATGGCGGCTCGCGTGAAGGTGCGCCCGAATGCACCGCGCGCGACGACCCGGTCGGTGATGTCATAAGCGAACGTCACCGAAGGCAGGAACTTGCGGTATGAACCCTCCTGTCGGTTTGGAATAAAGGTGCCGCCGACGACAATGAAGTTGTTGACGTCCGATCTCGTTTCGACCAGCCGACCGCCCGCGTTCATGCGCATCCGGCGCCCGAACAGGTCGAAGGTGAAATCCGACTGGATGAAGGCCGCCTTGATCGTCTCGATCGCTTCATACGTGGCGCCGAAATTGAACTCTGCGGCGCGGTTCACCACGACGGCGTTCAGCGTGTTATAAGCAAAGTTGCGGTCGAACGCGAGGAACGACTGCGGCAAGGTGTCCGGCGCGCCAGGCACGAACGTGCGCGTGTCGAACGGCTTTAGAAAACCGGTGATGAACGCATTGCGCTGCGCCAGCGTAGTCGTGGCGGCCCCATAGAGACCCACGCCCGGGATGGTCAGCGAATTATAGAGGTTGTTTGTGGCGCGCGTCTGGAGCGTCTTGGTGTTCTGGTTGTAGGTGATGCCCGCCTTCAACGCGCCGATGATGCCGAACACTTGATAGTCCCAATCGACGACCAGACGGCCCGAATTGAGGCGGTCGTCCTCTTCACGATAGCCGCCGCCGTAAGCTGGGCCACCCGCAGTGACGACACCGGCCGCATTGACGGTGCCGTTCGTGACGTAGTTCGCCGGATCGAGCAGATTCCGATTGGTGCTGATTGTCGGGAAGATCGGGTTGGTGGTGTCGAAGGTGAGCTCGCTGCGCGACTGGCGCGCGTCGCCCGATAAGGTAATGTTGTTCCGGAAGGCGCGGCTGTCGCTGATCGACGCCTGCGCAAACACGCGCAGCTTCGGTGTGATCTTGTAGGCGGCATTCAGTGCGAGATATTTGTACTTCGTCTGAGAGTTGTCGAAGAAGCTGGCATAGTTGAACTGCGTGTTGCCGAGCGTGCCTTGTAGGTTGTTGTTGGCGTCGATGCGAACGTTCAGCGGTACCAGCGCAAGCGCGTTGACCGAATCGCGGATCGCGAAGCGGATGTCGCTGGTCTGGTTATCGTCGGTGACGACTGAATAAAGCCCGTCGAGGCTGATGTCCCAACTGGCGTCCTTATACTGCAACGACGCGCTCGCGCCCAGGCGTTCGCGCTCGTTCGTGCCGGCGTTGACGATGAAGAACCGCGGCAAGATCGCGTCGCGGATTTGTTGCTGCGTGGAGCCGTTCAGGTTGATGCCCGGGGCCGCAAAATTGTAATTGAAGTTGTTGCCGATCACATTGCCGGGCAGCGGCGTGCGCCGTATGCCGCTGACCACCTCGGCGGCGGTGACCGCCGCACTCGAGTAGGTGCCTGTGGATTGGAAGCCGGCACGGCCGTTGGTCGTGCGTGCCGCGGCGACCGCGACCAGCGCGCCGAAATTGCCCGATGTCTGGCTGAACAGGATATTGCCGCGCGGATTATAGTCGCCCGACTGCGAGTTATAGTTGCCCGAAACGGCGTAGCGGATCTTGCGCCCGCCCTTGCCGTCGAACGGACGCGGCGTCTGAAGATCGACAACGCCGGCAATGCCGCCTTCGGCCAACTCGGCGAGCGGTGCCTTGTAGACGTCGGCGCGTCCGAACAGCTCGGAGGGGAACACGTCGTAGTTGAAGCTGCGCGACGCATTGCCGACGCCACCGGCCGAGGTCGTGTAAATCGGCGCGCCGTTGAAAGTGGTGACGGTGAAGGACGAGGGCAGCCCGCGCAGCTGGATCGTCTGACCCTCGTTGCTGTTGCCGTCGCGAACCAGCTCGACGCCGGGAATGCGCTGCAACGATTCGGCAACATTCTGCTCGGGAAAGCGACCGATGTCCTCGGCCACGATCGAGTCGCGGAAGGTGATCGCGTCACGCTTCAGGGCGATGGCGCTGTCGAGACTGGCGCGAAAACCGGTAACGAGGATGTCGTCTTCCGCTGCCTCCGCCTCGGTGGGCACTGCGGGCGGGGTCTGTGGATCGGCCGACGTCGCGGACGGGGCCTGCAACGCAGGCTTTGCCGAATCGACCGGGGGCGAAGTCGGCGGCACGTTCGGGGCTGAGCGAGGCTGCGTCTGCGCTTCCGCTGCAACCGGTATCACAAGCGCCAAGGAAGCGACCGCACACAATAGCATCGACTTCGATTTTCCGCACATCCAACCATCTCCCCTGTCGCATATTTTCATGCTTGGTATTACAACTATCAATATGTCTGACAGAAATCAACACGGCGAATGCGTTTTAATCCGTTGCCTCAGGCGGAGCTGCCGAGCGCAAAGGTGCGGCTTCCAGCGGCCGTCACTCATGTCGAGGACGTGGTTTCGGGCGGGGAAGCGACATCACGGACAAGGCGCTGCGCCGATAGGGGCTTGATCGCCGCGCCATGTCCGGCGAACCGTCAGACTGTGGATCGGCGTCGAGGCGGGACCCCATCGAGGCTGAGGCAAGCTACTATACTTACCACAGACTTTCCTGCAGGCGTTGTCCCGATCGGCGCCGATTCGGGACCCCGTTGCAGCTATCTATTTCCTCATGATTTCATTGGTTTGCGCCATAAGTCCGCAAGGTCCCGCTTCGATGCCGATCCACTGTCAGGCCATCGTGGCGAAGCGCTGCGATGAAGATTTGCGTTCCCCAATGGCCAAAACGGCGCTGTCATCTTCAGCCACTTCCCCCGGCTTGCCCGGCCGCGCAGCCGCGCAGCCGCGTCATCTTGGTCGTGGTTCCGGTTTCGTCGATAAAGATCGACCTTTTACGGGCGCTTCTTCATTCACGGCTGACGGTGATCGATCCACACCTGCCGCGCGCAGACGACATCGGCGCGATCGGTTTCGCTCGCCAGAAGTGCTTTTTTCGACGGTAAAGCCGTGCGTTACAAACCGGGCGACCGTGCCGCGCCGGTGCCAGCGAACCCGTCTGCACCTTGCGCTGCGCCAACCGAACCGCCGTCGATGGTGCCACCCCAAACCGACGCGCCGCCGCCCTGCACGCCTGGCCACGCTCGATCTCGCCGATAATCCGAACCCGAAGATCCGGTAAAACGCTCCTGCCCATGATCCACCTCCGACAACGGTGAATCACACATTATAGCGAAAGGGAATCCCGCCGATTCAGATTTCACGTTCGACGCTCTAAGATTACCGCCTCAGCGATCGGCCGGGTCGCCCGCGCGAGCGACATCGTCGCCGAAAGCGGAGGGCTTTCAACGTGCGGAGAGGCTGAGTCATGCCGGATCATGGCGTGGTGGTCCCGGTCGCTGCGGTAGCGTACGGCGGCGCGCGCGCCTGTCGCCGACGTCCGAAGGTTTCGATGACGACCATGGACCCGCCGCAGCAAGGGCATGGCGGGCGGACATTGACTGGATCGTCGGTTGTGTCGTCAGCCGGCGGCGGCGCTACACCGAGCAACTCGCGGGCGCGTTCGAGGTGCGCCTTGCGGGTGGCACCGGCAAGCAGGCCACAATGGCGGATTCAGTGAAACCCGTGCGGCAGGACGTGGAGCAGAAAGCGGCGGATAAACTCATCGGCGGCAAGGGTCATCATCTGCTGGCGGTCGGCACCATCGCGGCGGTAATCCTTATAACGCATCGTCACCCCGGTCTCGTCGAACCAGATCTGGCGCAGTTCTCGATACAAACAAAACGTGAGTCGAAGTTTACGAAATTGGGTGTCAAGCGGACGACTTAGTTCGTCTCGACAAAAGAACGGAAGGTACGCCTCAGCGCCCGAAAACGGACTGGCGTTTTCCTCTCCCCGCCGATCCGCCTGAAGCGCTCCGGCATGGATTCGCCGTATGTATGAACGACGGCTTTTGGCCTCCGGAGTGGGAGCCTTGAATTGCGACAATTGGGCGCGTTGCCGCCCGGCGGAATTTCGGCAACAGCTAGCCGCGAAGCTGCCGCTGGGAGGACCGGCTGCCCGCATCGATAACCTCCGCCGGACGCGCTTAAGCCTGCCGGTCGGCTTTGCTATCAGG
>Ga0105048_10017460_pt1 | contig 11068 bp, 7 predicted proteins | sample MAT05_FD_78382 | JGI IMG/M metagenome (GOLD analysis project Ga0105048, IMG submission 78382) | Freshwater microbial communities from Lake Fryxell liftoff mats and glacier meltwater in Antarctica - MAT-05 | ecosystem: Environmental > Aquatic > Freshwater > Ice > Liftoff microbial mat | place...
CGCTGGTCGCGTGGTCGCTCGAACGGAGCGCCGTCGAGCGCCTCCGCTGGATCGTCGACCCCGACGGCGACCCCGACGCCGACGCCCGCGCGTGGCCCGCCCTCGCCGCCTTCGCGACCGCCATCCTCGCGCAGGTCGTCGCGATGGAGCTGTGCGGCTCGGTGCTCCACACGTCCCTCGCGACGGGCATCCTCGCGGGCTATGGGGCCTTCACCGTCGCGGTCGTACCCCGCGCGTGGGGGCATTGGCGACGCGAGGCGGTCGTCGCGCGCTGGGGCGCGGGGCGCGCGGTGGCGGTGGGCGTGGCGCTGGGGGCGATCAACTTCGTGGCGACGGTCGCGGTGATGCGCGCGCTGCGGGGTGAGGGAGCGGGGCCCGCGAGCGCGGCGGCGCAGGCGATCGCGACCTCCGCGGGGGGGCTGCGCTGGGCGCTGGCGGCGGTGGCCGCGGTGGTGGCGCCGGTCGCGGAGGAGCTGTACTTCCGCGGGTGGCTCCAGCAGGCACTGAAGAGAGATTTGCCAGCGCGCGCGGGGCGGTGGGCCTTTGCGATCGCGGCGGCGGTGTTCGCGGTGATGCACGCGGGGGAGCCGTGGGGGCCGGTGCTCGCCGCGGGGCTCGTCGCGGGCGCGCTGCTGGAGCGGAGCGGGAGGCTCACGGCGCCGCTGGCGTTCCACGTGACGAGCAACGGGCTGTCGGTGGCGGTGGCGCTGGGGTGGATCGGGCGGTAGCGAGGCCGACGCGGCGACGGGCGGCGAGACACCGTTCCGCCGCGTTCGCGGATGTCCTTGCGCGGGAATCGGCATCTCCGCCGCTGCCCGCAGGCCAAGATCAACACGGAGTTCTGGCCTCAGCCCCCGCACCAGCCTCGATGAGCCGCGCAGGGGCGTCGAGGATCACCTGCGCGGCGAACCAAAGGGCGAGTCGCACGTCGAGCGGCTCGTGCTGGTGTGGGCTCGTCGCGCCTTCCTGCATGGCGCCGGTGTCGTACCGTTGGCCGCGCTCGCTCGTCAATCTCACATGACCGCCAACCCGTTCTTCTGCGGCGATTTCGCGTCCCAGCACCTCCGCCGGTCGTTCGCGAACGCTCCGCCGACCTCCCACGACATCTCGCAGTGCCGCTCGTCTTCGCCCGCCGATATCCTGGGACATCCAAAACGCCCCCCACGGACCTCCCGGGACCTTCCCCTTCGCGCCCACAGCGCCCTCGGATGTCCACGCGTGTACGTCGGGACATCCACCGCCCGTTCGCGAACGCCCGCGTCACGTCCCAGCACCTCCGCCGTCCCCCGCGCATCGACCGGGCGCATGTCCCGGGACATCCACCCGCTCGTTCGCGAACGCCCCGCCGGCCTCCCGGGACATCCCGACGCTCGACTTCAGCCGGTCTGACTCGGGTTTGGCCCTTGATGACGAGCGAGCGTGCGAGATCGACTTGTTTTCTCGTGCGCGCCCGGACAAAAGCCGAGAAAACAAGCCGAGATCGCGCTCGCAGCCGTCGTCAAGGGCCAAACCTGAGTCTGAGCGCGTCCCACGTCCTCCCGCGCTCCGCCTATTCGCACGTCACCCGCGTCACCAGCTCGTGGCGCCCCGCCGCGAGCCGCGCGAGCTGCCGCACCACCGGGAGCGTCTCCGCCCGGCCTGCCACGTCGTAGTGCGGCGCCGTCTCGCGCGTGAGCGGCAGCGCCTCGCCCGCCTGTGTCGCCGCGCACCGCCGCGCGCCCGCGGTCCACCGCCAGGCGTCCGCCTCCAGCGCGCCGCGCAGGTGCCAGTGCCAGCCCACGTCGCGCGCCGCGCCGGTCAGCTCCACCACGTCGCGCACCACCAGCGTCGCCCCTTCGAACGCCACCGCGCGCGACACCGTCACCCCGCCCCCCGCGAAGCGCGAAGTCACCGCGTCTCCCGCGACGGTGAGCGCCCCCACGGGCCCCGCCTCGCCGGCGTCCAGCGCCCGGGGGAGGACGCCCTCCACCGTGATCCCCGAGGCCGCGTCGGCGCGCGCGAAGGGCGCCCGGTCGTTGTAGCCGTTGTAGCCCGAGGTGCCGAGCACCAGCGTCCCGCCGACGGCGAGGGCGAGCGTGGCGACGTCGGGGCGCTCGTGGCCGACGCCCGCGAGCGCGCCGTCCCGCTCGCCGAGCAGGAAGGCCTGCATCGGGATGGCCCCCGCGGTGGCGCCGTCCACCCGCGCGGTCCCTGCTTCGGGCCACACGCGCCGGAGCGGGAGCGCCTCGGAGGCGGCGGGAGACGCAAGCGCGAAGGCGAGGAAGGGGTGCACGAAGAGGCTCGCCCCGGTGCTCCCGGTGGCCCCGTCGATGGACCAGTGGGAGAAGGCGCGGCGGTTCACCATCGCTTCGAGGAGGGGCGACGGCTGGCTGCTCAGGCGGCTGTCGTCGACATAGGCGAGCCAGCCCCCGTCGGTCTCCAGCGAGGCGCTCCATTGGACGAGGTCGCGCAGGCGCGCGTCGGTCGAGGGGCGGCGCACCTCCACGGCGCTCGGGCCGCAGGCCGAGGGCCGGTGCGTCGGGCAGCGGACGCACTGCGCCTCGGGGCCGCCCCACGCGCGGTCGACGGCGGTGAGGGCCGGCGCGGCGACCTCGAAGCCGTAGGAGAAATACATGCTCCCCTCGGCCCAGCCCGCGACGTCGCCGGTCTGCTCGCGGACGGACGCGCTCATCTGGGCGAGGGCCCAGCGCAGCACGTCGTCGCTCACCGCGGCGGGCGATGTCACCATGGCCGCCGCGACGAAGCCCGCGCCGAAGCGCATGCTGTGGTTGTCGAGGTGCCCCGCGGTGAACGCGAGCCCGCCCGCGAGGAGCCACGCGTCGAGGCTGGCGGCGGCGGCCGCGACGGCGGCGCGCGCGGGGCCGAGCTGCTCGGGCGTGACGCCGTCGGTGGCCGAGAGGAGGTCGACGGCCGCGGCCATGCCCAGCAGCCCCGCCCCCATGCGCAGCGGGACGTCCGTCGCCGTGAGCAGCCACTCCGGGGGGATGGCCATCGCCGCGAGGGTGCGGAGGCTCACCGAGGCGGCCGTCGCGTCGCGGTCGTGCCACGCGACGAAGGCGGCCCCGAGTGGCGCGCGTCGCGAAGGTCTGGAAGGCGCCCGTGTTGCCCGTCGCGAGGGCCGGAGGGTTGCCCCGCGCGTACGCCCGGGTGCGTTCGAGGAGGGTGCGCGCGGTGGCGCTGGCGTCCATCGGGGCGCGCAGCGATTCGAAGCGGACGCCGGGCGCGACGAGGGCGCTCACGCCGGGCGGCGGGGGCGTGCGGAGCGCGCGGAGGAGGGCCTCCGCGGTGTCGACGCTGCACCGCGATGGCGCGTCGGGGGCGACGTCGGGCGCTCGCGCCTCATCCCAAGCGGTGTCGGCCGCGACGGCGTCGGGCGTCGACGGTGGCGTTGGGGACGCGCAGCCGAGCGCGGCGAGCACGAGCGACGCGGCGAAGGGGCTGAGGAGGCGCGCGGGGTCGGCCTTGGCCATCGGTGCGGGCCTTCGTACACGACGCCCGCGCTCCCTTGCACGCACGAACCGCGCTACCGCACCGTCGCCCGCGCTCAGGGGACGACGCGCAGCTCGCGGTCGAGGCCGGTCGACGCCGAGATCGTCCCGTCGCGGAACGGCGCGCCGATGGGCGCTTCGAGCGTGGCGTAGAGCTGCGCGTGGGCGAGGCACGGCGTCGCGCTCAGGCGTCCGTGGAAGGTGGCCGCGGCGACGCCGATGTCGGCGCGGTCGTTGAGCACGCACGACGTGAGGTAGGCGCGGCGGGTCGTCGCCTCCGGCAGCGCGGGCTCCCAGCGCAGCGTCACGCCGGGCCCGATGGACACCGGCGCCGTCGGGAACCCCACCCACCGCACGGGCTGGAGCACGAGCGTCCGCGTGATGACCTGCCCCCGGATGACGAAGCGAAACTCCCAGCGCCCGTCCGCGCGCACGGGGACCGCGCCCGACTGGTAGGTGTAGCCCCAGTCCGCGGAGCCGCCCGCGAGCGCGACGCCGTTGATCGACACCGACTCCCCCGCCGCGAGCCGGTGGGACGGGCCGCCGCCGCCGGGCCTGGGGCGACGGTCGCCGGTCCAGAAGACGCCGCTCCCGCTGGTGAGGCGTGCTCCCTCGGGGGCGGTCGAGACGAAGAACGACGCGCTGACGCCGAGCGGCGGGGCGTCGTCGGGCGGCGCGAGGTCGGCGGGCGCGTCGGCGGGCGTGACGTCGGCGGTGGGCTCCGCGAGACCCGAGCGCGCGCCGCAGGACGCGAGCGAGGCGGCGAGGAGGAGGGCGATGGGGCGCATGGGCGCGACGGTACCACCGCCAGCGCGCGGCGCGCGTCTGGCTGCTACACGGCCAGCACGGGGATGCCGTGGTCGTCACGGTCAGTGAGGATCTCGAAGGCCGCGCGGCTCTCCGTCGTGAGGGTGACGGGCGCGCGCCCCGGGCGTCGCAGGGTGAGCGCGCAGCGGGCGAGCTTGGTGTTGAGGCAGGTCCTCCGGCCGCCGGGCGGGTTGTCGTAGGGGAGGCCCACGAAGCGCTCGCGCGAGGCTTCGATGTGCCCCTCCACCGCGAGCCCGCCGCGGCGCGAGGCGAAGCGCCAGCCCGCGAGGTCGTAGCGCGCCTCCGCTCGGAGCCCGGTGACGAGGGCGTTGAGCGCGATCTCCTCGCCGTCGTGGCGGAGCACGAGGAGCGTCAGCCACGGGCTCCACACGGGGCCGATCTTCACGCGCGCGGTGGAGATTTCGAGGAAGCTCTCGGGCGCCCCGTCGAAGCCGGCCACCTGGCCCCAGGCGTACGCGTCGGTGTGGCGCGAGCCCCAGTTGTGGTTCTGGCTGCCGACCCACCCGTCGATGGCGTGCGCCTCGCCGTCGACGCGGAGCTCGCCACAAAAGACGGCCCCCGGCGAGCCGACGAGCGCCTTCGCCTTCGGGAAGGGCCCCGCGTAGAGCCCACCCGGGAGGAGGAACAGCGGCGGTGAGGGCGACGTGTAACGCAGGTCCCACGCGATCGTGCGGTCGAGGGACGACGCGCTCCCGGTGAGCCCCGCGGCGTCGAGCGTGGCCTCGCCGATGTGTGCGGAGAGGGCGTCGGCGGAGAACGTGCAGCGGGCGAAGGGGACCACCTCCTTCACCGCGGTGATGGCCTTCGTTTCTCCGTCGAACCAGATGGCCCACAGCTCGCCGACGGCGTCGTGCGGCCGCCCTCGTGGGGAGAAGACGGTGTAGCGGATCCAGAAGGCCAGCGGACGGGTCGGGTGGTTGGCCCGCTGAAAATAGCTCTCGTAGTGGCCGCCCGCCTGACCGGCGTAGCGGAAGGCGTTGCACGCGTCCCGGTTCATCGTCGGCGATCGTAGGCCGTTGGGGGGCGGCGCGCTCCATGGCCTCGGGGGTCATCGACGAGCGGCCGCGTCGGGCGCCCCGCGCCTCACACCCCGGTCGGGGAGGAGCTCTCAGCGCGGAAGCGAGCCGTCTTCGCGGGGCGGATGGAGACGGTACCCGCCCGTACATGGGTGCGCACCACGAGCCGGGGGCGAGGGGCTTCGGCGGCGTGGGAGGGCGCCGCGGCGGTCTTCAGTTCGTTCAGCATGGTCGGTCCTGGTTGGAGGGTGAGAAGAGCGATAGCGCGTCTGCGAGAGGAACCTCACTCAAATCTCGTGCCCGCGCGCGAACGGCCGCGTTGCCCGTCCGCGCGAGCCCCCGCCGCTTCGTCGACGTGCAGCTCCTGCATGGTCGTGCAGGAGCTGCGTGCAGAGGCCCGCTCATGCCTCGCCCCGCAGGAGCGCGGTGAGCGCCGCGCGGAGATCCGGATGCGCGTCGAGGCGGCGGAGGTACTCGGACTCGGCGACGCCCCCCTTCGCGCGGATCACCTCCACCGCAGCGGCCTTCGCATCGGCGCTCCACGCCTCGACGCCGTCGAGCGCGCACACCAGCGGGCTGAGGCGCTCCCAGGCGAGGCGCTCGTCGGCGGGCCAGGCTACGATGGGGGAGACATCGAGGCGCGCCGCGGCGCCGTCGCCCGACACGCCCGCGAGGCGGAGCCCCAGCGCGGGCGCCGCCGGGAGCCACGACCGCTCCGGCGCGAAGGGCTCCCAGTACACATGGGTGTGAGCGAGACGCCGGAGCGTGGCCTCGGACGAGCGGCGCAAGGGGCGCTTCGCCATGGCCGCGAGCTCGCGCGCGAGGAGATTCTGTGCGGCCGCGTCGCGCGGGGCGAAGCCGAGCTTCTGGTAGAACCAGAAGGCCCCCGTGGCGATCCCCTCATCGTTGCCTTCGCCGAGCTGGTAGGGCTCGATGGAGAACGCTCGGTCGCCGAGGTGGTGGTGCGCCACCGCAAGGACGCGCGCGAAGAGGAACGCCGCTTCGCCGCCGCGGAAGGTCGGGAAGGTGTTGAACGACACCTCCGCCGCGCCGAGCAGCGAGTCGGTCTGGACGTAGCCCACGGGGACCCCGTTGCGCAGCATCACCCAGCCGTACACCGCGGGGAGCGGCAGGCGGCGCGCGGGCTCCGTTCCGATGAGCAGGAACGACAGCCCGTCGCCGTCATCAACCCAGACGACGTCGCGCTCGGAGCCCCAGGCGAAGGCCGCGAGGTCGCGCTGACGGGTGATCATGCAGCCCCGGGCGAGCGCGAGGGCCTCGCGGGCGGCGTCGCCTGAGAGCGTCACCACGCTGCGCGGCGGGCGCGCGAGCTCGGCGCGGAGGTCGGGGCGGGCGCGCGACGGGACGAAGCGCTGGGCCTCCGTCACGAGCGAGAAGCGCCCCGTTGTGCGCGAGGCAGAGGCGTCGGTGGGGCGGAGGACGTAGGCGGCGTCGATGGCCTCGTGGAGCTGCTCCTGCACCACGGTGTCAGGCGAGAAGCGCTCGATGAGCGCGGCGAGGTGGGCGGCGTCGGTGGCCTCACCGCGGAGGCGGTCGATGGTCTCGCGCACCGGGAGCCCCGCGCGGCGGACGGCCTCGGCGACGTCCCAGCGGAGAAGGAAGGGGTAGGCGGCGCGGAGGCGGTCTTCGAACTCCGGCGCGGCCCAGTCGAGGGAGAGCGCGTCGGGGTGCTCGCGCGCGAGGTGGCGGAGCGACATCCAGAAGAAGCGGTAGCGCAGGGAGGTCCCCGCGATGCCGGTGTCGACGAGGCGGTCGCGGTGGCGGGCGAGGTCGCGGCGCCGCGAGAAGGCGTCGAGCCCGTCGAGGGCCAGACGATGGAGCGCGGCATCGTCGGGGTAGGCCGCCGTCCACAGGAGGATCTCGTGGTAGCGGACAAGGTCGGCGGGGGAGGGGAGCGTCGCCCGCGCGAGGGCCTTCAGGAGGCGGCGCTTGTCGGCGGTGAGGGAGGGCGCGTACGCGAGGCGGAGGGATTCGAGGTGGCGGAGGTCGCGCGTCATGGTCGACGCGAGGATAGTTCCTTCAGCGCGGGAGGCGCAGGCGATAGCGGGGGACGCTCTCGTCCCACATCGCGCTCCAGCCCGTGTAGTGGACCTGCACCGTGCCGTCGGCGTTCACGCGGATCACCTGCGCGTTGTGATACCCCGCGCCCCACTCGACCCGCACCGCCTGCCCCTCGGTGAGGCAGGTGCGGCCGAGCACGAGGACCCCATGCTCATCGGAGGGAGGCGGCGCGACCACGGGCGCGGGCGGCGCCGGGGCCGGCACCACGATCACCACCGGGGCGCGACGCTGTATGCGGTGGAAGAAGGGCCGCGGCGCGGGGACGGGCGGCGCGAACGACGAGGGCACGTACGCGGGGGGCGTCGCCACCATCGGCGCCCGCATCGGGCGGCCGCGGTAGAACGACTGGGCCTCGGCGGGCGCCGCGAGCGAGAGGGCGCTGAGCGAGGCGACGGCGGCGAGGAGCGAGAGGGAGGACTTCATGGTGGACCTGCGCTTTCATCGCGGCGTCGAGTGCGCCGCGTGACAGGTCTCAGTGCAGCCCCCGTGCCTCACGGAATCGCTTGGATTTGTGATGGTTGCGCGCGTCGATGGGCGGGGCGTCGGCGCCCCAACGGGGGAGCGCGCGCCCCAAGGGCGTTCAGCGGAACTCGATGCGATACACGGTGCCGCGGAGGCCGCCGCCGCGCGCCGCCACGCGGAACGGATTTGCGGTTCGCGCGGTGCGCCCTCGACAGAACGCTGCCAACGGTGCTTCGATGACGCCATGCGCTCCTTCGCTCCGCTGGCGGTGTTGGTGGGCCTCGCGGCGTGCGCGGCCGACCCCGAGGTGATCGTCCCCGAGGCGGGCGTCCTGCCCGACGTGGGCCTCTTCGACCGCCCGTCCACCGATGCGCCGCTCGACGCGCGCCTCGACGCGACGGACGCCCTCGCCGACCGCGGCCCCGACAGCGCCATCCCCGACGCGGCCGACGTCGCCGCCGACGCGATGCGCTGCGCGACGGGGATCGACAGCGACGGCGACGGGCTCGACAACGACGCCGAGTGCCGCGCGGGCACCGACCCCTTCAACGCCGACAGCGACATGGACGGCGTCTCCGACGGCGCTGAGGCCCGCTACCCCCGCGCGTGCGTCGCCACCGACCGGGCGCGCCAGCGACGTCCCCCCGTCGCCTGCACCGCCGACGCGGGCTGCATGATGGGCGAGCGCTGCGTCGGGCTCGACCCGCGCCAGCGCGACACCGACGGCGACGGCGTGCCCGACGGCGCCGAGGACCCGGACGCCAACGGGCGGGTCGAGGTGGCCCGCGGCGAGACCGACCCGCGGCTCTTCGACACCGATGGCGACGGCCGGAGCGACGGCATGTCGGGCCTCGCCATCTGCCGCCCCGACGGCCTCGCCACCGTCACCCAGACCGCCCTCGCGTCGGCCCCCGTTCAAGTGGGCTTCGACCCGCGCTGGGGCACCGCCCGTCGGTTCACCGGCACCATGAGCCGGAGCGCCGCGGCCCTCGACGACGCGAGCGCGCAGGTGGCCGCGCTCGTAGCCGTGATCCCCGCGACGGGCGACGTCCGCGCGGAGGCGACGCGCGTGGAGGGGATCGTCACCGCGGCCCTCGGCGCGGGCGTGACGCCGGTGCTCGTCGGCCGCTCGCTCACGACGCACGAGATGAACCCCGCCGTCACCTCCACCTACCGCGTGGCCCGCGCGACGACGGCCCCCGCCCTGCGCGACGCGATCCTGGCGCCGCTCACCGGGGCGACCCCGACGATGAGCATGGCCTACGGGATGGCGGCTGAGTTCCTCGTTGATGTGACCACCGTGCGGCGCACGATGGGGCGCGCGGCCAACGTCGACGACGTCGTGGTGGCCGTGGCGCCGCGGGCCCTCTACGACGACGACGCGATGCCCACCGGACTCCGCGCCGCCGACCTCACCAACACCACCGCCCTCGCCGAGAGCGACAAGGGCCTCGGGTTCCAGTGCCAGCGGGTGGTGGCGCCGGCGCCCGCGCGGGTGGACTTCGTGTGGACGGTGGACGTCTCGGTGTCGATGGGCCCCTACCAGGTGTCCGTCGGCGACACGGCGCAGCGCTTCTTCCATGACCTCAACGCCGCCGGGGTCGATTTTCGCGTCGCCGTGCTCAAGGCCGCGTCCACCCCCTTCGATTTCGCGCGCCCGACGCCGGGCCTCGTGTGGGTCTCCGGGTCGTCGCCGACCGGCGCCCAGGAGCTCGCGCACCGGGTCACCGTCGAGCGCTACCAGAACATGACCGCCGACCGCCTCTGGCCCTACGGCAACAACGGGTCGTTCGTGGTCCAGGTGGACGAGGAGCCCCTCGCGGCCGCCGTCCTCGCCTTCGAACGGCTCGCGGCGGGCGCCATGTTCGGCGCCCCCGAGGCCCAGCGCACGCGCGCCGGGGCGCGCCTCGTGGCCTTCTTCGTCGCCGACGAGACCGGGACCAACGACGACTCGCGCTACTTCGCGCTCGACCCGCGGCGCTGGGGGGCCGCCTACCCCGCGCGCCTCGCCAGCGCGATCGGCTTCTTCCGCGACAACCGCATCCTCACCTTCGGCATGGTCAACGACCAGGGGACCGACTGCGCCGCCAACGCCGTCGCCGACATGCGCAAGTGCCTCATCACCGGCAACGGCGGCGCCTACATCCCCATCCGCACCGCTACCCCCGCGGACGTCGCCGCGGCCATGCGCCGCATCGTGGCCGCCGTCGTGGGCGCCTCGTCGCCCTACCGCCTCGAGCGCCAGCCTATCACCAGCACCCTCAAGGTGCGGGTGCGCGGCGTCGACGTCCCCCGCTCGCGGCGCGACGGCTTCGACTACGACCAGGCCTCCAACACCATCGTGTTTCGCGGGTCGACGCACCGGCCCGCGATGGGCGACGAGGTGGTGATCTCCTACCGCGTCTGGCAGCCCTGCCCCGGCGCCGGCGCCGCCTGCGCCACCTCGGGCGAGTGCTGCGCCCCGCAGGAGTGCGTGCTCGGCCGCTGCGCCACCCCCTGCGCCCGCTCCACCGCCGCGTGCGCGCGCGACGCCGACTGCTGCGCCCCCAACACCTGCGTGATGGGAAGCTGCACGCCGCCGCCGCCCTGCCGCCCCGTGGGTATGACCTGCGCCACCGCCGCCGACTGCTGCTCGATGACCTGCACCATGGGCCGCTGCGCCCCGCCGCCCTGCCGCAACACCTCGGGGATGTGCACCTCCGCCGCCGACTGCTGCTCCGGGAGCTGCCTCGCGGGGCTCTGCGCGCCCGGCTGAATGCTGCATCCGTGCAGCCATGGGCTGCATCCATGCGCCCTACCGCCGCCCGCGGTGGGGCCCAAAGTCTTCGAGGCACACACCTCGGAGGCTCACCATGGCCACCGACATCACCGAACACGACCTCATCCTCCACGCCGACGACGGCCGCGGGCTCGCCGCGCGGCTCCACGCGCCCGTCACGCCCCGCAGGCTCCACCCCGCGGACGTAGGCGGCAAGGCCGTCGGGCACTTCGGCTTCTTCCGCCCTGAGCACGCCGACACGCTCTGGCCCGAGGTGCTCCAGTGGTTCGACGACGCGCTCGCGGGGCGCCCGTCGCGCGCATCGCGATTCACACGCCCCGCGGCGGGGCTGAGGCGTCGAGCTCCACGCGGACGAGGCCGTCGGCGAGCGTGTCGGGGAGGAGCCTGAGGCCCGCGCCCGCCCGCACCGCCTC
>Ga0105048_10017467_pt1 | contig 11068 bp, 9 predicted proteins | sample MAT05_FD_78382 | JGI IMG/M metagenome (GOLD analysis project Ga0105048, IMG submission 78382) | Freshwater microbial communities from Lake Fryxell liftoff mats and glacier meltwater in Antarctica - MAT-05 | ecosystem: Environmental > Aquatic > Freshwater > Ice > Liftoff microbial mat | place...
GGAACAAATTGCTTAATTCTGTTGTCATCTGTGATCTCCAGATTCTCGTTCAACGGCACGTTGAAATCGGCGCGAATGAGAGTTCTTTTGCCAGCAAAATTTAGATCCTTCAGGTACTTCATAACAAAATGTCCGTTAATACTTCTTTAAAAATTACAAAAATTATTGATCAAATTCCCGTTGGTTCGTCGATGAAGGACGTTTTAATTTCAAAGTCCTTCTCAATGACTCTCGCCAGCGCTTTTACGCCGAAGGTTTCGGTCGCGTAATGGCCCGCGAATATTGCATTAAGGTTAAGTTCTTTCGCAATATGGTATGCCTCTTGTTTTGGCTCACCAGATATGAAAAGGTCGATACCTTTTTCTCCTGCTTCCCGCATTGCTGACACACCTGAGCCACTCAAAAATGCAACTTTTTCGATTTTTGATGGTCCAAAAGGAAGAACCAGAGGAGTTATTGCACCGGGCATTGCCCGACAACGGTCCACAAAATTTTGCAAAGTGCTGGGCGTTTTCGTCATGCCCTCAGCACCTATAAACTGCCCCTTGTAATCACCAAAAGGTTGAATCCTATCAAGCTCAAAAAATCGCGCGAGTTCAAAATTGTTTCCAACATCATGGTGCGCATCGAGCGGAAGATGCGAGGCGTAGAGCGAACACTTCCCTTCGAATAATGTCCGAATCTTATCTCCGAAAGGACCAATGAGTGCCTGAGCTTCGCTCCAAAAAAGTCCATGGTGGACAATCAAAAGATCCGCTTCCTCTTGAACTGCCTTTTGGATAACTGAAAGTCCTGAATCAACTGCTATCACCACCTTCGAAATCGTTGCTCGACCCGAATCAACTTGCAACCCATTTAGGCTTACATCTTTGAACACGCGGGTCTGCAGCAGACTATCAAGAAAACGAATGAGTGTAGTGAGTTGTGCCATGTTTGGTTGTACCTCTCGTAGTCGAGAAGTTTGCATTTCAGCGACCCATACGGTATACCACTCATCCCATGGTCGCAAGGCGTCGAACGTTCTCGCTGCACGATCATTGATGGAATTTAAAATGCAAGTTATGGGTTGGTTCACTCGAGAAAAAGCGCCGAAACCTGAAGTAGGCGAGTCGATCAAAAATCAGATACCCGACGATATTTGGGCAAAGTGTCCTAGTTGCGACACGATACTTTACACAAAAGAGCTAAAAAGAAGCGCAGGTGTATGCCCAAAATGTAATCATCATTTTCGTCTTACGGCGAAGCAGCGCATCCCGCTGATGACCGATCGGCATTCGTTTGTGGAGATGGACATAACACTTCGATCTCCCGATCCGCTAAATTTTCGCGACACTAAAAAGTACAAAGAACGACTCAAAAAAGCTGAGAAGTCCTCAGGCTCAATCGAAGCCGTAATGACTGGGCGCGCCCGCATTCTTAACATTCCAGTGATGCTCGGCGTTTTTGACTTTAGTTTCATGGGCGGCAGCATGGGTTCGGTGGTCGGGGAAAAGCTCGCCCGACTAGTGGAGGCCGGATGTGAGGAAAGGCGACCAGTAATTATTGTCTCTGCTTCGGGTGGCGCTCGAATGCAGGAGGGTATTTTTTCTCTCATGCAAATGGGTAAGGTGAGTGCTGCTTTAGCGCGCTTAGGACAAAAAAGAATTCCTTATATCTCCTTCTTAACTGATCCTACGACTGGTGGGGTAGCGGCTTCGTTCGCCATGCTGGGGGATATCATTATTGCTGAGCCAAAGGCGCTTATCGGTTTTGCAGGACCTCGCGTGATTGAACAGACGATTCGTCAGAAGCTTCCAGAAGGGTTTCAAAGATCTGAATTTCTCCTCGAACATGGGATGATCGATAGGATTGTACAGCGGAGCACCATGAAAGAAGAGGTCGCAGGGGTCCTTAAAAATTTCGGTTTTGGTGCTTAACCTTGTCGTCCCTTCTTTTTGTCCCCTTTGGGAATTTTGCCTCCGGCAAAAAGTTTAAGTTTGGCCTGTTCTGTTATTTCTTTTACAGAGAACGACATCATCCCTACAAATCTGCCTACAACTAAGGAATTGTTTCCTGCCATTCTCTCGGCTAACCTGAACGCTCTGACTTTAGTGTTGGCGCAGAAGCTGCCGGATGGATGGGGATGTTTAAATTGTTGCGAAATAGTAGTGCCTTCAAGAGATTCCAAGTTCTTGGGATTTTAGTCACGTCGATTTTTACACTCACTGTGTCTCTTCCCATTAAGGCTCAGGTTGAAGCTCCCGATCGCAGGTATCTCTTCAGAGAAGATAGTAAGCGCGTAAAAAAGCAGCAGAAGTCCAAACAGGTTGAGATTTTAAAAGAAGATGCTCCCACCAATAACGACTTTGATCTAAGCGCGCCAATTGTTGAGGTGATTAAAGAATCCGATTTGATCAAGGGAAGTGGCGGCGCCATCGTTTCTGGAGACGGCGTCAAAGCCCAAGCTGAGAAGGCAACGGTAAACACAAAGACGAAAGATGCGCGCCTCGAAGGAGATGTTCTTTTTTCCGCTGGCGATTCTCAGATAGCATCTGATACTGCCTACGTTAATATGGACCGCGAGACGGGCGTGTTCAACGATGCGCAGTTCGAATATGAAGTTGAAGGCTACCGTGTAAAGACTGATAAATTGGAGAAGCTATCAGAGTTTGATTATTCACTCAACGAATCAGAGTTCACTTCCTGCAACTGCGATGAAGATACGTTGCCCTGGAGTATTCGTGCTGGGTCAGCACACATCACGGAAAACGGATATGCCCACACCTATAACAGCACCTTAAATCTCTTTGGTGTCCCTGTTCTTTACTCACCTTATTTTCTGTTCCCAGTAAAGACTGAAAGGGCAAGCGGGCTTTTAATGCCGAAGTTTGGATACAGCTCTAAGGATGGTTTCCAAACCCAGATCCCGCTCTTTCTTGTTCTCGATGAGTCCACAGATGTCACGCTGCGACCGTTCACCGAAACAAAATCTCGGACGGGCCTGGGGATGGATTTTAGAAAAGCATTTTCAAGAAACCATAATTTGAAATCGCGTGTTGTCTATTCCGACGAGTCAGCTCGCGGAGATTCGCTCCGCGGATCTATATACAATGATCCCAACAACCCGGGCGTGCCAGTTACTTCTCTGAACGGTTTGTCTAGCCCAGTGTTTGATAAGAACAGGGTTGGCGTACTCTATAATGAACTATGGAGGACGGGCTCCGACGCTTCAATTCCTGCGAGCTTCTTAGCAGACGGTCACTATGTGAGCGATGATCTTTACCTAAAGGAAATGGAAGACAGTCAAATAGGAGATATACAAGATCGTTATTTGACGTCTACCGCTTCGCTCAGAGTTACACCCTTCGATTTTTTAAACGCGGAACTGCGTTCGGAGTATACTCAATTTCTGGATACAACAAAGGACCACACCCAATTTCAACGGTTCCCTGAACTCAACTTAAGCGAATTAAAAAGTTTCCGCCCTTTCGGTTTTAATCCTCTCGGGCTGAAGCTTGTTACTTCCACCAAAGCACAGGCAGTCAATTTTGTGCGAGAAGACGGTTACCAAGGAACGAGATACGAGTTAAATCCCCAGCTCAGTGTGCCGTTCCATTTTGCGAATTATTTGAATAATAATTTGCAGGTTGGCGCTCGTTACACAAAATATTCGCTAAGCGACACAACGACGACTAGTGGGCAGGAGCTTTTCGAAGACACAAGCCCAGACAGAAGTATGCGAAATTTTTCCTACACCTCATCGACTGCACTTGAAAAAGTTTATCAGGTTCCAGAAGACTCGCTCTTCCGCTTTGCAACGAGCTTAGGTTCGGAAAATCAAGGCGAGCGTCTGGCAAGAGTGAAACATGTCATCGAGCCCCAGATCCGGTACAACTACGTGCCCGAAGTTGATCAAAGTAAGCTTCCTATCTTTGACGGCGCCGACCGAATACAGGACAAAAATTTGGTGACGATGAGTTTTAATAACCGTTTCTACGGAAGGTTTCTTCCAAATTCTGCGTCGGATGATGCGATAGCTGAACTCGCTCCTCGTGTGGAAGACTTACCGGTTATCAATCAAAATACCCTCGCTGGAGACATTACGACGTTCAATGACTTTTCAGGTTTCTCGAGCGTAGTACAAACTCGACAAGGCTCGGTGCAGGAAATTGCAAATTTTGGATTACTTGAAGCGTACGATTACCGAAATAATCCCGCAGACGATATCTCACCTTGGAGCGATGTAAACGCATTCGTTGGGTTATTTCCGTCGAGAGACTTTGGACTCAGATTGTCGACAGATTACAGTGCTACTCGCCGGAACGTTACTCAGTGGGATATTGCCACTCATTTTAAAGATGACAGAACTGACACCATTCGACTTAAGTACAAGTATCTTGAAAATAGCAGCAGCCAGCTTGAGGGTAACTTTGAACTCCTAGCTACGCAGGGCATTCGGTTAGGTTGTTACGCTCGCTATGACCTTCCCACAAAGACATATTTAGAGAGCAGAGCCGCAGTTCGATTCACGGGAAGGTGTGACTGCTGGGGGGTTGATGTGGGCGTCTTGCAGAGAACAAATCCGGACAAAGAAGTGTTTTTCTTGAGCTTTACTTTTGGTGCCTTAGGCGCTATTTCTCAAGGCTTCGACTATCGCCAAGACGATAAGAACGACTTCTGATAGTTCTCACAGATAGGCAACATTTTCAGTCACTTAGATAACCTTAGCCCGTTCGGTATGCTTCATAACGTTAGAGCGTTTTAGGAATTTGTAATGAAAGGAATTATTCTCGCAGGCGGTTTAGGCACGCGCCTTCGTCCCTGTACGCTGGTGACCAACAAGCATTTGCTTCCCGTGTACGATCGTCCAATGATTTATTACCCAATTCAATGCCTCATAAACGTCGGCATTACGGACATTATGATTGTCACCGGTGGCGAATTTGCCGGCGGATTCTTAAAGCTTTTGGGGAATGGCAAGGTTTTTGGGCTGAAACATTTAAATTACACCTATCAAGAGGGAGAGGGCGGCATTGCTCAGGCGCTTTCACTTTGCGAGCACTATGTTGGTGATGAATCTGTTTGCGTTGTACTTGGTGACAACATCATCCAAAAAAACATTGTGAACGCGGTAGGTACCTTTAAGAAAAATAACGAGGAGGGAGCACTTATTCTCTTAAAAGAAGTTCCTGATGCACATCGCTTCGGCGTGGCGGAATTGAAAGACGATAAAATTGTACGGATTATTGAGAAGCCAAAAAATCCGCCATCTTCATTCGCCGTCACGGGCTTTTACATGTACGACCGTCAGGTTTTTGAATTCATTAAGACGCTTAAACCTTCCACCCGCGGCGAACTCGAAATCACCGACGTTAACAACAAGTATATCGAAAACGGACAGATGCGGTATGATTTTCTTGACGGATGGTGGACCGACGCTGGAACCATCACTTCTCTTCTTCGAGCAGGAAATCTAATCGCTGAAACAGGCGCTAACACTACTGAGCGGTAACGCTTTAGAAAGATCGATATGAAAGTCTTAATTACTGGCGGTGCCGGATTCATAGGCAGCAATCTTGCTCATTACATTGCGGAAGTCCGTCCTACATGGAATATAAGCGTGCTCGATGCGTTGACTTATGCCGGGAATCTCGCAAACATTTCTGAATTGATAAACAAACATAAAATCTCTTTTGTTAAAGAAGACATTTCAAACACCGTAGCAGTGAACCACCTGTTCAGCAGAGAGAAGTTTGAGCTTGTCTTTCATCTCGCCGCGGAAAGCCATGTGGATCGTTCAATCCACGGAGCTGCGGCTTTCGTTCGAACGAATGTAATGGGTACTCAGACCCTTCTTGATGCGGCGCGCTCTAGCGGCGTTCTCAGATTTGTCCACATCTCCACCGATGAAGTGTACGGTTCCCTCGGTCCGACGGGACGTTTTGTAGAAAGCACACCGCTCGATCCATCAAGCCCATACTCCGCTTCAAAGGCGTCTTCGGATCTGATGGTTCTGGCGACCGGAAGGACACATAAATTTGACGTCGTGGTAACTCGCTGCACCAATAATTACGGACCGTATCATTTTCCTGAGAAGCTGATTCCGCTCTTTATCACGAACGCTTTGGAAAATAAGTCCCTTCCGCTTTACGGAGATGGAATGAACGTGCGGAGCTGGCTTTATGTAAGAGATCATTGTGAAGCGCTACTTCTCGCCGCTGAAATGGGACGCGCCGGGGAAGTTTACAACATCGGGGGCATGGAAGAAGCGGAAATCCCGAATGTCCATGTGACAAGAGCAATCTTAAAAATTTTAGGAAAACCCGAGACACTCATCAAGAAAGTAGCAGATAGACCCGCACATGATTTTCGTTACGCCATAGACTATACGAAGAGCAATGAAGAGCTCGGATGGTCGCCGCGCACCCATTTCGATGTTGGACTCAAGAAGACTGTAGAGTGGTATTTGGAGAATGAGGCTTGGTGGCGCTCCATTAAGTCGGGCGAGTACCTGAGTTTCTACGAAAAGAATTATAGCGACAGGAAATAGGAATCGGAGTTAACTCTAATGAAAATTCTTCTTTTCGGGGGCAGTGGGCAACTCGGCTTCGAAATCCGTCAGCGTGCTCATGCTCTTAATTTCAATCTTGTAGCTCCCGTTAGCTCAGAAGTTGATGTCGGAAGTGAATCGCAAGTTCTCGCCTTGGCCGATAGAGTTCGTCCCGATGTGATAATAAACAGTGCTGCTTACACGGCAGTCGACAAGGCTGAAGTTGAGAAAGATGCGGCATATCGCATTAACAGAGACGGCGCGCGAAACTCCGCGATAGCTGCTGAAAAATACTGTGCTCGCACCGTATTTGTTTCAACCGATTATGTGTTTTCAGGTGACGGCAATACTCCGCTTAAAGAATCGGACCCTGTCGACCCACAAAGCGTATACGGTGCCTCAAAGCTTGCGGGCGAAAACGAAGTGCTTTCTGTACTTGGTAGCAAGGCGCTTGTTGTTCGAACGTCTTCACTCCACGGCCAAAAAGGTTTGAATTTTGTCGGCACTATGTTGAAGCTTTTTGCCGATAAACCAGAGGTAAAAGTCGTCTACGACCAGTGGATGTCTCCGACGTGGGCTGGTTGGCTAGCAGAAGTTATTTTGGATCTACTTCGCACAGAGGCTTCAGGCGTCGTGCACGCGAGCGGAGACGGCGCGACTACATGGTTTGATTTTGCTGCCGCCATCCGGGAATTTGGTACACCGACCTCTCCGGTGAGGCTCAGTAAGATTACTGCTGCAGAATTCGGTCGCCCCGCAAAACGCCCGGTCTATTCTGTTTTTGATTGTTCCAAGCTCACCTCGATTCTAGGTCGTGAACCAATTGATTGGCGGGAGGGTTTGAAAAGACATTTGCGCGATCTTGGTATTCCACCAATTAATCATTGACGGGTTACACCATGGCAGATAGCGCGAGTGCAGACGATGTTAAGGTGGTCATTCTAGCGGGCGGCCAAGGCACTCGTTTTTGGCCGATGAGCCGTACCAAAAAACCTAAACAATTTCTTTCTATTTCTCAGTCGGGAGAAAGTCTCATTCAGTCGACTGCTCGACGGGTATTAGGTTTAACAACCAAAGATAATTTTGTCGTGATGACGAACATAATGCACAAAGGGTTAATTAACTCGCATCTTCCGTACGCGCGAGTAATCTGCGAACCGATGATCAGAAATACGGCACCATCAATTGGTCTTGCGGCAATCCATCTTACTCAAAATGATAAAGATCCTGTGATGCTCGTTCTTCCTGCGGACCATGCGGTGAGTAACGAAGAGGGTCTCCTGACGGCCCTTAAAGAGGCGGTGAACTGCGCCGCTAAAAGTGAGGTACTCGTCACGCTCGGCATTCAGCCGGTAGTTCCCCATACCGGATATGGGTACATAAAGAAGGGAAAGCCGCTGCATGGAAACGCGTTTAATGTCGGCCGATTTTTTGAGAAGCCGAACCATGAGCGAGCGATAAAGTATTTCGAATCGGGAGAGTTCCTTTGGAACAGCGGAATGTTTGCGTGGCGCGCATCTACCATCCTAAAGTCTATTCAAAAATTCATGCCGGAACTTTACGATGGACTTATTCGAATCAAGGAAGTCATTGGAACGGCACAAGAAGCTTCGGTCACGAGCGAAGTATTTGAAGCTTGTGAATCGAGTTCAATCGATTTTGGTGTGCTGGAACATGCGCGTAACTGTGCGGTTATCGCCTCGGCGCCGTTTGGGTGGAATGACGTTGGTTCATGGGATGCTTGGGCCGAACATTTTGATAAAGATGAAAACGGAAATCTCCGTTACGGCGATGCGGTTGTCATCGATGGCAAAAACTGTGTTGTGCATTCACAGAATAGACTTATTGCAGTGCTTGGTCTGAGTGACTTAGTCGTCATTGATGCGGGTGACGCCATGCTGGTTTGTCCTCGGGGTCGAGTGCAAGATGTTCGCAAAGTTGTAGATGAGTTACAGCGATTGAAGAGAGCCGAGTTAATTTAGTTTTAAGCATTTAATAGTCGTATCAATATCGTCGAGGTGTTTGCATGGGAAATAAGACCGCTCTTGTCACAGGAATAACTGGTCAGGATGGATCGTATCTAACCGAGTTTCTTTTGAGTAAGGGCTACAAGGTGTATGGTATGGTACGCCGATCGTCTGTTGAAAAGTTTGACAGAATTCATCATTTACTTGGTGCTAACCAAAGCTCGCAGCTAGAGCTGGTACAAGGCGATCTTCTTGACCAATATTCTCTTATCTCGGTTTTAAAACAGAGTCGCCCTTGCGAGGTATATAATCTTGCTGCTCAGAGTTTTGTTCCGACAAGCTGGGCACAACCCGTTCTCACATCAGAATTTACCGCAATTGGAGTAACTCGGTTGCTTGAGGCAATTCGCTTGGTGGATCCAAGTATCCGCTTTTATCAAGCATCAAGCTCCGAGATGTACGGCAAAGTTCGTGAGACTCCCCAGGGGGAGCAAACTCCTTTTTATCCTCGATCCCCGTACGGTGTCGCTAAAGTGTACGGACATTACATCACGGTGAACTATCGTGAGAGCTATAATCTCTACGCAGTTTCGGGAATCCTTTTTAATCACGAGTCACCTCGTCGTGGTCTTGAGTTTGTTACACGTAAAGTAACAGATGGAGCTGCTCGAATTAAGCTCGGCTACGCGAAAGAGTTGCGGCTTGGAAATTTGGATGCGAAGCGCGACTGGGGGTTTGCAGCAGATTATGTGCGAGCGATGTGGATGATGCTTCAGCAGCAAACTCCAGACGATTTTGTGATTGCAACAGGCAAGACCTACACCGTTCAATACCTCGTGGAATGTGCTTTCAAGCGTGCCGGTCTCGACTGGGAGCGATATGTAAAAGTGGACAAATCGCTAATTCGTCCTGCTGAAGTTGATTTATTGGTAGGTGATGCCACTAAAGCAAAGACCGTCCTCGGATGGGAACCGACAGTCTCTTTCGAAGAAATGATCGACATAATGGTCGATGCAGATCTAAAACGTGTTGCCTCCCAGGAACGTCAAGTATGAGAACGGCGGAGTAAGAAATTGCGAGCACTTGTTACCGGTGGATGCGGATTTGTCGGTGGCCATCTAATTCGGCATCTTCTTGATTCGGGAGATACGGTTCTCGGCACAGCTCGCGATCTAGAACGAGTAGCTGATCTTACCGCCCAGTACCAAGGGTCAACTTGGCAGACGCTTGAAATCACAGATCCGAAAGCAGTTCTTCATTGTATAAATACGTATCGCCCCGAAGTAATTTACCACTTAGCAGGCATTGCCTTTGTGCCTGATGCTGAAGAGAATTTCGAAAGCGCTCTTTCGGTAAACGTGGCAGGAACACATCACGTAGCTCGCGCGTGTCACTTGTTGCAAACGGGCATAAAGGTAGTGCTGATAAGTTCTGCAGAAACGTACGGGCGAATTTCTCCTTCGGATCTTCCGATAACAGAAAAAACACCGACTCGACCTTCTCACAACTACAGTCTCTCCAAACTTATGGCTGAACAGGTTCTCGAGCGGTTTACCCAATATGGTCAGATGAAAGGGGTCGTCATCCGTCCCTTCAATCATATTGGTCCAGGTCAAAGTGATAAATTTGTAGCGAGTAACTTCGCTAGTCAACTTGTACGAATGAAGGCCGGACGTACGTCTCCGGTAATTAGAGTGGGAAATCTCGCAGCAAAAAGAGATTTTAGCGATGTTAGAGATATTGTCCGATGCTACCGACTAGCGGCAGAGAAAGGCGAGGGGATATATAATTTAGGTACAGGAAGAGCAGTTTCTATAAACTTGCTACTTGAAACACTGATCGCAATTTCTGGATTGAAGGTGAGCATTGAAACAGATCCCGCCCGTATGCGTCCCGCAGAAATCCCAGAAATTTATGGTATTTATGAAAAGGCCAAACGGGAGCTGGGATGGGAGTCAACGTATTCTCTTAGAGAGACACTTGAAAGCGTGTACCGCGACCATGAACTTCGGCTTCGTATTGCCTCAGAGTAAAAGGCCCTAAGCTACAGACCAACGAAATTAGTAAGCGTTCAGCTTTTGCCCTGACTCTGCGTTATATTCGATTTCGCCTCCCTGCGGGATACAGTTAGTACACCCTCAAGTCGGCCAAATCGAATATGCCTTGATTTGAGGTCAAATTCTGAGCGCTTACACTATGGGGCTGAACGCTTACCGAAATTACCCTTACTGGTGCCTCTTCACGAGACTGACAGAAGGCTTTCCGGACAACACAATTATTCTAGTTCCTGTTATTTTTTGAGTTTATGGACAGGAACTATTCTAGAAAATGCAGTTGAAGTGCATTTTCTAGGATTAAGCATGGCCCAAACTGCGTTGGCACTTTATGAGGCAACGGCGGACAAAAAGTGGCTGAAAGATTCAGAAGTAATCTTGTGCATTAGAACTTCCGGTTCTTCGCCAATAAGTGTGGGTGAAATGGGATAGATTTAACCGTGCACATGCACGCGAACTTACCCCTAGCCTTATGCGTATCCCTAACCCTGAGTTTTTAAGTGACAGCCTGGAAAGCA
>Ga0105048_10017468_pt1 | contig 11067 bp, 8 predicted proteins | sample MAT05_FD_78382 | JGI IMG/M metagenome (GOLD analysis project Ga0105048, IMG submission 78382) | Freshwater microbial communities from Lake Fryxell liftoff mats and glacier meltwater in Antarctica - MAT-05 | ecosystem: Environmental > Aquatic > Freshwater > Ice > Liftoff microbial mat | place...
CGCGCTCGAGCGGGGCATCAATTCCGATCTGTTCCGCATCGCGCGTCGTCTGGTGCGCTATGCCGCCGAAGTGGGCAAACCCAACGGCGAAAGACTGAAGGAATTCACAGATTCACGTTTGCCGCAGTTCAGGCAGGGCCTGCTGTCCAAGAGCCCCATCTACCCGGAACTGGAGACCGCGACGCTGGGCTGGTCGCTGACGAAGCTGCGCGAAGACCTGGGGCCCGATCACCCGCTCGTCAAGCGCCTGTTTGCCAGCCGCAGCCCGACCGACGTCGCCCGCGCGGCCGTGCAGGGCAGCCGCCTGGCCGACCTGCGCACCGACCGCGACGGCAACGCGACAGGTGGCTTGCGCAAGGCTCTCTTCGACGGCGGCAAGGCGGCCATCGATGCCTCGAATGACCCGATGATCGAACTGGCGCGTGCGCTGGATGCCGACGCGCGCGCCATTCGCACGCGGGTCGAGACCGAGGTCGATGGCCCGCTGAGGCAGGCGCAGGAAAGGCTGGCCCGCGCCCGCTTCGCGGTCTACGGCACCAGCAACTACCCCGACGCCACCTTCACGTTGCGGTTGTCTTACGGCGTCGTCAAGGGCTATGTCGAGAACGGCACCGCAGTGCCGCCTTTCACCACCGTCGCCGGCGCCTTCGCGCGCCACACGGGCGCCGAGCCATTCGCCTTGCCTGCGTCGTGGCTGGCCGCGAAGGGCCGGCTCGGAGGCCTCGTCCCCTTCAATTTCGTCACCAACAACGACATCATCGGCGGTAATTCAGGCTCACCGGTGGTCAACCGCATGGGCGAAGTCGTCGGTCTGGTCTTCGACGGCAACATCCATTCGCTCGGCGGCGACTACGGCTTCGACGAAGCGGTCAATCGCACGGTCGCCGTGCACTCGGCGGTGGTCCTCGAAGCACTGGACAAGGTCTACGGCGCGCAACGTCTGGTCGAAGAAATACGGGGCGGCACATCGCGATGACCAGTCCGAGCCCTCAGGGCCTCAAGTGGCGCACGAAGAAGTCGGTTTGCGCGCGGTCTCGGTAAAGCCGCAATTTCTTGCTCGACAAGCCATGCGTCTGGCCGGGGAAGATGACGGTTTCGAAGAGGCGGCCTTCAGCCTGCAACGCGCTGATCAACTGCAGCGAATTCTCGAACAGCACGTTGTCATCGGCTGTGCCATGCATCAGCATCAGCGGGCGTGACAGCTTTGCGGCGCGCTGCGTCAGATCGGTCTGGGCATAGAACTTCGCGGTCTCGCCGCTGGGCAGGCCCAGATAGCGCTCGGTGTAGGCGGTGTCGTAGAGGCGGAAGTCGACCACTGGCGCTCCGGCGACAGCGGCAGCGAATGGCGTGTTGTCATCGAGCATCGCCCGTGCAGCCAGGAACCCGCCGTACGACCAGCCACGCAGGCCCATGCGCGCTGGATCGACGGCTTTCACCCGCGACGGCAACTGCCGTGCGACGGCAAACAGATCGGCCACCTCGACCTGCCCGAAAGCGCGGAAGTGAGCGCGTGTGAAGTCGCGGTCGCGACCGCCCATGCCGCGGTTCTCCACCAGCAACACGCCGAACCCCAGGCGTTGCCAATGGGCGTAAAGCGGGGTCGAGGGGTCGTAACGCCAAGCCACACCGAACGGTCCCGGCCCGCCGTACGCGTCGACGATGACCGGGTGCAAGCCCGGCGCCTGCGCAGCGTCGGCCGTTTCGCGCACAGGCGGCATGTACAACGCGTTCAGCAGCGTCACGCCGTCGGCAGCGCTGAACCGCAAAACCTGCACCTTCGGCACGATTCGCGCGAGCAAGGGGTCGGGCTCGCTGCCGGTCAGCGCGGCCGACTGCACCTTGTTGTCGACGGTTTGTATCTGAATGCGGGGTGGGCGGCCCCAGGTCGACTCGGTCACGAGCATCCGGTTGCAATCCTTGTCCGCCCGCGCGCTGCGCCATCGCTGTTCTGGCCCGGTGTCCAGAAGCCGCGTGCGGCCATCGCGCCCCAGCACCAACAAGCCTCTCGCCATACCGCCTTGTTGCATGGCCGTGAAGACGATGCCTGACTTGCCGGCGCAGACCGCTGCCGCCACCGCTTCAGGCTGCGTTGTCAGCATCCTGCGCTCGCCGTTCACGCGGTTGACTTGCCACAGTTGCCGACGACCCGAACTCTCGCTGGACCACAGCAACGAACTCTTGCCCGACAGCGGCTGATCTTTCAGTTCGATGAGATCGTTGTGCACCTCGACCCAGGCCGCATCGCGCTCGACCAGCAGCGTGTGCGGCGGCAACGGCGGGTCTGGAAACTCCACCAGATGCAGCGTCGTCTGGTCGCGGGGCATCCACTGCAGCCATGGCGTGCCGTCGGCAAACCAGCCTGCACGCACGAGATATTCAGCCTCGGGCGGTGTTGGCAAAGGGCGCGCGATGCCAGTGGCGGCTTCGATGACCACGGCCCGCAAGCGCGCATTGGACTCTCCAGCCGCTGGGTAGCGCTGCTGCGTGCTGCTGCTGCCTTGGGCGCGAATCTGCATGCGGTTGTGGATGGGGACAGGGCTTTCGTCGACTTCCATCGCCAGCAGATGGCGACCGTCGTGCGACCACCAGAAACCTTCGAAGCGCTCGAACTCCTCGGCAGCGATGAATTCGGCAAGACCGGTGCTGAAGGTCTCGCTACCTGTGGTGGTCAGCCGACGCGGCGCGGCGCCCACCTCGGCGCCGGTCAAAGGCTGAACCCACAGGTCGTTGCTTTGCACAAAGGCGAGCTGTGTTCCCTCGCGGTCGCATCGGGGGTCGCGTGCCGGCGCACCGGCTGAGATGCCCAGTCGCCTGAAGACCGGCGTCGAGCCCGGCTCCGCAGCGCCCGCTTTTGCCAGATCGATGAGAAACAACGACCCGGCCAATGGCACGATCAGGCGTTCATCGCGCTGACCACACCATTGGTAGGCGGTAATGCCGCGTTGCATCATGCGACGCCGCTCGAGTGCCATTTTCTCGGCTTCGGTCAACGTCTCGGCGGCGTTGCCGATCAGGTCGGCCGAAGACGCGATTCGGCGCGGCTGGCCTTCCGGCAATGGGCGCAGCCAAAGCTCCAGCACCTCGCTGTTTGCAGCGGAGGGCTGCAGATAGCTCACAAAGCGGCCGGCCGGCGACATGCGCGCTGCGATTGGCAAGCGGCCCTGCAGCGGCGGCTCGGCGTGAATGCGTTCGAGCGAAATGGGTGGCAGCGGCGCATCGTCACCGGCTGCAGCTGCCGCCGTGGCGATGAGCAGGCCGAAGCCAGCAACCCATCGGCCGGAGAGAACGCGAGAGCAGTGCGCCATGCCTGATGGTAGCGACACGATGCCGTCCCCGGGCTTGCCCTCTGCCCAGCTTGCGCGCCGCAGCCCTAGCATGCCCACAGCCGCGCCTTGCGGCCCCAGCCTGGCCCCCGCATGCAACAACTATCCGGCCTGGACGCCACCTTCCTGTACCTGGAAACCCCGGAGATGCCCATGCACGTGGGGGCGCTCCACGTCTTCGAGCTGCCGGCAGGCGCGAAGGGCAAGTTCGTCACCGCGCTGCGCCAGCACATCGAGAGCCGACTGCCCATCACGCCGGTGCTGCGCCGGCGCCTGTGGTGGATGCCGCTGAACCTGGCCAACCCCGCGTGGGTGGATGCCGTGCCAGACATGAAGCAGCACATCGTGGAGGTGAAGCTTCCCAAGGTGAACGGCCAGAGCCCTGGCCTGCCCGAGCTGGAAGCCGCTGTTTCCAGGCTGCACCCGGTGCTGCTCGACCGCAAGAAGCCGCTGTGGAAGTTTCATGTCTTCGAAGGCCTGGCCCCGGCTGCCAATGGCCTCAAGCGTGTCGCGCTCTACACCCAGCTGCACCACGCCGCCGTGGACGGCCAGGCCGCAGTGGCGCTGGCCAACGCCATGCTCGACGTCAGTGCGCAGCCGCGTGCCATCGCGGTGCAGCCGTCGCGCCGCGTGCGCGTCTTCAAGCTGGAGATGACCGAGATGCTGCGTGGCGTCATCGGCAACCAGGCGCAGAAGGTGGCCGAGATCGTGCGCAGGCTGCCCGCCACGGTGAGCACGCTGAAGAACGCGGCCAGTGCAGCGGTATCGACGTCTTCGCTCATCACCGGCAAGGCCGGATCTGGCAACTTGACGCTGGCGCCCCGCACGCCGCTGAATGTGTCGGTGACGACCGGGCGCGCCTTCGCCACCGTCACGCTGCCATTGCCTGAACTGAAAGCCATCGGCCGTGCCTTCGACGCCACCATCAACGACATGGTGTTGATGGTGTGCAGCAGCGCCTTGCGTCGTCACTACGCCATGAAGCGCACGCTGCCGCGCAAGAGCCTGGTGGCCGCGGTGCCGATTTCGCTGCGAGAGAAGGGCAATGCCAACGCCGACAACCAGGCCAGCATGAGCTTCATCAGCCTGGGCACGAACATCGCCGACACGCAGAAGCGGCTGGCTCACGTGAAGGCCGCCACCGCGGCCATGAAACACACCATGGGAGGCCTGAAGAGCGTCTTGCCCACCGACTTTCCGTCGCTGGGCATACCCTGGCTCATCGAGGCCGCCACTGCGCTCTACGGCAAGGCCAGGGTGGCCGACCGCATTCCGCAGGTGGCCAATCTGGTCATCAGCAACGTGCCCGGGCCGCCCGTGCCGCTGTACATGGCCGGCGCACGCATGGTGACCAATTACCCGGCCTCCATCGTCGTGCACGGCATGGCCCTGAACATCACGGTGCAGAGCTACGACCAGAGCCTGGACTTCGGCCTCATGGCCGATGCCGCGGCCATGCCCGACGTGCGCGCCCTGGCCGAGGCCATCCAGATCGCCTTCGACGACCTGCGTGCCTTGCCACGGCCCGGTGAAGAGGACCCCGACGCGCCGGCGCCAGAAAGCCTGGCGCGCAAGACCGGCAAGCGCATCGCTGGCGGCGTGGCCGGCGCCGTCACCAGCACCCTCGGCAAAGCCACACGCGGCATGGTGGGTACGGTGATGGGCGCGGTCAGGGACGCCGCTGTCTCACAAGCGACAGGCCGCATTCGGGCAAGTGCTAGATCGCTGCCCCCAAAAAAGAAGGACCGTGCGGGCTAGCATGCGTGAATGAGGTTTCCGACGCGCCGGCGTAGACCGGCCCCCGCGCCGTTCGCACCGTTGAACGCTGAAGAGTTGGTTGCAGCCCCAGGCCCCTGGCGGGTGATGCTGGAAGCGCGTGCACCGTGGGAATACGCCGCCATGGTGGCCGCAGCGCCTTGGCTGAACCGCCTGCCCATCGGCGATGGGCACCCGGTCATCGTCTATCCCGGCTTGGGCGCGTCCGACCTCACGACGCTGCCGCTGCGCAACTTTCTGCGCCAGCGCGGCTACACACCCTATGCCTGGAAGCAGGGCTTCAACCTCGGCCCGAAGCACGGTGTGCTGGAAAGTTGCCGCCAGCAGCTGCAGCAGGTGTCAGCGCGTCACGGCGAGAAGGCCAGCTTGATTGGCTGGAGCCTGGGCGGCCTGTATGCGCGTGAACTGGCCAAAGAGCAGCCCGATCACGCGCGCTGCGTCATCACGCTGGGCACACCCTTCAACGGCCACCCCCGCGCCACGAACGCCTGGCGTCTTTATGAGATGGTGAGCGGCCAGAACACGCACGACCCGGCGCTGATAGAGCAGATTCGCGGCACGCCGCCTTGCCCCACGACCTCGATCTACAGCAAGACGGACGGCGTGGTGGCCTGGCAGTGCAGCGTGAACCCGACCAGCCCGAAGGCCGAGAACATCGAAGTGCACGCCAGCCACATCGGCATGGGCATGAACCCGCTGGCGCTCTACGCCATTGCCGACCGCCTGCGCCAAGACCCGCAGCAGTGGCAGCCTTTCGACGTGAAAGGCGCGCGGCGCTGGTTCTACAAGGTGACGCACCACTCACCGCTGCAGGCCCAGGCCGGGCTCTGACGGCAGCTGCTGCATGCGTATCGTTGCCAACGGCATCGCCATCGAGATCGACGACCAGGGCGCGCCGGACGGGCCGCCCTTGCTGCTGATCATGGGCCTGGGCATGCAGTTCACGGCCTGGCCGGAAGAACTGGTGCAGTTGCTGGTGAGCCGGGGTTTTCGCGTCATCCGCATGGACAACCGCGATATCGGCCTGAGCCAGCACTTCGATCACCTGGGCGTGCCCAGCGTGGCCAAGGCCGCAGTGCGTTACTCACTGGGCATGACCGTGGCTTCGCCGTACACGCTGACCGAGATGGCGCAAGACGCCGTGGGCGTGCTGGATGCGCTGGGCCTGCCGCAGGCCCACGTGTGCGGCGCCAGCATGGGCGGCATGATTGCCCAGCATCTGGCGGCCCTGCACCCACAGCGCGTGAAGAGCCTGACGCTGATGATGACCACGAGCGGCGCACGCCACCTTCCGCAGCCTGGCTGGCGGGTGCGCCGCGCCTTGCTCTCGCGCCCGGCCAGCAGCGAGCCCGAGGCCGTGGTGCGGCACCTGGAAAGCTTGTTGCGCATCATCGGCAGCCCGAGCTTTCCGCCCGATGCCGAACGCCAGCATCAGCGCCTGCTGGCCACGGTGCGCCGTTCCTGGCATCCGGCAGGCACGGTGCGCCAATTGCTGGCCGTGGTGGCCGATGGTGACCGCAGCGCGCTGCTGCCGCGCATCGACATGCCCACACGCATCATTCACGGGCTGGCCGACCCGCTGGTGCGCGTGGCGGCCGGGCGTGAACTGGCCGTACGCATCACCGGTGCGCAGGCTGATTTCGTGCCCGGCATGGGCCACGACCTGCCGCTGCAACTGCTGTCGCGCTTCGCAGACGGCATTGCGGAGAACGCGGCGCGCTGAGGCTGGCGCATCTGCCGCTGCCTGCGCCTCTGCATGTAACTGTGCCTGTGCCTGTGCCTGTGCCTGTACCAGTGCCAGTGCCAGTGCACCCGGGACGTCAGCGCCGGCGCGTGCCCAGCCACACCACCGTGGCCACGACGAGCAGCCCGCCGGCCACCTGCACGGGCGCGATGCTCTGGCCCAGCACCACCCAGGCCAGCGCCAGCGCGAACACCGGTTCCACGTTCATGATGGCCGAATTGCCCACCACGCCCAGGCGCGGCAACACCGTGAACATCACTGTGAAGGCCGTGCCGTAGAGCAGGCTCAGGGCCACCAGCCCCCACCAGCCCGGCGCCGCGGTCGGCCATTGCGGGCCGCCTTGCGTGGCCATGCCCACACTGGCCAGCAGTGCCACCATGGCCATGGTGACGAAGGTGCGCACGCGTCCGTCCAGCGCGCCGGCTTCATGCTGCGTCAACACCAGTGCCAAGCTGAAGGTGGCGGCCGCAGCCAGCGCAAAGCTCACCCCCGCGCCGATGCTCGCCCACTGGCCCGCCGCGCCCAGGCCTGAAGCGGCGCCGAAAACATCCAGCGCCAGGCCGAGGCCCAGCAACAGCACCGGCATCGCACGCAGCACCTTCGGGTCGGTGCGCTGGCCGTAGATCAGCCGCGACCACAGCGATATCCACAGCGGAAAGCTGTTGAACGCCAGCAGCGCCAGTGCCACCGGCAGTCGCGCCACCGCCGAATAGAGGCACAAGCTCTGCACCGCGATCAACACGCCGATGACGGGCAGGGCGCGGCGGTGGCGGGGCTGCAGCACGAGCGGCACACGCCACAGCAGCAAAACCGCGCCCACGCCCACCGCGGTGGCGATGCTGCGGCAGGCCACCGCAGTGGCGACATCGGCGCCGTGGTTGAAAGCCAGGCGCGCTGCGACGTGGTTGGCGCCCATCATCAACGCGATGAGCAGCAGCGTGGCGAAGGCTGCTGCGGTGAGGGCAGGGCCCGCGCCAGCGGAACGGCTCAAGGTGCCCAGGGCCGCGCCAGCGGCTCGCCCACGAAGAGGCCCTGGCCCGGCCACTGAACCGACTTCCAGTAGGCCTCGATCAGCGTGTCGCCCTGGCGGTACCTGCTGACCAGCACGCTGGCGCGCGGAAACTTCTGCTCGAAGGCGCAGGGCTCTTCTACCGTGCCGTAGCTGGCAGTGGCGCCGGCACGCAGCCATTCGGTGGCCACCATCTGGCCATTTCCATCCGGCAGCACGCCGCCGTAGCTGGTGAGGTGGTCTGCCGCGGCGCCAGGCAGCCAGGTGTTGCTGGCCGCCTGGCTGACGCGCGGCAAGCCGGTGAAATAGAAGAGCACGTTGCTGCGCCCGGTGATCTCGTCGCTGCCCGTGCCGCTCGTGTTGTCGACGAAGTTGACCTGCAAGCGCGGCACGGTGGTTCCGGCCAGCGCGCGGAAATCGGCCTCGCGGCTGTTGCGCGAGGGGTCACTGGTGCGCACCAGCCAGGCCGTGGCCTGCGCGTTACCCGTCGTCATCAGGCGGTCGGCAGCGACGCCGCGCTGAATCAACACCTGGGCCTCGGCCAACGTGGCCGCGCCCAGCATCATCGACGGGCGGATGCCCAGGTTCGTGAAGGGCCGCGCGCTGCCGCTGTTGTAGTAGGCCGTGGTGGCGGTGGCCGAGCAGCGCCCGCAGTAGCGCACGTCGTAACCCAGGGCCAATGCTGCGGTGATGCCCATCGCGCACGCGCCCTGCACGCCTTGCATGCCTTGCACGCCGACTACGCGCGACGGCGCGCTCCAGGTCAGCAGCGTGGCCTGCACGCCGGCAGGCAGGCGGGCGTCGATGCTCGCCTTCAGGGCGTTGAAGGCGGCGCTGTCGATGGCGTCGGTGCGGGTGGGCAGCGTCACGCGCAGCATGTTGGCCTCAGGGATGCCCCGCGCTTGCTGATAGGCGCGCGCAATGGCTTCGCTGGTGGCGTCGCCATCGGCGAACAACACGCCCAGTTCAGCGGCGCCCAAAGCCGTGGGCGTCGGCGGCTGGCCGCTGCCGCCGTTGACCATGCCCGCACCGCCGCCGCACCCGCTGGCCAGCAAGACCGACCACAGGACCGAAGTGGCGCGAATGGCGCGAACGGCGCGGACGGCCCGGACGCGCGCAGTCGAACAGAAAGCAGCAAGGAAACTTGGCATGAAGGCGGCAGGCCCTTGCGGCACCAGATGGCACGAGGAAAGCGAAAGGAGGGGCAATGTACCGCCATGTTGGCAGGGCGAGGGCCAAGTGCCTGCTGCGCCAGAGTCTTGCCCAACGCGCCGACTCGACCTCCGCGCTCGACCGGCCGAGGGGCGTGCGAACATCACCGCCCCATGATCGACGTCGTTGTCTTCTTCTTTCTCCTGGGCGTGTTCGCCCGCCTCGTCGGCAGCGACCTGCGTCTGCCCGAAGCACTGTACGAGACGCTGTCGATCTATCTGCTGCTGGCCATCGGTCTGAAAGGCGGGATCGAGCTCAGCAAGCAGCCGCTGGCTGCACTGGCCCCGCAGGTGCTGGTCTGCATGGCGCTGGGTTTTGCGATTCCCTTCTTGCTCTATCCGCTGGGGCGCGCGCTGAAACTGGTGCAGGCCGACTCTGCTGCGCTGGCCGCGCACTACGGCTCTGTCAGCGTGGTCACTTTCGCCGTGGCCACGGCTGCGCTCACGCGCAAGGGCATCCCTTACGAAAGCCATGCGGCGCTGTGGGTGGCGGTGATGGAAGCCCCCGGGCTGGTGGCCGGCATCCTCCTGGCGCGCCTGGGCCGACGTGGCGGCACCGACTGGCGCGGGTTGGCGCACGACGTGGTCTTCGGCAAGAGCGTGCTGCTGCTGCTGGGCGGGCTCGTCATCGGCGCGGTGGCCGGCGTCGAAGGCACGGCGCCGATCAAGGCCGTCTTCATCGACCCGTTCAAGGGCGTGCTGGCACTCTTTCTGCTGGAACTCGGGCTCGTCGCCGGGGGCCGGCTCTCCGAGGTGCGGCGCTTCGGGCCGGCGGTGCTGGTCATCGGTCTCGGCGCGCCGCCGGTGTTGGCCGTGGTCGGGGCGTTCACGGGATTGGCGCTGGGTCTGTCCACGGGCGGCATCGCATTGCTGGCCACCCTGGCGGCCAGCGCCAGCTACATCGCGGCACCGACGGCCATGCGCATTGCCGTGCCCGAAGCCAACGCGGCGCTGTCCATCACTGCCGCGCTGGGCATCAGCTTCCCGTTCAATATCGTGATCGGCATCCCGCTCTACATCAACCTGGCGCAAAGGCTTGCCGCATGACACGTTCAAAACATCCGAAGACGCTGCTGGTGATCGTGGTCGAGGCCGTGCTCGAGAAGAACCTGGTGCGCGACGCCCGCCAGCGAGGCGCGCAAGCCTGGACAGCCACCGATGTACGCGGCGGCGGTCAGGACGGGGTGCGCGAAGGCGCCTGGGAAGCCGACCGCACGGTCGAGCTGAAGTTCGTGTGCGAAGCGGACGTCGCCGATGCCATCGCCGAGCATGTGCTTGCCGCGTATGCGCCGAACTACGGCGTGGTCATCCACTTCAGCGAAGTCTCGGTGCTGCGGCCGGAACGCTACTGAATGGGTGAGCCATCTGATCGAAGAGTCTGGCCGAGAAACGACAGCTCAGTGCTCAGGGATTCGGCACCAGCCGCCAGATCTCGTCGCCCCCGGTCTTGCCATCGGTCAGCACCCACAGCGCGCCGTCTGGGCCGGTCTCGACATGGCGCAAACGCTCGCCCAGGGTGTCCAGGATGCGCGTGCTGGTGGCGCTGCTGCCGGCAACGTCCAGCCGCAAGACTTCCAGTCGCCGCCCCGACAGCAGCGCCACCGCGAGCGCACCGTTCCAGTCGCGCCACAACGAGCCATTGACAAAACCACAGCCGGACATGCCCTGCGACGTGTTGCCCGTGCTCCAGGCTGGCCGCATGGCACTCGGGAAGCGCGTGGTGTCGGTCATGTTCGAGCCGTTGTAGCCACAGTAGCCGTTGCTCGACCCGTCGGGGCAACGCGCTGGCGCGCCCGCGGGGCGCGGGTCCCAGCCGCCGTTGCCGCCTGCGGCGAGCGGCGTGACCTCGTCGTTGTTGCCCGGCCCGTGTTCGCACAGGAAGGGACGCGCGACACCGAACGCGCCACCGGGCCTGAAGGCCAGACCCTGCGGATTGCGGTGCCCCAGGGTGTAGATGCGCGCGTCGGCGCCAGCCGGCGGGTTGTTGCCAGGTGCTGCGGTGCC
>Ga0105048_10017470_pt1 | contig 11067 bp, 9 predicted proteins | sample MAT05_FD_78382 | JGI IMG/M metagenome (GOLD analysis project Ga0105048, IMG submission 78382) | Freshwater microbial communities from Lake Fryxell liftoff mats and glacier meltwater in Antarctica - MAT-05 | ecosystem: Environmental > Aquatic > Freshwater > Ice > Liftoff microbial mat | place...
GTAGCCGTTCGCCCAGGTTACTTGCCAAAGACTTGGTGTAAGAAGCGGCAGGCCGGTCCTGCTTCGTCCGCAAAATTTTCCCAACGGCACTCTATGGAAACCAGACCATCATAGTTGGCCTGGCGCAGCAGATCGACAAATTCGGGATAGGGATAGTGGCCTGTCCCCGGCGCACGACGACCGGTATCAGCCACATGAATATGCTTTAACCAATCTTTGTACTCGACGAGATGCTGCAGCGGTTCCTGCTCTTCATCCATGTGATAAAAGTCGGCCAACACACTGATTGACGGCTGATTCACACGGCGGGCAAGCGTCACCCCTTCGTCCACGCTATTCAAAATATTGGACTCTTTGCGGTTGAGCGGTTCGATCACGACGGTGATGCCGTGGGTAGTGGCGACATCGGCCACAAAGCGTAAAAAGTCGGTCAATTGGGTCTCTGCCGCGGCGGCGGCGAAACCATCGGGGACGCGCCGCGCGCCGCCACTGCCAAAAACGACCACGTCGGCCCCAATCAACCGCACGCGCCGCAGTGCCGTACGTACATAGCTTTGTACGCGCAACCAATCCACATCTGGCCCCACAACCTTCACATCGCCGGGCAAGAACACATTACACGCACGTACCGGCAAGGGTGCAGCCCGATACTTTTCCAACACAGGGGCAAACATTGCTTCATTTGCTTCTGGCAATAAAGAAACAACCGTGCATTCCAGATAATCGAAGCCGGCTGTATGGGCAATCTCAGCCTGCTCAATCGAACAACAGCAGCCAAAACGCATCGCATACCTTCTATTGAGTACAAGTGGGGACAATTTTGGTCCAGGGAAAGCGCAAGAATCTATAGCATACCCTGGACCAAAGTCATTTGGCAAGCAAGCGGTAGGCTGCTATAGTTTAAGCCTTATCACCCAAGCATAGTATGCAGGAGTACGATACAGGAGCAATTAACATGCAACACAAATCCTTTGGCAAAACGGGCTGGCAAGTTTCGGCGATTGGCCTGGGCACCTGGAATATCGGCAATCAGTGGGGTGCAATTGATGATATTACGGCCTACGCAACGATCCAGGCCGCCGTTGAACATGGCATGAATTTAATTGATACAGCCGATGCCTATGGCATTCCCTTTGGCCTGTCCGAGCAACGTCTGGGCCGTGCCCTGGCCGGCATTCGGCATCAGGTCTATGTAGTGAGCAAGGTAGGCAACTGGGCGCGCCGCTGGGGCCAACCCTTGCCCTATAGTCACCCCGATCATGTACGGCTCTGCATTCATGCATCATTGGGCCGCTTGCGCACCGATTATCTAGATGTCAGCCTTTGCCACGAAGCCAATCTGGCTGATCCTACCATTTACCTAGAGGGCTTTGAACAATTGGTAGCCGAGGGCAGTATCCGCGCCTATGGAATTTCCACCAATAGTTTGGATGTGCTGAAACGCTTCAATGTTCATGGTACCTGTAGCGTGGTCCAGGTAGATTATTCATTGCTCAACCGTGCGCCGGAAGAAGCGTTTCTGCCCTACTGTCAGGAGCACAACATCGGCGTGATGGTGCGCGGGCCGCTAGCCAAGGGTGTGCTCTCTGGCCGCTACGACAGTGCGTCGATCTTTACCGACACTGTGCGTGAAGGTTGGAATCAGGAAGGCAGCGCACGCACCCAATTTCTCGATCAAGTTGCCCAGGTGGATCGGTTGAAAGCGGTTGTCCAGCCCGGGGCAGCCATGGTCACGGCGGCGATCCGCTACGCCTTCTCACACCCCGCTGTGGCAGTTGCCATTCCAGGGGCCAAATCACCCGAACAGGCCGCGATGAATGCGGCGGCGGGCGAGCACCGGTTGACCGAAACGGAACGCGCCCAACTGGTTGGCGCGCTGGGCTAACCAATCGGTAGCGATAGCGCATTGGGATGGCGCAGACCCTCATGCGCTATTGCCTATCACTTATAGATAAAACCCTTAAAATTCATAGATACGCTCTCGTGTATTACCGGGCTTATTTGGTTGACTTTTAAATGGTTTGTCCATTAGGATTACTGACGATTTCTTTCCTTTTACACCTGACCTTTGCTTGCCCTTACCCAATCTGCTACAATAAATTACACAAATTTTGCAACAAACAGACAGGCCGTACGTTTATTGGTGCAAAATTTTTTGTTTTGTGCCCCAATTGTGGGGGGTGTGACAGAAGTTTTCGATGAAATGCGAGAGAACAATCTATATGGATGTATCTTTCTGGCGTGACTTAGCAGTAATCTGGCTGTCGCTCTTTTGTTTGATTGGGTTGGTCGTACCCGTTGTCGCGCTCTATTTTATTGTCCGTGGCGTTCATAGCGTACACGGCGGGACCCAAAGCTTACTCGGCAAGGGGCAAACACTGAGCAAGCAAGCGCGTGGTCAGGTTGTCAAGGTTACGACACGAGTCGATGAAGAGGCAATTCGGGCACAAAGTCGGCTCAAACGAACAGAAACCATCATCCGCAAGTTAGTAACTGGTGACCGGTAACAGGCAGCAGTTGTAGGACAAGCAAGGCGCTCGCCGGCAGGTGGGGGGTACGCTCTCGTCACCTTGGCAGGCAAGAGCGTTTGCGCTATGATCATAGAATTGGTGTACGGAAGAGGAGTGATAGGATGAATCATCGAGTAAAATCCATTGCGATTGGCTTTGTCGCAGGTGCTATCTTAGGCGGCGCGTTTGGCTGGGTGGTGGGCGACAATGAGCCCGACGACGACGGCAAAATGGGGCTGGCAGCCCTGGGACCGGCGGATTATTTCCAGCTGGGCATTAGTATTTTGACTTTGGCTCGCCAATTTGGCAGCATGTTGAAGCCATAGCGAATTCGCAGCGGGCGCACAGTTATTTGCCATCATGGATACCTAACAATGTTTGCCAATCGATCGTAGAGGGTAGCGTGTGACAATGCAACTTGGTACGGTAGAGCGCCCATTGCGGGTTGCCATTATTGGGGCCGGGCCTTCGGGATTTTATGCGGCCGGTTCGCTCTTGCAGCAAAAAGAGGTTAACGTCTCGGTCGATATGTTTGATCGCCTGCCGACGCCCTACGGTCTTGTACGCTATGGGGTAGCGCCCGATCACCAGAAGATTAAATCGGTCGCCAAAGTCTATGAGCGCACAAGCGCCGATCCACGCTTTCGGTTCTTTGGTCATATCGATTTTGGCGAGGATATTATCCATGCGGATCTGCGCCGTCACTATGACCAGATCATCTATGCGGTCGGTGCGCAATCGGATCGCAAGCTGAACATTCCAGGCGAAGACTTGGCGGGTAGCTTTTCTGCCACCGAATTTGTGGCCTGGTATAATGGTCACCCCGATTTTGCCGACCTGGAATTTGATCTGAGTTGTAAAGCGGCAGTCATCGTGGGCGTGGGCAACGTAGCGATGGATGTGGCGCGCATTCTCGCCAAGTCGGCAGATGAATTGCGCAGCACAGATATAGCCGATCACGCTATCGAGGTGTTGGCCCACAGTAACATCGAAGACATTTATGTGCTGGCCCGGCGCGGCCCGGCCCAAGTAAAGTTTACACCGCCCGAAATCAAAGAGTTTGGTGAATTGGCCAATGCCGATGTAGTGGTGGCGCAGGCAGAATTAGCCCTGGATCCACTAAGTGCAGCCGAGGCTGCCGCTAGCACAGAAACCCAACGCAACCTGGAACATCTACAGGGCTACGCAGCGCGTACCCTGACGGGGAAAGAACGGCGTGTCCATTTCCGTTTCCGGGTTTCGCCAGTCGAGTTGATCGAGGAAGATGGGAAAGTCAGTGCAGTTCGCCTCGAAAAAAATCAACTGCGCGCCGATGAAACGGGCTATCTCAATGCCGATGGCACGGGCGACTTTGAAACCATTCCGGCCTGCCTTGTACTCCGTTCGGTAGGCTACAAAGGTATCCCACTGGAAGATGTACCCTATGATAAACGCAGTGGCATCATTCCCAATGATCAAGGACGCGTTAAGCATGCCGAGAGTGGCGAGCCGGTAATTGGCGAATATGTGGTCGGCTGGGCCAAGCGTGGCCCCAGTGGCGTAATTGGCACCAATAAACCCGATGCCGCAGAAACCGTGGCGACCATGCTTGGCGATGTGCCCGATATCCCGCCTGCGCCCCAGCCCGATCCTACGGCAATCGATGGCTTATTGGAAGAACGGCAGTTGAATTTCGTTACGATTGAAGGCTGGCGCATCCTTGACAAAATTGAATTGGCGCAAGGCGAGGCCCAAGGCCGGCCCCGTGTAAAATTTACACGCATCGAAGATATGCTCGAAGCGCTGCACGCAGAGATTCATCTGAAGGGGTAACGTGTTGTGGTAGAGACGCAAGATTTTGCGTCTCTACCCTTCTGCACGCACCTGTTCGACAAGGCGTGTCAACACATCATAGGGTTGCGCGCCCGAGACCAGGTACTTTTGTTGAAAGACCAACGCCGGTACGCCATTGAGGCCATTGGTCTGCGCCCAGGCAATATCTTCGAGCACGGCTTGCTCTAAGGTGGGATCGGTCAGTGCTGCCAGAAACGCTGCGCGCGGTAACCCAATCGAGACGGCCACATCAGCCAACAGATCCAATTCCTCGATTGACTTGGCTTCTAGCCAGTACGCACGCATCACCGCGGCATGATAGGCCGGACCAACGCCTTGTTGTTCCGCATATTTCGCGCCGATCAAGGCCGGGCGGCTGTCGATACCAAAGGGGCCTTGATTCAGTTCCAAGCCATAATTTTCCCGCGCTGTTGCATAGAGCCGTGGTCGGCCAGCCAAGATGCGCTCCCGATATTCCGGGGGTAGCGGCGGCGAACCTTTGGGGCGTAATTCGTACGCGTGCCATTGAATGGTCACCCCATGTGATGCTTCGAGCTTCTCCAAACTGGAGGCCACGAGGTAGCACCATGGTCAGACAAAGTCCGACCAGACATCGATGTGGATTGGAGAGGTGTTAGATTGTGTCATGTAGAGTTGCTCCATAGTTGTTTATACGGATTGACGATCACAATTGACGATCATAATAGTAACGAATAGAGATTATTCCGATTTGTTCTTTGAGCGACAAAACAGGGTGTGGTGATTCTTGTAGGTGCGGTTTGTAACCGCACAATCCGGGTCAAACCAGCTTTGTGCGGTTACAAACCGCACCTACGCATGCACAAAATTAAATCGGAATAAGGTCTAATAATCAATAACCACTGGCGAATTGCGAATGACAAATGACAAAGACATCCGACAGTATACGCTATGCCTGACAAATTGAAGAATTTGGCAATGAACCCTATAATAGACCCATGAACAATTTGCGATCCGCAAGCCAGACTCCACCCTTACCCGAAACATTCGCCTTTAGCCAGTCCAGTTTGCAGGCGTACGAAGATTGCCAACGTCGTTTCTGGCTGGCGTATGTCGAACAACTACCCTGGCCAGCCATTGAGGCATCGCCAGTGCAGGAATATGAGCAAGTCATGCGCCTGGGGGCCAATCTGCATCTGCTGATCCAGCGCGCCGAAATTGGCATTGACCCCGACCAACTGGCCGTTGGCTTGGAACCACCCCTCTCGACCTGGTTTGATGCCTATATCCGCCATCGCCCCGCCGACCTGCCCAAGAGTTTTGTCGAGGCCGAACGCGTGCTCACCATTCCGCTGAGTGGCTATCGACTGGCCGCCAAGTTCGATCTGATCACCGCCGAGCCAGATGGGCGCGTCGTGATCATCGATTGGAAGACCTCGCGCCAACGCACCGAGCCGGGCACACTACGCCGGCGCATGCAGACGCTGGTCTATCCCTATGTGCTGGTGGAAGCCAGCGCCGGGTTGCCCTGGGGACCAGTTCAACCCGAACAAGTCGAGATGCGCTACTGGTTTACGGCCGCGCCGGGTCAGCCCGTGGTCTTTCGCTATGATCGTGCCCAACATGAAGCCACCCATGCCCAGTTGCAAGAAGTTGTCGCCAGTATTTTAGCCGGACACAGTGAAATTGATTTCCCCAAAGTGCCCGATACCGAACTCAACCGCAAGCGCTTTTGTAGCTTCTGTATCTATCGCAGCCGCTGCAATCGCGGCGTCGCAGCGGGCGATCTAGCCGACGTGGTGGACGCCGAAGAGTTTTTCGCCATTGATCTGGAAAATGCGCTGGAATTTACCTTGGCTGATGTGGACGAATTGGCGTTTTAGGTTGGCAAGCATGGTGATTACAAGTATCCGACAGGATAGGAACAATGCATTGTGAAGCGCGCTTGGAATACAGTACCCGCGGTCACCCCGTCACCAGAGTTGGTGACATTTGTCGGTGGACATCCACTGATTGCGCAGTTGTTGGCGCAGCGTGGCTTTGACACCGTAGAAAAAGCGCGGGCCTTTCTCAATCCTGGCTACTATGCGCCCACGCCCCCCACAGCATTGGTGGGTGTGGCGACAGCGGCTCAGATTTTGGTTGACACGATCCAGGCAGGTAAAAATATTTTCGTCTGGGGCGATTTTGATGTAGACGGCCAGACTAGCACATCGCTGCTGGTGGCGGCCCTGCAAAAATTGGCGGGCGTAGAGCGGGTACGCTTTCATGTGCCCAATCGCTTTACCGAAGGGCATGGCATTCGCCCGGCCAAGTTGCAAGAAAAGCTAGCCGACCCCACCTTCCAACCCGATTTGCTGCTGACCTGCGACACCGGCATTGCCGAAACCGACGGCGTTACGCTGGCCAAAGCCCACGGCCTCACCGTCATCATCACCGATCATCATGACCTCACGGCCGAGTTTGATGGGTTAACGGCTGGCAGCGATCAACTGTGGGGCCTGCCCCTGGAAACCAAGCCCAAGGCCTCGGTCCGCTATGCCGATGCAATTGTCAATCCCAAATTTCAACCCCTTGGCGATCCGTTGCGCACACTGCCCGGCGTGGGTGTGGCCTACAAACTCATGCAACAACTCTATGCGCTCTGCGGACGGGCCGGCGAAGAAAGCGAATTTCTCGATCTCGTGGCGCTGGGCATTGTGGCCGACGTGGCCGAACAGGTCCACGATGCGCGCTATTTGTTGCAACTGGGCCTGGAAAAGTTACGCACAACCAAGCGCATTGGCCTGCGCGTGCTCATGGAAATGGCACGGCTCAACCAAGAGACAGTCGATGCCGATAGCATTGGCTTTCAACTGGGGCCGCGCATGAACGCGCTGGGGCGGCTGGAAGATGCAACCGTGGCCGTGGAACTGCTGACCACACGCGACATTATTCGTGCCCAAACCTTGGCGGGCAAGATGGAACGGCTCAACCAAGAACGGCGCGTGCTCACCAGCCAGATCGCGGCGGCGGCCATGGACATGATCGACCGCAACCCCAAGCTGCTCGACTACAATGGCTTGGTGTTGGCTCATCCTAATTGGCACGCGGGGATTGTCGGGATTGTGGCCTCGCGCCTTGTGGAAGAATTTGGCAAACCCACAGTCCTACTTTTGACCCCGCCCGGCGAAGCGGCACGGGGGAGCGCACGCAGTATTCCCGGCGTAGATATTGGCGGCTCGATTGCCGCCTGTAGCCATCTCTTATTGCACCACGGCGGACATCCAGGTGCGGCCGGGCTGGGCTTGCTCCCCGAAAACATCGATGCCTTTCGCCGCGAGCTGGATCGCCAGATCGAATTGCATCGCGATGATGGGACACCGACTGGCCTACAAATTGATGCCGAAGCGCCGCTTCATCAAGTGAATCTGCTGTTGGCCGAAGAGTTACAGCGGCTTGGCCCCTTTGGCAACGGCAACCCGACTCCGCAATTTCTCACAAATGGGTTGCAGATCGTTGAAGATCGTCGCTTGGGCCGCGAAGGCACCCATCGCAAGCTGACTGTGCAGAGTGGGGATGGGGCCAAAGCACCTGTGATCTGGTTCAACGGCGCCGATACAGAAGTGCCCGCGGGGCCAATTGATCTGGTCTACACGATTGGCATTAACGAATATCGGGGCGAGCGCAATCTGCAACTGAGTTTTGTGGCGATCCGGCCCAGCCAGGGGGCAATCGATGAGGCACTCCCCAGTTTGGGGCCACAGTGGCGCATCGAAGATCTACGCCATCAATCACCCACCTTCGGCAATCTCCCACAGCCGCCGCAAGCGCATTGGTATGTAGAGGGGGTGAGTGTGGGCAGCGTGGCCTATACGCCGCGCATGACCCTGCGCCACAGCACGCCGTTACAGCCGCTGGTACTCTGGAGTACACCCCCTTCACCCGAATTGCTACAGTGGCTGGTCGAGACCACGCAGCCCAGCGTCATCTATCTCTGCGGGCAAGCGACCAGCGACGACAGCTTGCCCGGCATTCTGCGCAGCGTAGCGGGTATGTGCAAATATGCGCTGCAACGCGATGGCCTGCTCCAGATCAACCGCATGGCGGCCCGCCTAGGCACCACCGAAGCAGTGATTCGCCACAGCCTGCTCTGGCTGGAAAGTCGCGGTCAAGCGCATTTGTTGAATTGGGACCCCGAAGGCACCCCCAGCGACACGGTACAGATCGCCGCGGGGGATGGCGTGGAAAGTCGCGAGAATCGTGATCTACTCCAATCTGAATTAGATGAACAACTGGCCGAAGTGCGGGCCTACCGACGCTTTTTTGGGCGCGCCCAGATCAAGGAATTGGGACTATGAATCGACAAGCCAGGCTGGATCGCCTGACACAAACCCCAGACGTCACGGTGTTGATCATCGGCGGCGGCATCAATGGCATTGCCACCTTTCGCGATCTGGCACTGCAAGGCATTGATGTGTTGCTCGTTGATCGCGCCGATTTCTGTTCGGGGGCAAGCGCGGCTTCGTCGCACATGGCCCACGGCGGCATTCGCTATCTGGAAAATGGCGAGTTTCGCTTGGTGCGCGAGGCCGTAGAAGAACGCAATCGGCTGATCACCAATGCGCCCCACTATGTGAGCCCGTTGCCCACGGTGATTCCGATCTTTCGACGGCTGTCGGGGTTACTCAACGCGCCGCTCAAATTTTTGGGCGTCCTGGATCGACCCGCCGAGCGCGGGGCGGCGATTATCAAGCTGGGCTTGCTAATGTACGATGCCTATACAGGCACAGAGCGGACGGTGCCGCGCCATGAATTTTTGTCACGGCGCGCGGCCTTGCGTCGCTACCCACAGTTGAATCCAGCAATTGTGGGCGCAGCCGAGTATTACGATGGCTTGATTCGCGCGCCCGAGCGGCTGTGCATGGAATTGATTGCCGATGCCGAAGCGGCGTCGCCCACAGCCCACGCGCTGAACTATGTCAGCGTAGTTGGTGCGGCGAACGGACAGGTGCGCCTCCGCGACGAAGTGAGCGGGGAAACGTGGGACGTGCGACCACAGGTGGTGATCAATGCGGCTGGTCCGTGGATCGACTTGACCAACTTTGCCCTGGGCAAGCCAACCCGCTTGATCGGCGGCACCAAAGGATCGCACCTGGTGTTGGATCATGGCGAACTGCGCCAGGCGATTGGCGAGCATGAATTTTTCTTTGAAAACCAAGATGGACGCATTGTGCTGATCTGTCCTTTGGCAGAGCGCGTCCTCGTGGGCACCTCGGACATTCGCATCGATAACCCGGATGAAGCCATCTGCACCGATGATGAGATCGAGTACTTCCTGGGCATGATTGCGCGCGTCTTTCCCAGCATCCACGTTGACCGCAGCCAGATCGTTTTTACCTTCTCTGGTGTGCGTCCCCTGCCAGCAGCCGACGCCAAGAGTACCGGCCAGATCAGTCGCGACCACAGTATTGAGGTAATCGAGCCAGCCGGCGATACCAGTTTTCCCATTTTGAATTTGGTGGGCGGCAAGTGGACTACCTTTCGCGCCTTTGCCGAACAAACGGCCGATCAAGCCTTGGTCCGCTTAGGCCGGTCGCGCCAGACGAGCACGGCAACCGTTGCGATTGGTGGCGGCAAAGCGTATCCGCGCACACCCCAAGCTCGCGCCCAGTGGCTTGCCCAGCAAGCGACACAGACCAACCTGGCCGCGCGCTGGGTGGAAATCCTCTTTGCGCGCTATGGTACGCTGGCGGCTGCGATCATGGCCGATATTGCCACACAAAGGCTAGAGCACGCCGATCAACCGCTGCAACATCAGGCAGATTATCTGCGCGGCGAGGTTGCCTATCTGGCATATACAGAAAAGGTGATCCATCTGGATGACTTTATCCTTCGCCGCTCTTCGCTGGCCATGTTGGGCATGGTGACGCTGCCACTCTTAGAAGAACTGGCGACCATCATTGGCGCAACGTGTGGCTGGTCAGCCGTAGAACGCCAAGCAGAACTTGAGCAGACCCAAAAACGCTTAACAGAACGCCATGGCGTGCGGCTATAGAGGCATTGTTTCCCATTTGACGCCTCTCCTCTATGGTATACTACCGTTCATCGTACAGCCGTTCTTTTTAGCACGAGGAGGACTCACCATGCAGGAAGTGCGTTGGGAGCGCATGTTTCCCGATCAATTAGAAGCAGCCTTGGCTGCGTGTCCCGTTGTCTATTTTGCCTATGGTCTCTGTGAGCCACACGGCCCGCACAATGCACTGGGGTTGGATGCGCTCAAGGCCCATGCAATCTGTTGTCGTGCCGCGCAAACGCACGGCGGAATTGTCGCGCCACCCGACTACTGGCACATCCACGAGATCGGGCTCTATGCAGCGTGGGCGGCGGAATGGGCGGGTGAGGATCGCCCCTGGTTGACCGCCGTACCGCCGTGGGTACATTTCAAGAACATTTGTTATCATCTGCGCGCGGCCGATGCATTGGGTTTCCAGGCGGCGATTCTGTTAACCGGCCACTATGGACCCAATTGGCAGGATCTCAAGACGCTACTCGATCTGTTGCAACCGCACTTTGCTATGCGGCTCTATGGCCTGCCCGACTTTGAAGCCAATCAGCCGGGCTTTGACAATGATGGGAAAGCAACCGGCGATCACGCGGGCAAAGTCGAAACTTCGCTGCTGTGGGCCCTCGAACCAGAGTGTGTCGATGTATCGCGTATGCCAGAACGCGATGCGCCTGGCCCACACTTTGCCATGGGACCCAATGCCTATGCCGCCAATCGCCA
>Ga0105048_10017472_pt1 | contig 11067 bp, 10 predicted proteins | sample MAT05_FD_78382 | JGI IMG/M metagenome (GOLD analysis project Ga0105048, IMG submission 78382) | Freshwater microbial communities from Lake Fryxell liftoff mats and glacier meltwater in Antarctica - MAT-05 | ecosystem: Environmental > Aquatic > Freshwater > Ice > Liftoff microbial mat | place...
GATCAGCCTGGGCGGCTGGGGCACGCGCGAAGCGACGGCGGTGCTGGCCTTCGGCAGCCTGGGCCTGGCTGCGCCGCAAGCGGTGGCCCTGTCGGTGCTGTACGGGCTGTCGGCGCTGGTGCAGGCGGCGGCCGGGGCGCTGCTGCTCGCCCGCGGCGCGCCAGCGGTGCCTGTGGAACACGGGTCCGCCGATGCCCGGCCTGGGGGTTGATCGGGGTGCGGATCCGGTGGCTGATTAGCAAGTTGATGCGGAGAGCGGCATCCCCCCGCATCCCCCCCGCGTCACACAGCGGTGTGGGCCAGGGGGCGGCGCAGCTCAAACAGAGGCGCGTCGCTGTGGCAGCATCCGGGGCGTGTGGGCTGCGGTACCAGGCGCGCTGCACCAGGCGCGCGGCCCCAGGCACGCGGCCCCAGGCACGCGGCGCCAGGCACCGTGCGCGATGGCATCACCGGCACGCAGGCCTGGCCATCCGGATCTACCAAAGCGCCCAGAGACGCAGCCCATGGGCGCAGGCCCCAACGACCTCCCTTCGGCACTGAAATGAACGCCTTTCGCAGCACCGATATCGCCTCATGTCCATGCGGAACATGAACAGGCAAGGTCGCTGGCCGCGCGCCGGCCGGCACAGGTCTGCCCATGGAAGCCTTTCGCCATCTTGCGCGTGCGCATGGCCTGGGTCAGGCATCCACTGTGGAGCATGTGCTGGCGCACTGGAAGCTGCTGCAATAGCGCATCAAGAAGAGACAAGCAAAGGAGTTCTTCGGGCAGCTGATGCACATCGTCGGGGCCGCCTCAAAGACGCCCTTCGGCTGCATTGCAGTTCCGCCCCATTTCCCCATCGCCGTGTCTCCCCATTGCCCCATTGCCCCATGCCGGCAAATGCCGGTCTGCTCCAACGATGAAGATCGTCCACGTCATTCTGACCAAGCACTTTGCGGGAAGTGAGCGCTATGCCGTCGAACTGGCAAACGCCCAGGCGCGCAGCCATCAGGTGACCGTGGTGCTGCACGCCGATGCAGCGCAGGCGCGGCCCGATGCCATCGCGCACCGGCTCGATTCATCGGTGCAACGCGCTTTTGTCAGCGGCCTCCCGATGTTGGCGGCCTGGCGGGCGCGCTGGCTGGTCGACCGGATCGCGCCTGAGATCGCCCACGCGCACCTGAGCTGGGCCTGCAAGGGCATCGGCGGCGCCCGCCGGGCCGGCGCCCGGGTGGCAAGCTTGCACATCCGCTACAAGCCCCAGCAACATGCCGGGCTCGACGGCCTGATCGCCATTGCGCCGTGGCAGCTCGCCGATGTGCCGGCCAGCCATCTCGGCCTGACCTGCCAGATCGACAACTGGACACTGGCTGGCAAGACCGACTGGGCAGGCCGGGCCCGCATTCGTGCGCAACTGGGCTTGGACGACAACACCCACCTGGTCGGCACACTGTCGCGGTGCGAGCACAGCAAGGGGCTCGACGTCCTGCTGCGGGCCTGGCCGTCCTGCGCGGGCAGCGGTGCGCGTCTGGCCATCGTCGGCAGCGGGCGCGACTTCTCCGGTTTGCGCAAAGCCGCGCCCCCCGATGTGGTCATGCCAGGCTTTGTGGCAGATCCTGCAGCCTGGCTGGCCGCCTTCGATACGCTGGTCAGCCCGGCGCGTTCCGAGCCCTTCGGCCTGAGTCTGCTGGAGGCGCTTGCCAGCGGTCTGCCGGTGTTGGCGACTGCATCTGAAGGTGCGCAGCATCTGGCGGCATGGATTGGCCGCCCCTTGGTGCCGGTGAATGATTCCGTGGCCCTTGGCAACGCGCTGCGCTTGCATTTGCAGCAAAGTCCTGCGCGGCAGTACCACGATCTCGGCCAGTTCTCGATCAATGCGAGGCTGCCCGCGTTCGAAGACTTCTATCGCCGCTGCCTGGCCGGAACCGACAGCCTGCCATCTGCCGCCTAGGAGGCTGTCGGGCTTGGGGCGTCGATAGCGAGAATCGGCCCCAGCGAGGACAGTTCTTGCCGGATTTGCAGCCCCATAGCCCAGCTATGGGGCAAAAAGACGGTGAGAAATGAAACGCTGCGGTCGATTCGCAGCCGACGCTCCCCAAGTCCGACAGCCGCCTAGTTTTGCGGCCCGCCGCTGCCGGGTCGAAAGCGGCTGCGCAGCATGTGCGAGGCAATGGCAACAAGCTTGCCTATGCGACGCAGCAGGCTCTCGGGCGCCTGCAAGGCAAACCCGCTGTAGGCAAGCCATTCCGACCAGAGTGGAACAGGCTTGGTGCGGAACTCTGACTTGGCCAAGGTCAGCAAACGTGGCGATGCGTCGATCAGCCGGCGGTAGTGCGCGAGCATGCGCTCGCGACGCAGTTCATAGCGCAGCCGCGCGGTCGACGAGCGGTCAGCCAGCAAGGCGTTGCGGCCATGCTCACGGTGGCTGGCGCATGCCTGGGCAAGGTAGAACTTGTGTGCGCCCAGGATGTCGGCACCGTAGAACAGGCAGTCATCGGGGCGGGTCCGCCACTGACGCACCTGCTCGTCTGGCAGGGCGACCAGGCGTTCGAACAAGGTCCGCCTCAGGGTATTGCCAGATGTCGCCACGCCTTGCCACCGTGGCTTGAAACAACCCTGCAGAACCGAGATGCCCAAATCGCGGTCGTGGCGGTGCCTGCGCTTGTTGAGCATCTGTCCTTCACGGGCACCGAAGAGCGCAAGATTGCAATACACATAGTCGACATCGGGCCGCGCCAGGTAGACCCGCCCCATCGCGTCGATGAAGTTCTCATGCCACAGGTCATCGGAGTCAAGCAGTGCGATCACATCGCCGCTGCAGGCGCGCACCCCCCGGATCCACGCGGACAGTTGTCCGCCGTTCTGCTGGGCAATGATGCGAACCTGCGGGTCGGTGCCGAAGCGTTCTTGCAGGCGATCGACCGAGGCGTCGGTCGATCCGTCGTCAACCACGACCACTTCAAGCACAGGCACGGTCTGGTGCAGTGCGGAAGCCACTGCATCGACCACATGGTCCTGGTAGTTGTAGCTGCTGACAATGACCGAAAAACTGGGTGCCTGGCTCATGTTGGGGACGTCTGCCGTCTGGCCCGCCAGCGTTGGCCGGCCAGCACCTGGAGTGCAAAGCGCGCGAAGTTGCAGCGGCGGTTGAGGCGCATCAGCGCGTACCGGCGCTGTGTCTTGGGGCGCACCAGTTGCCAGCACAGGTGGTCGTTGGCACGCTGGGCCCACAAGCGGCTCAGTTGCTGCAGGCACGGCTGGTCGGAGCCTGCCAGTTGCGCCATGGCCGACAGCCGTGCTGCGCGTTCATCCTTGATGCGCCAGCTGTCGCGGAGCGCGCGTCTGCGCTGAGCCACATCGGTCTGGCTGGCCTGGTGTTGGCGGTAGCCGACCTGCGGCTCGGCAAGGTAGGCAATCGAGCCTGAATCGGCGGCGCAGATCGCCAGCCAACAATCAGGCAAGAAGCCGGCCGGGAAGGCCGGCGCGATGTCCAGCAGGCGCCGACGAAAGAGCATGGCGTGGCTCGAGATGCCGTTCCTGAAGCACAAGGGCAGCGCCGCGCTGACTTCGCCCAGGGTGAAACGGTCAGACATGTTCAAAGCCAGGTGCCGGCCCGACTCGTCAACCAGCCTCGGGTCGCAATCGGCCAGCGCATGGCCTCCGCTCTGCAGAGCTGCATGCAGGCGCATCGGCTTCTGTGGATGCCTCAGGTCGTCCTGGTCGCAGGGTGCGATGAAATCGGCCTGGCAATTGCTGAGCACGCTTGCGAAGTTCGCGTGCAGACCCAGGCGGTGTTCATGGTGAAAGATGCGGATGCAGTTGCTGCGGGCGGCCCGGTCCTGCAGCATCGGCCAGGTGCAGTCGGTCGACGCATCGCCGCCGATCAACGATGCAAATCGCACACCTTGCCGGGCCAACACCGAGGCGATCTGCGCATCCAGGAACCGTGCGCCGTTCCAGGTGCGCATGGCCACGCATACCAAGGGCATTGCTGACATCTGTTGTTCGGTGGGTCGCCGGCAGTGCGGTGCAGGTGTGCTGCCCGATGAAGGGCTGGCGATCAAGCACAGCAATGGTACTTGCAACAGGCGCAGTGGCGCGCGGGCGCTGCGGGTGTTGAAGGCCCGCTGCGTTGTGACCGGCGGGCTGCGCTGCGCGAGGCACGGCCCGTCTGGCGACGGGCAGTGGCTATGATTCCGGCCTTCGCTGCCAGCCGCGCACGGCGGCCGCAGACCGGCGGCGGCGCCCCCACCCATGACCATGACCCTGCCCACCGCCGCCGCGCTGATCGCCCTGCACGACCACCTGCTGGCCGACCCGGCCTGGCCGGGTGCCGAGCCGCCGGCTGCCGACGACCTGTGGCGCTGGGTGCAGACCAACCACCGCTGCAATTGCCAATTGTGGGCCGAAGAAGACCTGGCCCGCCGCACCACGGTGGCTGCGGCCGAGATCGCCGCCAACAAGCGTGCCATCGACGGCCACAACCAGGCCCGCAACGACGCCACCGAACGCACCGATGAGTTGCTGCTGGTGCGCTTGGGGCTGGTCGACCCGGCATCGGCTGCCACCGACGCGCCGCTGTCGACGGCACCCCCGGGCGCCCGGCTGAACAGCGAGACCGCCGGCAGCATCATCGACCGCCTGAGCATCCTGGCGCTGAAGGTGCACGCAATGCGCCAGCAAAGCCAGCGCGCCGATGCCGACACGCAGCACCGCGCCACCAGCACGGCCAAGCTGACGCGGCTGGCGCAACAGCGCGCCGATCTGGGCAGTTGCCTGGATGCATTGCTGGGCGATGCGCAGACCGGCCGCGCCTACTTCAAGGTCTACCGCCAGTTCAAGATGTACAACGACCCGCGCTTCAACCCCGCGCTGGTGGCCGAGCAGCAGGCCCGGCTGGCAGCGGTTGAGTTCACCGACGGCGCGGCCAATCGACCACCTGCGTCAGCGTCCGGCCAGCCGGCTGGCCGGAAGCCCTGAGTGCGGGTGCTGGTCGTCAAGACCTCGTCGATGGGTGACGTGGTGCATGCGCTGCCGGCCGTCAGCGACATGCTGCGCGCCGTGCCAGGCCTGCAGGTGGACTGGCTGGTCGAACAGGCGTTCGCGCCGATTGCCGCGCTGCACCCGGGCGTGGCGCGGGTGATCCCGCTGGCCTGGCGGCGCTGGCGCAGGCGGCTGTGGCAGGCCGATACGCGCGCGGCCATCGGGGCGCTGCGCGCCGACTTGCGGCGCGAGCGCTACGACCTGGTGCTCGATCTGCAGGGCCTGCTCAAGAGCGTGTTGTGGGGGTTGCAGGCGCGCGGTCCGCTGGTCGGCTTTGACCGTGCCAGCATCCGCGAGCCGGCCGCTGCGCTGTTCTACCGCCGCCGCGCGGCCGTGCCGCGCAACCTGCATGCGGTGGTGCGCAACCGTGCACTGGCCGCTGCCCACCTGGGTTATGCAGTGCCGGCCACCGCGCCGGATTTCGGCATCGTCGCCGGGCCTGGTCCGTGGAGCCCGCCGACACCCAGCGCCGCCCTGGTGCCCTGTGCCAGCCGGCCCGAGAAGCTGTGGCATGAAGCGCACTGGATCGCGGTGGGCCGCCGGCTGAAGGCAGCGGGGCTGACCCCGGTGGTGGTCTGGGGAAGCAGCGAAGAGCAGGCCCGTGCCGAGCGCATCGCTGCGGGCTGCGGCGGCGCGGTGCCGCCGTTCTTGACGGTGGCCGGCATGGCTGCCGTGCTGGGCCAGGCGCGCTGCGTGGTCGGTCTGGACACCGGCTTTTCGCACCTGGCGGCCGCCTTCGGCGCCCCGACCATTGGCATCTATTGCGACCACGATCCCAAGCTGGCGGGCGTGACCGGCCCGGGGCCGGTGGCCAGTCTTGGCGGCAAGGGCCAGCGGCCTGAGCTGGCCGAGGTGTTGGCGCAGTTGGAGCTGCATCTGCGCCTGCTGGGGCCGATGCAGACTGCCTGAGCCCGAATTCAGCTGCGCCGCTGGTGCCCCGCCTGTGATCTGCTGACGCCGCAAGCGGACATCACGCCAGCGCGTCCCAGGCCACCGGCGTGTTGACGGCGATGTCACGCGCCGCGCGCTTGCCCACCACCGCGTCCCAGTGCTTGGGTGCCAGGCCGAAGCCCGGGCGCACGCTGCGTACTGCATCGGCCGTCACCACCTCACCGGCCTGCAGCGGCTTGACGAAATACAGCGAGCGGCGGAACTGGGCATTGCCGATCTCGCTGCTCTTGCGGCCGTAGTCCACCTGGCCCAGCGCCGACCAGGCGGTGTGGGCGCCCTGGCACAGCTGCGCCAGTTCAGCCGGCTGCAGGCTGAAGCTGTCGTCCGGGCCGCCGCCCGCGCGGTCGAGGGTGAAGTGCTTTTCGACCAGCGCTGCGCCCAGTGCCACAGCCGCGATGGCGGTGGTGTTGTCCAGCGTGTGGTCGGACAAGCCGGTCACCACGCCCCAGCGGCCGATCATGTCGCTGAGCGTGCGCAGGTTGTAGTCGGCCGCCGGTGCGGGGTAGCCGCTGACGCAGTGCAGCAGGGCCAGCTGCGTACAGCCGCCAGCGCGGGCGGCGTCGACCGCCTCGTCGATTTCGTCGGCGTCGGCCATGCCGGTGGAGATGACCATCGGCTTGCCGGTGCGCGCCACGTAGCGGATCAGCGGCAGGTCCACCGCCTCGAAGCTGGCGATCTTGTAGGCCGGTGCGCCCAGGTCTTCGAGTAGGTCGACCGCCGTGGGGTCGAAGGGCGAACTGAAGATGGTGATGCCGATCTCGCGTGCACGGGCAAACAACTTGGCATGCCAGCCCCAGGGCATGTGCGCTTGCTGGTACAGGTCATAGAGCCGGCGGCCGTGCCACAGGCCGCCCTCGATCACGAAGCCGGGGCCGTCGCTGTCCAGCGTGATGGTGTCGGGCCGGTAGGTCTGCAGCTTCACCGCATCGGCGCCGGCGGCCTTGGCCGCATCGACGATGGCCAGCGCGGTGTCCAGGCTGCCGTTGTGGTTGGCCGACAGTTCGGCGATCACATAAGGCGGCGCATCGGCGGCGATGCGCCGGCCGGCGATGGTGATGGCGGGCAAGGGCTTGGTCGTTGTCTTGGTCATGCTTCGGGCTCCTGCGCGGGCCCGGGCCAGTCGGCACGCAGCAACCCGAAGCAATGGACGTCATGGTAGTGGGCGCCGTCTGGGTCGGCGCTGCGGTGCTGCTGGCGCAGCACGCCTTCCTCGGCAAAGCCCAGGCGGCGGTGGAAGGCCAGCGACGCCGTGTTGCCGGCCAGCACCTGGCCACAGACCTTGTGCAGCTGTTCGCTGCCGAAGGCACGCGCCAGCGCCGTCTGGCCCAGCGCGCGGCCGGTGCCCTTGGGCGCGCCTGGTGCGGCGTAGAAGCCCCAGTCGGCCACGCCGCCAGGCGCCACGCCGCTGAAGTGCACGAAGCCCAGCGGCTGGCCACCGCGCAGGAACAGCCACAGTCGGCGCGTGGGGTCGGCCTGCTGTCGGGCGAACCATTGCCGGTGCTCGGCCTCGGCGATCTGGTGGGTGCTGAACATGTGGCGCCGCACGTCGGGCTGGTTGCGCCAGGCACGCAGCAGCTGCAGGTCGCCGGCCGCCAGCGGGCGCAAGGTGTCGGTGGGCGCGGGCATGGCCATCAGCTGGGGGTGAGCAAGGCGTCGGCCACCCGCTGCGCGCCCAGGCCGTCGGTGACGGCCGCTGCGGCGGTTGAAAGCGGCTGCAGCGCCCCTGGTCTGGCCAGGCGCTGCAGGGCAGCGGGCAGCGTGGCCGGCAGATCGTCGACAAGACCCAGCGCCAGCGCCGCGCCCGCGACCACCAGGGCTTGTGTGCCAGGGCGCTGGTTGTCGGCCAGCACCAGCAGCAGGCTGGGCAGGCCAAGGCAGCAGCGCTCCCAGGCACTGCCGCCGGCTGCGCCGATGGCCAGGTCGGCCGCCTGCAGCAGCGGCGCCATGTCGCGCACATCACACAGCAGCTGACTGCGCCAGGGCAGGGCGGGCAGCAGGGCCTGGACCGCTGCCAATGTGTCGGCCTGCGCCCCCAGCACCACGGTGATGCTGACCTCGGCCGGCAGCGGTGCCTGGTCCGGTCCCTGGATCGGCGCGTGTTGCAGCGCCTGCAGCACCCGCAGCGTGGCCTGCTGCGGATCAGCGCCGCCCATGCTGATCAGCAGGTGGCGCAGGCGGCCATCGCCACGCCGGGCCAGGCTGGCAGCGCGCGCGGCGGCGAACTCGGGCCGCAGCAGGGCAAAGGCCGGGCCGGTCAGGCGGACCGCTGCCGCCGGCAGCAGCGCGGCGTAGTCGCCCGGCTGGCGGCCCAGGTTCTGGTCGAGAAGCAGGTCGGCGGCATGCGGCCGGTCGGCCATGTCGTCGACCACCGCCAGGCGGGTGCAGGCCGGGCGCAGCTGCCGCTGCCAGGCAGCACCCAGCGCGTAATGGTCGACCAGCAGCCAGTCAAACCGTGTTCCGTCGCTGGCGGCAAGCAATGCAGCCAGGCTGGCCTCGGCGTCTTGGCCCGCATCCAGCCCTGCGGGCAGCAGCGTGAGGCCATGACCCTGGGACTGCACCCGGTCGCCCAGGTGGCCCGGCAAGTCAGCGCAGAAAAAGTGCAACGCCACTCCCCGCTTGCGCAGCACTGCGGCCAATGCGAGGCAGCGCATCACATGGCCGCTGCCCAGCGTGCGGCTGGCGTCTACCCGCACGGCCACCCGCACGGCCACCCACACCGGCGTCATCCGGCGCCGGCGCCCGGCTGCATCGCCCGCCACAGCCATTCAGCGCGGGTCCAGTCCTCTGGCGTGTCGATGTCCTGCACCCGGTGGCGCGGCAACTGCACCGGCACCGCATCGGGCGAGAAGATGCGCAGGCCCTGCAGCCAGGCGCTGGCGCGGCCCCAGTAGAACTGGCCGGCATCATGGAAGGCTTCTTCCAGGTCCTGGCTGCGGGTGTTGAATTGGGCCGGGTCGAACATCGCCACACGTCCCTCGGGTGTCAGGCGGACGGCGCGCTGGATCGGAAAGGCATAGCTGGTGACCGAGAACGCGTACTGCGCGCCGGTTGATTCCAGCAGCGCCAGCCCGCGCTGCAGGTCGGCCGGCTGGACGAATGGCGCGGTGGCATACAGGCAGCACACCTGCTGCGGTGCCAGGCTGGCGCCCAGATGATCCAGATGCCACTGCACCGCATGCGCCAGCACCGGGATGGTGCCGGTGTGGTCGTCCGACAGCGCGGCCGGGCGCATGAACGGCACGCTGGCGCCTTCACGGCGTGCCACGTCGGCGATTTCGTCATCGTCGGTGGACACCACCACCCGGTCGAAGCAGCCGCTGCGCAGCGCGGCGTCGATCGACCAGGCGATCATCGGGCGGCCGCCGAAGGGCCGGATGTTCTTGCGCGGGATGCGCTTGCTGCCGCCGCGCGCGGGGATCACGGCCAGGCGCATGCAATGTCCCGGTTCAGCCCAGCAACTGCCGCAGCGCGGCGATCACCGTGCCCTGCTGCGCGTCGGTCAGCGCGGCGAACATCGGCAGCGAGATGGCGCCGGCGTAGTAGGCCTCGGCCGCCGGAAACTGCCCCGGCGCAAAGCCCAGGCGCCGGTAGTGCGGCTGGGTGTGCACCGGGATGTAGTGCACGTTCACGCCGACGCCTGCCGCGCGCAGACCGTCGAACAGCTGGCGGCGGCTGAGCGGGCTGCGCGCCGGGTCGACCTGGATCGGGTACAGATGCAGCGCCGAGTGTGCGTGCGGGCTCTGCCAGGGCGTGGCCAGCGGCAGGCTGGCCAGCTCGGCGTCGTAGCGCCCGGCGATCTGGTGGCGCCTGGCCACCGATCCTTCCAGCTGCGCCAGCTGCGAAGAGCCCAGCGCCGCCTGCAAGTCGGTCAGGCGGTAGTTCAGGCCCAGTTCGATCTGCTCGTAGACCCACGGCCCTTCGGGCTCGCTTTCCATCAGTGCGGCATCGCGGGTGATGCCGTGGCTGCGCAGGCGTTCCAGCCGGGCGGCCAGCGCGGCGTCGTTGGTCATCACCATGCCGCCTTCGGCGGTGGTGATGATCTTCACCGGGTGGAAGCTGAACACGGTGAGGTCGCTGAAGCGGCCGTTGCCCACCGGCTGGCCGAGGTAGCTGCCGCCCACCGCATGCGAGGCGTCCTCGATGATGCGAAAGCCGTAGCGCTGGCCCAGCGCGTGGATGGCCTGCATGTCGCAGCTCTGGCCGGCAAAGTGCACCGGCACCACCACCTTGGGCAGCGTGCCGTTGCGTGCGGCCAGTTCCAGCTTGGCGCTGAGCGCCTGCACGCTCATGTTGAGCGACAGCGCATCGATGTCGACGAAATCGACCGAGGCGCCGCAATACAGCGCGCAGTTGGCCGACGCCACGAAGGTATTGGGGCTGGTCCAGAGCCGGTCGCCGGGGCCCAGGTCGAGCGCCAGGCAGGCGATGTGCAGGCCGGCCGTGGCATTGCTCACCGCCACGCCGTGCGCCGCGCCCACGCGCTCGGCCAGTGCCTGCTCGAAGCGCGGGATCGCCGGGCCCTGGGTGATCCAGTCGCTGCGCAGCGCAGCGAGCACCGCTGCCTCGTCGTCGGCGGTGATGTGCTGGCGGCCGTAGGGGATCATGCTCAGGTGGCTCCGATATGGGCTTCGTCGGCTGCCGCCCTGGTGCGCAGCCGATCTATGTCAACCGCGCCGGGTTGATGTTGCTGGCGCAGTCGGAGCTCTCTGGCAAGCCCAGGTACCTTCACGCCGTTCTTGATGCGCTCACTGTCAGTGTCCCAGTTGTGGATGGCCGGCAGAAACTTGAAGTAGTCGGCTTACACAGGGGTGTAGACCGAATCTGCCAGTCCGACTCGCGCTCCGTCAGGCGTGGGCCATCCGCACTGCGGCGGTCAGGTCGGCCCGGTTCTGCAGCATGCTCAATCTTCCTCGATGTGGCGCGGCGGAAAGGTGTCCCAGCCCAGACAGCCTGGGCATTGCCAGAAATGCCGCTGCGCCTCGAAGCCGCAGGCTGCGCAGCGGTAGCGCTGGCCGGCGCGGGCGGCGCGGGCCACCGCGTCGCGCACGCTCTGGCGCGTGCTGTCGGGCCAGTCGGCACGCGGGGTGTCCAGC
>Ga0105048_10017474_pt1 | contig 11066 bp, 8 predicted proteins | sample MAT05_FD_78382 | JGI IMG/M metagenome (GOLD analysis project Ga0105048, IMG submission 78382) | Freshwater microbial communities from Lake Fryxell liftoff mats and glacier meltwater in Antarctica - MAT-05 | ecosystem: Environmental > Aquatic > Freshwater > Ice > Liftoff microbial mat | place...
AATAATATGGTGTCGCACCTTTTGAGCGATAAGTGCTAATTCTTCTGTCTTTAATAATTGCGGCATATCTTTTACAATACTTTAGTTTTAGTAGAATTGATTGTCTTTAATTCCTCAATATGATTTCTATACCAGTTGACACCGGCAAAATGATTGTTTAATTTAAAAATTTCTGGTCGATTGTCCAAAAGATACAGTATATCGATCATCGAAAAGGAAGGATTGGCGATGTACAATGCTTCAAAAACGGCTTTTATAAACTCGTAATCTTCCGGATAGTCAATCGTCATCCTGTGCGACATAGAAAAATCTTTGTCACTATCCCAAACATAGTTACCTATTTGGAAGTGTTCAGGTCTCTCCCAAATATAAGGTGTGGTATGTTCTTTTTCAAAGTCTTTATCAGCACTCAGCCAAGCCTTTTCAAGTGTTTCAAATGACATCACTTCGACATCATTTCCATCTGGAAAACTTGCAGGATGCAGATTGCTAACATAATCAAAATCGTCCGATAAATAGAAGGCAATCACCTTGTCTATAATTCTGTAATCTATAAGTGGACAGTCAGAGGGTATCTTCAGAACAGTATCAGCACCATACTTTTTTGCAACTTGATAATGACGATCTAACAGATCTGTTTCGTGACCACGGTAACAATTCCATTTATTCTTGGCACATATTTTTTGGATGATATCATCCTGAGAATTTTCGGTAGTGGCCACGACAATCTCTCCTTTCAACTCAGAAAAATCAAGTCTTTCCAACATTCTGAAAAGTAATGACTCTCCCAATATCGGCATCAGAATTTTGCCGGGAAATCGGGTAGATCCGCATCTGGCCTGAACTATTGTGATTGTATTATTCATAAGGACGATTAATATTCTTGATTATGAAAATATTCCTCAGGCTTTAGACTTTGAAGAAATTCAACTCCAGAACCATTAAAATATACGAATTCTCTTCCGATGGAAGCTATTTTTTGAGCAGATGTACCGCCATTTTGAACGGGTAATCTTTCCTTCAATTCTTTGATGGAAAAATAAGAATGCACTTTTTTGCCTAATGCCATTCCAATATAAACCACTGAAGAATATTGGGTAATCAACTCTTCACAATTTGCAATCAGATGATCAGTATTTGCTTTTCTATATATTATTACAGCTTCGCCAAATATGGACTTAATCTCACCTTCAGCTCTTTCTTCTTTTTCATTCGGATGCAGTTTAAATATTATATCACGACCTGCAGCCAGATTCTTGCATTTTTTCAGGAAAGTGATTCTGTTATCTTTTTTTCCCACTTCGCGCATATCTGAAGTGCATACTAATACATAATTCCTCATAGCCAGATCATTCTGAAGAAAACTGACAGCATTGTCAAAATTGGGAATCCCTGTTACAACAATTTTTTTGCTGTCCGTACCCATGCTGCTAAAAAATTTGCCGTAACCTTCAGATGCCACACAATATATATCGCAATTATTCGAACAGCCATTTAGGGATGTATCTCCCACCATCCAAGCAGGAACACCCAATTTTTTAAAAAATCTGGATCTCCATGACATAGGATCCGTCATTCCTTCCTGAATAAAAATAATTTTAGAATATCTAATTTCTCTGGGAACAATCATATCACCAGAGATAAATACCAGATCGTAATGATTACCTAAAGTTGTCCCTCGATAATCATATTTTGCATCCACACTTTCCAGAAATTCTTTTTGATACAATCTGAAAGCACTGTTGGTGCCCATAATTGTGAAGTCAATAATACCACTTTCTGCAATCCATTTAAATACTTTTCCTGAACCAAAACATTGTGTATAAAAGTGGTCAAATTCATACAAAAACTGTGAAATTTTAAATAATTGTTTGGTTTGGTTTAATGATCCTACAATGTGCAAAACTTTCTTCATTAAAACAGAAATTTGATATAATCGGTATGAAAAACAAATTTTAAAAATTGCACAATGATAAGTTTAATTCATTTATTAGAAATATGATTTTAACATTGGGTACAAATTTAATATTTGCATAATATTGTGTTTATAATGCGATAATAATAAGCTGATTTACATAACATTCCGATAATTTTAAATTAACAATTTCTTTATTTACTAAGGCATTCTATTATCTTTTAAAACTTATCTTTGGTGTTTTTTTAGAAATATATTTTTTAGATGAAAACGGATTTGGTTATTTGGGATTGTGATGGCGTATTGGTAGATAGTGAGTGGCTGGGGGCTAAAGCTTTTATGGAAATTATTAACGAGTTGGGTGGCAATGTATCCGTGGAGTATGTGTATAATACTTTGAAAGGTGGCTCTATTCATAAGTCAGTTTCTTTTGTTCATGAACACGTGGATGTACCACTAGAGTTTGATATTGAAGAGATTTACAGAAAGAGAAGCGATGAGTTGTTTGAGAGGGAATTGAAAGCAATTAATGGCGTAGACATCATACTACAAAAAATTACAGGCAAGAGGTGTATTGCTTCCAACGCACCCAAAGTAAAGATATTTAAGAATCTCAGCATTACTGATCTAAAACAATATTTTTCTGATGAAGATATTTTTTCTGCACACGATATCAATGCCTTCAAACCTATGCCTGACCTTTTCCTTTACGCTGCTGCAATGATGGGCATTGCTCCGGAAAAGTGTGTTGTTATTGAAGATAGTATTCATGGTGCCGAAGCAGCAAAAAGAGCAGGCATGAAGTGCTTTGGATTTACTGAAGCAACAGACCCGACAGAATTCCTGAAGCAAAATGCAGTTCCTTTTGACAATATGATTGATCTATTGCATTTAATTTAAAAATGAGCTTTCAAAAGGCATACACGATATGTTTTGTTTGTAGTTTTGCCCATGATAATATAAAAATTAATATGGCCACGGGAAATGCACCTATCGTTTCGGATAAATCGGTGATTGTAAACCGGATGGTCGTAGTAGTGCAAAGTAAAGCAAGTTTTTTAACTGCGATCCGATTCATAAATATTTTGCAAATCGATAATTGTCAAACCACCACCAACTAAAACAGTAATAATATCAATTTCTTTTATTTCTATTTCCAATTTAGTTACTCTTCACACATACGAAATTGCAATGCTATATAAAAAATCTTCGGCCTAATGTACTAAACCACTTTTTACCGGATTTAGGTGAAGGAACGTCAGTTGTTGAAAATTCAAATATTGGTTTGCAACATAGGATAATGAATAGTACGGATATCATACCTGCACAACTTATTTGATTCATAAGGATAAGAAAACTATAGAAAAATATACCTATATCTTGAAATGTAATAAGTTAAAAAAGACAGGCTGTAACTTAATTATAAAATACGATATAATATTTGGAAAGATAAATATTACATTGTATATTTGTACGTTATAAATTTTATAATTCATTAATAAATATTGATTATAAATAAATTAAAAGAATAAAGATGAAAAAGTTTAAAAAATTATGTATTTTAGTCATTGGAATTAGTTTTGTCTCATGTAATCCCAAATTCTACACTCCCAATACGCACAACGTGCCTTTAATTACTGAGAAAGGAGAAAGCAACTTAACCCTTTCGGGGAATGGGAATCAAGTGGAGTTTCAAGGTGCTTATGGGATTTCTGAGCATATTGCTCTAAAAGCATATGGTGGTCTGTTTATTCCTTCAGATCTTGACAACGGTGATGGAGGTTCTGGTAAGTTTTTGGAAATTGGAGGGGGGTATTTTAAACCAATGCACAATAATTTTGTCTTTGAAACTTATGCAATTATCGGTCTTGGTTCATTTGAAAATCATTTGCCTTCTACGACCAATAGCAACCCTCAAACAAAAGGTGACATATCGGCCAATATTCTAAGGATTGGCATACAGCCTAATTTCGGATATAAAACCAAACATTTTTCAGCAGCGATATCTTCAAGGTTGGTCAACCTCACTTATAATAAAATAAAAGGTGATTTGATATTTGAAGATGTAAATCAATTAGCGTATTTAAAAGAAAATTCTTCCAATTTCCTGTTAGAACCAGCACTTACGCTTAGGGGAGGATTTGAAAAAATTAAGGTACAGCTGCAATATGGATATAGCTTAAATTTATCCAATACTGATTTTAGACAAGATAATAAGTATTTAACTATTGGTCTCAACTTTAACTTTAAATAAAAATAATTTATCTTGAAAAATTTATTGGAATTTTAGTAATCTTTCTGTTTCTATACGCTTGCAGCAAAGATGAGGACAGACGTTCGGGTATCTGTTATTGTAAATTTTTTAGTGGTGACGTCCAAGAATATGATTTGACCCATTTGCCAAAACAAGAACAAATAGATGCTTGCAATACCCATGATACTAACGCTGCTAATTTTGGAAATCATTGTGAATTGGAATAAAAATAAACACTACAGCCAACTATTAAGTTTTCGCGGTCCTTAGTACAGGACAGGCTGTGAACAAAGGCCTAATTGTCACGCTTTGTGTGAAGCAAAGAATGGATAAATCGAGCCAACAATAGCTTTCCTACTTTTGTTTACTCACATTTTCTCACCTGTCTTAAAGAAATGATTCCATGTCATCTATTTTATTTTTAATTTTGTGTACCTTTATAGTGAAATATTTTCGTTGACAAACGCATATAATATTTTACTTAAACGTTTTTTATTAACAAACAATAGGCCATTTATATGTATAATGTAGGTTGTATTTCAATAGGTTGTGGAGTGTTGTGTGGGCCTGATTTCCCTTATAAACAAGTTGCAGACAACTCTATTACTACACTTCTATCTATCAGCTGACATAAAATGAAAATGAACCTATTTTTTTTCATAGGCATTCTCAAGTGTTTGAGTTCATCTAACATTCAAAACACTTCTCATGTCACCCACATAGACTTCAACAGTAACAGTTGGAGACACTGTTAAAGAACTCAGTAACAGTATTATCATTTTATTTCAAGCTGCTAATGGTAAATATTGGTTTGGGAGCGACTAAGACGGGCTTTACTGGCTTGGCAGCAAAACTATCATTCAATATTCAACCAGAGACGGATTGCTTGATAATCGGATCAGAAGTATTCAGGAAGATAAGCAAGGAAATATTTACATAAGTTCTTTAGGAGGCATTAACAAATTTGACGGACATACTTTTACAGCCCTCACAGCAGCAAAAAATAATCCTCCGGACAACAACTGGAAACTTCAAACTAAACGACCTGTGGTTTAGTATGGTCGGCAAAAACGGTGAGAAAGGACCGTATCGTTATCACGGCAAAAACCTTTATCAACTTGAATTTCCCAAACACTACATGGCAGACGAGTATTTCGCAAGGTTTCCAAATAACGGATGGAGTCCATATGAAGTCTATTTCATCTACAAAGACAGTAAAAGAACCATGTGATTTGGCACATCCAACTTTGGCGTGTGCCGCTATGATGGTAAATCAATACTCTGGTTATATGAAGACCATTTGACCAATTTACCAAATGGTGGTTCCTTTGGAATTCGCGCCATTCTTGAAGACAAAAATGAAAATTTTGGTTCTGCATTACCAATTATCGTTACAATATGATGCCGGACAGCATAAACGGAAAACGAATTGAATTGATCAACTACAAAAGAGAAAAAGGAATTGATGGAATTAAATCGACAGACGGAACGGATCATATTTATTTCATGTCCATGGTTGAAGATATCAAAGGAGCCTTATGGATGTCAACTTACAACGAAGGTGTATGGAGGTACAAAGGTAAAAAAGAACACACTTCGACATAGAGGAAGGAGCAAAAGATATCAAACTATTCTCAATTTATAAAGACAAGCAGGACGAACTTTGACTTGGCACATATGAAGCTAGAGCATATAAATTTAACGGTAAGACATTTGAAAAATTTAAATCATGACTGATGAAATCAGGGCTGCCGATTATAATTAAGTTTTCGTGTCCTTGACGACTTGTCACGCTTTGCGGGAAGAGATTCACCTTGTTGGAAACTACAATGGAATACTATTCTGAGGATTTTCAAAGTATCCTAAAAGGTTATTTCTAAAATAGGATATTACCACATAAGCCCAAATTTGAATTCCTTATTTTTTGCAACAATAATCTAAGCTATAGATTACAGTATCTCTATAAGATTTTTATAAAAATTGAAATTAATTTAGAAAACAATCATTGGTGAATATATTCCTCAAGATTTAAATAAAATATTTCCTTATCAATTGAGCATGAAAAAGTAAATCAATTATTTTTTAACAAATAGTTTATATCTATTGACAATCGTTTTGTTTTTAAAAATATAGAGAAAATATACTCCGTCGAAAAGGCTGGTAATATCAATGTGATCATTTGTTATTTTACCTTGTAATGAATGTTTACCGTAGATATTAAATATTTTAAATTCATCCCAATTGACTATATCAGAAAATTGAATAAAGTCACTAGCTGGGTTTGGGTACAACATCGGAATGGGAAGATTTGAGTCGTTAATATTAACTAAGTTGCATGATGGCCAATGAATTCCTTGTGAAACAGATTTACAGGGTCCATTCCACGATTCAGCATAGTATATTCCTTCTTTTGTTGGTAAATAAGTTATGGAATTTGCTGCGGGCAATGTTTTTTTATCTCCGTCTAACCAACGAATAAAGGATGTAAAATTAGTGCAAACTAATTTATTATTCTCACAAGTTACTTCTGGATCTCTTTTTGGTAGTTGGTTTAAGGTGATGGGTGTTTGTCCAATACAATTATTAAAATCGGTTACTGTCACTCTATATGTTCCGGCAGTTTCAGAAATTAGAAATGGTTTCTCAGACCCGTCCGACCAAAGATAGCTTTTATATTCGTCTTTTAGCCCAATTTGGTATTTATTGTCTTTACATAAGACAAGTGACTGCACTTGAATGCTCACCAGTACGGAATTAGTAAAAGTTGTTTCGTTGACATCTTCAGTAATAAATTCCAATTTTAAATTATCATTAATATTTTCAATAATTCCTCCTGTAAAATTGGCCGGTACCTTAATAAATCCAACATTGTCATCTGTACAAACAATATCTGTATCTGCTTCCTTCACTTTTATTGTAAAAGTATGTTTAGCTAATAAACCGCCTATACTCCAGGTGACAGGTAATGACGTATTATATTTAGGGTTGGTTCTTATAATTAATTTATTTAAAGAGTCATATACTTCAAGATATAAATCGGGAGTAATTTCAAAACCACAATCTATCCAGGCTGAATTAGTTTGAATCACTTTGATGGATTTGATAATTCTGAATTTTTGATCTTTTTTTACTTTTAAGCTGATGTCATATCTTCCTGTCAAAAATCCAGGTTGTTCGGCGTTATACTTTGTGCCCGTCACACCATTTCCCATATCCCATTCGTAGGAATTAAAATACCCATCACTAAAAAGATTTATAACATCAATATTTTTTCCACAATTTGCACTAAACAAATGTTGATTATTGTCAGTAAATATTTGAGGCCATAGCGGATGATTTAGCCTGAAAAGTGGCTGAACGTACGCGATATTTAATATCAATACTACCAAAATTAAGCTAATTATATACTTTTTCATCGTATCTAATGATTTTATGAACCTAAATTTTAATGATTTTTTTTATCTTTTTGCAATTGTTTTTTCTAACTATAAACATACCCGAATTCAAATTGGATATATCTATCTTATTTTTTTCTTCTGTTATGTTTTTTTTCATTAATACATTTCCCATTAAGTCAAATATTTCAACAATTCCTTGATGATCATCTGATTCAATAGTTATATGGTCAATAACGATGGAAGGATATACTTTAAATTCAGATTCGATTTGAAATGTTGATGCTGAACTTATAAAACAATCGGGGCAGGTATCGATATCATAACAAGGAATATTAATCTGATTATCCAGAATAATACAACTCTGTTTGGATTGCCCGCAAATTATTTCATTTTTGATCCAATTAAATATTTCCGGATAAACCTCTTGCTCAAAACCATTAAAATCATGTCCACCACCTTTAATACTCAAAAACCGGTATGCATGATTTAATTTTTGCTTTCTACAAACAATTTGATATGCTCCAAGGGTACTTAGTTCTTCTGGAAATACGGAACCTGTATTATAATAAGCGGTAGAATCGCATGTACCGTGAATAATAAATGCTGGTTCATTCTCTTCCACATCTATATAATTAACAACATTAGGTTGTTTTAATGTAACAGGAATCAGTGGTGCCGCATAAGGAATAATTCCTTTTATATTTGTTTTTGCAGTCAATGGACCAAGTTCGCTCACATCATCTGAAGAAAAATCGCTTTGATTGATGTGATTATAATTATATACGAGGTTGCCTCCCGCACTGTGTCCCATGATAAATATGTTTTCTCTATCTATGTATAATTCATCTGCGTGATCATAAATATATTTCATCACATCTCTGGCATCTTGCAAAGCTCGATAAACAGTTTTAACAAAAAAAGGAAGATAATTTATCAGCGAATCTAAACTTCCATTAAAGTTGGGATGGACTCCGACCCTGTATTTTACTGAAATTCCTATCATACCGGACTCAGCAGCGTGGATAAGCGTTTCTCCAGAGTCTTCTGAGGTATATATATAACCTCCTCCTGAAAAGTAAACCAAACATGGTCTGATTTCTTTGCTTTTTTTTGCGTAGTGATCATATGGCCTGTAATGATCAAACCACAAAACTTCCTGAGCTCCTTTATAATTCTCTTTAATGGAATAAACGATATCATTCGTAATATTAGGTAGAGTCATAGGCCACCACCATTGTTTCTTTTTCTCTATTAATTCACTGTCTTCGCATACAGAGGAAGCATACCAGCCTGGAGGCTCAGGAATATGAATAACTTCAGCTGAATGAAGCATATAAAATGGCCTTTGTTCCGAAATTCTATCTCCAATGATTATAAATGTATCATCTTGATCTGACATGGGTAAAATTTGGTTTATATTTCTACTTATAGTTCCGTTGCTTGGAATGTCTTCGTATTTCACCAATTTGAAAGGTGCAATATCAAAAGTGTATATCCTGCTTTTTGCACTTATATAAGGCAGTTCGTCTAATTTAAAAATATGGCTTACAAGCAATAATTTATTGGTATTGGTCTTTACTAAACTAAAATTTGAATTACCTGAAATACCTTGGTTGATGCTAAGTGAATCTGAAAATTTATTGTCGCCATCAAGAATTCCGACATTCAGGAAATTATCTTTTAAATAAGCATAACCATATGCTTCATCGGAAACCTTTACAAAAACCGACTTGCCTTGTGGTAATAAAAGTTTAGAAATAAGGTTACCTTCTGAATCTACTTTAATTAAAAAATTATTCCCTATACCTTGCGTTCCAAAGATAATCGTAGAATCGCTAGCCGATATAAAATTAGGCAAGGAAAAAAATGATTCATTGTAGTGTTTGGTCCAAAGTACAGATAAATTTTCTTCTGTCAATTTACTTATCTGTGCCCGGGTACCCCAACCAGGAATTTCTCCTTCAAATACTGCAAATATATTGGAAGCATCTTTAGTTAATTTTATGGTATTAAATACTTGATTTTCATTTTCTGAATGAATAAATACTTCATTTTGAATTTCTGAAAGATTGCTATTTATTTTTAATACTAATCCACTTGAAAAATTATCCCGAATACAATCTTTACAAATCCCCGAAACAATATATCCATTTTCACCTTTAATGACATCTGTCAGTATAAGATTTTTATATTTTGCGATTTCGAAAACCTTGGAAAGATGTCCGTTTTTAGCAAGTAAAGCAATAACAGGTCCATCGTTATATTTTCCTACAACCAAAAAATTATCATCATCATGTTTGATAATCTTATTAAAACTACCCGTTCCTTCCCCTAAAAAACCATACGACTGTTCGAGAAATGGATGACCCTGTCCAAAAAATTCCAATGGAAATATAATTGTGAAAATATAAATTATATAGGAAAAGATTCTGTACATTATTCTAATTTTCATACAAATGTAATTATTAATTTCAATTATTGATCACAAATTGGTAATTAATTTGTCAAATTTATTATTTAATAAAATTTATTTAAATCAATACCTGTTTTAGCAGAATATTAATTATGCTATTTGCCTAGAATTGACTTTTATAGTAAAAAAAAATTAAATTGTTGTCTGATTTTTTTGGGAAAACTATAATTTTTTTTCGTGGTTTTTAGTTCTAATAAGTCTAAGTGTATGGCAATAAAGGTAAGTAAACATTACTTCATCACAAAACTATTCATGATGCGCTCACCTACAGGCAGATATTTGGTGTATTGATCAGGTTCAGTCGTAAAAGTCAATAAATACACTTTTTCATATTCTACCCAATAGTATTGCATAAGGGTAAGCTTAAAATTATTGATTTCTCCGGAATACACTATTTTGTGATAGGTCAAGCCGTGGGAGCTTTTCCTGTTGCTTTCTATGATCTGGCTATTCTGAACACTTTTGCCGATATCATCTATAGATAAATCTGTGTAAGTATCCAAAGTTATTCCATACCCTTTGACGTCCTGAATGATAAGGTTTATGTTTTCCTGAAAAATATCTTTTTAAGATAAAAAAGGAGAAAAGAGATAAAAGCTTGTTCCATTTTGCCCGGATTGGTCAACAGTCCAGGTCTTGGGATACGAAATGGAATATGCTGAATCTACAAGTGTATTCCAATCGGATTTTACTAATGATTCTCCTGATTGACCGGATAAATTCAGGCAATTGAACAGAATAAATAAAAAATGATAAGCTTCGCAAAGTTATAAATTTACCCAAAGATAAAATACATTATTGAAGATGCTACCGTATTTTTTTTACAATTATGAAAAAATCACTTAACTGCTGTCAAAAATTCCGGGCTGTCCGGTTTGATTTTTGAGGCAAAAAAGTGAGTAAGTTTTCCATTCTCATCTATCAGGTACTTGCAAAAATTCCAACTTGGTACATCACTATTCCAACCATTCTGAGCAGGGTCAGTGAGCCATTTATAAACTAGACTTTGCTGATCACCTTTTACAT
>Ga0105048_10017478_pt1 | contig 11065 bp, 8 predicted proteins | sample MAT05_FD_78382 | JGI IMG/M metagenome (GOLD analysis project Ga0105048, IMG submission 78382) | Freshwater microbial communities from Lake Fryxell liftoff mats and glacier meltwater in Antarctica - MAT-05 | ecosystem: Environmental > Aquatic > Freshwater > Ice > Liftoff microbial mat | place...
CGCCACCGCCATGATCAGCGATCTCACCATCGACACCGTGACACCCGCGATCCGGGGCCACCCCAGCGAAGGGGTCTTCGCGCTCGTCGGGGGCGTGCTCGCGCTCGACCGCGCCGAGCTCCGCGAGGTCGACGGCGCGGGAGTGCGGATCGAGGGATCGGCCGCGCGGATCGAGGACCTCCGGGTGATCGGGGCCGCGCACCCCACGGACGGCGCCGACGACGGCGTCAACGGCGGCGTCACGCTGCGCGACAGCCGGCTCGTGGGCCACCGCATCGCCCTGCGCGGCATGGTCGGGCAGGGCCTCACGCTCGAGCTCGCCGCGCACGCCACCGTCCGCGATCTGGACATCGAGGCCACGGGCGGCCACGGCATCTCGATCCGGCCGGGCATCGCCGATCTGACCGCGGTCCGCATCCGGGACGCCGGCGGAATGGGGATCGAGGTCGCCGACGACTCCGAGCTGCGCGGCTCGAACATCCACGTCCGCGGCGTCACGCCGATCGACAAGGAGAAGGGGTGGGGCGTCTGGCTCGCCAGCAGCGGGCACCTCAGCCTCGATCACTCCAGCGTCGGTGGCGCCGACGAGTCCGCGCTGCGCGTCGAGCTGAGACCCGACCTGGCGCGCGCGCCGCCGACCGCGATCATCGAAGACTGCGTGTTCTCGCGATCGCCGGTCGGCGCGCAGATCCTGCTGGCAATCCCCGCCGACCGCGCCGGGATCGAGCTCCTCCGCGTGAGGCTGATCGAGAACGGGACCGACCTCGTGACGCTATAGATCGCCGCGCCTCAGCGCGTCGACGGCGGCGATGAAGCGCTCCGGCTGCGAAGGGGTGATCAAGAGCGGACGACCGCGCTTCACCTTCACGATCACCCAGTGATCGATCCGAGAGATCCACATCGAGAACGTCACGCCGCGCGTCTTGAACAGCCCGAAGCCGCCCCACAGGCCGCCCGCCCCGATGCGCATGCCGCGGCCGTAGGCCTCGCGGAACTCGGGGTTCGTGATCATCTGGACGCTGACGATATCGGCCTTGTGGATGGTGCGGATGCGGCTCGGCCATACGATCGCCAGCTCATCGCGCCCGACGTCGAAGCCGATCGGTCGCCACCAGAACCACACCGCCGCGTAGGCGAGCACGAGGAGGCCGCCGGTCCAGCCGAGGACCATCTGAATCTCTTGGAGCGGCGCGTGATAAGCAGCCAGCAGGATGATGGGAGGAACGAAGAGCGCGACGCTCGTCATGAGCGTCAGGCCGTAGGACATCTTGGCGAGGCGGAAGCGCTTGATGATCACGACGGCTCGAAGGGGAGCATACCCTTCGTGCCGATCAATCTCCAAGCGGACAAGTGGCGCTCAGTGGGTCTTCTTGACGGGCTTCTTCTTTCCCATCTTGGCCTTCACCGGCTGAGCCTCGGCGGGCGCCTCGGCCTCATCCGACGGCTCGGCGCCCGGCATGGCGTCCGCTTCGGCGACCGGTCGGCCACCGCCCCCGGGGCCGCCCATCATCGCCTTCATCGCGCCGTCGATCTGCGCGTTGAACTCGTCCTGGGTCTTGGCCGCGAGGAGCCCATCCAGGACCGGCGTGATCATCCCCTTCATCATGGCGAACTGCACGAGCATGGCCGGCTCGACGGTGATCGCCGCGATCCCCGCCTTGGCGCTGGCGATGGCACCCGGCCACGCGTCCACCATGTCTTTCGGGAGCCACTTGCCCTCGACCTTCACCATCTCGATCATCTCGTCCTTCTCGCCGGGCGCGACGATCTTGATCGTGGCCTTGTCGCCCTCCTGCTTCTCGACGGTGATCTTCACGTCCTTCATTTGCGCCTTGAGCTTGGCGATCTTGTCGGCGCCGTCGCCGGGGATGGCGCTGCCGGCCGCCTCGGCGGTGGCCATGCCTTCCTTGATGACGGTGGCCATCGTGCCGGCCATGAACTTGCCGACGTCGAGCTTCTTCAGCCCCTCGACCGTCTTGATCTCGCTGTTGACCAGGGCGCCGATCATCCGCACCGCGGGGTCCCAGGCCTTGGTGATGTCCTCGGCCTTGATCGGGCCCTGCGCGACGGCGGGGTGGCCGAGCACGAAGGTCTTCTTGGTCTCGAGGACCTGAGCCAGCTTGCCGCCGATGACGAAGCTCTGATCCCACGGCTCGGCCGGGACCTTGGCGGCGAACGCGGCGACGACGTCATTCACGTCCTTCTGGTAGGTCGGCGGGAGGGCGTCCCAGAGGGCGCGCGGCTGGCCGTTGGCCGCCTGGAGCGTCGCGTTCATGAACGCGTCTGGCTTCTCCTCGCTCTTGCACGCGAACGCGGTCGCGACGACGAGGGGAAGGGCAAAATATCGGCTGAAACTGCGCATCATATCTCCTGGAGAGTCTCCGAGCGGTTCCTACGCTGGGAGAGTCGCGATCTACCCGCGTGACCCTCGCGGGCTCGCGGTTCGCCTCCTTCTGGCCCAAAATGCGACGAAGCGCTAGCTTCCCCGGCGCGTGCTGGTCAGCGCCTGTTTCTTTCTTTCGGGCGCTGCGGCCCTCGTGCTCCAGGTCCTCTGGACCCGCATGTTGGGGCACGTCTTCGGGGCCACGGCGCTCGCGGTCTCCACCACGCTGACCGCGTTCATGGGCGGTCTCGCGCTGGGCGCGTTCCTCGGCGGGCGGATCGCGCCGAAGCTGAAGCGCCCGCTGGTCACGTTCGCGATCCTCGAGGTGGCGATCGGCGTCTACGGCCTGTTCGTGCCGTCGTTGCTCGAAGTGCTGGTCCCGATCCAGCGCGCGCTCGGGATGGGCCTGGGGACCAGCTTCCTCGGCTACAGCATGGTCCGCTTCGTCATCGTGACGATCCTCCTCTTGCTGCCCACCACCGCGATGGGCGCGACGCTGCCGATCCTGGCCGAGGGCGTCGTGAAGTCGGGCCGCGACGTCGCGAGCAAGGTCGGCGAGCTCTACTCGGCCAACACCTTCGGCGCGGTGTTCGGGGCCTTTTTCGCCGGGTTCGTGCTGATCCCCAAGCTCGGCATCCAGACCACGGTCTATCTCGCCGCGGCGATCGACCTCGGCGTCGCGGGCATCGTGCTCGCGCTCTGGCACTACGCGCGCGGCGAGCGACTGCTGCTCACCGCGGCGCGCATGCAGGGGCCCGACGCGGCGATCGCCATGTTCGATCCGGTGGTCGTCGTCGACGCCACGCCCCGCGCGGCCCGGGCGGCGCTGTTCGCGTTCGCGTTCTCCGGGGCCGCGGCGATGATCCTGGAGGTGCTGTGGAGCCGCGCGGTTGGCGTGATCATCGGCGCCAGCACCTACGCTTTTACGCTCATTTTGTGCACGTTCCTGGTCGGCCTCTCGCTCGGCGCGGCCTGGGTCACGCGGCGGGTCGACCGCATCGAGCAGCCGGTCCGCTGGCTGGCCCGCGCGCAGGTGGCGGTGGGTCTCTCGGCGATCATGGGCACGCTGTTCCTCGACAAGCTGCCGCTGATCCTGCGCGTCGCCGCGCGCTCCAACGACGCCACCATCGGCTTCGTGTACTTCGTGAACTTCGGCATCTCCGCGCTGGTGATGCTGCCAGCCGCGCTCGCGCTCGGGACCGTGATGCCGCTGGTGGTGCGGATCCTCGCGCCGGAGGGCGCCGATCACGCCGGCCCGGTGGTCGCGCGCGCGTACGTGCTCAACACGCTGGGCGCGATCGTCGGCTCGTTCGCCGGCGGCTTCATCGTGCTCCCGCTGATCGGCGTCGAGCAGGGCCTGAACTTCGCCGCCGCGCTGTCGATCCTGGTCGGAGGGATCCTCGCGTTCTACACCGTCACCGTCGATCGCCCCGATCCGGTGGACGTCGAGGCCGCCGAGATGACCGGCGCACCGCCGCCGATCGCCGGCGTCCGCGCGCAAAAGGCCTACGGCGTCCTGATCGCCTGCGCGATCGGCGTCGTGCTCTTGATGGTGAAGCCCGCCTGGAACGTGCCCGGATGGACGGCGGGCCTGTTCCGCTACTATCTCGTGAAAAACGCCTACTATCACGGCTGGGATTGGGACGGCCGCCTGCTGTTCCACAAGGACGGCATCGCCACCACCGTCACCGTCGAGGGCAGCAAGGAAGGCCCCGGCGTCTCGCTCAAGGTGAACGGCAAGGTCGACGCGAGCGACATCGGCGACATGCCGACCCAGGTGCTATCCGGCCTCCTGCCGATCCTCGCCCACCCCGCGGATCCGAAGAAGGTGCTGATCATCGGCTACGGATCGGGCGTCACGTCGGGCGCGGTGCTCCAGGCGCCGATCGATTCGGTCGACCTCGTGGAGATCGAGCAGGCGGTGCTCGACGCCGCGAACCAGCACTTCTCGCACGTCAACCACGCCCCTTGGACCGATCCGCGATTTCACGCGATCGTGGACGACGGGCGGAACTTCCTCCTGACCCACGACTTCTCGTACGACGTCATCATCAGCGAGCCCTCGAACCCCTGGATGAGCGGCGCTTCCAGCCTTTTTACGCAGGACTTCTGGCGCATCGCGCAGAGCCGGCTGGCCGACGACGGCGTCTTCCTCCAGTGGCTGCAGCTCTACGAGCTATCGGCCGACAACGTGGAGACGCTGTTCGCGACGTTCCAATCGGTGTTCCCGGAGGTGGTGGTGTTCTCGCCGTCGCCGCGCAGCAACGACACGCTGGTGCTCGGATCACGCCACCCGATCCACCTCGATCGCGCGAAGCTCGCCCGGGCCTTCGCCGATGCGCGGCTGGCCAAGGAGCTGGGCCGCGCCGAGGTGTCGATGCCCGAGGACTTCCTGGGCCTCTACCTGCAGTCGTCGAAGGGCGTGGCGAAGACGGTCGAGAAGGCCCGCATCAACACCGACGACAACGCGCTGATCGAGTTCGGCGCGCCGCTCGATCTGCTCGAGTACGCCAACAAGGAGGCCAAGCACCGCATCCTCCAGGACATCGACGGGCACCGCCTCGATCTCGCGCCGCTGCACTTCACCGGCTTTCGCTTCGACGAGCCCGCGACGCTCATCACGCTGAGCGAGCGGATGGTGCGCCAGGGCCGGCTCAACGACGCGTCGATCGCGCTCGATCGCTCCACCACCTCGACGACGGCGATCGGCCCGCGGCTCACCAAGCGCCTGGCCCGCACGCGCGCGGTGATCGAGCGGTTCGAGGAGAACGACGCCGAGGCGGTGGTGATCGCCAACGACGACACCAAGACCGACGAGACCTACGCCAAGGGCGTGATGGCCATGCTGCGATCGAAGGATCGCGAGGCGCTGGTGGCGATCGAGGCCGTGCCGGGCTTCGAGAACAAGAGCTCCGCGCACCGCTTCCTGCACGCCTACCTCTGCTATCGCAACGATCGCGCGCTCGACGCCGAGTGGCTGCTCGAGGACGTCCTGCACGACGAGGAGTTCGTGGCGGACTATCCTTCGGTGCTCTACTACGCGGCGCGGATCCAGTCCGATCGCGGGCGCTACGACGACGCCGCCGACCTGTTCAACCGCTTCCTCGACGCGCCGCAGGTCGACGATGAGGCGACGCTCACCGCGACCGTCGCGACCAAGACGCCCTGACTAACGACCCGGGATCTGGATCTTGCGCTTCTCGGGATCCGGCGGCTCCGAGTACAGCAACACAACGCCGCCGATGACCTGCACGACGTGCGCGCCGGTCAGCGTCGCGAGCGTCTCGGCGACGATGGCGGTCTCCTCGGGCGCGTTGGTCCCGGCCTTCACCTTGATCAGCTCGTGCACGCCGAGCGCGACGCGGGTTTCGGCGACCAGGCTCTCGGTGACGCCCTTGTGCCCAACCAGGATCACGGGCTCGAGGTGGTGGCCCAGACCGCGCAGGTAGGATCGATCGGCACCGATGAACTTCCCGGTGCGCCGGCCCTTGGGCTTGGGCTTGGGCTTCGCCTGGACCTTCACAGCCATTTTTTCTTCTGCGTGCGGCTCTGGCGCATCGTCTGGAGCCGGATCTCGGACTCCGCTTCGTGGTTCTTCGGATCGTGCTCGAGCAGCTTCTTGTAGAACTTGAGCGCGCCCTCGATGTTGTCGTTCGCCTTGTGCAGGCGCGCGAGGAACAGGTAGCCGGCCGCGATGTTGGGCTGCTTCTTGAGCTCGACCGTGATCTCCTTGATGGCGGTCTCGGCGTCGAGCTTCTGCGAGGAGTAGCGGAAGAAGCTGCGGTGGATCTTGAACTCGATGTCGTCGGGCTTGCGCGAGATCGCCTGGTCGAGGAGATCGAGCGCCTCGCCGTACTTCTTCATGCGGGCGAGGATCTCGGACTTCTTGAAGAGGGTCTCGGCCTCGATCACCGCGCGGACGATCGCCTGCTCCTCGGCCTTGGTGCTGATCCCGTGCTGGGCGAGCACCACGTACTCCTGGCGCATCGCGCTGGTCTCGATCGACTCGTAGGCCGACTGCATCACCGCGAAGAGGTGGCGCCGCGCCTCGACCAGCTCGGGGGCCGCACCGTGGCGCACGCCGTCGGGGTGGTACTGCTTCGCGAGGCCCATGTACTTGTTGCGGACCTCCTCGTCGGTGGCCTCGGCCTTCACGCCGAGGATCTCCAGCGGTGACTTCTTCTTCATCGTCGCCGCGGTCTCGTTGGCCTTCTTGGCCTCCTCGAGATCCTTCGGCCGCAGCGTGTCCTCGCCGGAGGTCGCGAAGCCCGCCTCGATGATCACGTACAGCGCGGTCAGCGCCGTCTCCGCGCCGGGCTTGCTGCACATATCGGCCAGCGTCTTCGATCCGTCGAGGCTCTTGATGATGCGCAGGTCCTTCGGCGGCAGGCGAAGATCGTCGAGCGTGAGGCCGTCGGCGGAGCTCGGGATCAGGGGCAGGTTCCAGCGCGGCTGGAGGCGCTCCATCAGCCGGTTCTTGTCGAGGGCGCTGCGGGTCGCCTCGACCAGGGCTGCGTAGCGCTCGAAGCCGAGCGGGATCGCGGGCGGCGTGACGTCGCCGGGGACGAAGCGGACCTTGCCTTCTTCCCAGCCGATCACGTCGGCGAGCACCGTCTTGGCCCACTCGGCGAACTTCTCGACGTAGACGTGCGGCGGCACCAGGCCGAGGCCGATGAGCGCGCCGCCCAGGTCCCCGCCGAAGCGATCGACCGACTCCTCGGCGACCTCCAGGTCCTCCGGCGCGACCAGGTGAAAGGCGAGGAGGAACTGCGCCAGGCTCAGCCGGCTCACGTCGGTCGAGATCGCGGTGATCTTGCCGTCGCTGAGCGTCACGTAGACCCGGCCGTCTTCGGCCTCGAACGTCAGCTTGCCCCTGGCCTTGGTGGCGGCGTGGCCGAACATCACCTTGAGCGCGGAGGCCTGTGTGAGGTCGGTCTCGGCGGCGACCGGCCCGCTGGCCCCGGTCTGGACGACGCCCCCCCAGGGGTCGCGCCCCTCCAGGATCTCGGCCCGCGCGTGGTCGGCGCGGGTGAAGACGTTGGGGGTGGCGTCGAGGCGCGCGAAGCTCATTCCATCGCCGGAGACCGGGGTCGCTTCGTCGATGACGCGGGTGCCGAACAGGACCCCAACCGCCTGCGCGGAGACCGGTCCGATGACGGAGCCGTCGCGCCCGCGCAGGAAGACATGGTCGGCCAAAGCCCAGGAATCGTGCGACGGGTCGAGCTTTCGTTCAAGAGGATGAATATGAAGTGATGGCGGGTCGTCACGCGCCCGATGGTCCGGATCCTAACCCCTCATTCACCCCCGCCAGGTTCCGTGCTAACCCGAGCCCTCGTGAAGCACACCCAGCGCCTCGCTCTCCTCTTCCTCGCCGTCCCGGCGTCCGTGGCCCTGGCCGAGGGTGACGCGCCGATCGTCGAGAAGCTCGCCCACGGCGAGGTGAACTGGACGGACAAGACCGTCCTCGCCACCGGCAGCGGCGCGCCCGATCTCAAGCTCCCCAACGTCGCGGCGATCCGCCTGGCGGCCGAGCGGGCGGCCGAGCTGTCCGCGTACAAGAACGTGATCGAGGCCCTGAAGGGCGTGCGCATCACCGCCACCGCGCTCGGCGGCGAGCAGCTGGGCAAGGTCCAGGTGAAGGCTCAAGTGGAGGGCACGCTGCGCGGGTGTAAGCGGGTCGACACGCGATACTTCTCCGATTACGGCGTCGACGTGGTCCTCAAGTGCCCGCTCGATGGCGCGCTGGCCACCGCGCTGGTTCCGCCGGTCGAGTTCAAGGGCGTCGAGCCGGTCGGGAACAAGGAGTTCACCGGCCTGGTCATCGACGCCACCCTCGTCAGCTTCAAGCCGACCCTCTCGCCCCGCGTCCTCGCCGACGACGGCAGCGAGCTGTTCGGCGCGGCCCGTGTCAAGCCGGCCTTCCTCACCAAGCAGGGCGTCGTCGCGTACGCCACCACCGTGGAGCTCGCCAAGAAGAGCGAGCGTGTGGGCGCGACCCCACTGGTCGTCGTGGCTACCGGCCTCGCCGGCAACGAGCTGAAGCTGTCGCCCGAGGACGTCGCCAAGCTGAAGGCCACGAACACGTGGTTCCTCGGCGAAGGCCGGGTCGTCGTCGCCACCGCAAAGCCCTGAACCGGAGACACCATGCGAAATTTACTCATTGCCTCAATCTTCCTGGCGGCGCCCGCGGCTGCCTTCGCCCAGGACGCCCAGTCCATCGAGGTCGAAGGGATGGCCGCCGTCGTGAACGGCGACATCGGCCACGCCCGTGACAAGGCCGTAGACGACGCCAAGCGCAAGGCGGTCGAGCAGGTCGTCGGCACCACCGTCAAGAGCGAGTCGACCGCGGTGGACTTCCAGCTGGTCCAGGAGCGCATCACGTCCCGCGCCTCGGGCTTCGTGAAGAGCTACGAGATCAAGTCGCAGTACAAGGACGGCGACACCTACGTCGTGAAGATCAAGGCGCTGGTGGACGCGCGCGCGATCGCCGACGAGACCTCGCAGCTCTTCGCGGTGAAGCCGCGGGTGCTGGTGTTGATCGCCGAGCAGAACGTCGGCGGCGGTAGCTTCAACTACTGGTGGGGCTCGCGCGGCTTCTCGAGCGAGATGGACATCATGCAGTCCACGCTGATCGGCGCCTGGATGCCCAAGGGCTTCAAGTTCGTCGATCCCACCGCGCTGGCCGGCAAGATCAAGGTCACGAAGGCGATGCAGCGCGCCGACCTCGACACCCAGCAGGTGCTCTCGCTCGGCAAGAACGCCGACGCGGACATCGCGATCGTCGGCAAGGTCGTCGTCACCGACGCCGGCACCGTGATGGAGGGCGTGAAGATGCGCTCGTTCCATGCGGTCGGTAACCTCAAGGTCATCAACATCGACACCGGCGAGATCATCGCGGTGGCCGACGACACCGCGGTCGCCGCGCACATCGACGGGAACGTCGGCGGCCGCAACGCGATCAAGGGCCTCGGCGAGAAGCTGAGCGACGTGCTCTCGGCGGCGATCATGAAGAAGTGGACGTCCGAGGCGAACGGCGCCGCGTCCCTCGAGATCGTCGTGAAGGGCAACCTGAAGCCGGCCGACGTGAAGGCGCTGACCGCGATGCTGACCGGCGAGGTCCGCGGCGTGGAGCGCGTCGACGTACGCAAGAAGTCGGGCGGAACGCTGTTCCTCGACGTCGCGTACAAGGGCTCGACCCGCGATCTCTCGGCGTCGCTCGACGACAAGAAGATCGGCGACCTCGCCATCGACATCGAAGAGATGACCAAGTCGAAGCTGGTGATCACGGTCGCCAAGGCCAAGGTGGAGTGATGGGCGCGCTCGTCATCGTCGCGCTGATGGCCGCGGCCGCGACCCCGGATACGGCGGCGCAGGTCTCGTTCCTCACCGGGAGCGCCGAGTCGAAGCTGGGCGGCGACTGGAAGCCGATCGCGGTCGGCGCCGCGATCGCCGAGGGGGCTTCGGTGCGCACCGGCAAGGGGACCCGCGTCGAGCTCACGTTCATCGACGGATCGCGCTTCCGGATCTCGTCGCTCTCGGAGGTGCTGATCAACAAGGCCTCCTTCACCGCCAAGAAGCGCGAGGACGTCTCGGTGAAGCTGCTCGCCGGCCGGGTCTGGGCCAGCGTGGCCAAGAAGACCGGCGGAAAAGACGCGTTCGAGGTCACGACCACCAACGCGACCGCGGGCGTGCGCGGGACCTCGTTCGCGGTGCTCGCGGCGGGTGACGCGTCGGCGCTGGTGCGGGTCTACTCCGGCACCGTCGGCGTGAAGCCGAACGGCAGCGCGGCGAAGTTCGGCGATCGCAAGCAGGTCTCCGGCCCGAAGGAGATCGACAAGAAGCAGTGGGAAGAGATCGTCGCGACCGCGATGAAGGAAGTGAAGGTCTCCGCCGCGGGGGACCTGTCGCCGGCACAGGACTTCGAAGACGCCGGCGAGAGCCTGGAGTGGGCCCAGTGGAACCAGGAACGCGACGCCGGAAAGTGAGCCTCCCATCCCCCGTGTCGCGCTAGAGGGGCTCGAAAAGTTCGGCCCGTACGTGATGGTGCGCCCGCTCGGAAGAGGGGGCATGGGGGAGGTCTTCATCGCGCGCACCCGTCGCGTCGCCAACCCCGTGGTGGCGGTGAAGCGGCTGCGCGGCGACGTCGCGCGCGTCCCCACCTTCGCGGAGCGCTTCGAGCACGAGGCCCAGCTCGCGGTTCGTCTGGCGCACCCCAACGTCGTCGCGACCATCGACGTCGGCACGGTCGGAAGTCAGATGTACGTCGCGTCCGAGCTGGTGCTCGGCAAGGACACCGGCGTCATCGCCGATCGGCTGCGCGAGCGCGGGCAGGGCGCGCCGGTCGCGGTGGTGATCCGCATCCTGCTCGACGTGCTGAACGGTCTCTCGTACGTGCACTCGGCGCGCGAGCGCGATGGGCGCTGGCTGGCGCTGGTGCACCGCGACGTCACGCCCGGCAACGTGCTCGTCTCGTACGAAGGCATGGCGCGCCTGGCTGACTTCGGGCTCGCCAAGTCGCAGCTCACCGACAACAGCCAACTCACCAGCCACGGCGAGATCCTCGGGACGCCGCACTATCTCGCGCCCGAGCTGGTGCGCGGCTCGAAGGCCTCGCCGTCGTCGGACATCTACGGGCTCGGCGCGGTCACGTATCGCATCCTCACCGGCGTCGCGCCGTTCACC
>Ga0105048_10017480_pt1 | contig 11064 bp, 9 predicted proteins | sample MAT05_FD_78382 | JGI IMG/M metagenome (GOLD analysis project Ga0105048, IMG submission 78382) | Freshwater microbial communities from Lake Fryxell liftoff mats and glacier meltwater in Antarctica - MAT-05 | ecosystem: Environmental > Aquatic > Freshwater > Ice > Liftoff microbial mat | place...
TCGTGTGGCACGTCCCTGAGCCTTTCGTATGGCACGTCCCTGAGCCTTTCGTGTGGCACGTCCCTGAGTTTGCGAAGGGCGTGGGGAGTCGCTAGAGACATTTGCCACAGTTCCCACGCCCATCGTTACCACTTTGGGCGTGCCACACTTGGATGGCCACACACTTGGGCGTGCCACACACTTGGATGGCCACACACTTGGATGGCCACACACTTGGATGGCCACACACGTGGATGGCGCGACTCGTGGATGGTTTGCAAAGGCTCTTTCTGAGCTTTTGTCTTTGGCTTACCTGGAGATTCCCCCCTCCATCCGTTCGTTTGTTCCTTTCGGAATAGTACTATTTTGCAAGTCTGGATAATTCGACCTTGACATGCAACAGGGGGAGTAAATAGTTTGGAATAGGGGTAGGACAGTTCCTGTTATTGCTGGGGAGCTTTTCCAATGAAATTCGAAAACGATGCGAATGATCATTCCATCAATCACACGCTAGAGCGGTTCTTTGCAGGGCTTTCTGAGTATGCGTTCCACTCTCAGTTAGGGGTGGCTGACACCGAACTCGTCAACTACGTCAGTAAGCTCTTGGTTCGTTTCACCAAGACAGATGCGTTGCACCGGATTCGCCAGCTGAACGGTCAGCGGGCGACGGAAGTCGTCACCATGATGACCGAAGCTCAGCACCGTATCGGACTAGCCAAACGCGAGGTTCATCGGCACATCGGTGACTTTACACTTTTCTGGACAGGGCTTTACCCTGAGTCTTTGCGCGGTTTGCAAGGTCCAGATCGTTCCGATCAATTCGTTAGTTACTGCCATCAAGGCAAGATGGCATACGAAATCGCAAGCGAAATAGAGGCGGATGAAGACTCCGAGGCTCCTTCCGAGCTGTTGCACCGATTGAGTGAGCAATTCGAGATGTGCGCGTATGGTCTTCGTGAAATCCGCCGACAATGGGAGTCGGGAGCAGGCTCGGACGGTGCCATACTGATGTAGCTTTCTAACCTCCGAAACTCTTGGCGAGTTCCGCTACCCCCAAATTCAGGAAGGAAGATGCGCTAGAAATGATTTTGGTGCCAAGCCATTCTTCAACTACGGAACCCGATTGTTACTTTGCGCTGGTTTGTGATTTCTTATCCGTTTCGGATTCCGGCTTGCTCCGCGCGACCAGCAGTGATTGCAGCACGTTTTCGCGGCGTGCTTCTGGCAAACTCTCCCAAGCAAGCTTGTAGTACAGTTCGACCGAAGCCCAGTGACGATGTTGTTTCGCGTTGCTCGCCAGTGCCAAATAGTACGCCGTATCGGAGTTTGGCTGCGCTGGGCTCGCCTTCTCCCGATGAGTCAATACGGCTAAGTATTCGTATTCAGGATTGTGCAACTGGGTTGCCTTTTTTCCACCTGCATACTGCGAGGGCTTGGATCGACGGCCAACCAGATCGGGAACAACCGGTTTGCTGCCCGCTTGCGAACGGATCATGAGATCGAGTTCGTTCAAATCAATGATCGTTGCTCGAGCCGTCACACTTGCTGCGGTACGAGTTGAGCCAATCGCATTGGAACCCGGACCAAGAGATTGGTTTCCGGTCGAGTATCTTCGATTGCCACCCAAGTACGCCGAGCCCGAATCTGGAGCCAAAACACTTGTCTGAAGCGTGAATGTGCCTGTTGACGGAAGCTGAACGATTTGAGAAACAGCATTTCTGGCTGGAACTAAGGCAAACACAATCATCGCGACGCTAACCAATCGCGATTTTCGAGCAACTCTCTCTGTCAGCATTTTGCAAGCTGTCAACATTTTGCAAGCCTTTCGTTTGTGCTCAGGAGGCAATTAGATTTTCGGCAAAGCATACCCAAGCAAAGCACCGGCCAAGATAGACGCCAACCAGTATATCATCACTGTACCGACGAGTTTCTGCGACCATATTCTGGAAAACATGTAATAGACCAAGTAAAACGGGACAAACAAACACAGGAGGCCTTGATTTCTTGACTCGAAAAATGCCGTGAAAATCAACGCAGCGTAGGCGAAAACGGAAATGAGCATTAAACCAGATCCAGCGGACGCCGCCATGACAGGCAGCCAATCCGCTCTTTGAATCCTTGCCATGAACTCCACTTTGGAAATCTCACCTGTTTGCCCCGCATCCTTTTTGACCAACGCGCCCCCCACAAACATCACGAGTCCCAAGAGGGATGCAAACATCATCCACCACGGCGTTCCGCTGGCCATCATGCGTTTTTGCGTGGAAGCCTCTCGAACCATCATGTCCGCGGCTTCGTTTAAACGCTTGTTTCCAAATTGTTTTTTTTCTAAAGACTTGTGCCCTTCAACCTTGGTGCCTTCCGTAAAATTGAAGCCGCAGTGAGTGCAAAGCACCGCACCGGGTCTGGATGGCTGATCGCAATTTGGGCAGAACATTCCAGATTTCTGGACCAGTCCCGCAGCGTCCAGCAACCCGGCCATCGAGCTGGCTGTCGCGGACTGGCTGACGGGCGATGGCAGGGCGGGTTTTTGGGTTCCGGATTGCTTAGAAGGGGCTCTTGCCTCGCCCTGTGCCCCAGGGATTCGAATCAACTGCTGGCACTTCGGGCATTTACCTGACTTGCCCGCCATGCTGTCGGGAACATTCAAGCTTTGTCCACATTGGCAGGTGACACGGATCGGCATGCTAACCACTTTCCTTCGAAAAATATTGATACTTATTTGAACTAATATTCTGGACCGAGACACACGCCAGAACAACGGCATTCCTTGATTTTTCTCCAGGAACGGTCAAGTGGCGATTTTGCCTGACCGCTTATGGCACGAAAGTTGCTCTCTGGGCGGTCTTCCAGCGTGCAGTGCCGTTTTGGCGTTTTGCACCTACCGAACCACAAACTCAGTCACCTCTTTTACTAGCATGGAGTTCCGTTCAATGGCTGCCGCAACCAAAGAAAAGACCAAGGTCAAGCTCGTACCACTCGGCGATCGGATCGTTGTCCAACGAGAAGTTTCGCAAGAGAAAACCAGCGGCGGGATTTTCTTGCCTGATTCAGCCAAGGATCGCCCAACACGAGGCAAGATTATCAGCATCGGCGACGGACGTGTCCTGGACAATGGAAGCCGCTCGACACTCCAGGTCAAAGTCGGTGATCTCGTGCTATTCACCAGCTACGCAGGCGAAAACATCGAAGTCGACGGCGAAGAGTACCTGATGATGAGCGAAAACGAAGTTCTCGCGATTATTGGCTAATCCACGCCGCCCCCCGATTCGAAACCACTTTACTCAACATAGATTTACGGAGTTTTTCAATGGCAAAAATTATTGCTTTCGATCAAGAAGCACGCGAAGCGATTCGTCGCGGTGTTAGCAAACTGGCCCGTGCGGTCAAAGTCACCCTCGGACCTCGTGGACGAAATGTTATTCTTCAGAAGAGCTTTGGCAGCCCAACCGTGACCAAAGACGGTGTAACGGTCGCTAAAGAAATTGACTTGGAAGACGTTTACGAAAACATGGGCGCCCGCATGGTTCGCGAAGTCGCCTCCAAAACGAGCGACGTTGCCGGCGACGGAACCACGACGGCAACCGTCATGGCCGAAGCTATTTTTAACGAAGGGCTCAAGGCTGTCGTTGCAGGCGTCAACCCAATTCAAATGAAAAGCGGTATCGAAGCCGCAGTGACTGACATCACCGAAAAGCTTCGCAAGATGTCGATCAAGATCAAAGACAAGTCCGAAATGGCTAACGTTGCCAGTATCGCAGCCAACAATGACCGAGCCATCGGAAACTTGCTCGCAGACGCCATGGAACGAGTTGGCAAAGACGGTGTTGTGACTGTCGACGAAGGCAAAAGCCTCCACGATGAACTCGAGTTTGTCGAAGGCATGCAGTTTGATCGAGGCTACCTATCGCCTTACTTCGTAACCGATCCAGGCACGATGGAAGCAGTTCTAGAAGAGCCATACATTTTGGTCTACGAAAAGAAGGTCACCAACATCAAGGATCTGGTACCAGTCCTTGAGCAAGTGGTACAGCAGGGCAAACCGCTGTTGATCATCGCGGAAGATGTCGAAGGCGAAGCCCTAGCAACGTTGGTTATCAATCGTTTGCGTGGCACGTTGCAAGTCTCTGCAGTAAAAGCGCCTGGCTACGGCGATCGCCGCAAGGCCATGATGGAAGACATCGGAATTCTAACCAATGCAACCCCGGTCTTCGAAGCCCTCGGCAAAAAGCTTGAAACACTGACTTTGGCAGACCTAGGTCGTGCAAAGAAAGTAATTATCGACAAGGACAACACGACGATTATCGAAGGTGGCGGAAAAGCCAGTGACATCAAGTCACGCATCGACCAGATCCGACGCGAAATCGATAACACCTCCAGCGATTACGATCGCGAAAAGCTCGAAGAGCGATTGGCCAAGTTGGCTGGTGGCGTAGCTAAGGTCAACGTCGGTGCTGCAACCGAAAGCGAAATGAAAGAAAAGAAAGCCCGTGTTGAAGATGCATTGCATGCAACACGCGCTGCCATCGAAGAAGGGATTCTGCCTGGCGGCGGAGTTGCTCTTCTACGTGCAGCCACTCAAGTCTCACCAGCCGAAACGCTGACGACCGACGAAGTCACTGGCTACAACATTGTTCTCCGTGCATGCCGTGCACCGTTGACCATGATCGCAGCCAACGCTGGCCAAGACGGCGGCATCGTTTGCTCCAAAGTTGCGGAAGCCAAGGGTAATAACGGTTTCAACGCGCTTACCAACGTCTACGAAGACTTGGTCAAAGCCGGCGTAATCGACCCGACTAAGGTCACTCGCACTGCCTTGAGCAACGCGGCATCGGTAGCAACGTTGTTGTTGACAAGCGATGCTTTGATCGCCGAGAAGCCGAAGCATGACCATGGCAAGAAGCCAGCCGGCGGCCACGGCGGCGATTACGATATGTACTAAGACATCTTCTCAACCTTGAGAGTGCACAAGACAAAAACCTCGGTCCCGTACCGAGGTTTTTTTATGCCCCTGGCTTCACGCCAGGGGTTATGACCATCTATTCTAGAGGGATGGTAAATATCCCCCCAGTAAAACTCGGGGGCATTCCACCTTCAACTCAACCAAGCTGGCAAAACACCCATAGCTGGCAGTTCTACCATTTGGATCTTTTCAATCGCGGTGATCGCCATCAATTGATCTAGCGCAACCTTCGGCGGAATCCCATCCAAATTGAGTACCCCAATCGCGTGACCACCAGGTTGCTGGCCCGCTCGTCCCACCGACATCTGACCAATGTTGACTTGATGCTGGCCGAACACCGTACCTACCCGACCAATAATGCCTGGCACGTCGGTGTGCGTGAAGAACAACATATGGCCATCCAAATACGCTTCCAGCCGATAATCGTCGATCGAGATCAAGCGTGACATGTTGTTACCAAATACAGTCACGCCAGCTTTCACCTTCTTGCCACTGCCGCTGACTTCAGCCGTAATCGAAGAGCTAAAGGCACCCAGTTCTCGATTCCTGTTTTCCGTCAATTCGATTCCATGCTCGCGGAGAAGCATTTCCGAGTTAATAATGTTAACATCGTCCGCCATGGCTCTTTCGAGTAAGCCGGCACAGAAAGCCGCCGTGAGTAGTTTCGTATCCTTGTCGGCAACTTCTCCGCGGTAGTTGAGCTGGCATGAACCGATACTCCCGTCGTGCCACTGAGCCATCAGCAGACCGAGCCGGTAGGCTGCGTCGAGATATCCGCGAAGCGCATCCAAGGTCTTGGGATCGAGCGACGCGACATTGACCGCATGTCGAATTTCGCCTGTTTTGAAGAAATTGATCAATAGCTGTATGCCTTCGATTGCAACTTGCGTCTGGGCTTCTTCGGTGCTGGCCCCTAAATGCGGCGTGCAAATAACACCGGGCATATTAAACAACGGGCTATTGGTGCAGGGCTCCTCCTCGAAGACGTCCAAAGCCACACCGGCGATGATTCCGCGCTTTAAGCCTTCAACCAATGCTGCTTCCTCATAGATTCCCCCACGCGCGCAATTGATCAACCGAACACCCTTTTTCAGGATTTCCAGTTGCTTCATGCCAACCAAATATTTGGTTTCGTCTGTCAACGGAGTGTGGACGGTCAGATAGTCAACTCGCGGCAATAATTCTGCAATGGAATTGGATTTCTCGACCCCCATCTTGGTCGCTTGCTCATCCGACAAAAATGGATCGAAGGCAATCACCCGCATTCCGAATGCCAATCCGCGCGTCGCAACTTCGCGACCAATACGCCCCATGCCGATTACCCCAAAAGTCTTGTCGGCAAGTTGGCTACCCATGAACGACTTTCGGTCCCAACGTCCCTCGCACAAACTCTGATAGGCAGGCGCAACGGAACGAGACAGCCCTAGCATCAGCGCAAACGCATGCTCGGCCGTGCTGAGTGTATTGCCGGCGGGCGTATTCATAACGACGATGCCGAGCCGCGTTGCAGCCGTCTTGTCGATGTTGTCGGTGCCGACTCCAGCTCGCACGATCGCTCGCATCCGTTTGTTGCCTTCCAACGATGCAGCCGTAATTTTCACCCCGCTTCGAACGATAGCTCCGTCAAACTCGTTGAGCGACTTGCGCAATTCCTCCCCCTTCAACCCCGTTCGGACTTCGTATTCGAAGCCTTTTTCAGCGTTGAGAAGATCGAAGCCTTCTTGAGCAATTGGGTCAAGAACTAGAATGCGAAACGTCATGGATGATTTGCCGATAGAAAAGTGGAGTGGAGCAGAATCTGGTCGATTAAGCGTTCTTGGACGCGAAGTCGTCCATTAGTTGGGCCAGCGATTGGACGCCGGCCATAGGCATGGCGTTGTAAATGCTGGCTCGAATACCACCGACGCTTCGATGCCCTTTGAGTGAATCGAGCCCCAGGGCTTGGGCTTGCGTCAAGAACGCTTTCTCAAGACTTTCGTTCGGAAAGCGGAACGTAGCGTTCATGAGCGAACGGGATGCCTTCTGGGCATGGGCCAAATACATCGTAGGATGTCGATCGATTGCATCGTAGACCCGTTTGGCTTTCTCCTGATTGATCTGGTGCATCGCATGAAGCCCGCCGATCGTCTTCTCCACCCACTCCGTAACCAGCCCCAGAACATAGATTGCGAAGGTGGGTGGCGTATTCCACATCGAGTCTTCTTTAGCGTGGTTATTGAAGTTAAGGTAACCAGGCAAGTTGTCGCTCGAGCGAGCCAACAAGTCCTTGCGAATAATCACAACGGTGACCCCCGCCGGCCCCGCATTCTTCTGCGCGCAGGCATAGATGAGTCCGTACTTCGAAACGTCAACGGGACGGTGCAGTATATCGGAAGAGGAATCGCAAACCAAAGGGGCTGCTGAACTCAGGTCGTGCTGAAACTGAACACCCTGAATGGTTTCATTGCTGGTGATGTGCACATACGCAGCATCGGGCCGTATTTTGAGTTCCGCCTCGTCAGGGACTCGGTCGTAGTTGGTCACGGCAGAATCATAAATGGCCTCTACGCCGCCTTCGCGCTTAGCCTCTCCGATGGCGTACTTTCCCCACGAACCTGTCAGAACGTATTGAGCAGGCCCCGCTTGCCCCCGCAATAGATTCATTGGAATCATGGAAAACTGAAGCCTGGCCCCTCCTTGCAAAAACAGGACATCGTAGTCCGATGGGATGCTCAGCAGTCGGATAAGACGTTGCTTGGCTGATTCTTGGATGGCAATGAATTGCTTGCTGCGATGGGAAAGTTCCATCACCGAAGCGCCGCAGCCGGGCAAGCAAAGCATCTCATCTCGGATACGTTCGAGAACGGGCACCGGTAGCACGGCCGGACCGGAGGAGAAGTTAAAAAGTCGTTTTTCCATTATTCCCGTGTTATTCAGCGGTCGAAATCGTCGGATGTTGTAGAAACACCATACATCCCCAGCAGGTTCGGATTTTACGTCTAGAATGCTTCAGGTGGAAGGAGTAAAGAAATAGCTCCTTCCTCCAGCTGACCGTTTTTCCAGAATGACTCATAACTAGCTAATGTCGCATCGCAGTACACGCCAGGTGGTCGAGGATCTCCGCTTAAACGACCGGCTAATCGAAATAACTGCCCCCCTCTCAACCCATTTGGAAATCGCTGAGGTCCAGCGCCGCGTTTACGCAAGAAGCGGTCCTGCCATTCTTTTTTCTAATCCCGTCGGAAGCAAATTTCCGATGGTAAGCAATCTATTCGGTTCGTTGGACCAAGCCCGATTTTTGTTTCGCAAGACCATCGATCGAGTACGGCGCGCGATCGAGCTCAAAATCGACCCAAATCAACTCTTCATGCGACCATGGCGATACGCGTCTGCACCCTGGACGGCATGGACCATGCTGCCTAAAAGCATTCGGTCCGGTGCGGTTCTACGGCATGAGACCTGTATCGAAGGCCTTCCACAATTGATCTCCTGGCCCGACGATGGGGGCCCATTTATTACACTTCCCCAAGTTCTTAGCCAAGGAGCTTCTACTTCACTGATGCAATGCAATCTTGGCATGTATCGCGTACAACTTTCAGGCAACGACTACAGAACCAACGAAGAAATCGGCTTGCACTATCAATTGCATCGTGGAATAGGCGTTCATCATCAGCAAGCACTTGCTGAGGGACGTCCATTTCGAGTTGCGATCAGTGTCGGCGGCACTCCAGCCATGACACTTGCAGCGGTCATGCCACTACCAGAAGGGTTGAGCGAATTGACGTTCGCTGGAGCCCTTGCGGGACATCGCATTCCAATGATTACTTCTCGCCATCATGCCCCGCTCTATGCGGATGCGGATTTCGTTATTCATGGCACGATTGACCCAAGTTCCATGAAACGAGAGGGACCCTTCGGGGATCATCTGGGCTACTACGCCAAGGAACACGATTTCCCCTGGATGCGCATCGATAAAGTCTATCATCGGGATGGAGCCATCTGGCCATTTACCGTCGTTGGGAGACCGCCGCAGGAAGACACCACGTTTGGGCAATTGATTCACGAACTCACCGGTCCAATCATCCCAACGGTCTTACCTGGCGTTAAATCCGTCCATGCGGTGGATGCTGCCGGAGTTCATCCCTTGCTATTAGCCATCGGCAGCGAACGCTACTCGCCCTATCGAAAGCCCGAAAGGCCACAAGAATTGCTCACACAAGCCAATGCCATCCTCGGGCAGGGACAGATGTCGCTCGCCAAGTATTTGATGATCGTCAACTCGTTGGACAACCCTTCGTTGGACATCCATGACATCGAAGCGTTCTTGATTCATTTGCTCGAGCGGATCGACTGGTCACGCGATTTGCATTTCCAAACGCGGACGACGATGGATACACTCGACTATAGCGGCGATGGATTCAATCAAGGGTCGAAACTCGTTATGGCCGCTAGCGGAATGAAGCGATTCGAACTCTCGAAGGAGCTGCCATCCTCGTTTTCAATGACAAATGGTTTTTGCAATCCTCGATGGTGTTTGCCTGGAGTCCTGGCGGTTCAAGGAACCGAAGCGAATCCCAACGCTTCGACGCTGATTGAGTATTGGGATGGAATGTCCCTTGCGATGGGCAGCACTTGGAAGGGCGACTTGAACTGGCGCGGTATACGCATCGTTGTCTTGGTAGATGACTCAGATTTCACAACGCGTTCGCTCAACAACTTTCTATGGGTGACATTTACTCGCAGCAATCCGGCCAAGGACATCGATGGCGTTGGGGCTTTTACCGAGCACAAGCATTGGGGCTGCACAGGTCCGCTCGTGATCGATGCCAGAAGGAAACCGCACCATGCACCACCGCTTATCGAAGACAAAAAAGTGACGGCAAAAATCGATGCTCTAGCAGCCAAAGGTGGCCCGATCGCTAAGTATCTTTAGTTGGACCTTGAGAATAGCTGACTTCGTGAGAATTCAGTGCATTCCTGACTAATAACCAGAATTTGGAGCACTCGATTAATTAGTGCCGTAGCGAAACTCGCCAAGAGTTTCGGCGCCCGCTCATTCCGAAAGTCTTGGCGACTTCCGCAACGGGAAAATCGGACAGTAGGCATTACGTGTTGGTGATATACTTTAACTTCAACAACGTTCCCACAGCTACCTTCTCCAAAAGCCGATCTTATGTTTTTCCCGATTAGCGATGACGACCAGCAAGTCAACACGCCGGCCTTTGTTACGTATGGCTTGGTCGCAATCAATGTACTGTTTTTCTTAATTCAAATGTCGAATCCAGCTTTCACGTACGGCTGGAGCGTTATTCCACGCGAGATCACGACAGGCGTCGACTTAATTGAACCACAACTGCTTCAGTTGCCTGGCCAAGGTCCCGTCGAAATCCCGCAGGCACCAGGTCCACCGATCCTTTGGCTAACTTTGATTACCTCGATGTTCATGCACGGTGGATTTGGTCACATTGCAGGCAACATGCTGTATCTTTGGATCTTTGGAAACAACGTCGAACACCGATTCGGGCACGTTTGGTTCTTGATCTTCTATTTGCTGGCGGGCTTGGTCGGGAGTCTCGGTCAAATCGCCCTTGAACCCAGTAGCATCATCCCAAATCTCGGCGCCTCAGGGGCCATTGCCGGGGTGATGGGTGCTTATATGGTCTTATTCCCGTACAACCGTGTAAATGCTGTATTTCTGTACAACGTTATTAGCGTTCCAGCCATTTTGGTATTAGGGATGTGGATCGCAACGCAATTCGTAAGCGGTGTCGGCGCGATCGCCGCCACCTCCACTTCTGCTGGTGGTGTGGCCTACATGGCGCACGTGGGTGGCTTCGTTGCCGGAGTGACAGCGGCGGCCCTTTGCCGAACGCAACTACGCGTGGAACCCGATACCGTGCTTAGTCGACAATACCATCGCGACCCTCGATCGCGCAGACTCTGGTAGCGGAGGACTAGCCGCAGTGGGTGTTTCTGCTGTTGCACGAGGCGCCACCGACGGGTGTTCGATTTGAGTCGGTGACATTGAAATCGATTGAAAAACGAGTCGACGCTGCTTGGGTTCCAGCGGATGTTTCGTTGGCAATTCTCGTGGCCGAGTTTCAAGGGTATGACGATAATCTAATCTACGTTCGGATCGTGCA
>Ga0105048_10017481_pt1 | contig 11064 bp, 10 predicted proteins | sample MAT05_FD_78382 | JGI IMG/M metagenome (GOLD analysis project Ga0105048, IMG submission 78382) | Freshwater microbial communities from Lake Fryxell liftoff mats and glacier meltwater in Antarctica - MAT-05 | ecosystem: Environmental > Aquatic > Freshwater > Ice > Liftoff microbial mat | place...
ACAACTCCATGAAAGACATCATGTTATGATAGCGCACGGCAAACAGATCAAACAGATCAAATGACGTAAATCGATCGGATAAAACAAGTTGCGGCATCATCGAGTTTTGTCGAACACGTCAACTTTGCATTCGGAGCATTGAAGTCTTTGCGTACCGCCTTGATGAACTGGACCAGATTCTTCTCGTAGCGGGCCGCCCAGACTGCATTCCCGGCATCCTTTTCGCCCTGCCAGAAAAAGAACCCGGCAACCTCGTAGCTCTTCGCCCCCGGGTAGTGCTTGTCGAGTTCCGCAAGCACCTTCTTGGCGTCAGCTATGTCATCGTCGTACTCTTTGCCGGCGTACCATCCCGCAGGTTGATCGCCTTTCAAAGTGATCGTTCCCTCTTTGATCACGGGTGGTGCCGGCTCCGTCCCTTTGGCCCAGGAACTCGGGGCATCGCGATAACCGGCATACACTTTGTCGCCCTCCTCGAACCGCTCGCTTCTCGGCGGCAGCAGGTGCCAGCCCAAGGCGCGGTTGCCGATGCAACTCTTGAGGATCATCACGGGGGCATCCACCGCATTGCCGACCACATGTCCGATCCCGAACTCCGGCCCGATGGTGCCGTCTTTCACGGCCATCCACTCGTTGTTCAGCAGGCCCTTGCCCTGCTGCATGCGTACGAATCGAACATCTTTACGCTCAACCCACTTTTCGGCGTCATCGATCAGGTAAGGATACTTCTTCTTTACTTTGACCGAGTTTTCGAGCGATCCTTCCCCTCCCGTGATCTTGCCCAGGCCCGACATGTTGGATTGACCCAGCAAGATGAAGACCTGGACAGGCTTGGTCATGTCCGCGGGTTTGCCATCGTGAGGAGGTATCGGATTCTTGGGTTCCTCGGCCGTCGCGGTCGATACCGTGAGGATCAGCGTCGCCAGTGCCATCGCGGGCAAGGCCGACAGTGAGGTGACTTTTCCACAGACCATTTCCACGATCAAAATCAACGTGTGCACGGGACGGCAGAACATGGATTTCCTTCTCCGGGTGGAGTTGTATGTTCGTTCGACAAGCACCTGTCCGGGCGTGACCGATCCGTGCTTGAGGCTTGAACGCGTGTCCGACCGCAGGGCACCTCAATTATCCCCTTGTTCAGTATCGATTCCAAGAAAATCGGTAACGAAGCTGTGAAGATACTACACGCCGCCTTGTCTCGTCCTGGCTAGGTCGGATTGCAATTTCCGCGCGTGCCTGGACCGCCTCGACGCGGCGGCGGAGTCGCCGGGCCGGGCGCTGACCGCCCGCCGGAAGCGAACGCTCCCCCACCCCGCCCTTATGGTAACCGGGGCCCGACCCGACCAACGTCACGTTAACGGAGTACACATGATTCTCGTCATCCCGACCGACCTCCACCGCGCCGCCGACTTCGGCCGGATACTGGGTAAGTCGCCTCTGGCCGGCCCGAGGAGCTGGCACCACGAGACCTATTCGAGTACGGCGGGGGCGAGACGCTCACGATCATCGCCACCAACAACCGCCTGGTGCTCCGGGCCCACCTCAGCGTCGTCGGCCGGGCTCCGCCTTGGCGGGCGGCCGTCGAGGCCGAGCGGTTCAACCACATTCGGCACATCGACGGCGGCCGCATGGAGATCGGTCCACTAGGGACGGGGCACCTCTTGATCCGAAGTGGAACGCTCAGGATGCCCTTCCCCGCGCGGCTTCCTGGAGGCGACGAGGCGGGGCCGTGGCCCGTGGCCACAGGAGAGGCGGCCGGCGGCGATATCGATGCGCACGAGTTCGCGTCGTGCCTGAGGATGCTGCCCATGGGTGACGAACGTCTGCCCTCGCAGGTTCTTAGCTGGTACGCGAACGGGGTGATGACCGCCTTTCGAGCGGGGCGTCTGGTTCCGGGTCGCTGGCCCTGTCCTGCCGTTCGATTGGAACCTTACCCTCCGCGATGCGAACCGCGTCCTCGGGTGGCTGGACATGATATTGAAGCCGCCCAAGGGCGAGCGGCGGCAGAAACGAGAGCGGCGGGAGCCGCGCCCTGTGACGGCGTGTGTTCTCACGGCCGTGGTCGGCGCGCGGTTCGTACTGCTTACCGACGCGGCCCGCGGGAACGAACTCATTGTTCCCGTCGCATCACGGTCGTGCTCGCGCGACCCGGTTGACCGGGCCAGCGCCGCCGATGCGGTCGTGCGGGTTGCCGTCTCACGTCGGGAACTTCTCAGGCTGACGCGGCTCGCCAAGGGACTTCCTGGATCGCACCCACTGCGCTGCGAGTTCCTACTGTGCGAAGACGAGCCGCGCCTGGCCGCGACCATCGGGCCCCCCGACGACCCGGATTTCCGCGTCGATGTCCCGCTCACGAACATCATGCCCGGCACCACGCCTACCGAGACGCACGTGTTGGCGCTCTCGCCAATACGCCTCGGCTACGCCGCCCGGCGGATGCGTGCGGACGAAGTGCGCCTCTGCTATCACCCGTCGGTGAATCTACTGGGCTTCGCACCCCATGCGGGGGCGACAGGTGGCGGGCCGAGCACCGAGGTGTTCATCGACGCCCGGCCCCCGTTGGCGGCGGCTCATCAGGCCGGCCCGGGACCGCCCCAAGCCGGCACGGCCGCCCCGTAACCGCCAGACGCCCGATCCACTTCGTACAGGGGACCACTTGCGGGTGAAGCAACTCGGTCGGCTCGAGTCGACGACCGTCTTGTCATGCACGACGAGCCGATTGATCCCGTCCGCGGCGCGAGCCGAAGCTTCGACTACCAACGAACGAATCGGGCAGCACCCTGACAGTCTGTTTTCCGCCAAAACCACTTCAAGTTGAGGAATACCATGAGTGACAAGCACGACAAAGAACAACGCCGGAAGCGAAAAGTCCTAAAGCGAGACGACGCGAAGCCGCACGCGGTGACCGTCCGCGACGGCGAGAAACGGACCGCCGTCCAGCAGGGCACTACCCAGGGCTACGACGTCCAGATGATCCGTGATTTCCTGAAGCACCTGGGTCAAACTCATCAACCCGGACGACTCGTCTGAGGAACTCATCTGGGTATCGACCCAGGACTCGGACGTTGCCGATCGCTGGGAACTCCAGGGAGAGGAACACTCGCCGCTATCGATGAGTTGATGGTGGGGCGAAGCAACATTCGGCGCTGAACGGACGGAGTGTCCTGCCGCTTGTCGGGCGAAATTCCTGAACATTCAACCTGCACGTAACCCAGAGGAGGAACTGATGAAGTGCTACTGCTGCAATCGCGAAGTTTCGTTGGTGCGTCACGTCAAACTCCGCGGGGACGTGTTCGCTTCACTCTCGGGACTCACCGGACCTGACGACCCGGCCTCCATCGCCTACGAGGAGGAGACGACGTTCCGCTCGGCGTTCGTCAGCCCGGGGTGCTACGGCGTCCTCGACAGCCCCACCGGCACAGGGCAGATCGCCGGCCGCGTCTACGGCATTGCCGGACGGTCCCGCGGCGGCCGCGCCGCACTCTACAATCAGGTCAAGTATGCCGCGTTCGTCCGGAAGAAGGCGCGGGATCTGGGCATCGACATCAACTGACCTCCGTGGCCGTTCGCGACGAGGCGCCCGTCAATGACGGGCGTAGGCGGACGCGCCAGCTATCTGCCTGGCGCCCGGGCGGGGACTGATTACCTCGATGCCCGGACGCCCGATCGATGAACGCGCTCGTCTTGTGTCTTATGCCCAGCCGGGCGCCATCTGTTCGGTCCACCGGTGTGCGGCGATCACAAGATTGATGGCTAATTACGGGTTGCCGGAGACTTGGCTGGCGGGTTGAACCCCGCACCAGAGCACTTCGTATGGATCCGGCGTAGCACACCACAGACCGCGGCCACGTCAGCGCCGGTCGCTGATACTGATACGTGCGCCCGGGGTAATGTTGGTGCGGGAGTGCAACCCCGTTCGTTGCAGAAGTGCCGGGCAGGCCGGCGTCCTTAACAAGTACAACCTGTCATCCGGGGCCAAAGCTATACGCGGAGGTCGAGGGCGAACACGGATACAAAAATAACAGACACAACGCCGCCAGGACCGAAGCGAACCGTCACACCAAGCCGCAGGCGACCCTCCGCCGAAGTACGAGAGAGGGCGGGCGGGAGACGGGGCCGGGGAACTGGAAACTAACTCACAAACAAGAATCAAGACGAAAACAAGTAGAAGTACAAGACTCAAGACCGACTCACTACACATAACCCACAACTGAACAGACCCGACACGCATAACTGAACAAACCCGACACCGAAATCAGCCGACCGTTCAGACATAGGGCATTCCCGACAGGAGAGAGAATGAGAATCACACGGCAGCAGCGAAGACCACCGCACCAGCCCGAGCCAGATCAGCATCCCACGGCGAGACGCACGCTCGGTTCCTGGTGCGGTGTTACTTCAACGGCCACCAGCCTTCATCCGCGCACGGCAGCAACCACCCCGGCCCTGTTCAATCCCGGTCCTGGCCTACGCGCCGCTCATGCGGCCGACAAAAGCCCCACCTGCGGGATGAACATGGCCGCGGTGAAGACGCAGCACCCGGACCCGTACTTTCCGGCCCGTGACACAGGAACGGCGGCATGAACCCACTCGGTCGCTGCGGGCCAACCCGCTCGATCCACCGGTGAGCCGGTCACTCCGTCGAGGGGCATTGCCGTGACCGCCGACGAGAATGTTCGGCTCCGACCGGTTCAACCTGGCGACTGGCCAACCACCTGCACGGCGTGCAACAGAACCCATCACCGCTACAAACGCCCGAAATCGCTCAGCGGCTACCGCTGCAAATGCCCGGCACGCTCAGCACTGGTGTTTGCCTTCAAGAGCGATCCCGCACACGAACCGGCTGTGCCGATGACGCCTCAAGCAGCAGTGGCACCGTGGCAGGCGAAGTGTGCAGGCTGCGGAGTGCTTCACTGCCGTTCCCGCAGACCGAAAGCCGGTGTGTGGCGGTGCAAGTGCCCTCAACGCGGCGAACTGACATGGTCGTTCGTGCAGCGAGGCGTTTAACGGATACGTCCTGCCCGCCATCCTCGCCACGATGGGGAGAGGCTGGTCCGGCATTGCGGCGAAAAGAGCGCCCGAGAAGAAGGCAATGAAGCGGAAGTGAGCGGCACATGGCAACAGGGCAGCCCAAACTGAAACTTGGTAAGGGAACAGCGTTCGTGAAAACGCACCTGAAGCAGTTGCGTCAACATGACGACACCTGGGAAGTAGATTTCCGGGCCTTGCCGAGAGCGATGGGCGAAGAAACGACGCACTATCTGGGCCTCGTCGTTGCCCTGTCGCAGGGAAATCCTTTGGTCTGCCTGTCGCTGGACTACACCCCGACAGTCAACGATCTTGCTGACCTTTTGGCCGGGGCCATGCGTCGGCCGATCACGGATTCCCCCCACCGGCCCCGACAACTTCTGCTGCGAGAGAACCCCCGCTGGGAAGAGTTGTTTGCCCACCTCAAGCAACTCGACATCGAAGTCTCGATCCAAAACGAACTCCCTCGCCTTGAAGATGTTTACGAAGCATTTCTGCTGCAAATGCGAAGGGCACGTTCTGACCCACTGATCCTGTACACTCCACAACCGTTGGAGATTGGAATGGCATTCCCGGCCATTGCTCAGTGGGTCCGGAGTTTCGGTCGCATCGAGATCGGTAGTCAGAAGAAGCACGGCTTCATTGTTCGGGCACTCAACGACACGGGTTCGGTCTTCGAGGACGACAAATCCGTTAGGCTGGCCGAGGCTATGGCCGCTTTGGAGGAAGGGTTGGCCAAGTGGTTCCAAGAGCGGAAGATAGAGGTTATCTGATCTTTCAATGCTTGGTGGTCGAGGTGAAGAAGGGCGATACCGACTGTCAACATGTAGAAGTCCACGGGTACTGATCGAGGACACGAGGAGGCATCTGATGGCGGTTACGCACATCAACCGGCGAGGCGATACTTACTACCTGCACGAGGGCAAGACCAAGACGGGGAAGCCCAAATTCTTCTTCTCCAAGAAGGAAGCGGGTGAACTGGCCAAGGCTGTCCCTGACAAGTTTGAGATTTACGAGAACCCGAATGCCCAGGTCTTCTTGCGAAGGATCACGCCCAAGTTGATCGCGGAGGAGGAGCTCGCCGTCGTTGAGAAGGGGATTCGTGACCACGCTAAACTGAAACACTTCTTCGTTGAGGTTCAGAAGGACGCCCTCGTCGTGTACTTGCCGAATGAGAAGGTTGCTGGGCTGGAGGAAGCCCTCTCTCCGTTCGTGGGGTTCGATCTTCGTTCACTTCCCAATGTGGAACGATTCTTGACTTACTCGCCCATGATGCGCTTTGTCCTGGTCGATGAGGAACAGCGGCTCTTCATTGCCGAGAGGTGGTGCTTCCTGGGTTCCATCGACACCTGGATACACCTGAGTGGCGCTGCTCGGCTGACGAGTCTCTTGAAGAAGTATGGTCCCCACCTGGGCAAGGAATCGTTCTTCGAGTTGATGTGAGTCGGCAGATGGAGACTGTCGCCTGATGCGATTGGGATCGAGTGGTGAGATCACGTCTCCGGCGTGGCGAGTGCCTTCTGGATCGCCTCCCGAATGCCCATCGGCCTAATCGCGAACACGTCCAGTGCCGTCCTGTCCCGCACCACAGTGGGATTCTTCAACCCCTCGATCAAGTGTCGCCCGACCTCGAATGCGGCGGGGGGTTACCAGCGCCAGCCACAAACTCGACAGGTACGGCGTCAGCACGGGCACCGAGATCAGCCACCGCCGCAGTCCCCTCTGCCGGGCGTATTCCCGGATCATGCCGCCGTAGGTGGTGACATCCGGGCTCCCGATCTCGAAGGTGCGACTCTGCCCCGCAGGCAAGTCCTTCGCGACCTTGAGGTAAGCAAGCACATCGTCCACGGCGATGGGTTGCGTCGGCGTCGTGAGCCAGCGGGGGCAGAGCATGACCGGCAGACGGTCGGTCAACGACTTCACCAGGTCAAAAGACAGGCTTCCCGTGCCGATCACGAGGGACGCCCGGAACTCGATGGTTTCGACGCCGGAATCTCGCAGAATCTGGCCGACCTCGTGGCGGCTCCGCAAGTGGGGCGAGAGCTTGGGGTCGGCGTCGTCGCCCAGGCCGCCGAGGTAAATGATGCGCCGCACCCCGGCCTTCTTTGCGGCCTGGGCGAAGTTGCTCGCCGCCTCCCGATCATCCTTCTCGAAGTCTTTGGAGCCGGACATGAGATGAACGAGGTAGTACGCCGTATCGACGCCCTGCATCGCTTCAGTCAGCGAAGTGGGGTCGAGAACATCGCCCCGGACGATCTGCGTGGACTCTTTGACGAGAGGCCGCAACTTGTCCGGGTTTCGGGCCAAACACCGCAGGACCACAGGAGTTCGTTCGAGCAGCGAAATCAGTCGACCGCCGACGTATCCGGACCCACCCGTCAACAGGACGACGGGAACATTCACTACTTCAGGAGTGTTCGAGCCGGGTGACGACATCGTGTTCGGTCGAATTCACGGTTGGGAAGGCGGGTTGTTTTGCGGATAGTAATCCACGGGGGCATGTTACCGTTTATCGCACCCCGGCACAGGCTTGGCTGCGGACGAGATCGCGAGCGGAAATGTTATCGTTGCGAAAGCCGTCACCCGAGTTCATCCGCCCATTCCTGGCGGCACAGGCGACTCTGCCGTTCACCTACTCGGCGGTGGGAGCAACCGCAGAGACGTCACCCGTTGGTTATGACGTGGATCACACCCGCATTAAGGTGGGCGAAGGAGAATCCGTCTTTCGTGCCGCGAGCGCCGCCTTGCGACGCTGGGAGCAGTTCCGGCTGGGCTGGGTCGAGGCGTGGTCGCCGGACACTCCGATTCAATCCGGCGAGGTCGTGGCGGTGATGGGGCGTGCCCTCGGGATGTGGTGGCTCAACGCCTGCCGGATCGTGTACGTCGTGGACGAGTCGGGGCCGATCGCGAAGTTTGGCTTTGCGTACGGCACGTTGCCGGGCCACGTCGAGAGCGGTGAAGAACGATTCTTGATCGAGTGGAACCGGGACACGGACGGCGTGTGGTACGACATCCTGGCGTTTTCCAAACCGAACCACCTCTTGACCCGCCTCGGCTACCCGGTCGTGCGCCGCATGCAGAAACGATTCGGGCGTGACTCGGCGGCAGCCATGTTTCGGGCCGTTGATGAGTTCGCACCGATTCCCGAAGTTTGCCAACAGACGGCGTGACATTTTCGTGAAGGCTTTCCGGCGCACGGTGCCGACGAAGGTGGCGCGGCCACTCGTCGTCATCCTCGTGGCGAATCTCCTGTTCATGCCGACCTTCGCCGACCCCATACGTGAGCTGGCCCCGGTCACGGCGGCACGAGCGCACCCACAGTGCGGTTTTGCATCTTTACAGCATCTTTACAGCCCGTTTCCCACTTATGTAAGATACTCACCATAACTCGCTGGGCCATCGACCGCTCGACCACGACCCCCGGAGGTCCCGATGCCTGCGATGAAAGAGCCGCTACAGTCTGCCGAGAACATGCTGCTCGCCGCCCTGTCCAGACGGGAGCGGGACCGCCTCCTGCCGCACCTTGAGCCGGTCACGTTGCCGTTGGACGACATCCTGTACGAGCCGGACACGATCATCCGGCACGTCTACTTCCCCACCAGTGGCATGATCTCCCTGCTCGTCATCCTGGAGAACGGTCTGGTGACGCAGGTGGGCCGGGTCGGCAACGAGGGGATGGTCGGTTTGCCCGTCTTCCTCGGCGTGCCGACGAGTCACACCCGGGCGTTCGTGGAACTTCCCGGCGAGGCCCTGCGCATGAAGGCCGAGGTCTTTCGCCAGGAGCTTCGGCGGGCCGGGGCGCTCTCCGGCCTGCTGTTGCGCTACACGCAAGCCCTGCTGCGGCACTCGCAACGGCTGATCGCCTGCAACACCTGGCACACCGTCGAGCAGCGACTCTGCCGCTGGCTGCTGGTGGCACACGACCGGGTAATGGCCGACCAGTTCCAGGTCACGCAGGAGTTCCTGTCGCAAATGCTGGGGACGCACCGCCAGAGCGTGACCGTGGCGGCGAGGAACCTCCAGCGAGAAGGACTCATCCGGTACAGCCGGGGGAAATTACAAATCCTCGACGTGTCGGCGCTGGAGGCGGCGGCTTGCCCGTGCGCCCTTGCGATCCGCCGAGGGTTCGACCAGTTGTACACGGAGACGAAGCACTGACCGGCCTCGGTTTCGAGTTCGGCTTCCGGCCTGGGTGAAATGGGATGAATTCACGATTTCGACAGCACGTCCTTCCCTATCTCGTTGCGGTCGCAGCGACAGCGGGGGTCATACTGGTGCGGTGGCTGCTCGATCCGCTGGTGGGTTCGCAGTACCCCTACGTCACGATCTTCGGGGCCGTCGCCGCTGTCGTTTGGTACGGGGGCTACCGTCCCGCTACCATTGCTTCGGTTCTCGGCGTCGTTGCGTGTGTATACCTCTTCGTCGAGCCTCGTGGCAGTTTCGCCGCTGCGCACGCAGGGGATTACGTCGGCGTGGTCCTGTTCCTTCTCACCTGCGCCGTCATTATCGGCTTCGGGGAAGGGATGCGGGTTGCCCAACGCCGCACCGAGGAGAAGCAGGAACGTCTTCGCACGACCCTTGCCAGCATCGGAGATGCGGTCATCACGACCGACGTGGAGGCCCGCATCACCAACGTGAACGCCGTGGCCGAAAAGCTGACTGGGTGGACGATCGCCGAGGCGATGGGGCAACCGCTCGATGCCGTGTTCCGCATCGTGAATGAGACGACACGGAAGACGGTCGAGAACCCGGCGATTCGGGCGTTGAGGGAAGGCGTCATCGTCGGTCTGGCGAACCACACCGTCCTCATCGCCAAAGACGGCACAGAGCGTCCCATTGACGACAGTGCCGCCCCGATCCGGTGCAAGGACGGCGAGGTGGTCGGCTGCGTGCTGGTGTTCCGAGACATTAGCGAGCGTCATCGGCAGGAGGCCGAACTGGAAGAACAGGAGCGGCAGTTCCACACGCTGGCCGAGTCGATTCCGCAGTTGGCATGGATGGCGAACACGGACGGCCACAACTTCTGGTACAACCGCCGCTGGTACGAGTACACCGGGACGACGCTGGAGCAGATGGAGGGATGGGGTTGGCAGAGCGTCCATGACCCAGAGGAACTGCCGAAAGTGTTGGAGCGGTGGAAGACATCCATCGCCACAGGCATGCCCTTCGACATGACGTTTCCGCTCAAGGGGCGGGACGGCCAATTTCGCCCTTTTCTCACACGGGTCGAGCCGGTCAAAGATGACGAGGGCCGGGTGGTCCGGTGGTTCGGCACGAACACGGACATCACCGAACTGAAACGGGTCCAACAAGCACTGCATGACAGCGAGCGGCGAATGCGGCTCGCCACGGAAACGACGAAGGTAGGGATTTGGGAATGGAATCTCATCACCGGCGAAGTTCGGTGGGACGCCATGATGTTCCAAATTTACGGCATTGCTCCCACGCCGAACGGAGTTGTGCAATACCGTGACTGGAGTGAAGCCGTCTTACCGGAGGATTTGCCCCAACAGGAGGCGGTCTTGCATGACACCGTTGAGCGACTCGGGAGCAGCAGCCGACACTTTCGCATCAAGCGTCGGGACGATGGGGAATGCCGAAGTATTGATTGTGTGGAAACCGTTCGCATGAACGATGCCGGGGTAGCCGAATGGGTGGTCGGCACGAATCTGGATGTGACCGACCGGAAACATGCGGATGCTCAGTTGCGGCAACTTGCAGCCGAGTTGTCTGATGCTCACCGCCGCAAAGACGAGTTCCTGGCCACATTGGCGCACGAACTCCGCAACCCGCTGGCCCCGATCCGCAACGGCCTCCAAGTCATGAAGCTGGCCGAGGGGGACCGGATGGCGGTCGAGCGGTCCCGGTCGATGATGGAGCGGCAGGTGGAGCAGATGACCCGACTGATTGACGACTTGATGGACTTGAGCCGCATCAGTCAGGGCAAGATCGTTCTCCAGAAGGCCCGGTTGCGGCTGGCGATGGTGGTCCAACACGCCGTCGAGACGAGCCGCCCGTTGATCGAGCAGCAGGGCCACG
>Ga0105048_10017482_pt1 | contig 11064 bp, 12 predicted proteins | sample MAT05_FD_78382 | JGI IMG/M metagenome (GOLD analysis project Ga0105048, IMG submission 78382) | Freshwater microbial communities from Lake Fryxell liftoff mats and glacier meltwater in Antarctica - MAT-05 | ecosystem: Environmental > Aquatic > Freshwater > Ice > Liftoff microbial mat | place...
GAGAGCAGTCCTTCCGGCGTTACTTCACCCAAAGTATCCCTGAGTTTAGAAAAAGCGGCATTGGCGGAAGCAAGGGAAACCTGCTGTTCGAGAATGATGTGTACCAGGGTGGAGAAACCGGGTGATCGCGCCCATAGGGGAGGGAATCCATGGCGGTGAACCACAAGTGCCAGTTGTTCGTCGCGTTCAGCAAGCCAAAGACAGGCTTCACGGAGGTTATTTTCGTTGAGTTTGAGTATCATTGTTGCAGCAAATGAACAAAACAGCTTTAGCAAAGTTGAACAAATCCGTGTTTTACCATAAAAAAAACAACCAGTGAACATCGTTACACTTACCCTCAATCCGGCGCTTGACAAAAGTACGGGCATTCACCGGTTGGTTCCGGAACAAAAAATGCGCTGTTCTTCCATGAAAATCGACGCCGGCGGCGGCGGCATCAATGTTTCCAAAGGCATACAAAAACTCGGGGGCCACAGCACGGCTGTTTTCCCTTCGGGCGGAAACAATGGATTTGTTTTGGAATCGCTGCTGAAAGCTTCGGGCATTGCTTTGGAAACCTTGCGCATGGACCATGAAACCCGTGAAAATTTTTCGGTGACCGAGGAAAGTACCAACCTGCAATACCGCTTTACTTTGCAGGGCACAGGAATGACGCAGGAAATGGCCGATGCCTGCCTCGACCTGGTTGCCCGCCTCAAGCCACAATACCTGGTGGCCAGTGGGAGTTTGCCTCCCGGACTTCCGGAAAATTACTACCAGAAAATTGCGGCGCTTGCCCACCGCCTCAACGCCCGATGCATCATCGATACGTCGGGAGAAGCATTGCGTGCTGCCGCAAACGAAGGCATGTACCTCCTCAAACCCAACCTCGCCGAATTAAGCGCACTTGTAGGCGTGGAAAAGCTGGAAATGGATCAGGTGGACGATGCCGCCCTTGAAATTATAGGCAAAGGTATGTGTGAAGTGGTGGTGGTATCGCTGGGTCCGCAAGGCGCTCTGCTCGTCAGCCGCGATGGATTTGAGCACATTCCGGCACCAACAGTGCCCAAGAAAAGTACGGTAGGCGCCGGCGACAGCATGGTGAGCGGTATGGTGTGGGCGCTGGCAAACGGCAAAAGTTTGCAGGAGATGGCTCAAACCGGTGTTGCGTGCGGATCGGCCGCCACGATGAACCAGGGTACCGAGTTGTTTCATGCAGAAGACGTTTTCCGGATGCTCCAATGGATCAAAACCTACGGAGAACGCTACCGTTTTAAAGATTTTTAGCTTAAAATGCAGGTAGTTAACATTCCCTGTATAAATTTGCATTTCCCCTCAGAGCAAACGTAGTCCGTATCCTCTTCACCGCCCTACCTTGATCCACCGCCAACCAGCTTTTAACCCACCTCCGAAAGGAGGGCGTTCCTGTTATTATCAATCCGTCAATGATCAACCTGATTTTGTTTGGCCCTCCCGGATCGGGCAAAGGTACACAAGCAGCCAAACTGGTAAAGAAATACCGACTGATTCACATCAGCACCGGAGATTTGTTTCGTTACGAAATGAGCAACAATACGCCTCTTGGCGAGCAAGCCAAAGCCTACATGGCCAAAGGTGAACTTGTACCCGACAGTGTTACCATAGGCATGCTGCGCAACAAAGTGGAAGCGCATCCGGAAGCCAGTGGTTTTATCTTTGACGGATTTCCGCGCACCATTCCACAGGCAGAAGCTCTGGATGCTTTTCTGCGTGAAAAAAAGACCAACCTGTCGGGATTGATCGCATTGAATGTGGACGACAAGGAAATCGTTCAACGCATCAAATTGCGCGGCAAAACATCAGGCAGGCCGGACGACAACGACGAAAACATCATTCGCAACCGCATCACGGTTTATAAAAACGAAACTTCGCCCGTTTACGATCATTATGCCAAAGTTGGTAAAAGTCATACGGTGAACGGAACTGGCACGCTTCTGGCCATTTTCAGGCGCATTTGTAAAATCATCAACACGTTTTAAGTCCTGCCGGAAAAATCAAAACGGTTTTAATCGGACGGAGGGCACAGGTTTTGCCAAAAAGGCCCTACTTTTGACCCGACAGAAACGGATTGGTTTTTGTCGTGTAAAAACTGTTGCCCATGGCACACCCAACGTATCCCTGGCAATCCTTGTGGCAAAAGTTGCCCGCCCCCCTGCAAAACCGCTACTACCTGACGTTGGTCTTATTCTTTTTTATCCTTATTTTTCTCGACCGGAACAGCCTTTGGACCCAATTCAGGCTGCACCGCGCTACCGTCCGCCTGGAAAACGACAAGGCCTATTACCAGAAAAAAATCAAGGAAGCCCAGGAAGAAGCCGAGGTCTTTGAACAAACCAAGGAAAAATACGCCAGGGAACACTACTACATGAAAAAAGACGGTGAAGACGTCTTCATCATACGCTCCTCCGAATAATTTTAAACACAACGCTACTAAGTCCGATGTCCGTTTTAGTCAATAAGCATTCGCGCATTATCGTCCAGGGTTTCACAGGCAAAGAAGGTACTTTTCACGCCGAACAAATGATCGCCTACGGCACCAACGTCGTGGGCGGCGTTACACCGGGTAAAGGCGGCCAGACACACCTGGGCCTTCCCGTTTTCAACACCGTTGAAGACGCTGTGAAACAGGCCCAGGCCGACACCTCCATCATCTTCGTTCCGCCGGCTTTCGCTGCCGATGCCATCATCGAAGCAGCAGCCTCAGGCATTAAAGTCATTGTCGCCATCACCGAAGGCATTCCGATTCAGGATATGGTCCGCGTCAAGGCCTATGTTGATCAAAAAGATTGCCGTCTCATCGGGCCCAACTGTCCGGGCATCATCACTCCCGATGAAGCAAAGGTAGGCATCATGCCAGGCTTCGTGTTCAAACGCGGATCCATCGGTCTGGTTTCCAAATCGGGCACGCTTACCTACGAAGCTGCCGACCAGATCGCCAAAGCAGGCATGGGTATTTCTACTGCCATCGGCATCGGCGGCGATCCGATCATTGGCACCACCACGCGGGAAGCCGTCGAATTGTTTATGAACGATCCCGAAACCGAAGCCATCGTTATGATTGGTGAAATCGGTGGTGGGCTCGAAGCCGAAGCCGCTCGTTGGATCCGTGCCAATGGCAACAAAAAACCCGTCATCGGTTTCATCGCCGGTCAAACGGCACCCAAAGGACGCAAAATGGGCCATGCAGGCGCTATTGTAGGCAGCGACGACGATACCGCCGAAGCCAAAATGCGCATCCTTGCCGAAAACGGCATTACTGTTGTTTCATCGCCGGCACAAATCGGCGCCACGGTTAAAAAGATCATGGGCCGCTAAAAGCCCCTTTTTCCACCAAATATCCGGCGGTCACGTTTGTTCGATCGCCGGATATTTCATCATACAGCCAAGGGTGTTAGCCTTTTTTCGCAACAACCGCTTCTCCACTTTTTTTGTGTTGGCCTTGTATGCCGGCATCCTGCATCTGCCTGCCTTGCTTCAATGGCAAACGGTTCCGCCCGATCAAGACATGCAGCTCGGTGGCGTTTTGTACGAAAAATTCATATTCCCTTACCTAACCATTCCGGGACTCTCCGTCGGGTTGTGTCTGTTGCTGGTATTGTGGCAAGGTTTGCGGGTTAACCAACTTGCCGACAGGTTCAGGCTCTTGCACGACCGCACATGGATACCCGGGATGGCGTATGTGCTCATAGCGTCGGGGCTGCCCGAGTTTTTGCAACTATCCCCGGCTTTGGTGGCCGTGTCCTTTGTTCCCTACACCCTGCGCCGGTTGTTCAGCACCTACAACGTGCCAAATGCCACGGGTTTGGTTTTTGATGCCGCTTTTTGGATTGCAACCGGCAGCCTGTTTTTCCCGCCGTTCTTGTTGTTGTTGCCTGCAGCTTTTATCGGCTTGCTCATCATCCGCTCGTTTACCGCCCGTGAAAAGGTGGTTTTTGTACTTGGCGCGCTGGTCCCGTTGTTCTTGGCTTGGTTGGGTTATTTTTGGTTCAACCAGGGGATGGATTTTGTTCAAAAACAATTCATAGCACCATTTGGCTTGTTTCCATGGCGCTCCTTGTCGCCAAACTGGTTATCGCTTGGCTTTTTGTTGTTGCTGGTGGCGTTGGCCGTTGTAAATTCGGGAAGCTATTTTTACAAAAAACTCATACAAACTCAAAAACACATCACTGCGATGTATTGGTTTTTGGTTTTCGGCGGCATAGCCGTTGCTTTTCAACACTCGGTTGTACCGAATGATTTTTTGATCGTTGCGCCGGCAATGGGTATCTTTGCGGCTTATTCGTTCCAACAAATACGCAATCCACTGTTGGCCGAAATGGTCCACTTGATCTGGATTGGCCTGGTGGTCATCATTCACTTATTCCATTGAAAGCGCAAGTTTGCGCTGCAAAACACTTTCAACATGAAATTTGGCGTAATCGTATTTCCTGGTTCCAACTGCGACGACGATATGGTACACATTCTGGGCGATGTCATGGGCCGCAAAGTGGTTAAACTTTGGCACAAAGAATCCAGTCTGCCCAAAGGCTTCAGCACTGGCGATTGTGTGGTGTTGCCCGGTGGATTTTCCTATGGAGACTATGTACGCGCTGGCGCCATTGCGCGTTTTTCGCCCATCATGAAAGCTGTGATCGAATTCGCCAACAACGGCGGCTATGTTTTTGGCGTATGCAACGGTTTCCAGATTTTGTGTGAAGCCGGGTTGCTTCCGGGTGTTTTGCTGCGCAATGCGAATCAAAAATTCATTTGCGACAACGTTTGGATCAGACCGGTTACCAAAAACTCGCCCATTACCTCCAAACTTAGCTTGCGCAAAGCTTTAAAAATCCCCATCGCGCACGCCGAAGGCCGGTACCATGCCGACGAAGCCACGCTCGATGCGCTTGAAGCGAACGATCAGGTTTTGTTTCGCTACTGTACTCCCCAGGGTAAAATCACGGATGCGGCCAATCCAACCGGCTCAGCGCGCAACATCGCAGGCATCTGCAATGCACAACGCAATGTGTTTGGAATGATGCCACACCCCGAACGCGCCGCCGAAATGGTGCTTGCAAATACGGACGGGCTTGGGCTGTTTGAGTCTTTGACCAGTCGGAGGATGAAATTAGTATAGTCGACTTAAAGCACGTTTGCGAGTTGCTCTTTTACTTTTTCCAGTTCGTCTTTCATTTGCACCACGAGTTTTTGGATGTCGGCGTCGTAAGCTTTGGCGCCGAGGGTATTGATTTCGCGGCCTATTTCCTGGCTGATGAAGTTCAGGGTACGGCCGGCGGCCTGTTGGTTTTTTTGTTCTATTTGTTCAAGAAAGTACTTGCAGTGTTGTTCGAGGCGCACTTTTTCCTCATTGATGTCCATTTTTTCGAGGTAAAACAGGATTTCCTGTTCGAAGCGGTTGGCGTCGAGGTTTTCTTTACCGAGGTGTTCTGCTACGTTGTTGTGCAGGCGTTCGCGCATGCGCACTACGCGGGCTTGTTCATAGGGTGCTACTTCACTGAGAGCGAGCAGGATGTTGGCGATGCGCAGGCGCAGGTCGGATTCGAGAGATTTACCTTCTTGCCTGCGAAAATTTTTCATGTTGTCGAGGGCCTGGGTGAGGGCGGCGCAGATGGCCTGAAATTCTTCTTCTTCAACTTCATTGCTGGCGCTGGCCACCACGTTGGGGATGCGCAGCAGGGTTTGCAACATATCGCCGGTAGGGAGGTTGAGATCGGCGGCGATGCGTACAAGTTCGCGGTGGTAACCACGGAAAAGGCCTTCATTAAGGCTTACGCTTGCGGCGCCGTCGGCGTTTTGAACTTCGAGGATCAGGTCGATTTTGCCACGTTCGGCATGGTCGGTGATCAATTTGCGCAGTTCGATTTCTTTTTCTTTGTAATCGCCGGGCAATCGCAGCTTGAGGTCGGTCAATTTTGAATTCAGAGCGCGCACTTCAACCGAGATGGTTTTGCCGGCGTAGGTTCCGGTCGCGCGACCGTACCCGGTCATGGATAAAAGCATATTCTTTTTGTAAGTTGGTTTATGGATAAGTGGCAAGCGGATGGATGGCGAAGTGCCCGCCAAAGGAAAGCAAATGTAGCAAAAACCTGCAGTTCCTAAGGTTTTCACTTACTTTTTTGACGTTCAAGGCGCGTTGGTATTGCTTGATTTTCAAGACGATGTGTGGTAGAAAAAAACAGGCAAATGTTTGTTGGGACGGAAAAAAGTGCGATCTTTGCGACTCATTTTTTAGGATACCCAATTTTCGTTCATAACTGATTCAAAATCAACGAAGTAAAACATGAGAAAGGCTGACCTGGTGAACGCCATTTCCGAGAAGACCGGCATTGCCAAAGTGGACGTGCTGGTGTCGCTTGAAGCGCTTTTCAAAGAAATTAAAACATCTTTGCAAGATGGTGAAAACGTATACATTCGCGGTTTTGGAAGCTTTGTGATCAAAAAACGCGCAAAAAAGGTTGGTCGACACATCAAAAAAGGTGCATCCATTGAAATTCCGGAGCATTATATTCCTTCTTTCAAACCTGCCAAAATTTTTGTTGAACAGGTTAAGAAGAATGTGACTTCCTTACCCGACGAAGAGACTGAGGACTAATATTTTTTTGCCCTCCGGGCAGATACATGAAGAAGCAACAGTATTTCGCACTTTTAGCAGCATTGGTTCTTTTTTTGGGACTATACCTCGGGTTTGATACGAAGCCTTCCGGGCAGCACAAGATCGAACAATCGAGGGCCATACAAGGCGAAGCCACGAGTTTTGAAACCCTTTTGGCGGATGCCCGTGAACATTTGGCGGAGGCGGATATTGCCGCCGTATCTGAACTGGACAAACAGTTTAATGCTGTTACCACCGATGCCGAACGTGCCGAAGCGCTTAAAAAACTTTCGGGTTTTTGGTACCGAACCGGAAATCTGGCAGTTGCGGGAGGTTTCGCCGAACGTGTTGCTGAAATAGAAATGACCGATGCAGCCTGGTCGGTGGCGGGAGCCACTTATTTCCAGGCGCTTCAAGGCAGCGAAAACCCTGTTTTGCGCCAATACAGTGCAGGCAGGTCCATCAAAGCGTTTGAAAGTGCGGTGTCACTCAATCCGGACGAACCCGAACACCGGGTGAACATGGCGTTGGTGTATGCCGAACAACCCTCGGCCGACAATCCGATGCAGGCAGTATTGCTGTTGCGCGAATTGGAAGCCAAATATCCAAACGAGCCTGCTGTGTACAACGCACTGGGACGGTTGGCCATCAAAACAGGGCAATGGGAGCGGGCGATTCAAAGGCTCGAAAAAGCTTACGAACTCGAACCCACCAAGCCTAGCACTCCGTGCTTGCTTTCCAAAGCGTACGAAGGCGCTGGAAACAATGCCAAAGCTGAAGAATTTGCGAACAAATGCCGTGAGGCAAACCGTTCGCCTGAACAATAAATCGTAAACACTAAATACCTGAGCGATATGCCTTGCGGAAAAAAACGTAAACGCCACAAAATTGCAACGCACAAGCGTAAAAAACGCCTGCGCAAAAACCGCCATAAGAAAAAGAATCGATAGTGACTGAACCACAGGCAGCGGTGTTTTTGTGCCATCACAAAGCACCGCTGCCAGGGTCAGCGACGAACGATTCCGCCGGTAACGATGACTTTCCGCAAGCTGAATGACGGTATGCGGAAAGTTTTTCAATGGTAGGCCATCCCGGACATCCAGCGTCCACCTTATTGGCATTTTTTCGACCGGGTAAGCATTTTTGCCACCCCAAGCAGCTCCACCCAACCGTTTGCCCCATCGGTTGAATGCCTCCTTGCCCGGACCTTCGAGATCCATTCGTGCCAATGTTTTATGACCAAGCCGTTCCGGCTGTCTTAAGTTCTGAGCCCGCTTCCACTGTACCCCGGAAGCAGGCTTAGGTCGTTTGTAGTGTGCGTCGCGCCTGCTAAAAACACATCCCGCACGCCGTGGAAAAAGAACTTATTATTAACGCTAGCCCGACGGGAGTCGAAATAGCGTTGCTTGAAGGCGGCAAACTTGTCGAACTTCACCATCAAAAAACCAACAACAATTTTACCGTAGGAGATATCCTGATCGGCAAAATTCGCAAGCTCATGCCTGGCCTCAATGCGGCCTTCATCGACATTGGTCACCGCAAAGATGCCTTCCTACACTACACCGACCTGGGCCCAAAAATGCGCTCGATGATGAAATGGTCCAATGGGGTCATCAATGGCAGCATCAGCACTTCCAAACTCGACAACTTCAAGTTTGAAGACGATATTGTCAAAACCGGTAAAGTGGATCAGGTGCTCAACAAACGCTGGCCCTTGCTCGTCCAGATCCTGAAAGAACCCATTTCCACCAAAGGCCCACGCCTCTCCTGTGAGCTCACGCTCCCGGGGCGCTACATGGTACTTTCACCTTTTTCCGACGCGGTTTCCGTGTCGAAAAAAATTGCCAGCAACGATGAGCGCAAACGCTTGCATGCCCTGGCCGAAAGCATCAAACCCAAAAACTTCGGACTCATCATGCGCACCGCAGCCGAAGGGAAAAAAGTGCAGGAACTGCACGAGGAACTCATGCACCTGATGAGCAAATGGGAAGAAATTTTCAAGCAGCTCAAAACAGCCAACCCACCGGCCAAACTGCTCAGCGAACTCGACAAACCTGCCAGTGTCCTGCGCGACCTGCTCACCGATTCATTCAGCCGCATCGTGGTGAATGAAAAGGAACTCTACACCGACATCCGTTCGTACCTGCAAAACAACAGTCCAGAGTACGTCAACATCGCTCAACTGCACAGCGGCAGCAAACCTTTGTTCGAACAGTATGGCGTAACACGCCAAATCAAAGCTGCCTTCGGCAAAACATCCACCATGACCAGTGGCGCCTACATCATCATCGACAAAACGGAGGCCATGCACGTCATCGACGTGAACAGCGGTCACAAACTGATCTCCGGCGATGTAGATCAAACCATCCTGCAGGTCAACCTCGAAGCCGCCGAAGAAATCGCAAGGCAAATACGCCTGCGCGACATTGGTGGATTGATCGTGATCGACTTCATAGACATGAAAAACCTCGAACACCGCAAGCAACTCAGCAAAGCGATGGAGGATTTCATGAAAAAAGACCGTTCGCAACACACCATCCTGCCGTTATCCAAATTCGGCCTGATGCAAATCACCCGCGAACGCGCCCGACCGGAAGTGGTGCTCAATACCTCCGAAGTTTGCCCCACCTGTCAGGGAACAGGTAGTGTAAACGCCACCATCCTGTTGACCGATGAAATAGAAAGGGACCTTGAATTTGTGATGCAATCGACTCCCAAAATGTCGCTCTGCCTGCGGGTTCACCCTTACCTTGAAGCTTTCCTCAAAAAAGGCTGGCCCAGCCGCCAAATGCGCTGGTTCATGAAATACAAAAAGTGGATACGCATTGTCGCCCACTCCGATTACCAACTCACCGACTACCGTTTCTTCGAAGGCGACGACGATGAGATAAGACTGAACTAGCAGGCAACAGGCAGGGCTCCTCGGCCTACGGCCTCGTAAGGGGAATAATTTGAAAAAATCCTTGAAAAAAATACCCAATTGTTTGTTATTCAAACGATTGGGTATTTTTTTTGCCTGCCGCCTGCTAATTTACCATTTCGGGCAATCGCACTTGGGTTTGAAAATTGCGCAGGATTCGAGCACCACCATGCCCGCCATGCAGAGGAAGAAAAAGACGCGCCACCAATTAATTTTTTTCATAGCGAAAACATGTTTTACATTTAGAGCCGGTTCACTGATACCGATATCAACGCTAAGGTAAACCATTCTATTTTGAAACGTATCCTCATTGCACCACTCAATTGGGGTTTAGGCCATGTTACAAGGTGTATTCCGCTCATCCATACACTTGAAAAACTTGGCGCCGAACCAGTGTTGGCTTCCGATGGGGTAGCGCTGCACCTGCTCCGCGCCGAATTTCCACACCTGACCGCTGTCGAACTGCCATCGTACCGCATCCGGTATGAAAAACCGAACATGGTTTTGAACATCGGGATGCAACTGCCGCGCATCCTATATGCCATCCGTGCCGAACACGAAACCACCGAGCGCCTCTCGCTAAAACACAACATCTGCGGCATCATTTCCGACAACCGTTACGGATGTTTTTCAAAACATATACCCTCCGTTGTACTTACCCACCAATTGAACCTGAAGGTGCCCAACCGCGGCATCGAATGGTCGGCCAACAGACTGCTGCGCATAGCTCTTTCCAAATTCAACGAAGTATGGGTGCCCGATGCTCTTGAAGAACCACGCCTTTCGGGTGTGCTTTCCCAACGCCATCAAGCCGATAAACATACCCGATTTATAGGCATCCTCAGTCGTATGGAACGTTACGAACAGGATCAGGAATACGACGTCGCTGTTGTGCTTTCCGGTCCCGAACCACAACGCACCATCCTCGAACAACGTCTCATCGAACAAGCCATAGGCATGCCGTCACTGCGTTTTATTTTCATCCAGGGAAAAACGCAAGCCAAACAACACCACTACGCTGCCGACAATGTGGAGGTGGTATCTTACCTGACCTCCCGCGAATTGAACGATGTGCTCCTGGCCAGCAACGCCGTGGTTTGCCGCTCGGGCTACAGCAGCATCATGGACCTCGCCGTGTTGGGCAAAAAAGCCATCCTCATTCCTACGCCCGGACAAACGGAGCAGGAATACCTCGCCAAATTTTTATCCGAAAAAAATATTTTTGTCACTCAAAACCAAACCGACATCGACCTCGAGTCCGGCCTCGATTCACTCGACTACACCCTCGGTTTACAACCTCAAATGTTCGACAAACAAGCGTTTGAACCCATCCTGAAAAATTGGCTGGGAAGTTTAAAGTTTAAAGTTTAAAGTTTAAAGTTTAAAGTTTAAAGTTTAAAGTTTAAAGTTTAAAGTGAGCATTCGGCTTGGAGTTTAATTAAAAAAATGCCCCATCACTTGCAAAGCAAGCAATTGGGCATTTTTCATTCCTATCCCAAGCCGAACGGCGACTTTAAACTTTAAACTTTAAACTTTA
>Ga0105048_10017485_pt1 | contig 11063 bp, 8 predicted proteins | sample MAT05_FD_78382 | JGI IMG/M metagenome (GOLD analysis project Ga0105048, IMG submission 78382) | Freshwater microbial communities from Lake Fryxell liftoff mats and glacier meltwater in Antarctica - MAT-05 | ecosystem: Environmental > Aquatic > Freshwater > Ice > Liftoff microbial mat | place...
GAAGTGGCGGAGCGGCGCTATATTCGCCTCGGCGTTTCCGAGCAACTCGCCCGTCAGCGTATGTCCGACATGCGTGCGGGACTAAACGCCGGTTTTAATCCCGCCCTAGCGACCTCGACCGACCCCCTAAAAAGCGCGTGGTCAGCAAGCGGTGGCAACCCCGCGCTCAAGCCCTGGCGCGCCGATGCGCTCGACCTCTCCTTTGAACACTACTTCAAAAACAAAATGGGCTACTACGCCATCAACGGTTTCGTGAAAAAGCTCAAAACCTATACCTATAACCAGAAACAAATCGCCGACTTCACGGGCTTTCCCTCCGGCGGCGTCACCCCCGCCACCTACCTAGGCACGGTCGACCGGCCAGTCAACGGCGACGGCGGCAGCATCAAGGGCGTAGAAGCCACCATCTCCCTCCCCAGCGAGTTGTTCACCAGCAACCTCCCCGGCTTCGGCATCGTGCTCAACGGTGCTTACACCAAGAGCTCAATCCAGCCCAACGGCCCGACCTCCACCCCCATCGCCATCCCCGGCCTCTCCGCCCGGGTGGCCAGCGCAACGGTCTACTTTGAACGTGCCGGGTTCTCGTGCCGCGTCAGCGAACGCTACCGTTCAGAATACCGTGGCAATATCGATACGTTCGGGCCGCGCGGTAACAACTACCAGGTGATCGCCGCCGAAGCGGTGACCGATGCACAGATGAGCTACGAATTCCGCAAAGGAGCACTCAAGGGGCTCACCGTCATCGTCCAGGCTTACAACCTGACGAACGAACCACTGAAAACCACCTCAGCGCTGGATCCCCGCCTGATCACCAACTACCAGGAGTACGGCGCCTCCTACTCCGCTGGCGTCTCCTACAAGTTCTAACCAACAGGCATCGACTGCCTGACCTTGTTCCTCATGCGGCCATCAGACCCGATTTGATGGCCGCGCTTCTACTCACATGCCCTCCAACGCTCACCTTCCTGCACCCCGGCGGCTCGGCGCCTCCCTCGCCCTCACCACGGGCCTCTTGTTCACACCGTTGCTGACGGCGCAAGACGGAGCCGGACTCCAGCCCATCGGCGCGGTTGAACGCGTTGTCCGCTCGGAACGCGCCGCCACGCTGCACTGCGCCCACTCCGCCCAGGTCGAGATCATCGTGCTCGCTCCAGATCTCGTGCGGATCCGCGCGCGCTTCGCCGGACAGCCCGCCGCCCCCGATCATTCGTGGGCCATCGCACGTACCGACTGGTCTGTCGTCCCGTGGACCCTGCGCGAGGAACCAAAAACAATCACCATCGCCACGACCGACCTCGAAGTGGTCGTGCAACGCGCCCCCTTGCTCATTACTTTCCAAGACGCCGCCACGCACCGCGTGCTCAACGCCGACCAGCATCCCATGGCGCGCAACCCAAAAACCGGCCACGTCGCCACCGCCAAAAAACTCGGCCTCGAGGAGCGTTTCTACGGCCTCGGTGAAAAAGCCGCCCGCCTAGAAAAACGCCGCGGCCGCTTCACCATGTGGAACTCCGACACCCCGGGCTACTCCGAGGGCACCGACCCGATTTATCAAAGCATCCCATTCTACCTTGGCTGGGAGGATGGCGCCGCCTACGGCCTCTTTTACGACAACTCCTACCGCAGCACCTTTGACCTCGGCTACACCGGTCAGGACTCCGCCGGTTTCGAAGCCGAGGGCGGCGAGATAAACTACTATTTCTTCGCCGGCCCCACGATGAAAACCATCGTCAGCCGCTACACCGAACTCACCGGACGCATGCCATTGCCGCCGCTCTGGGCGCTCGGCAACCAGCAATGCCGCTACAGCTACTACCCCGATTCCACCGCAGAGCAGATTGCCGCGCTCTACCGCAAGCACGACCTGCCGCTCGACGTGCTGTATCTCGATATCCACTACATGGACAACTTCCGTGTTTTCACCTGGGACCCGGTTCGGTTCCCCGATCCCGCTGGCCTCAACGCCCGCCTAGAGGCGCACGGCGTCAAGGTCGTCACGATCATCGACCCCGGCGTTAAATATCAGCCAGTCGACCCCGCGTCGAAAAAGCCGGGCTACCACGTCTTCAACGAAGGCCTCTCGCATAACTACTTCCTTCACAACAAAGACGGTTCGCTCTACATCGGCGAAGTTTGGCCCGGCAAAGCCGTCTTCGTCGACTACACCCGCGAAGACGCCCGCCGCTGGTGGGGCGGCCTCGCCAGCGCGCTCGTCGATCAAGGCGTCGACGGCATCTGGACCGACATGAACGAGCCGTCCGATTTCCTCGATCAGACGGGCGCGCGGCACAAGGACATCGTGTTCGACGACCTCGGCGCAAAGTCGCCCTACGCCAAGCACCGGAATTTATTCGCGCTCAACATGGCGCGCGCGACCTACGAGGGGCTCGAACGCCTCCAGCCCGACCGCCGCCCCTTCGTCATCACCCGCGCCGGTTATGCCGGTATCCAACGTTTCGCGACAGTCTGGACCGGTGACAACAAGGCCACCTGGGAATCCCTCGCGCTGAACATCCCGATGTTCACCTCGCTCGGCCTCTCCGGTGAAGCCTTCGTCGGAGCCGACGTGCCCGGCTTCATCGGCCGCGCCTCGCCGGAACTGCTCGTACGCAGCTACCAAGTCGCGTTCCTCGCCCCGCTCTGCCGCAACCATGCCGCCATCGACAACTACGACCACGAGCCATGGCGCTTCGGCCCGGTGTACGCCGACATCGTCCGCAAATACCTCCAGCTCCGCTACCGGCTGCTGCCCTTCCTCTACACCACGCTCGAAGAAGCCAACCGCACCGGCGTGCCGCTCTTCCGTCCGCTCGTCCTAAACTTTCAAGACGACACCAACACCCTCAGCCTCGACGACCAGTTCATGATCGGCGACGCGCTCCTAGCCGCGCCCGTGCTGCACGCCGGAGAACGCGCCCGCGACGTCTACCTTCCCGCTGGTCGTTGGTTCGACTTCTGGACCGCCGCACCGCTCGAAGGCGGACACCTGCTCCGCGTCGACGCACCGCTCGACCACGCGCCGCTCTTTGTGCGCGGCGGCAGCATCATCCCCTCTACCATCGCCATGAACCACGTCGGCGAAAAACCGTGGAATCCGCTGCGCTTCGACATCTATCCCGACGCGCAGGGCGCCGCCAGCGGCTCTCTCTACGAAGACGACGGCGTGAGTCCCGCCTACCGCACCGGCGTTTCTCGCCGCACCCTCATCCGTTACACGACCGAAGCCGGCACGGCCCAACTTAAGCTCGACGCCCCGGTGGGCAGCCACCAGCCACCCGCACGCAACCTCGAATTCATCCTCCACGCTTCTCCCTCCACGACCACCGTGCAACTCGACGGACGACCCTTCGCCGCCATCGAGCCCACAGCTACCTCTTCCGGCTGGTTTCGCACGGCTTTAGGCACGCTCACGCTCCGCTTGAGCGATGATGGTGCCGCCCACGTCTTCCAACTTCGCTAACCCTCTCCACGTTCCATGAGCTCCAACCCCACCACCTGGCTCACCACCCGCACGGCAGGCGTACTCGCCCACGTCTCGTCATTGCCGGGTGAATACGGCATCGGCAACCTCGGGCCGGGCGCCCGCCGCTTCATTGATTTCCTCGCCACCGCCGGTGTGCGCCACTGGCAAATTTGTCCACTCGGCCCCACCGGCTACGGCGATTCCCCCTACCAGCTCTTCTCCAGCAACGCCGGCAACCCCTACTTCATCGACCTCGGCGAACTCGCCGCCGCGGGCCTCCTTCATGCCAACGAACTCGCCTCGCTCCAGCCGCCGGTTGCCAACCGCGTGGACTACGGCCAGCTCTACGCCCGTTTCTGGCCCGTGCTCACCGCCGCGGCCAGCCGCTTTGCCGACAGCGGGAAGGACAGCATTGCCGATTACGGTTCGTTCGCCGAATTCCGCCAACAACACGCGGGCTGGCTGGAACCGTTTGCCGATTTCATGGCGTTAAAGTCCCGCTTCGAAGGACTCCCCTGGATGCACTGGCCTGAGCCCTACCGAAACTGGTCGCCAGAACTACACGGCCAGCTCCCCGAAGCCGTGCAGCGCGAAGCGGCCCGTCACACGTTTTATCAGTACGTCTTTTTCGCGCAGTGGAAAAACCTCCGCCGCTATGCCGCGGGACGCCGCGTGGGCATCATCGGCGACGTGCCGATCTTCGTCGCACTCGACAGCGCCGACACCTGGCAAAACCGTGCCGTCTTCCGCCTCGATGCCGACGGCCAGCCGCTGGCGGTCGCAGGCGTGCCACCCGACTATTTCTCTGACCTCGGCCAGCTCTGGGGCAACCCGCTCTACCATTGGGCGTACCTCGCCAAAACCGGCTACGCCTGGTGGCTGGACCGGCTTCGCGCCGCCTTCGAACTCTACGACATCATCCGCCTCGATCATTTCCGCGGCTTCGACTCCTATTGGGAAATTCCCGCCGGCTCACCCGATGCCCGCAACGGCCGTTGGCTCAAAGGCCCGGGCGCGCCGTTTTTCAAAGCCGTCCGCGCCGCCTTGCCGCACGCCCGCATCATCGCCGAAGACCTCGGCTACATCGGCCCCGACGTCGTCGCCCTCCGCCGCGAAGCCTGCCTGCCCGGCATGAAAATCCTGCAATTTGCCTTCGATCACGACGCCAACAACGTCAACCTGCCGCACCGCTTTCCCGCGGAAAGCGTCGCCTACACCGGCACGCACGACAACGTCACCACACGCGGCTGGCTCGAAGACCTCTCCTCGGCCAGCGCCGCCAAGGTCGACGACTATTTCCAACTCCAGGGCTCGCGCTCCGCGTGGCCGATGATCCGCGCCCTGCTCTCGACGACTTCCCGGCTCGCGATCATCCCCATGCAAGACCTGCTCGACCTGCGCGCCTCGGCCACCTTGAATCGGCCCGGTACGACGGAGGGCAACTGGCAATGGCGCTTCACTCAGCATGATCTCAACAGCCTCGTCGGCACGCACACCGCCACCTTAAAACACTGGATCGAACTCTTCGACCGCACCGGCGACCGCCCCTCCATCGACTACAGCGAACCCCTCACTCCATGAGCCACCAGCGCCCCTTGTCCCTCCCGGCCATCTGGAACATGAGCTTCGGCTTTTTAGGCATCCAGTTTGGTTGGGGTCTGCAGATGGCCAACATGAGCCCCATCTACAAATACCTCGGGGCCGCAGACGACCAGATCGCCCGCCTCTGGCTCGCCGCTCCGCTCACCGGCTTCATCGTCCAACCCATCATCGGCGCCCTCAGCGACCGGACGTGGACACGCCTCGGCCGCCGCCGCCCCTACTTCCTCGTGGGCGCCATTCTCAGTTCGCTCGCGCTGATCCTGATGCCCAATGCCGGCTCGCTCGCGACTTGGCTGCTGCCTCATCTGCCGAAATTCTACATGGCAGCGCTTCTTCTTTGGGTGCTCGACGCGTCGATCAACGTCTCGATGGAACCCTTCCGCGCCTTTGTCGCCGACAAATTACCCGAACAGCAACGCGCGACCGGCTTCGCGATGCAGAGTTTCTTCATCGGCGTCGGAGCCGTGATCGCCGGCATGCTGCCCTTCATCCTCCGTCATGGCTTCGGCGTGAGCGCGGAAAGTGACGGCGCGAACGGACTCCCAACCAACGTTAAAATCTCCTTCTACGTCGGTGCCGCCGCCTTCCTCTCCGCCGTCCTCTGGACCGTTTTCTCCACCAAAGAGGACCCGCCAGAAAACTTGGAAGAATTTCGCCGCAAAAACGCCGCCACGCCCGGCTTTGCCCACCTGTTGAAAGAAATCCCCGACGCACTCCGCCACATGCCCGGCACGATGCGTCGACTCGCATGGGTGCAATTTTTCACCTGGCTCGGCCTGTTCTTCATGTGGCTGCATTTCTCCAACGCCGTGCCCGTCATCTTCGGCAGCAACGACCCCGGCACCGATCTCTTCAAACGCGGAGCCGAATGGGCGGGCGTCTGCTACGCCGTCAAAGACGCCGTCACCTTCCTCGCCGCCTTCGCCCTCATGGCCGCGGCGCGCAAAATGGACCGCCGTCACGTCCACGGCGCCTGCCTCGCACTCGGCGGACTCGGTCTGCTAGCGGTGGGCTTCATCCACGGCGAAGAACAAAAATACCTTCTCCTCGCCGCGCTCGCCCTGGGTGGCGTGGCCTGGGCGTCGATCCTCTCGATGCCCTACGCCATCCTCTCCAGCGTACTGCCGCCCGGCCGCGTCGGTGTGTACATGGGCATTTTCAATTTCTTCATCGTCCTCCCCGAAATCCTCGCCGCGCTCTTCTTCGGCCACCTCGTAAAAACCTACCTGCACGGCAACCTCATCCACGCCGTGATGGCGGGCGGCGTGTGCCTCCTTCTCGCCGCCGTGCTTACGATCACCCTCGTCCCTCGCGAGGCCGCGCCAACGCCCGCCGCAGCCTGATAAGCCACACCGTGCTCAACTCAACCAAGCTCAAAAGTGAGCCGAGGGAAAGCTCAGGCCATTTGCCTCCGCCTAAAAAGGATTTCTCACAGTCCGGCCTCCCTGCAACCGGACTGATCAGAGCTTGATTCGCCCCAAGCGACTATTGACTGCGACTAGATCGAACGCCTCCGGATCGAAACTACCGCCCAGCCACTCGATCCTTTAGGCGTATTCAGGATGTTTGGGTTTTTCCAGAATCTTGAGCAACTCATCATACCCCGGCGGGCCGCCACAATCCTCGGGCGGACAAGCCCGTGCGCCGTCAAGGCAGACCGCCTTCGTCAACCGTTTCTCCTGCTGCTCGTCTGCCACCAACGTGATTTCATGGTGCCAGCCGTCGCCAAAGTCATATTCATAACCAATCCGGTCACCTGGCTTTTTGAGAAAGCCTTTCAGCTGGCACTTGGTTTCATCCTGAGTTAACGGCCCAGATCAAAAAGTGCGCTCGGTGAATCCAGATCGGGAGTGCCGACATAGCCCGTGATCACCCCATCCGGATTGGAGAGATGATACTGATGCAGATGGGAATAGGTCCAACCAAACGCCTCCTGCAACACGCCGTGAAGCCGGTCCATGCGGATATCGTGCGGCACGCGGATTAGCCTCCAAGCCTCCTTCCGGAGATCAAGGAGAGTCACGCGAAGATCGAAAGCGACGAAACGGGGCGTTTTGGCAGCAGGCATTTCAACGAAAAAATGCCCGAACCGTACCGCCTATGACGAGCCAATTTTGAAGACATGGCTATGCGCCAGGGTGCATGGCAGAACCTTCCCCGCCATTGCCCTTTTGACGCCAACTGGCTCAACGAACCAATGGATGCTGATACCAATGTCCTTCGGGAAATAGACTTTAGGATTCGAGGTTTGGGGTAGGGCGAACCGTCCCGGTGAGCCGCGGCTCGGCAAGGATGCCTCGCCCTACCAAAGGCTAAACACAAAGGGGCTCTGATATGAGGAAGTCACAGAACGCGGAGCTCGGTCAGGCATCCGTCGCTTAACCTTAACCAACAGAGACCGGCACAAGCGTCATCGTGTCGTTGCCGAAGATGTCGATGACTTTCACGGCGATGGTGTAGCGGCCGGGCTTCGCGTAGGTGTGCGTGGCGCTCTTCAATTCCAGTTCGCGGTCTTGGCGGGTTCGGAAGCTCTGCCACTCGTTCTCGAAGATGTAGCCGCCGGTCCAGCGTTCTTCGAAATCATCGGGGCGCAGATCGAGGCCATCTTTTGCACCGCCGATACCGGTGCCGCGTTCGACTTTGATGATTTCCTTGCGGCTCTCGTAATCGAAATCGACGGCCCAGTAATCCACCCAGTCGGTCCACTTTTCCGGGCAGCGGTTTGCCGGCCTCGATGAGCTTGATGAGGTCGCGTTTCTCCGGCTCAGAAAGTTCGTAGCGGTCGGCGAAAGGCGGGCGGGACATGGCGATTAGTTCTGGTAAGTGGTGAAGCTGACGGTGAGCGCGGCGAAGGTGCCGGGCGCGTGTTAGGCGAAGCCTTCCTCGTCCACGTAAACGAAGCCGTAGGTGGTACCTGGTTCGGCAGCGGTGGCATCGGCGCACCACTGGCGGAGGCGGGCCATCTTTTGCGGGAGATCGAGTTCCTCGCGGCCCTTGGTCTCGACGATCCACACCGCGCCACCGGTCGTGCGCACGAAGAAGTCGGGCGTGTAGGTGGAGAGGTCGCCGTCGGCGCGCACGTAATCGAGGCGGAAGCCCACGGCCAAATAATTTTTGGCGAAAGCGGCAACGTCGGGCGCGGCTTCAAGGAAGGCGGCAAAGGAAAGCTCAAGCCCGCCAGCCCCGGCCTCACCTACGATGAGGTTGAAGAGAGATTTTTTGGCCGCGAGGTAGGGTCGGTGTTCGGTGCGGAAGGGCCGCGTGTCGCGCAGGCGCAGACGATCCTCGACGCGCACGGGGCCCGACTCGGAAATGGTCAGAGCGTTGAGGGCGGTCTTGAACGCATCGTAGAGTGTCTTGCCGACTTCGAGCTCGGAAAGATTGCGCAGGACGACGGGGTCTTCGAGATCGACGTCGGAGTCGGAATTTTTAACCACAGATGGAACAGGATGAACACGGATTCCGGAATCGATGTTTGATCTGTGTGCATCCGTGTTAATCTGCGGTTCAAACAGATGGTATTTTATGAAGTCACGGATTTCTGAATACAGCAGGTCGTAGCCGCCGACGAGCCTCAGATCGTGGAGTAGCTGGCGGGCGAAGAAGCCAACGACGGAGCGGTAGTCGGCAGGGCCGGTGCCATCCAGCAGCACGGTGTGATGTACGGCGGCATCGAGCATCGTTTTGAAAACGATCTCGCGCGTCGCCTCCGGCGTGAAGGGCTTGAGCGGCAGCTTGCGGTTGCCGAGCGCGGCGGGATCGAGCGCGGAGAGGTCTTTGAATTCGCGTTGGTAGCGGCGCGAAAGACGCGGGAGCGAGATGTCGAGGGCGTCGGTGTTTTTCGCAGGGTTAGCGGTCTCGATCTCGACGATGAGGGAATCCTGCCGCATCGCGCCGCCGCCCATGGCGACACGCTCGAAGGTGACGCCTTCGCTCTGGATGGACTCGACGAAATTCATGAACGCGAGCGTGCCCATGACGGAGACGGTCTCCTTCTGGTCGGAACCGAAATACATGCGGCGCAGACCGCGCCCGAGGGTTTGCTCGGGGAGGATGTTGGACTTGGCTGCGTAGGCGCGCAGGCCGACATGGTGGTGACATTGCGCACGCCCCAGCCCTCCTTGAGCATCAGGACAGAGACGATGGCCTTGAACGGCGATTTCCAGGAATCGATCTCGTTGGACTGGCGACGGAGTTTTTCGAGTTCTTCCTTATCCTTGCCGGAGGAGGCTTCGGAGATGTCGCCGTTTCTCTTGGTGTGAATGACGAGGACGCCGCCGATGAGTTCCGGGCAGATTTTTTTCGAGGTAGGCGCCGACCTCGTCGCAGTTTTTGGTGTCGTCGACCATGACGAAGAGCACGGCTTTCTTGCCGAGCGGCTCGTGGTCGGCATAGCTCTTTTTCTACTCCTCGATGCCGAGGCGGAGGTAGTCGTCGTATTTCTCGGTGAAGATGGAACTCTTCTTTTCGTGGAGCTTCGAGCGGCTGGCCTTGTCGGGCAGGACGGGGTGCTTGACGACGTTCTGGTGAATGGCCTCGACGAGCGGATAGTCGCAGACGGTCTGGACGAAGATGGCGCCGTTGTCGTGGCGAGGCGTGGCAGTGACGTCGATCTGGAGCGTGAGCCGGTGGTCGCGCTGGAGCATCCGGTGGTGGATGTCCTGAATCGACTGAAACCACGCCATGCGGCTGTCGTGGATGTGGTGGGCCTCGTCGTTGAAGACGGCGAGTTCGTCGATCTCGCGGATGATCTCGCCGAGATCGACCTGACTGTCGTTGGTTTTGCCGACGGGTTTTTCACCGAAAGGCTCAAGGAAGTAGTTGCGCAGATCGTCGTCCTCCAGCGAGGGCGGCACGACATCGCCGAGATAGACGCGGTGGATATTGGTGAGAAAAATATTTCCCGTGGGACGAAGCAGGCGGACGTCGTCCTGCACGTGCAACATGAGTTGGAAATCGTCGCGCCAGTTGCGCCCGGCGGTGCCGTTGTCGGGGAGGATGGGGTCGTTGAAGAAAATCTTCAGTCCGTCGAAATCGGCGCGGAGTCGGTCGAGGACGATGATGTTGGGCGCGATGAGCAGGATGTTTCGCGCGAAGGCGGAGTCGGGCTCGTAGAGGCGGTGGAAGAAACTCCACGCGATCAACAGCGAGAGGACTTTGGTTTTGCCCGCGCCGGTGGCGAGTTTGAGCACGTAGCGCGGCCAGTCCTCATCAAACATGCCGGAGGAAACGGAGCCGGAGCTGTCGAAGCGGATGAGGTCGAACTTGTCGCGGGCAGAGCGGACCTCGTGAAGCCAGATCACCGTCTCGACCGCTTCGCGCTGCGCGAAATAATAGCGGAAAGGAGCCAGCGTGCCGGAAGCGGTTTCGAGCAGATGCTCGGTTTCGAACCACCACGTGAGCAGGGCGCGCGACGTGGGCGAGGCGCCGAGATAGCCTGCGGCTCACCAGTCGAAGACCTCGCGGCGCACGTTCGCTATGAGCGGCGGGAGAAGCTTTTCGTCGGCGGTGGCGCGCAGGGTTTCGTCGGCGGGAAACCAGCGTTGTTCAGGGACGAGAGGGGCGTGCGTCGAGCGCCGTCTCGTTTTCGAAATTTCCAAGGTTTCGTTGAGGACAGCAGCCGAAGCTACGTGAAATAAGTTGTTGAGGTTTAGGTCAGTGGTTCAGGTGTTCTGAAAAAATGGCGTTGAAAAACAGTGCGGCTAGGAACGCCTGCCCCAAACGCCCCCGCGCCTGCACAGCAATTTTTCTTTTGCAGCGTTTTTCCTGCCACCGTCTGCATCGCTCCGTTGCCAGCGGCGTATTACCCGATTCACTCCGCCTTTCCGTTGATCAGCTCGGTTAATCTGGAGCGCAGGAACTCTGGGGTAAATCCGTTTTAACCCGAACTCCGAAGTGGAATCGGGTGTGGTCATAGGGAAGGACATTCAGGCAAGTAAGTTGGGATGGAAAACCACCAGGAAGAAACCGCCCACAAAACCGTCGATGCGGCATTCAA